>Ga0307423_1000631_pt1 | contig 23391 bp, 24 predicted proteins | sample SalMarWE160310MG_FD_202154 | JGI IMG/M metagenome (GOLD analysis project Ga0307423, IMG submission 202154) | Salt marsh sediment microbial communities from the Plum Island Ecosystem LTER, Massachusetts, United States - WE1603-10 | ecosystem: Environmental > Aquatic > Marine > Intertidal zone >...
CAACCGACACGGCCACCTGGCCGGTTATCTTCCAAAACGACATGCAGATATGCGTCAATCAACCCCGGCCTGCCAGGCCCGTAGTTCTCCTGCAAATGCCTGGCCAGCATCAGACTCGAAATGGCAGCGACCATCATATATTCCAGGATAAATGCCTGGCTCCGCTTACCGGAGACTTGTTTCTGGATCCTTGCCGGTAATGTGATGTCTGCCCGACGCATTGCCTGACCAGTCGATATCACCGTGCTGGCAAGACTATGCCCGGACAGCTTGTTCAGCAATGATTGTCCAAATTGTTACCCTGGACGACAGTATCTTTATTAATTGCTTTCAGGGACTGACCTCCGTGTTTATACCCTCACCCGGAGATATTCGGGCAAATAACTGCCCGATGGCTTGTGCATTATGTGGTGGAAATTATCACGTGACGCGGTCATCACTGCCAGCCCTCTGCACCGGGCCGCCTGTAATGCAAACCCGCGTCCGGCACAGAGGGTAATCTCGTCACCCGCGTTGCAGTTAAAAACCAGATGCTTTCATAATCCGTGCCCTATTCCTTCCAGGCTCCTGTTCCTTGCCAGGCCTGTTCTCAACAGCCACCGCCCGAGCCGCCTTTTGCAAACGGGAAAACTCCCAGATCGTTAAAGCAAGACCAATCAGCAACATGGTAAAGACGAAAATCGCCGGATAGAGGATGTCGGGCTCGCTCATGATGCTTCCCTCCTTGCTGCAATCGCAGCCAACTTGAAGTAAATACCGAACGCGAGAATGGATGGAACCCAGATCGCGGTAAAAATACCGTGGTCAACGAAGCCGTTGAACCACAGGTAGGCCGATGTGACGAATGAAACCACCACGGACAACAGGATGAAAATATCTGACAGCTTGAACATGAATTGAGCCTCCTTCAGCAATTTAACAAGCCCTGCTAGCAATCCCTGAATGAAATTGCGGCAAGAAGTAACCCCGCCACGGTGATTGACGCCGGCGTTCTCACACCTGCGACGCCGAATATATCCACCATCGTCGGTACCCATCCAAACCAGCCGAACAGCAGCCAGATGAAAAAGAACATGGCTACTGCCAAGCCTGACAGGCCAACTGCAGCCCGGGCCCAGCCCATATCAGTATCGATGTCTGCAATTGGGCGCATGGCGTAGACCGTCAGTGATGACAGGCTCTTGTAGGCTGCACCGGCCGCCTGCGGGCAAAGGCTTCTACGGAAGATCCGGAAGGCGAAAATAATCCGCGGCAATGAACCGGCTTTGCCAGCCGGAAACCGCAGGGAAACACATCCCACCAGGCAACATGATCTCCAGCGCCTGCATGCATCTGCCCTGCGTGATCCACGACATGCCAACGGCCCGTATCAGCAGGCTGTGTGAGGTGGACACCGTCGTGGAAGAACATCGTGATCTGCTGTGCCATGCGGCTTCCTGTTAAATACTCCGCGATAAATGTACACTTAATGTACAACTAATTAATAATAATGTCAAATATATGTACAATATTTATTTCCCGGCAATACATATCCAACTGAATGTTATTTAAAGGTATTAGCTGTTTCCCTACAGTTCTGGTATCAGACGTTGCCATCAAGACAAAGGCAATCGGACGTCGATTTTTCTGATGTACGGGCTACAGAGCATCGCGAGTCAGAATGAAGCACGCAGTAAGTCGGTACGCCGGCGAATTCGCGCGCTCGTCTCTGGCTCCAGTCTTTCCAGATTCCACGACTGGAGCACACTTCGCGGGTGATGCGCGAAACGCACACGATGACGCAACAGGAAAGCCCGGCACCTGCCGCAGAGATCCCTCGACACAGCGCAGCGGCGCGACAATATCCTGCAGGGCGTTCTACAGCGATCTGGAAGACCTCGCGCGGATCGATCAGTTTCAGAGCGAGGCTGGAGTAAAGCAGCATGTGGCAAAGGATGGACTCCCCCGCCCGTAACGCACCCTGGCAGGCACGAAGGTGTACCAGCCGGCGGTCGATAATATCCAGCAGCGCAAGGCGGGCATCGACCGGGGCTACCGGCCAGTCAAAGTCACCGAGTTCGCCAGGGTGACCCGATAATCTCCTGTACACCATTCATGAAAAGCGGTCACGTGCGGTAGCCAGCCCCGCAACAAGGGTATGTCCTGGATCCAGTTGATCGCCCGGAATGACCACCAGCCGGCACAGCTCAACTGGTGCAGGTTATTTCACATGCTATTTCGGGAGTGACGGCGCTTCGGGACTGCAGGCGGGCACATCCGTCCCCGACCTTCAAGCCGGTACCGCATGCCTGCCGTACGGGACAGGTCAACTGCGGGCTGGTTGCGCGCTTGTTGCGGGCCTTTCGGGCTGCAGGGATAAAGCAGGGGACCCGAGTAGCGCTGATCACCCACGCAACAGGATCCTCCATGGATGACACCGGGCACGCCCAACACAGCAGCCATCGTCATAGCGAGACCAGCGCGCCAGCCCACCGCGCCGGGCTGCGTCATGATTTATTCCTCGCAGACTCTTTTCCGATGAGAAAAGGCTTCGACGTAAAGCAGCCATAAAAAAAGGGGGCCTGAGCCCCCTGTTGAGCGCGCGGGATGGATCTGCTCAGCCTTCGTCAATACCCTCGTCGACGGGATTGTTGATAATTTCATGCAGCCTGCTGCCAGCCACCTGGCTGTACAGCACTTCAAACTGCTCCTCAATTTCACGGATCATGTCGTCAATCATGGCCTTTTCCTCCTCACCTGGTGTGTGTACCTGAACGCTCAGGGGCCTTTGAAGACAAATCTAGATCACATTATTGTACAAGTCAAGTACTATTTTTGTATAAGTTCTGCCCCGCCTGATTGCACTATCCCGACCACGACATGGCGGACATTCCAGACGGGAAAGCAGCAATATTCCGGCACGCCGGAAATGCAGGGTGCGCAGTTCGGCGTAACGTTCGCCCGGCGGAACAGAACCAGACGCGAACGATCTCGTGCCTGACAGGCGGGTAGACCGTTGCCACCAATACAGGCAGCGTACGAGCGGGAATGGGGCGGGCTATAAACCTGCAGGCCGCATCGGCCCGGCAGGGACTGGCCCTCTTTTTTTGCATTTAATCAGCACCATGGCAAAGCCGTGTATGGCAAGTTCGTCAGCCAACGGGCGGCGCCTGGCATCATCGTCGCCAGGTATCAATGTGATAATGCAGTTTCCCTCCGCCAGAAAATGAGTAAAATATTAATTAAGAAAATTACCAATTCCTGATCTGCATCAACCCGCCCTGTCGCAGCCTGGTGCATCATGTCGCTTGACCAGGAACCAAATCGGAGTAATAATGAGAACCATTCTCACTATCGTTACTTCATCTATTGACAGGCAAACCATTGAAAAGCATGATAAACCTCTCAAACCTCGGCATCGGTGACCGTGCCTTCATCACCGGCATACACGCGCCCGACGGGATGCGCCAGCGCCTGCAATCCATGGGACTGCGTACCGGTCGCGAGGCCGAGGTGATCCGCAGTTCGCGACTCGGCCCCATGCAGATTCGCGTGGGCAGCATTCACCTCATCATGCGTCGCTGCGACGCGGCGCGCGTCATTATCTCTGCCGACCGGTGAAGCGCCTTGCCATCGTCGGCATGCCCAATACGGGCAAATCGACGTTCTTCAACCGCATCACGGGCTCCTCTTCGCGCGTCGGCAACTGGCCCGGCGTCACCATTGACCTCCTCAGTGCACATATCGTGCTTGGCGGCGAGGCGGTCGAGGTCATCGACCTGCCCGGTATCTATGACCTGCACGGTTTTTCCGAAGATGAACAAATCGTTCGTAACTTCCTCGAGAACAATCCGGTTGAACTGATTGGCGTAATACTGAATGCCTCGCAGCTGGACCACCAGCTGCCGCTGGCGCTGCAGTTCTGCAAGCTGGGTATTCAGCCGCTCATCCTGATCAACATGATCGACGAGGCCTATCAGCTGGGCATTCACATCGATGTCGAGGCGCTGGCCGACGGCCTGCATTGCCCCGTGCTATTGATGAGCGCACGACATGGCACCGGGTTCAATGAGGTGCGCGAGACGCTGACTCGTTACATCAGCGAGGCCCGGCCAAAACCGCTTGATGACATGCGCAACTGCCTGCACGCCGACGACGCAATCGTGCAGCAGTCGGATGCACTGATCGATCGTTGCGTATCGGCCCCCAGCACACTGGTGCGCAAGATAACCGAACGCATCGACCGGGTGCTGCTGCATCCCTGGCTTGGACTGCCACTCTTTTTCGCGGTGATGTTTCTGATGTTCCAGGTCGTCTATACACTGGGCGGACCATTGCAGGATGCCGTGGCCTTTGTACTGGAAGCCTTCAAGAACAGCGCACTGATTCCGCTGGAAAACGTACTCTCGCCCGTACTCTACGGCTTCCTGATCGATGGTCTCTATGACGGCATTGGAACCGTCGCCTCCTTCGTTCCGGTGATCATCCTGTTCTTTTTCATGATGGCCATCGTCGAGGACAGCGGCTACCTTGCGCGCGCGGCGTTTCTTACCGATTCACTCATGGCGCGCATGGGACTGGACGGCCGCGGCTTCGTCATGATCCTGATGGGCTTCGGCTGCAACGTTCCGGCACTGATGGGCACACGCGTCATGCGCAGTCGCGGTCTGCGCTGGCTGACCATGCTGGTCGTCCCTTTCTCGCTGTGCTCGGCGCGTCTGCAGGTTTTCGTGTTTATCACCACGGCACTGTTTTCACCGCGGCAGGCGCCCGTGGTGCTGTTCTTCATGTACCTGGCCAGTTTTGCCGCGGCGTTTCTGACGGCCGCGGTATTCGGCAACCGTCTCAGGAGTGACGAACCGTTTGTACTCGAACTGCCACCCTACCGCGCCCCGCTGCTGCAGCAGGTGCTCCTGCGTGGCTGGCACGAAATCTCTCATTTCCTGCGTCGTGCCAGCACGTTTATCATCAGCGGCGTGGTGCTGGTATGGCTGCTGACCCATTACCCGGAAGGCAGCACCCCCGGGGGTGCCGGTACCTGGGCCAGCATGCTTGGCGAGTGGCTGAAGCCGGTGCTCGACCCGATCGGCATCAGCGCCGCCATGGCAGTCGTGCTGCTGTTCGGCTTCGTGGCCAAGGAAATCGTGATCGGTGCCATCGTCGCCATGACCGGACTGGAAGGCACCGCCCTGAACGGCTATCTGGCCACACAGATGGATATCATCCAGGCCATCAGCTTCATGCTGTTCGTACTCCTGTATACCCCCTGCCTGTCGACACTGGCGACCCAGCTGACCGAATCGCGCAGCTGGAAGTTTACCGGTATCAGCCTGGCCTGGTCATTGTCGCTGGCATGGGTCGTCAGCTTTGTCTTCTATCAGGGCGCACGCACGCTTGGTTACTGAGCCCCCCGCTGGCACCCCTTGAATTCTTTCCGCACGCCCCTATCTAGGTGTTATGTCAATCGTGACAAACCCTTTCAGGAGGCAACACCATGGCTATGGTACGTTATGAACCGATCGACCTGTTCGATCGATTCAACAATGAAATCAACCGGCTCTTTACCGGCACAATGATGCAGAACGAGGCGAAGCAGGCGCACGACTGGCTGCCAGCCGTGGATATTCGCGAGGATGAAAGCCGTTTTCTTCTGTATGCCGATATTCCGGGTGTTGACCGCAAGGATGTCGACATCACCCTCGAGGCTGGCATACTGACCATCAAGGGCAAGCGCCATGCCGGGACCGAGGAGAAGCACAACGGCTTCCGGCGCCGCGAGCGTGTGCACGGCTCCTTCATGCGCCAGTTTACCCTGCCGGATACGGTGAACGCCGAAAACATCGGCGCCACGGTGAAGGACGGCGTGCTGCAGATCGAAATTCCCAAGCAGGAAATCCCGCAGGCGCGCAAAATCAGCGTCAGTTAATCACATTGCTTGGCGGCAGGCCGGTCCGCGCAGACCGGCCTGCCGTGTGTTTTGCACGCACTTCTGCTACAACACGCAAATGAAACAGTTTTCGGAAGCGTGCGAACAGAACAAGACCCCCATCCTCGGTGTTCTGCGCACGGCATTCAGGGATACGCACAGGGTTCTGGAAATCGGCAGCGGCACCGGGCAGCATGCCGTCTATTTCGCCTGCCACCTGCCCCATCTACACTGGCAGGCCAGCGACCGTCTGGAAAATCACGCAAGTATCAGTGCCTGGATCAGGGAAAGCAGGCTGGCAAACCTCTCCCTGCCGCTCGATCTCGACGTCACTTCCAGTCACTGGCCGCGGCAGACGTTCGATGGCGTATTCAGCGCCAATACCACCCACATCATGAGCTGGCCGGCCGTGCAATGCATGTTTGCGGGAATCGGCAGGCTGCTCGTGAACAACGGCGTGTTCTGCCTGTATGGTCCGTTCAATTATCACAACACCTACACCAGCGCCAGCAACGAACGCTTCGACGGCCTGCTCAGAAGCCGCGATCCCGCTAGCGGCATCAGGGATTTCGAGGCGCTCGAGCGGCTGGCACACGCCAATGGCATGCACCTGCATGCCGACAATGAAATGCCGGTGAACAACCGTCTGCTGGTGTGGGTGAAAGGACAGGTTGCGGATACAGCGGTATGACTCTGTGAAGCCCATGACCGGTTCATGTACATCGTCATTGCCGGCACCGCGGCCCTCTGCCACCAGGATTCCATGCAAGACTGCGGGGATCTCCGGAGAGCGCTTCACTGCGCTGCCCGGGAATCCTGCGGCGATTACCTCGACTCATCGCTCCGCGCAATGATGACACTTGAGAATTACAATAAAATACCGGCCCGGGCTTGCACCCGGGCCGGCAGCGGGTAACTCCACAAATGACGGTGTCGGGGCCGTCAGATAGCGAGGTCAGTTATCAAATTGTGAAGTTACCCAGGGGATCGTTACCAGCGCCAGGGCGATGGCGACTACATATTCCTTGGCGATATTCAGGCCATCAAACAGGCTCAGCCCCGGATCGCCCAGCAGATACACCACGATTGCAATACCATACAGCTTGTTCATGCGACTCTCCTGCAACATCCGTCTCACTGTTGGATATCATATCGGCAGGCATGATCAAACATCCGTGATGTATAACAGGAATGCATGTGAGCCCTGTCGCATTTCCGGCAGAAACAGGAATAAACAGTACAGCCGCATCTCGGGAACATGGCTCCGGACGGCAAACCCGGCAAGTCATGCCAGACCCGGTTCAGTCAAAACCGGGTTTCGGCACCTGGCTAGGTGGGCGACGGCCCGGGTTCCGGCTGCACGAGCGCGTCCTGGCGAATGGCGACGTTTCGGATCTCTTCCTGCTCAAGCAAATCCCGCAGGCTGATCTCGCCGAGGAAGGCCTGAACCTGCTGACTCAGTTCATCCCACAGATCGTGGGTCAGGCACTGCTGCCCGTCGTGGCAGTCGCCTGCACCGCTGCAGCGTGTGGAATCGATCATTTCGTCCACTGCGGCGATTACGTCAGCCACCGCAATCCGCTCGGCAGGCCGGTTCAGCATGTAGCCGCCCCCCGGACCGCGCGTACTTTTTACGAGCCCGTTCTTTCTCAGGCGCGTGAACAACTGTTCAAGATAGGACAGCGATATATCCTGGCGCTGGGATATATGGGACAGAGTGACCGGTCCTGCCTGCTCGTGAAAAGCAAGATCCAGTATCGCGGTTACCGCGTAACGACCTTTGCTAGTCAGTTTCATACTGTGTTTTCCAGTGCCGCACGATCACAGGTAAAAATGGCGCAGGCCCGTTATCGGGTCAGGAACCTGCTGACGGTTTGTCCGTTTCTTCATGTTCTTCCGCCGTCGAATCGATTTCTTCGCTGTCCATCGGTTTGAGTGCACATGAATCGATGTCGGGCAGATTCAGATCACCGACTTCAGCACCCAGTTTTTTCATACCCTTGCACATTTCCTCAAGTCGCTGGTCCATGGCATGGATGTGATCGAGGATGCCGTTCACCGCGGTCGCCACCGGATCCGGCATATCACTGGTTGCACCGTAGGCATCGAAGCCCATCTTTCTGGCAATGGCCTGGCGTTTTTCATCCGGCTCGGTACGCGGTTTGACCTGCCGGCCCGGCACACCGACAACGGTCATGTCACGCGCGACATTCTTGAGTACCACGGCATTGGAACCGATGCGTACCCCGTCCTCGATGTGAATCGGCCCCAGCACCTTGGCACCGGCACCGATCACAACGTTGTTGCCCAGGGTAGGATGGCGCTTGCCCTTGTCCCAGCTGGTGCCTCCCAGCGTGACGCCGTGGTAGAGCGTGCAATCGTCGCCGATCTCGGTGGTTTCACCGATAACCACGCCCATGCCGTGATCGATGAAGAAGCGCCGCCCGATAGTCGCCCCAGGATGTATTTCGATGCCCGTGTACCAGCGCGCGATATTCGAAAACACGCGCGCCGGCCATTTCAGTCCATGCGTCCACAGCCAGTGACTCCAGCGGTGCATCAGTACCGCGTGAATACCCGGATACGTGGTAAGGACTTCGAAGGTATTACGCGCCGCCGGGTCACGATCGAAGACGCTGCGGATATCTTCACGGATTCTGTCAAACATGTGCGTCTTGGTGACTCAGATAAATACGAGGTCTATAAACCGGCATACCCACACGACATGCATACAGTGTATGACACTGCCATGGCAGTTGACAGCAATATACATGTCAGCTGCATGGTTTCCTGGCCTGTTGCGCGGCTGCAAGCATACCACGCAGGATGTTGATTTCATTTTCATCGGGCCGGGCACGATTGTACAGTCGCCGCAGGCGACGCATCAGCTGGCGCGGATTGGCAGGGTCGAGGAAGGCCAGCTCGACCAGCGCCTGTTCCAGATGCGCGTAGAAGCGCTCCATTTCCCCCGCACTCACCGGCTTGTGCTCCGTCATGGGCATGGCTGCCTGCTCTTCTTCATGGGCCACCAGGATTTCGTAGGCAATGATCTGCACGGCAGCCGCCAGGTTCAGCGAACCATAGGCCGGATTGGTCGGTATCCGCACGAGAAAGTGGCAGCGGTCGATCTCCGCATTGCTCAGGCCGGACTGCTCGCAACCGAACAGGACAGCCACCCCGCCCTGCCCGCTCTCCGCGAACGCCATACGTGCGCATTCGTGCGGGCTGATAACCGGACATGGAATGCTGCGCGTCCTTGCGCTGGCACCGATCACCAGCCGGCAGTCCCGCGTTGCCTCTTCCAGGGTCGCGCACACCCGGGCTGCTGCAAGCACGTCGTCCGCACCGGAGGCACGGGCTGTCGCATCGGCATGCGGAAACAGCCTGGGTTTGACGAGATACAGGCTGGTCAGTCCCATGGTCTTCATGGCCCGCGCCGTGGCCCCGATATTACCGGGATGGCTGGTGTTGCTTAACACCACGCGAATACCTGACAGCATCGCGGCCCCGTGATCAGACGGACTGACCGGCGCAGAACGTGGCCAGTGCTTCCAGGAGGCGTGCTACCGCGCGGTTGGCGGCAAGTACGCCGCCGTAGGCATCCTCGGACGTTGCCGCCTCGCGTATGTCGAACAGTTGCGTCGCGACTATCCGTTGCGTCTCGAGGTTGACCAGCTGGACACGCAGGGTCACGTGCATTTCGCTGGGCGTTTGCGTGAAATCCTGATGAAAGCGCAGCAGTTCGGCATCGAGACGCAGCTTGGCCGATACCCGTCCCGGACTGGTATACAGGGCCTGGAACCGCCCGCTTGCATTAAGCACCTCTGCCATCAGCGGAGCCAGCATGCGTGCCGGCGTATCCGCCCAGCTGCTGCGCGTGTAATAACGCAGCCCGTACTGTTGCTGCATGTAGGCAATGCGCGCTGTATCGTAGGCACCGTTCGCCTGCGGGGTAGCGACAACCAGCACGGGCGCGTCCGCGCGGGTTTCCTGAGCCGTGGCCGGGGTATATTCGAGCAGATATTTATCGAGCATCGCAGACTTCGGTTCCGGCAGGACGGAACACGCCGCGAGCAGCCATGTGATCATGATGATATGGAGAAGTTTTCCTGGTACAACAGCCATGTCTATTCTCCCGGTCCCGGTACTTCAAGCTCTCTGCCATAGATCAGCGCGCGTGGATCTTCCTCGAGTTTTTCGCTGACCCCCTTCAGGGAATCCGCGAGGATACGCAGTTCACCGATCAGCGTGCCCAGCTCCGGCAGTGTCTGGCGGCTGAACTGCTGCACCCCGCTGCCGCTGCTGTCTACATACCTGTTGAGGCTTTCACCGGCACTGGCCACCTTGTCTGCCATGGACTCGAACGACTGTGCAGTTTCCTGCAGCTGGGCAAGCAGCGGCTCGATATGCCCCGATGCCTCTGCACTGTTTTTCATCAACCTGGCGCCGTCCTCGACCATCATGCCCAGCTCGGTCTTGCGCGCCGCAAGCGTGGAGGTCACCGCATCAATATTGGCGATGATCTGCCTGAGCGATTGCCTGCCCTCGGCGTCCAGCAACCGCGCCAGGTTGTTGATCAGCACATTCAGGTTCCCCATCAGCTCGGTTCCGCTCATATCCAGCCGCTCGAAAAAGGATGGCGCAGAGCGGATGACCGGATACTCCTGCCCCTCCTTTGCAGCAAGCACCGGAGATTCGAGACTGCCGCCCTTGAGATCGACGAAGGCAACGCCGGTCAGACCCTGCACCGCGAGTTCGGCGAGCGTATCCTCGCGAATCGGCGTGGTCGACACCACGTCCAGCGTCAGCTGCACCTGGTCGGGCACCGCGGGGTTCAGTTCGATCCCGATTACCTTGCCGACATCCACGCCTCGGTATTTGACCGGTGCATCCTGATACAGTCCGGACACTGATTCATCCAGGTAAACCCGGTAGGTGGTGTAGTGCGTGGTGTAGTCTCCCAGAGACAACCACAGGGTTATACCCATCCACACCAGGCCAAGCACGATGACGAAGAGGCCCACGAGTGCATTATTCAGCCGTTTTGCCATTTACGCTCCTTGGCACTGCGGGCCCGTGGCCCCTCGAAATACTCACGAATATGCGGTTGTGTCGATGTGGACAGCGCTTGCATGGAATCGACACCCTGCAGTTTACCATCACCCAGCACGGCAACCCGGTCGGTAACGTCCCACAGCGAATCGAGGTCGTGCGTCACCATCAATACGGTCAGTCCGAGCATATCCTTCAGTTTCAGTAGCAATTGGTCAAACAGGCCGGCGCTGGTCGGGTCCAGGCCGGAGGTCGGCTCATCCAGGAACAGGATCTCCGGATCCAGCGCCATGGCCCTGGCGAGTGCGGCGCGCTTGATCATGCCGCCGCTGAGTTCGCTCGGAAACAGCATGGCGGCCTCCGGCTTGAGTCCTGCCTGGGCGATCTTGACCCGTGCCAGCGTGTCGATCATACGATCATCCAGACGGGTATGCTCGCGCAGCGGCAGGCCGACATTTTGCAACACTGTCAGTCCACTGAACAGCGCACCCTGCTGGAACAGCACGCCCAGGCGGCGGCGCAAGGCATTGGCGTCAGCATCACGGACGCCGACCAGTTCCTTGCCAAACAGCTTGACGGAACCGGCATCGGGCACATGCAGCATGATCATCTCGCGCATCAGCGTGGTCTTGCCACTACCACTGCCGCCCACCAGTGCCAGTACCTCGCCGCGATAGACATCGAGATCGACACCGTCGTGGATAACACGGCTGCCGAACACCGTGCGCACACCGCGCATGCTGATGACGACTTCGCGCTCGCTGGTATCATGCATGTCAGCGGCGGTGTCCTGGATGCCCGGCATGACGTTCACACACCTATCATGCTGAACAGCACTGAAAACATGGCGTCAACGATGATCACGAGGAAGATGGATTGCACCACGCTGATGGTTGTATGGCGGCCCACGCTCTCCGCGCTCCCCTCCACCTTGAAGCCCTGGTAGCAGCCGACGATGGCGATGATGGCGGCGAACACCGGCGCCTTTCCGACGCCGATCATGAAGGTCGAGTAGCTGATGGCCTCCTCGAGTCGGGCGATGAAGGCGTGGAAGCCGATAGCAAGCTGGGCATTGGCCATGACCATACCACCGAACAGGGCCAGCACGTCGGAATAAACGGTAAGCAGCGGCAGAATGACGACCAGGGAGAGCAGTTTGGGCAGCACCAGCAGCTCGACCGGCGGAATGCCGATAGTCTGCAGCGCGGCGACCTCTTCCCTGACCTGCATGGTACCAATTTTCGCGGCATAGGCCGAACCGGTACGCCCGCAGATGAGGATCGCGGTCAGCAATGGCGCCAGTTCGCGCAGCATCGAGTAACCGACCAGGTCGGCGATGTAGATATTGGCCCCGTACAACTTCAGTTGCACCGCGCCCTGGTAGGCAATCACCACTCCCATCAGGAACGACAGCAGACCGACGATCGGCAAGGCATTGACGCCTGTCTGCCACATGTCATCGAGCAGTTCCTGCCAGCGTATGCGTCCAGGATGGCGCACCGCACCGAGCAGTGAGAGCACAGACTCACCGATGAAGGCCAGAAACCCGACCAGGTCGTCACCGATACGTGCAACCCGCTCGACCAGAGGCGTTGCCAGGCGCGGCGCCAGGCTGAGCTCGGCATCCTGTGCCTCGTCCGCGATAAACTCCACCAGCCTCAGCCAGGACGGTTGAAACGACTGCAGCGCCATCCGTCCGCCGGTCGCCTCGATGCGTTTGCCAAGCTGCAGCAGCAACCATGCACCTGCAGAGTCCAGCGCGGTTATCGCTGCACCATCGACAGACAACGACCGGTTTGCCGGTAATGCGAGACCGTCCATGGCGGTGCGCAACGCGGCAATGCTGCCAACGGTCCAGCGACCACTGCAGACCAGCGCATCTTCAGTGACACTGACGGCGGCTGGAACGGGATCCGGTTCAGGCATGGCACAAGTCTCAAAGATATAGCGCTAGGATACAAGCCCTGCACGGACCGATCATGCAGAGTCGAAAGAAAAACTCATTACCTCCGCAAGGCTCTCCGCACCCGACACGACCATCAGCAGACGGTCGACGCCCATCGCGACACCGGCACAGTCAGGCAGGCCTGCCGCCAGCGCGGCCTGCAGCTGTAAATCGACCGGCATGGTCGGCAGCTGGTATTGCGCACGCAGCCCGGCCTCGCAATCGAAACGCCTGTGCTGTTCGTGCACATCGGTCAACTCGTGATAACCGTTGGCCAGCTCGATGCCATTGAGGTAAACCTCGAATCGTGATGCCACCGGCGGATTGCCGGGGCGCAGCCGTGCAAGCGCGGCCTGGCTCACCGGGTAGTCCCGTATAAAGACCAGCCCGGCACCCAGGCGCGGCTCGATGACATGGGTCATGACCAGGTCCAGCCAGCTGTCCAGGTCTGATTCCTGCATGCCCACCGGAACCACGGCATGCCTGGATTCGAGTAATGCCTGCAATTCCCGTGGTGAGGTATTGAACGGATCGATCTGAACAAACTCCAGGAACAGGTCACGGTAACGCCAGTGAAAGACGGATTTGATCCGGAAAATTCCGTCCAGGATTTCAGTGAGCAGTCGTTCGACCTCGGTCATCAGGCCGACGTGGTCGTAGCCGGTACGATACCATTCCAGCAGCGTGAACTCGGGGTTGTGTCGCGGCCCGTATTCGCCATCGCGGAATACCTTGCAAATCTGGTAGATCGAACCACTGCCGGCGGCCAGCAGACGCTTCATGGCGTACTCCGGCGAGGTGTGCAGGTACAGGGTTGCGCCATGGCGTGTGCCGGGACCGTTATAACGGCTGGCGAAGCTGTGCAGGTGCGGTGCCGTGGCAGCCGCACATGAAAGGACAGGGGTATCGACCTCCATCACGCCGGCATGCCCGAAATAGGCACGCGTGCGTTCCAGCAGTGTTGCCCTGAGCCTTACTGCATCCAGCGATGCCGTGGGTCGCCAGTCCGGTTGTGTCTGTACGGTCTCGGTCAAGGCGCCGGGAACAGACTATTCCTTGGCACGGGCGACATATTCGCCGGTACGCGTATCGATCTTCAGGGTCTCGCCCGTGTCGATAAACAGCGGCACCCTCACCACCGCACCGGTCTCGAGAGTCGCCGGCTTGCCACCACCGCCCGAGGTATCACCGCGCACACCCGGGTCGGTTTCGGTGACGGTCAGGTAGACGAAGTTGGGCGGCGTGACTGCCAGCGGTGTACCATTCCACAGCGTCACCTGGCACATGTCCTGCTCCTTCAGCCACTGCTTGGCATCACCCACCGCGGTGGCATCGGCTGCCTGCTGTTCGAAGCTGTTCGGATCCATGAAATGCCAGAACTCGCCATCACTGTAGAGATATTGCAGGTCAACATCCATGACATCGGCAGCCTCGACCGTCTCGCCGGATTTGAAGGTGCGCTCGATAACGCGGCCGGTCTTCAGGTTGCGGATCTTGACGCGATTGAACGCCTGCCCCTTGCCGGGCTTGACAAATTCGTTTTCAATAATGGCGCATGGATCGCCATCGAGCATGATCTTCAGGCCGCCCCTGAATTCACTGGTGCTGTAAGATGCCATGTATGCTGATAATCCCTGAATGAGTCGAAAACGCCGGCTATGATACCCCTAATACTGCATCCGGAACACAGGCCGGCCTGGCAAATGCAACTGGCCCGTGCGGTCAGGTCGACTGACGAACTGCTGCGCCTGCTGGAAATCGACCCGGATCGCCTCAGGATACAGCCAATGTTCAGCGAATTTCCGCTACGGGTGCCGCGCGGTTTCGTGGACCGCATGGCCAGGGGAGATCTTCATGACCCTCTGTTACGCCAGGTGTTGCCGGTCAATGAGGAAACCCTCCAGGTCGAGGGCTTCACACCCGACCCGCTGGAAGAGCTTGACGCCATGCCGAGTCCCGGTCTCCTGCACAAGTACCGCGGCCGCGCACTGCTCACCCTGACCGGCGCCTGTGCCGTGCATTGCCGTTACTGTTTTCGCCGCCACTTTCCGTATAACGATGCGAATCCGGTCAACACGCACTGGGAGCAGTCGATCGACTACCTGGCACGGCATCCGGATATTCATGAAATCATTCTCAGCGGGGGCGACCCGCTCAGCCTCACCGACAACCGGCTGCAGGCACTGACTGACCGGCTGTCGGCGCTGCCCCACCTGCACACACTGCGCATCCATAGTCGCCTGCCCGTCGTCCTGCCGGAACGGGTCGATGACGGGCTGCTGGCCTGGATCAGGCAGCAGCGCCTCAGGGTTGTCATGGTGCTGCATTGCAACCACCCCAATGAAATTGATGCTCCGGTACGCACGGCAATGCAGCGCCTCGCACGGGCCGGGGCTATACTGCTGAACCAGTCGGTTCTGTTGCGCGGCATCAACGATGACGCGGCCACCCTGATTGGCTTGAGTGAAACCCTGTTTGCAGCCGGCATCCTCCCCTACTACCTGCACCGGCTCGACCGGGTTCAGGGTACGGCCCATTTCGAGGTCGATGCTGACCGTGCGTGCACACTGATCAGCGAGGTCCACGCCGCGCTGCCCGGCTACCTGGTGCCCCGACTGGTCGAGGAAATCCCCGGGAAACCCGGGAAAACGCCTTTGTACGGGCACTGACAGCCGCTGTATGATTACATATACTAGCCAGTGCGAACGCACTGTTTCACAATAACATACAGCCAGGACAGCACCGGTCATGGAACTCCAGCTCCCGGAACGCAAAAAACCCGCACGTACCAGTTTTAACACCAACCCGGATGCTATCAAGCGCTGGGTTGATGATCTTCCACTGCTGAACACCGAGCGCACCCTGCAACTCCTGAACGATGCCCTGGATGAAATAAACACCCTCGATATCCCGGCAGAAAATCGTCACATGGCGCTTGAACTGCTGTCGACATCAGTTATGTGCGTTACCGATGCACTCAAGAAAATATTTCTTGGCAAGCCATTGCCGCTGCAGGAATCAGACCGGAAAGCGGCCACACGGGCGCTCGATATCTGTAACCGTATGGCAACCGGATACCGCATCCTCGCAGACGACCTCGGCAGAAACGTCAATCAGGAAAGTCAGCTGGCGATCGCAATCCATCGTGCGCTGCGACACCTGAGTGAATTGCTGCTGATTCATTACCAGATCTATATCCAGTTCCCGGATGGTCTATGGCGAAGCATCCACTCGCTGTATGCGCTGGCCGAGGAATACGGCATCGTCACGCTCCCGATAACCGATCCCACCTCGCCGGCCAGCGAGGCCAGCACCATAACCAGCATCTACAAGCAGATCCTGCTGCTGTCACTGGCCTGTCCGTACCGCATGCGCCAGAAGGAAATTTACTACGTATATAATGCACTGCTTGACTGGGCCAGGTACTGCCGTCTGGTGCCGGCCACTAACAGCCGTGCCAACGGGCTGTTCTCGCTGAATCTGCAGTCCGACAAACCGCCTGCCTACCGTTCGCTGGAGGATCAGGCGGCAAGCGACAAGTACACGCGCATTTTGGACACTACGGCTGCCACCGTACAACTGCGCGACGTGCTTTCTGCCGAGAACGTTCCGGCCGTGAACCAAACCGGTATCGGTGATACCGAAACACTGCAGCAGCTCATGTTCGCGTGGGGCGCCATGCCGAAACGCAAGTATCCACGGCACCATCGCCACGCGGCAATCAAGCTGGTTACCGGTATCAATGCCATTCACAGCCTGATAGCCGGTCCCGACGGCTATGTCACTGAAGATGATAACTCGATAACGGATCAGCACTACCTGCCGGACCCGACCTTCGACAGCGCGACGACTTTCATGACCCGCTCAGACGAGGCGGACCACCTGCTGCGCGGTGCCTACAGGGTGGACAAGACACAGGGCTCGCATGCCGAGTTATGGCGTATGGCGGATACAAGCGCCGGCGGTTACTGCCTGCTGTGGGACAACGCTGTAGCATCGAGCGCGCGCGTTGGCGAACTGGTTGCCATCGTACAGCAGGAGGATCAGGCGGAGAACAATTGGCAACTGGGTGTCATACGCTGGATGAAATTCACCGGCGAACATGGACTGGAGCTGGGCATTCAGCTGCTGGCGCCGGGCGGAGAGCCGGTATGGGCCTTTGCCTGCAGCGACGACTTCCGGCTGGACCTGCGTGCAGAAAAACGTATGCAAGGAATACTGCTGCCGGGCGTCAAGGTACTGGGGCAACAGGCATCCCTGCTGTTACCTTCGCTGCCATTTCGCGCCGGTTGCACCTCGATCCTGGAAAGGGGCGGCCACAGGGAGAACATCATCCTTACACGCCAGCTTGAAAATACCAGCTGCTTCGCGCAGTTTCATTTCACCGGTGCAGACAGGTGACACAACCCGTCCGCGACGCGTTCAGTACAGCGCGATGAACGGCTCCGGGTATTCAACATGCCCTCCCCCCGACAGGTTGCCTGCTTCCACCTCATAGACCGTCAGCGCATCCTCGGGTGCCGGCAGGTTACAGGTCACCTGCAGGCCTTTCGCAGGTACAAATCCGAAGCGCTTGTAGTACTCGGGGTGGCCCAGTACGACGATGCTGCCATAGCCCTTTTCCCTGGCCAGTTTCACGCTGGCCTGGATCAGCTCCGAACCGATACCGCGATGACTCTGGGAAGGGACTACTGACATAGGCCCGAGTGCCAGCACCTGCTTTTCGCTCCCTCCCTTGCGCAGTGGAACCCGTGTCAGCAATACATGCCCGACGATACGCCCGCCCAGCTCGGCGACCAGCGACAGTTCCCGATTGTAGGAATTAGAGGCGCGTAGGGCGCTGACCAGCTGTGCCTCTGCCTCTCCGCCAAAGGCGCTGATATGTACCACGTCAATGGCACGGATATCTTCGGCGTTTTCAGGTCTTACCGTAACAGGGTGCATAACAGGTCTCCGTGTGAATTCAAGCCGGTCTCGGATGCTCGTCAACCGGGCATGTAAATATTCTGATTATCAGTTACTTGCATGCTATCAGGAATCTTTCCGGCAGGAAACACCCGAGTCCCTTCGCACCCGGCCCGGTCCCCGCATTCATATATAGGGTGTAATTCAAGACCATTGCCGAGTTGCCGACATTAACCAGGTCGGGGCAGTAATGGAGAGCATGAGGCACGCTCGGCCATTGCTGGTCTATCCAGGTGCTATTCCGGAACAGAGGTCTGCAGTGATAAATGGTGAAACACTACGCCTGCTCATCGTAGAAGAAAGCGGATCCGATGCCGAATCGCTTGCCAATGAACTCAGAAACGCCGGGCATACCCTGGTCTTCGAGCATGCCGGCAGCGGCGACGAGCTGGCCGCGGCCCTCGATCAGCAGCTTCCGGATATCCTCATCTGCGGCAGCGGCGGTAACCTGCCAGCTCCTGAACAGGTATGCGCAATCCTGGACCGCCTTGATTCACGCCCCGCCGTCATCGCAATTGCCGAGGAAGCCGCCGAGGGAGATGTAATCAACGCGAACAAGTGTGGCATCGATGCACTGGTGTCATATCAGCGACCTGAACATCTGCGCATGGTGTTTGACAGCCAGGCGGAAACGATCCGGCTGCGGCACAGGCTGCAGATAATCGAGAAAAAACTGCATGACGGCGAAACCCGTTGCCATGCCCTGATCGAAAACTCGAGTGACGCCATTGCCTATATACACGACGGGATGCACGTCTATGCAAACCGTCCCTACATGAAACTGTTCGCTGTCGAGTCACGGGAAGAGATCGAGGGCATACCGGTGCTCGACATGATCAGCATCGAACAGCACGACCGGTTCAGGGAACTGCTCAAGAGCGAGATCGAAAATGGTGACGAAAGCACGACACTCGACATCGAGTGCGTGAGCCCCCATGAAGGCAAGTTCAGCTGCACCATGGAATGCTCTCCTGCAACCATGGCAGGCGAGCCATGCACACAGATACTTATACGTGTACATTCCTCGAATTCTGAACTCGAGGAACGTATAAAGACGCTTTCGCAGAAAGATATGCTGACAGGCCTGGTGAACAGAAAACATTTCATACAGGTGCTTGAACAACGCATCAGTCATCATCCACATAACTCCGAGCGCGCACTTGTCTACATCATGCTCGACAATTTCAAGACCATCCGTGACGAGGTTGGCGTGGCCACCAGTGACATGGTGCTGTGTGACATGGCCAGCCTGATCGAGAATCAGTGCAATGCAGAAGACGCCCTGTCACGCTTTGGCGATTACAGCTTCGCCATCCTCAAGCAGGGGACAGACCGGGATGCCATTCAGCTTGCCTGCGAGGATATGCTCGGCGTCATCGCCGGCCATGTTTCCGAAGTCGGCGGCCGAACATTCACAATGACCGCCAGCATGGGGATCTGTCCGATAGACGAGCACACAAAGGACGTCCAGCAATTGATCTCCTATGCCGACATGGCCTGCGAGGTCGCGCGCACATCGGGTGGCAACCAGATCCATACCCACAGCGCTGTCATCTCCGGGACCATGGACCACGAACAGCAAGATGAATGGGACAGGCTCATCAGCGATACCATTAGGCATGAGCGTTTTTACCTGGTTTTTCAGCCCATTGTCAGCCTGAAGGGCGACGACACGCCACGGTACGAGATATTGCTGAGAATACTCGATGAAACCGGCCATACCATCCTGCCGGGACAGTTTATTTCGATTGCCGAGAAATCGGGGCTGGGCACGGATATCGACCGCTGGGTCGTCGACAAGGCATTCGCCGAACTCGCACACATGCGCACCGACAGCAGCGCTGCCGTATTCTATATAAAACTGTCAGCCACAACCCTGACCGACAGCACCATGGTGAACTGGATCGGTGACAAGTTGCGGGAACACGGGCTGGATAGCACGGCTGTTGTGTTCGAGATCAACGACCAGGCAGCCGCCTCCGACCTCAGCAACACGAAGCCTTTCGTGGCAGCACTCCAGGCAATCGGTTGCAAGGTGGCGCTGGAGCATCTAGGCCGCAGCAGGCAGCCGCAATTGCTGAATCATGTACCCGCCGACATCCTCAAGATCGATGGCTCCCTGATCTCCAAACTTGCCAACGACAAGGAAGCACAGGACGCCGTCAAGGCATTCATCGAGCTGGCAAAAACATCCGGCAAGGTATGTATTGCAGAAAACGTGGAAGATTCCAACTGCCTCGCCAAACTGTGGCAGTTCGGCATGCACTTTATACAGGGAAACTTTATCCAGGAACCGTCCAGGGAACTGGGTTACATGTTTGAAAGCGAGATTGCATGATGTACAGGCCCGTCACGAGTAGCCAGCACCGCAGTCCGCCCCGCTCCTGTCCGCTTATGTCAGTCGAGCACCAGGGAAACCAGGCCGTCCGCCAGCTTGGGCTCGAACCAGGTGGATTTCGGTGGCATCACCTCGCCGGCATCTGCCACCGCCATAAGGTCATCCATACGGGTCGGATACAGGGCAAAGGCAACGGCCATCTCCCCGCTGTCGACACGCCGTTTGAGTTCCCCGAGCCCGCGAATACCTCCAACAAAGTCGATGCGCGTATCGCGCCGCGGATCGGTTATCCCCAGCACCGGGGCCAGCAGGTTGTCAGCCAGCAGGCTGACCTCGAGCCGTCCGACGGGGTCGGCCGGAACGGCATCCGCCGGGAACACCAGCCGGTACCATTGTCCTGCCAGGTACATGCCGAATTCGCCCGGCTGTTGTGGACGCACGGCGTCAGTACCTGGTGTCACCGTGAAGCCGGCACTGACCCGCGCGAGAAACTGCTCCACGCTCATCCCGGACAGATCCCGAACCACCCTGTTGTAGTCGAGAATCTGCATCTGGTTATGGGGGAAAATGACGGTCAGGAAACTGCCGTCGGCATCGCCACGGTGCGCGGCGACCCGGGAAGCCGCCGCCGAGCGGTGATGACCGTCTGCGATATACAGGGCGGGCATCGCATCGAATGCGCCGGTAATCGTCGCGATAAGCGTTGCATCACGAACCACCCAGAGCGTATGGCCAATACCGTCATCGGCGGCGAGATCGGCCGCCGGCACACCCTGCGTGATTCGCTCGAGCACAGCATCAACCTCTGCATTCGAGCGATAGGCCAGCAGCACGGGACCGGTCTGCGCGTTGAGCGCCTCGATCTGGCGCACCCGGTCGTCTTCCTTGTCCGGCCGGGTAAACTCGTGTTTGCGAATCCGGTTGCTGTCATAGGCCGCAACGGATGCAGCCGCCACCAGTCCGATTTGCCGGTGATCACCCATCACCAGGCGATAGACGTAGTAACACGGGGCCTCGTCACGAACCAGCACACCCTCATCAAGCATGCGCTGCAGGTTAAGCACGGCCGTCTCATAGACCACATCGGCATGGGGGTCAGTGCCTACCGGCAGGTCGATCTCGGCCTTGGAGATATGCAGAAAACTCCAGGGCCGGCCACGGGCGCGGACGCGCGCTTCGGCCGTGCTCAGTACATCGTAGGGCGGCGCAACCACGTCAGCTGCACGATCATCGACAGGACGCAGGGCGGCAAAGGGTCGAATCAGTGTCATGGAAATTCCATCGCTTGCTTCAAAAGCACTGCATTGTACACCGACGGCACACCCGTCGCGATTTATTCTCGCGGGAAGAAGCACTGATGGAGAGCCCGATGCCCGAGAAACCGGACACCACCGGCATGGGGAACAGCAACACCGACATCGTACATGCTGGCGTCACCCGCTCCCGGTCAATAACCGTGTTCAGGGCACAGACACGCCTGTTGAGAGCGCTGTCTGCCGCAACTGCTCGCTGGCGCGGGCTGTATGACCGCATTCAGCGCATACCGCTGGCCTACAAGTTCGCTTTTTTCATTACCGTGGTGATCGTCAGTTGCATGCTGCTGCTAGGCACAATCCTGATCCAGCAGCAATCACTGCAGCTGGAATCACAGATCAGCGAACAGGGCAGTACCCTGGTCCGCCTGATGGCCAAGTCTGCACGTGAGCCACTGCTGGCGGAAGACAAGCTGGCACTGGATTCGATCACCAGCAGCTTTTCGAACAGTATGAGCGTCCTTGGTACCGCGATAGCGACGAATGATGGTGAATTCATCACTCAGGCCGGCGCGATGTTCGAGGAGAAAAACCCGCTCACACGCAAGGATGTTGACCGGATCATCCGCGACACCTCGGGTACGCATATCTGGAAGTGGAAGCCGCTGAACGGTGCCAGAACCGAGACCGTGATGTCGTTTATCCAGCCGATCTCGTTCCAGGACATCACGGCCGGGTATGCCATGGTTACGTTCAGCCAGGCCGGCATGACATCTTCACTCAGAAAGGCCATCCAGACCATTGTGGGTGCCACTATCCTGATAATCACGCTTGGTATTGCCATGTCCTTTGCACTGGGACGTCGCATCACCCAGCCGATAGACCAGCTGGTCAATGCCAGCCACGCCATCGGAAGGGGCGAATACACCTTTCGCTTCAAGGAATGCCGCAAGGACGAACTGGGACTGCTGATGGAGGCATTCAATGAAATGGCAGAGGGCATGCTGGAGAAATCCCAGGTGAAGAACGCCCTGTCCCGTTATGTTTCTCCCAGCGTGGCGCGCGAGATCCTGTCCAATCTCGATGATGTTGGCCTCAGTGGCAAGCGTGTTGAAGGCAGCGTGGTGTTCGCCGACATAAAGGGATTCACCCAGATCTCTGAATCCATTCGGCCCGAGGACCTCGTCAGTATCCTGAACCGCTACTTTACCCTGGTGACGCGCGCCTGCGAGATCAACCAGGGCATGGTGGACAAGTACATGGGTGATGGTGTGATGCTGGTGTTCGGCGCACCGGAACCGGACGCGGACCATGCCTTCCACGCCATCACCTGCGCCCTGCTGATCCAGCGACTGGTCGAAAATGAAAACCGTCTGCGCCTCGAGAAAAACCTGTTTCCGGTCCAGTTCAGGATCGGCGTGAACACCGGCAGTATGCTGGCCGGCAACATGGGATCCAGACATCGCATGGAGTACACCGTGGTCGGTGACACTGTCAACCTGGCATCCCGTCTGTGCGGTATTACCAATGCCAACGAGATCGTCATTTCGCGAGAGATGTACCAGCGAGATGACATCAGGCACCGCGTGCTGGCAGGTGAATACCAGTCCATTCACCTGCGCGGCATCAGTCAGCCCGTGAGCACCTACCGGGTAGAACGCCTGTCCGCCAGTTGCCAGGATATCCTCGACAAGCAGTACGAAACCATCATCACGAGCGAAGCTGACGAGGCCAGTCATGCCTAAACGCCACCTGCTCATGATTGCATCACTGCTGTTGCTGCCGTTACTGGCTGGCTGCCAGCAAATGCAGACCATCCGGATGGTGCAGGACACCCCCGACGATATCGAGACCCTGCTAATGCAGAACGAGTATGCACGTGTTCGCCATTTGACCGTTAAAAATCCCGCCATCGACACCATCGAATTGCAAG
>Ga0307423_1000632_pt1 | contig 23383 bp, 26 predicted proteins | sample SalMarWE160310MG_FD_202154 | JGI IMG/M metagenome (GOLD analysis project Ga0307423, IMG submission 202154) | Salt marsh sediment microbial communities from the Plum Island Ecosystem LTER, Massachusetts, United States - WE1603-10 | ecosystem: Environmental > Aquatic > Marine > Intertidal zone >...
CCACAGCCAACGTCGGGAGCGCCCATCTCGACGCAGAGGAGTATCCCGTCCGGCTTATACGCTGGGACATGCCGCGGGTGCTGATCCCGGCTGCAGTGGCAGAACGCCTCAATGTCGATTCGTTGGGCACCGTTGGCCTGATTGTCGCACACCACGACCTCAGCAAGGAAGAGCGAATTGCCGTCCTGAGCAGTGGCTACCAGATCAACCTGGCGGACTTCTCAGCGCTGACCCGCCGCCAGGCGCTCTATGCCGGAGCCGGTGGGGTGCTGCTGGTCGTGCTCTTTGTCGTGGCGCTGATCACTTCGTTGTCGGCGACCGAGTCAGACCGGGACCTGCAGCTCATGACGGCCGTCGGGGCAGCTCCCCTCATGCGTCGCAAGTTCCTCGGCCTACAGACCGCGTTCTACGTATTCGTTGCTGGTCTGCTGGCTCTGCCGCTTGGATGGCTGATCATGAAAGTCGCCCGAGCCAGCAACGAGTTTGGCAACGAAGGCTTGTTCGGGCGCGTCGATGCGACGTACGTTCCATTCCCAAGGATGGTCGCGGTGATCATCCTTGTCGTGATGCCGGTCGTAGTGGGGACGGTCACCGCCGTCGTGGTGCGGTCATCGCCGACGACCCCGCCACGCACCATCGGATAGATGGGTCGGCTCCCGACAAGCCGAACAAGATGACAAGATGATCTGACCACCCCTTCGACCGTCACAACGCCGCTCGGAAGTCGCTCCGAGTCGATCAACCCGGTACGGTGGGTGCCATGAAGCTATCAATTGAGTACTGCGCCGTTTGAGGGTATACCGGCCGTGCCGTGAGCATGGCAGAGTCCCTCCTCAACGAATTCGAGAGTTCGCTTGACAGTCTCGAGCTCATCCCGTCTAGTGGTGGTGTGTTCGAAATCACGGTTGGTGGTGAGCTGGCCTATTCGAAAAAGGCGACCGGCCGTCACGCCGAGACCGCCGAAGTGATCGATGCGGTCCGTAGGCTCTTACCCTGACATCTCGGGATCCACAGAGACCGATACGATCACCACTCGCAGTTGTCCCCTTCCGACCCGCACCAGCACATGTAGTCGGGCTCCACGTACTGTCCTGGCTGATCGAGTAGCGGCTGATCCCCGGCGGATTTCGACTGGAATGCGGGTTCCCAAGGCAGGTTCCCGCGCTCGTCGGCCCACACGAGTTGAAGCGCCTCGAGCCGGACCTTGGCCCCTTTGGCTCCGTAGTAGTGAGGGCAGGCGAGCAGATAGTCACACGGGTAGCGCCAGTACTCATCGAGCACCGGGATGAGACAGAAGCGGGTTCCGCCGAGATCGAAGCCATGCTCTCGACCCACCGGACGAGTTGTTCCCAACCGCAGTTCATCCACGATTTCGTGGATCAAGCCGTGTGCGACCCCGGAAGGAAGACCGAACGTGATCAGCTCCGGATGATGCCGGGTCTCGAGCAACCCGACCGTGTAGACCCAGGACGGGCTCTCGTGCCCGCCCAGGACCGCGGTGGCGTGGAATCCGTGCCTGGTGATGTTGGCGTCGATTTCGAAGAGTGCCTGGTCGGCAGTGGTGAATGTGTCCATGTTCTCATGGTGAGGGGCGGGTGTGACACGTTCCGGCTGCCGCCGATTGAGGGTATGCCGGCCGTCGCGTGAGCATGCTGCTTGGCCCCTTGCAGAAGGTTCGTTGCGGATAGACAATTGGGGAAACCGGGAGGTTCTTATGGCACACACCGTGCACGGAGACATTACCGCCACCCGTTTGCAGACCATCAGCCACTGGGCCCTCACGTTCCTGGCCGTACTCGGTATCGTCGCCGCAGCCCTCGGCGCCTGGATGGTGTTCGCCCCCGCGGACGCGACGCTCACAGTCTTCTGGTGGACATGGGACGTTTCGGCGATCACAGAGACCTGGGCGGCCTGGATGATGATCCTCGGCGGTCTTGTGACCTCGGCAGCAATCGGCTGGGAGGCGGTTCGGGGTGATACCAGATCCGGTCGCTGGCTCATCGCCTTCGAGACAGTGATCGTCATGGCCGGGCTAGCGGCATTTGTGATCGGAGTGTTCCGGCTGTTCTAGCGGTGCGCTTGCAGAAGACGATTACTCGAGTCGTGAACCGATGGCCTCCGCCAGAGCGTCTGGATCATCAACGGTCACGGTGAGGCCGGCGTGCCCCTTCCTCATGGGGATCATCTTGGGGATCCGCTCGACAAAGGTCACACAGACACCCCCTTCAGTCGACGTGCCAAACGTGACACCGCTGTCGACAGCCGACCCGCGAAGCCCGATCGCCTTGTACCAGTGATAAGGCCCGGTGACCTTGACACAGTCGATGTTGGAGAGCGGAGTGTCCACCTTCCAACGGCCGAATCGAGCCACGAAGCGATCATCCTCTGTGAGCGTCACCGAGCAGTTCCCTGGATGCACCCCCAGCGGAAGGAGTAGCGGACGGGTAACCAGGTCAAAGCGGAATGCGAAGGTCTCTTCCATACCGCCAATGTAGACCGTACCGCTCGCTTCGACGACCGCAGGTCCGGGTGATCGACGTTGGCGATCCTCAGTCGCGTCGACGGCGGTTCGCTCTCCGTGCATCGTCCTGGTCCGCGACCTTGGCAGCGGGCGGGTCTGGTACGGGCAGACGGACGGCGGAGAATGAGCGGTTGGCGCACCTGGTACCCCCTGCTCACCCAGCGATGTCCTAGCGGGGTGAGATCTCGACCCATGTCCGGCGGCCACACAGGAGGGGTATGTTTCGATGTGAGGAGGAACATCATGAAACCACGACTGTTGTTCTTGTTGCTGAGCCTCGGTCTGATGGTCGGTCTGGTCGCGCCGGCAATTGGGGCGCCGCTCGATCCGAACGGGACGTTCATCGACGACGACGGGAGCATCTTCGAACCCGCCATCGAGGCCATCGCCGATGTTGGGTTGACAAGAGGGTGCAACCCGCCGGCCAATGACGCCTACTGCCCCGACCAGCCGGTCACACGGGGACAGATGGCCTCGTTCCTGGTCCGTGCGTTGAGTCTGAGCGGATCCGTAACGCCCTCAACCACGGACTCCTTTGTCGACGACGACGGTTCCGTGCACGAGACCGACATCAACACCATTGCCGAGCTGGGAGTGACGAAGGGGTGCAACCCACCGACCAATGACGCCTACTGCCCCGACCTGCCGGTCACTCGCGGCCAGATGGCGGCGTTCCTGACCCGAGCATTCGGCTTCGTCGACGATGACCCCGGCGACCGATTCGTAGATGACGACACCTCGATCTTCGAGAACGACATCGAGGCGATTGCAGCCGCGGGTGTCACGCTGGGCTGCAACCCGCCCCCCAATGATCGCTTCTGCCCCAACGATCCGGTGACCCGGGCGCAGATGGCGGCGTTCCTGACGCGGGCCCTGGGGCTGACGCCGCTGGTGCCGCCACAGGTGGGTGATGCCGCGGTGGTCCGGCCGGTGTTCCTGTTCGACCAACCAGCCGCAGGACCGCTCCTCGGTACGCTTGCCCGCTATGTCCCCGCGGGTAGTGACACGCCGGCGGGAGCGGTTGCCGCTCTGCTCGATGGCCTGGACGCGGCGGAGCTCAACATGGTCCCGAGTTTCTCGACATCTGTTCCGGCAGGGACACAGCTGCTCGACCTCACAGTGTCAGGCGGAGTTGCCACGGTTGATCTGACGGGTGAATTCGACGACGGCGGAGGTTCCGCTTCGATGTTCTCGCGCCTCGCTCAGCTCACCTTCACGTTGACCGCCTACCCGGACATCGATGTCGTCCACCTGGAACTCGACGGTGTACCGGTGACGGTGTTCTCTTCGGAGGGCATCGACATCTCCGGCGGACTCGACCCCGAGTACTTCTTCGACCTGGGAGTCATGCCGGAGGTGTTCCCACAGTCTCCGGCCGCGTTCGAGTTCGTCGAGAGCCCCTTCGATGTTCTCGGATGGTCGAGAGCCTTCGAGGCGACCATCAACTGGGAGCTGTACGACCGCGAGGGAGCCCTGCTCGCCGAGGGCTTCGAGACAACCGGATCCGCCGGACCCGACTTCGGCATCATGAGCTTCGACGTCGAATACAACGTCGACGAGCGACAGGTGGGCAGCTTGATGGTGTTCGAGATCTCGGCGAAGGACGGCAGTCGCATCAATCTGAGGGAGGTACCGGTCTGGCTCGAGCCCTGACGACAAGGCCGTGGCACGCCCGGCTAGCGTCTTCGCCCCTATCAGATCCGAACACCGTCAGGAGCTACCCGACGACAGTCGAAAACGCGTCCCAAGCGGGCGTGGTGGCCCGCCAGCACACCACGGCATTCGACGGATCGGTATTCTCATCAGCGATGACCGCCAAGCCGTATTTGCTGCTCGATGTCGACGGCGTGTTGGCACTGCGCTCCGAGCAGTCCGACCCGTGGCAGCGACATGAGGTCGTATCGGCCACCGGCGACACCCACATCGTCTGGCTGAACCCACTCCACGGTGTCTGGATAGGCGAACTATCGGTGCATTTCGAGCTGGTTTGGGCAACGGGCTGGCAGCACGACGCCCCACGCCTTCTCGGACCGCTGCTCGGAATCCCACCTGCGCCTGCCATCACATTCACCGAAACTCCTCAGCCGGGGGTGGTGATCGACAAGCTTCCCGAGATCATCACCTATGTCGGTGATCGACCCGTGGCATGGGTTGACGACCACCTGAGCCCGGCGGAATTCGAATGGGCACGGGCCCGGCCCGAGCCGACCCTGCTGGTTCAGCCCGACCCGACGGTTGGGCTGAGCGAAGACCATGTGTCCATGCTGCTTCACTTCGGCGCCGAGCAGAAACGTGTCACACCCCCCTGATCGTTGTAGTGCTTCCCCAGCCGGTCGCCTTGGAGCGCACGTCTCTACGCAACAGATCGCTGCACCGTCTTGGACAATTGGCAGACGGTTCGAAGGGCCGCCCATCTCGAAGTGGTCGATGAAGTGGCGCCGTTGGATCGGGAGGCTTGCCAATCTGGCCCTCAGGGTCATGTTTCGTCGCGCAGGATGCGGTCCAGGGTGCGCAGTCCCATCTGGCTCATCGAAGGGTTGCTCTCGATGTAGTACCAGACCGCACCCATCGCCTGTTGGAGCGCCCATGCCTTGCCGCGCTCCCACTCGAGATCGTCACATTCGAGGTCTTCTCGCAACCGCTGCCGGGGCCTGATGTCGAGGAGATGCCAGGCAGCCACCAGGTCGAGAGCAGGGTCCGCGGCGCCGAGACCACCAACGTCCAGGATCCCGACGAGACGTCCATCGGCAACGAGGACATTGCCCGGGATGAGATCGCCGTGGGTCATGGTGTCAGGCCCTTCGCGTGGCAGCTCGCGAAGACGTGCCCACAAACCACGAAGACGCTGGGTGTCGACGTACGGCCCGCTCCGCTGGAAACACACCTCCATCCACTGGTCGTGGGAACGCAGATCACCACCACGACCCTCGCCTGTAAAGGTTCGACCGTTGACTGCGATCGTTCGGACCTGTCGGATGAACTCGGCGAGATCGTGGGCAAACGCCACCGAGGCCGAGGGATCATCGACGCTTGCCGTCGTGCCCGGTAGCCACGTCTGTACCGACCACGGCAATGGATAGCCTGCTCCGGGCTCGCCGATCGCCACCGGTTTCGGAATCGGAAATCGGGATCGGCCGAGCAGCTCACGGGCCGCCGCGGCCTCGGTCAATAGCCACCGACGGGTCGCTTCTATGTCGCCGGGCTGGAGCGGGAAACGGGCGGCAAACCGGTCGCCGATGCGGAATATCGCGTTCACGGTGCCCTCGGATCGAACCGGCGCAATCGGGAGAGCCGCCCATTCCGCGAACTGGTCATCAACGAGCTCCCGGACCATGGCGACGGTCACCGGCAACTGGTTCTCGTGCATCATCATCGATCTCAGCTTCGCAGACACGCATACCCGCTGCGATCCGAAATGCAACGGGGCCCAATCAACAGTGGCGATGACGATCGACGATGTGGTGCAGCGACCAATAGCGCTTCGACCGCCTAACGCGCAGACGGGCACCTAGTCCTTGAAGCGGTTTGTGATCGGGAGCCGCCGGTCTTTTCCGAAGGCTTTCCTGGTGATTCGCACGCCCGGTGCTGCCTGCCGCCGCTTGTACTCATTGCGATCGACCATACGGGCTACCCGCAACACCGTGTCCCGGTCAAAGCCCTCGGAGATGATCGACTTTGGCGATTCGTCGAGCTCGATGTAGCGGCGCAGGATCTCGTCGAGCAGGTCGTACTCCGGTAGCGAGTCGGTGTCCTTCTGGTCGGGTCGCAGCTCGGCTGAAGGTGGCTTGTCGATGATCGCTCTCGGGATCACCTCGCCGTCGCGATTGCGCCACTCCGACAGCTTGTACACCCGGGTCTTGAATACGTCCTTGAGGACCGAAAAGCCACCCGCCATGTCCCCGTACAGGGTTGCGTAGCCCACTGCCATCTCAGACTTGTTCCCGGTGGCGACGACCATCCCTCCGAACTTGTTGGAGATCGCCATGATGATCGCCCCACGGATCCGGGCCTGGAGGTTCTCCTCGGCCACGCCGAATTCTGTCCCGGTGAAGACCGGTCCCAGGGCGCCGAGAAACTCCCCGAATATCCCCTCGATCGGGATCTCGTCGATACGGCAGCCGAGATTCTTGGCCAGCTCTACTGAATGGTTCACCGACCCTTCGGAACTGAACCGGGTTGGCATCGTCACTCCCCAAACCGAATCCGGCCCGAGGGCATCCACTGCAATGGCGGCAGTCAGTGCGGAGTCGATACCACCCGAAAGTCCGATGACCACATCGCGGAACCCGTTCTTGTATACGTAGTCCCGGAGCCCGGTGACCAGCGCGTTGTAGATCTCGGCGTTCTCTGCAAGCCTGGGAGCGATCTCGGGGATGGGGAGGGGCTGGTCGGCATTCTCTCGACCGTGCGAAACACTGACGAGACCCGCATCGTGGCCGGCATCGCTCACCTCGACATCGACGACGAAGTGCTCCTCTTCGAACTGTGCCGCCCGGTAGACGATCTCACCGGCGGCGTTGAAGATCATCGAATCTCCGTCGAAGACCAACTCGTCCTGACCGCCGACCATGTTGACGTAGACGACGGGAACGCCAGACCGTTGCGCCTCTCCGGCGAGCAGGGCGGCACGCTCCGTCCCCTTGCCGACGTGATAGGGAGATCCGTTGACGTTGAGCAGCACCTTGGCTCCCGCCTCGGCCTGCTGAGCGGGCGGGCCCGTCGGTGACCATATGTCCTCGCACACCGACACCCCGGCGACGACACCGCCGATCTCCCAGAGCTTCTCCGGCACCCGTCCCGGGGCGAAGTAGCGGGCCTCGTCGAAGACGCCGTAGTTGGGCAGCAGGACCTTGTGATAGATCCCCCGGATCGCACCGTCTGCGAGCACGGCGGCGGCATTGGCAATCCCCCGCTCCACCGAGTCGTCCTTGTGCCTGTCGCCGTCTACCCGATCGACAAACCCGACCACGACGGCGGTCCACTCGGATGATTGGGCAAGCTGGCGCAGCGCCTCGAGGTTCTCATCGATGAACGAGCGCCGCAGCAGCAGGTCCTCCGGCGGGTAACCGGTTATCGCAAGCTCGGGGAGAAGTAGCACATCAGCCTCGGCCGCTTCGGCTCGCTCCATCGCTTCGAGGATGATTCGCAGGTTGCCGTCGATATCCCCGACGACGACGTTCACCTGGGCCCCGGCTATCCGCAAGAAAGACATGCGGGCAGACTACCGCGCCACGGCCATGGCTCGGCACTTGAGGTCTACCGCGAGTGATGGACGCTGCTCCGGGGCTCGACTTTCCGTCGGTGGTCGGATGGTGTTGACTGTCGGGCCGGAAGGGAGAGCCCATGGCCGTCGTCGACATCCTGCCGGTGCTGAGCACCGCACTCGCGGTGGTGTTCACCATCGTGCTGTACCGCCATTGGCGGAGCCGTCCCCAAGCCCGCTACCTCATGTGGTGGCTGATCGGCGTCGTCTGCTTCGGGCTCGGAACCCTCGCCGAGGCAATCACCGCAATTGCAGGCTGGCATGGGCCCGTGTTCCGTCTGTGGTACATCGCAGGCGCTCTGCTCGGTGGAGCACCCCTCGCCCAGGGAACGGTGTACTTGCTGTTCGCCAAGCGGACCGCCGACCGGCTGGCAAACGGGCTCGTCGCATACGTCGTGATTGCGGCGGGCCTCGTCCTGGCAACGCCGCTCGCCAGACCTGCCGCCGACGCCACGCTCTCGGGAAAGGTGATCGAATGGGGATGGGTGCGGCTGCTGACCCCACCGGTCAACGTGTATGCGGTTGTGTTCCTCATCGGAGGCGCCGCCTGGTCGGCTATGCAGTACCGGCGCCGCGGTGATGCGTCCTCACGCGTGCTCGGCAACTCGCTGATCGCGATTGGAGCCATCCTCCCTGCGATGGGCGGCGCCCTGGCGCGAGCGGGAGCCGACAATGCTCTCTACGTCACCGAACTGACCGGCCTCCTCATCATCTGGGCCGGCTACCGGGTCATCGCCGGTGACCGTGTCTTCTCCATCCACCACTCCCAGCAGCGGGTGACCTAGCCCGCACCGGCTGTCAGATGCTCCAGTTTTGTCGGGGTTGAGCACGACCCGGATTCCCGTTATCAGTTCGTCCGCGATCTCGAAGCTGATGGCAGCGATGGCATTGCCACCCGACCACGCGAGCCAACCGAGCGTCCCATTGATCTCCGCAAGTTCAACCGTGGTGTCATCAGGTCGTTGTTGAGACACCGATACCAGGTAGCCGGCCACCCGGTCGCGACCGGCGAGCGGGTGACGTGTGGCCCTCGCTTTGCCGCCACCGTCAGACCACAGCACAACATCCTGGGCGAGTATCCGCGCCAGCCCGTCGACGTCACGATCAGTGATGGCACTCGCATAGGCGATGGCAAGACGACGCTGCTCCGATTCCAGAGGCTTGCTCCTGGTGGGGTCGGCTACCCGATCCCGGGCCCGCGCAGCGATCTGCCTGCAGTTGGTCGGGCTCTTGTCTACAACGTCGGCGATGTCGCCATAGTCGAGGTCAAAGACATCCCGCAGCAAGAAAACAGCCCGTTCCACAGGGTTGAGTCTCTCCATGGTGACAAGCAGCGCAAGGGAGAGTTGCTCGGCGATGGCAACAGTGTCCGCCGGATCGTGGCCGGTCACCACGGGATCGGGGAGCCATGGGCCAACGTAGGTCTCTCGCCGATGCTGCGCAGAGCGCAGCCTGTCGACGGCGAGCCTCGTTGTCACCGTAGTCAAGAAGGGGCAGGCGAGTCGACCGTGACCGGGTCGATCTGCGACCAGCGGATGTAGGCGTCCTGAACGACGTCCTCGGCTTCCATGACGCTGCCGAGCATCCCATATGCAATGCCCACCAGCCGCGGACGCTGCGCTTCGAACACTTCTGCGCTCATCACTCCACCGTACCGCAGGTACCCACCACGGCACGGCGGTCGCTGATTGCTCCCAGGAACTCTTCCCATGTCGGCGACGCACCGGAGTGGTCATTGCTGAGCTGCAGGCCCGCCCTGAAGTCACGACCAGTTGCGCCCGGAACCCGGACGGCGAGCACGGGACGGTGCGACCCGCGAGCACGCAGGTAGCTGCGAATGAGATGTTCGACCGGGATCGGCCGTGCGCCACCTAGGTCGGGGGCTCGTCGCGATGGCCCGGCGTCAACCAGATCGGCAAGGCGTTCGGCAGCGACGGTCACGTCGAGCACCTGGAACTCGACGTTGCTCGGGGCGAGCACCACCGGCAACCATCGCTGTGCGTCTGCCAGCCGTACAGGAAACTGGTGAAACTGCGTGATCCGCTGAATCGTGTGAGGGATTCCGCTGCGCTCGATGATATCTTCGACCGCCTTCTTGACCCGGTAGTACGCGAACGCATGATCGTCGATCCCCACGATTGACGGGTACACGAAGTGCCCGACCCCGGCCTTGCCGGCGACTGTGACAAGCGCGACGGTGCCGGCAACATCGACCTGGTTTGCGTGCACCGCGTCGGTGGCGGCGTGGATCACGACGTCGATGCTCTCGAGCGCTTCGTCAAGTCCATCGCCGGAGGCGAGGTTGAGATATAGCTCGACTACCCCATCGGTGCGCTGTCCCGGGTGACGGGTCGCTACTGCGACATCGTGACCACGTGTGAGAAGCTTCGGGACTACCGCTCTCCCAAGTATTCCTTTGCCACCGGTGATGAGGATCTTCGCCATATCGGACCTCCTGTTTCGACGTACATCTCAATGACGAAACAGCCCAATGGTCTGTGACAGGCCGGTCGGGACCTATCGGACAAAGTATGGAAGGATTGTGGTATCTCGAGCGTCTGTCTGATGAGATGCCTGGAAGCGGATTGATGAGCCGAACCAACCAAATGGAACAACTCCGCTGGACCGACTTCGAGGATTTCTATTCCTCGACCTGGCAGGAGGTGTACCGGACGCTCACCGTGGTGGTCCGCGACGCCGATCTGGCCCGCGAAGCCACAGACGAAGCGATGGTGCGGGCCTATCAACGGTGGAGCCAGGTGCGGCGCTACGACAACCCGTCCGGTTGGGTGTACCGGGTGGCGCTCAACTGGGCACGCAGCCGGATGCGCAAGCTGCAGCGAGTCGACCACATCGTCATCGATCAGTCGGTGGAACCGGAGACACCAGCCGACCCGTCCCTCGAGCGAGCCATCGCCGCATTGCCGCTTCACCACCGCGAGGTCATCGTCCTTCACTACCTGTTCGATCTCTCCGGCCCCCAGATCGCGGCCCGTCTCGGCATCAGGGAGGGCACCGTCCGCAGCCGTCTCAACCGGGCCGTCGCGGCGCTACGCGAGGAGCTATCCGATGACGTTTGATTCCCGCATCCGCAGCCACCTGGAAGCCCAGCTCGACTCCGTGCCTGCCGCAAACGGCGACCTCGACCAAGTGCTCGCCCGCGGTCATCGACGTCGCATCTCGTACCGGGTCACACAGGCTGTGGCGGTCGCCGCGGCCGTCGTGCTCGCAGTGGCGTCGACGGCGCTGATCGTGTCCCTGCTGTCGAATGGGCCGAGGCTCGTCGTCTCCCCCATCACCGGCGAGGAGCTGCCGGTGATCTCCGAAGACCCCCTGGTGCTGCAGGCGCAGCCGGGCCCGGCACCGGATGACGTGCCGGAGGGAACGGAGGTCCCCATCAGAACCATCGATTCGCTCGTCGGCGCCGAAGAAGGTGACGCAACGACACTCCGGCCACTCGGCAGCCCGGGAGGCCCGATCGTCGCAATCGGCAACGTTCAGGGTTGGCGGATCTTCACCTACCAAACGTCCCGCCGGAAAATCCTCATCACCGATGCTTCGGGTCAGTTTGTCCTGGGTAACGCTACTGGCGGGGAAAACACCGGGATGACCATCGGGGTTGCGCAGGGCTATTTCGCCGTCGCGTTGGTAGGCCCGGATGTCGAGACGGTCACTCTCACCATCGATGGAGAGAGTGCCTGGCAGCAGCCGGTTGAGGGTGTTGCGGTATTCCCGCTGAACAGCAATGACACACAGAAACACCTAACGCTGACCGCCAGTACAGGAACACTGCTACTCGAAACGGGGCCGGACATAGCCGGGCCTGAAGACGAGCCTCTTGCGCCGACACAGCCCGCTGATACCGGAAATACAGCTCTCGGACAGGGATGGCACGCAATCGCTGATGCCCCCATCGTCGGGCGCTACGCCAATGCCTCTGCGTGGACCGGTGAGTATGTGCTGCTCTGGGGAGGAATTCACAGACCATCGGACCTCGATCCTGACCTGAGCGATGGCGCCCGCTACGACCCTGCCACCGACGAATGGGCCATGCTGCCGCCCGCTCCCGATGGCATGTCCGGACCGGCACGTTCGGTGTGGACGGGGGATCGGTGGATCGTGCGCACCGACCACGTGCCCGACGGCCCGGTGCAGCTGGCGTCCTATGACCCCGTCGCCAACGAATGGACCGAGCTGGACACCGGGCCGCTCGGCTACGGCGACGGCTATCTGATGATGTGGACGGGAGACGAGGTGATCTTCTGGGGTGGGCACGGCGGTGACGTGCTCAGCAGCGGTGCTCCTGCGGCGTACAACCCGGCCACCGCCACCTGGCGAGAGCTGGCGGCCGCCCCGATCGCCACCCGCACCGATCCGGTCGCGGCGTGGAACGGCTCGGAGCTGCTCGTCTGGGGAGGCACCGTGAGCTGCAGCGGTGGGGACTCCACATGCGTCGAATTCGCCACCGACGGTGCCGCGCTGAATCCGGCCGACATTTCATGGCGGGCGTTACCCGTCAACCCCAACGTTGCACCCGACACGTCGACCGCGGGCTCGGTGCTCATCGGCGGGGAGTTCGTTGTCTTCCTGCCAATCGACTGTGAGTCGGGGCGTTGTGTGGCCGGCATCGCATACGATCCGGCCACCGACACATGGCGGAGACTTCCCGACCTCGGCAACATGGAATGGTCGTTCTCCGCAGGGCCTGTAGCGGCCGAATCTGAGATCTACGCGTGGGACCGAACCGGAGAGGGCTTCACCTATTCGCCGGCCGTCGACCGGTGGACGGATCTTGGTGAGTACCCGATGGAAAACCGATTTAGTGCCACCGTGGTCGCCATCGGGGACCAGGTCCTCGTCTGGGGTGGATGGACTGGTGCGGCCGCTGATGACCCATTCAACGACGGTTTCCTAACGGTTCCTTGACCTTGCCTTTATGCTGCCAACAGTGGAACTGCGCGATTTCGCCCCTCGAGTATTCAAGTTACACGCCGCCGGGGATTCCGAAGCGGCGAGAGACCTCATTGTCGATGCTCTTCCCCAGCTCCGTAGCGACGACGCCGAGATCGTGACGTTCTGGCAAGCGTGTCTCGATGCCGGTACCGGGAGGGTCGACGAAGCGCTCACCGATCTCGAGACCGCCATCGACAAAGGCTGGTGGTACGGGACGAGCATGCTCGCCGATCACGACTTTGATGCGATCCGGGACGAACCACGATTCCGGGACATCATCGCCCGCAGCGAGGCTGCCCAGATCACCGCCCAGCGAGCATCCCCGATCCCGATCATCGCCGATCCGGAAGGGGTGCCACGCGGGACACTGGTCGCGATCCATGCGGCCGAGGGGCGTGCCTCGCACACGTCCCGGATCTGGTCTCCTGCCCTGAGCCGCGGCTATCGCACGGTTGCAGTCAGTTCGTCCAGGAAGGTGAGCTCGCTGAGAGCAACCTGGGACGATCGCAGTCGGGCTCTCGCCGATGTCACCGAACAGATCCGCGGCAGCATTGATCCGATGATCTTCGGCGGGCGATCACTCGGCGCCGCCGTCGCGCTTCACCTCGCCACGACGGGGGCGGTGCCGGCCGCAGGTCTGGTCCTGGTGGCGCCGTCTCTGCGATGGGATCTGGCCCGCCCCTCGCTACCGATCCCGACCGTGATCCTCGCCGGGGCCAAAGACTCCGACCGTCTCAAGGCCGAAGCTTCACAAGCAGCTCGATTCCTGACCGATGCCGGCTCCCCGGTCGACCTACAGTTCATCCCGGGCATGAGCCACTACTACCCGGACGACTTCGAAACCTGGCTGATCCCGTCGATCGATTGGATAGAGAGCAAGTCCGAGGTGATTGGCACCTCCACCAGTCAATTCTGATCGAGACGAGGCCGAGACCGTCGCGGGTCAGCCCCTGACGGCAGCTTCCGCCGCGGCAAAGGCGTCGGTGAGCAATTCTCCCAGGTCTCCTGCGGCACCTGCATCGACCCATCGCTGGAACGCCACCCGGAGAGCACCGCCGGCAACGACCGCAGCCATCGCCGGTGCCATGTCATCCCCTGCCGCCCCGGTGCGCTGCCGGATTGCGTCACGCACCGTGTCCTCCCACCGGGAATACTCCAGCAGGTCCCGCGCGGCAAGGCCTGGGGTGGCGGCCAGAATCCGCGCCCTGGCCAGCGGGAAACTCGTATCGACCTCCATGACTGCCGCAAGATCGCGCATAGCGTTGTACACGGCCTCTACAGGTCTCTCGTCTTCCGGCCTGGCGACAATCGCAGCCGCAAACACGGCCAATTGCTCTTCGCTGTCGGGCCAGAGCACGTCTTCTTTAGATGGGAAGTAGCGGAAGAAGGTGCGCTCCGACACCCATGCCTTTGCCGCGATCTCTTCGACAGTCACGGCATCAAAGCCGCGCTCGGAGAACAATTCTATGGCTGCATTCGTCAGCTCCTGCTTGGTGCGGAGCTTCTTGCGGTCTCGAAAGGTCTCAGGGGTCTCTTCCACAGGGCCAACCTACCCCATCTTGCCAGTCCCTGCAACTTGTCTTTATATGTTTAATGTCAGTGGTTGACATGAGTTGTGTCGTGCGGTACGTTGGCCAGATGTCAGCCCTAAGGAGACGCGATGACATCTTCCAGCTTCTCCACCAATCCCGCCGTGGTCGGTGGCATCGGATTGACCCTCCTCACCGGGTTCTTCCTGGCGAAGACCGCTGCCCCTTATGGGACGACCATGCTCACCATCCACAAGCTGACCGCGGTCGGGATCATTGTATTCGTGGCGCTCCGAGCCCGTCACGCCCATATGACGACCGGTCTGAGCTCGATCACCTGGATGATCCTCGTCGCCGGCGCCGCCGCGTTCTTCGCCATGATCGGCACCGGTGGCGCCATGAGCGCCATGGGCAATCCCCCATCGGCAGTCGCAACCGTTCACAGAATCGTGCCGTATGTCGCTGTAGCCCTGACGTTGACCGCCCTGTACCTGATTCCTATCCGGGCCGAGTGACAGGAACCATCGTGAACCCACAGAACTATGCGGCCAGGACTTCATATCGACCGCCGGCGAGTTGGTATCAGAGATTCAACGGTATTGGCGTGCCCATCATCGCCATCGGGCTGGCACCACGTGATGCGGTGACGCTCGAGGTGCGTGGCCGCAAGTCCGGCAAGCTGCGCAGGCTCCCCATCCTGCGCACCCGGTACGAGGGTGACGACTACCTGGTGGCCCTGGCCGGCGAATCACAGTGGGTGCGCAACGTGAGAGCGGGCGGGGGACGGGCCGCAATCCGCCGCCGGCGCCGCCGTGATGTTCTTCTCCACGAGGTCGCCGGCGAGCAGCGACCCGCGGTCATCAAGGCCTATCTCGACGCGGCGCACGCACGCAGCAGTGAGAGATCGGCAGCCCGGCAAACGAAGTTCTACTTCGGCCTGGAGGCGAGGCCGTCGCTCGACGAAATCCAGGAGATCGCCGGGTACTACCCCGTCTTCCGGATCGAGTACGAACCGGCTACAACCCGCTGACGGTCTCCTCAATCAACCAGTCGACCACCTGCTGCAACGCCTCGGTCTCGTCGGCGCCACCGGTCTGAGCGGCACGGTAGATGTCGAGCTGCGTATCGGCGGAAGTGCCCCGGGACACAATGGTCCTGGCGTGATGCAGTTCATCGACACAGTCGAGCAGAACCGCGTCCTCGCTGACGAGATCGATGATCTCCTCAACCAACTGCGGATAAGGGAGGAGCTCTCCACGGCCAAAGTCGATTAGCGATTCGGAGATCCCATAGCGTTGGGCACGCCAAACGTTCTCCTCGATGAGCATCCGGCTATAGATGCGCCAGCGTTGGTTCTCTACCCGACGCCGCCACAACATCGACAGCAACGAAACGTACATGGCTGCGATGGCGAGTGTGTCCTCCACGTTGGTGCAGATGTCGTTGCTGCGTAGCTCCAGCGTTGGGTATCGGGCGCTCGGCCGCAGATCCCACCACAACTTGGTGGCATCCTCGATGACGCCGGCCTTCACCAGCACGTTGACGTGGCGCTGATACTCAGCCCAGGTGTCGAACTCATCGGGCATCCCGGTGCGCGGCACCGCCCGGAACACCGAGGTGCGGTAGCTCTTCAAACCAGTGTCCCTGCCGTTCCAGAACGGAGATGATGTGGACAGCGCCAGCATGTGCGGTACGAAGTAGAGAACCTGGTTCATCAGATCGATACGCACGTCCGGGTCTTCGATGCCGACATGCACATGCATGCCGCAGATGAGCAGGCGGCGAATCACGCCACCGAGGGCATTAGCCAGGATGTTGTACCGGGGCGCATCGGTATGGCGCTGCTCCCACCAATCGGCCGAAGGATGTGTCGAGGACGCAATGGGGGCGAGGCCATACTCCATGCAGACGTCGGCGACAGCACGACGCAGTCTCTTCAGATCGTCCCTCACTTCCTGGACGTTCTTGCACACCTTGGTGCCGATCTCGATCTGGGAACGAAGAAACTCGGGGCTGACCTGACCCTTGAGAATCTCCATGCAGTCGGCCATCAAGCCGTCCGGGAGATCCTGAACGAGCTCCCTCGTTTCTATGTCGACGATCAGGTATTCCTCTTCGATACCGATCGTAAATGCAGGCCGCTCCATCCCGTCTCCATCTCCCTGCGATCTCTGCCAAGTTAGTCCGCAACACACAGGTCGTGCCGCAACACCCCGACCAGGGGTATTCGGACCTCACTACACTCCCGGCATGATCGACCGAATTCCCGAGCTCGCGCGCCTTGCCACCGAGATCGCCCCTCGCATGATCAGCGTGCGCCGGGACCTTCACCAAAACCCGGAGATTGGCTGGGCCGAGCACCGCACCACCCGCAAGGTGGCACAGAGCCTCCATGACTGGGGAATCGACCATCGAATCCGACCGGAAGGCACCGGGATCATCGCCGAGATCGGCTCGGGATCGGGCCCGACCGTCGGATTTCGGGCGGATCTCGATGCCCTCCCGATCCAGGAGGAGGCCGACCCGCCCTATGTCTCGCTGACCCCGGGGATGATGCATGCTTGCGGGCACGATGTGCACACGGCCGTCGCCATGGGAACCGCCTGGGCACTCAGCCACGTCGACCTGCCCGGTAAGGTCCGGTTCATCTTCCAACCGGCCGAGGAACAGATGCCGGGCGGTGCCTCGAAGTTGCGTCAGGAGGGTGTCCACGTGGGACTGGCTTCGATTGCGGCGTTCCACGTCGATCCCTCCCTGGCGGCCGGCAAGATCGGCGTCCGCAGCGGCGGCATCACCGGTGCAGGCGACCGGGTGATGATCCGTCTCTCCGGCCCCGGCGGACACACCTCCCGACCCCACCAAACAGTGAACCTGCTCTACGTCGCCGCCCGGATCATCACCGATCTTCCCCAGGTCATCCGACACACCATCGACCCCAGAGAAACCGTGCTCGTTGTGTTCGGCAAGATCCACGGAGGATCGGCGGCAAACGTCATTCCAACTCACGTCGAGATCGAGGGCACCGTGCGCCTGTTCGATCTCGATCTCTGGCGGGAGATGCCGAAGCGTGTCGACTCGATCGTCAACGAGATGGCGACCCCTCTCGGCGCCACAGCCGAGACGGTCTATCACCAGGGGTGCCCGCCCGTGAACAACGACCCGGGGGTCATTTCGATTGTCGAGCAGGCGGCCGGGGCGACGCTCGGCCCGGGCCGAGTCGAGCAGACGCATCAGAGTCTTGGCGCCGAGGATTTCGCCTGGTTCCTCGAAGACATCCCCGGAGCCCTCATCCGGCTCGGCGCCGCACTCCCCGACCGCCGCGTCGACCTGCACTCAGCGTCGTTCGACATCGATGAGTCGGCAATCGAAACCGGCATCCTGGTTGCCAGCGAAACGCTGCTGCGCCTGTTGGAGGATGCTCAGCGGTGATGCGTGGCCGTCCGATCGGCTTCGAGGGACGACCAGCACCTTCCAAGATCGCCAGCCAGCAGGCATGATGGGGCAACTGCCGACCCTGTGGAGGCCCGGTGCTGGGACACGGTTCGACGAAATCGAGCTTGCGGAATGCGCTGCCCTGGCTGATCGTCGCCGCCTGTATAGCTCTCGGCTACCAAACGATGCGCGCCCCGACTCCCCGGCAACCCGATTCTGCGATCGAGTTCTCTGCAGAGTGCGCTTTCGAGCATGTCCGTGCCATTGCCGTCGAACCTCACCCAATGGGCTCGGCCGCCAATGCTCAGGTCCGGGCGTACATAGGCGAGACGCTCGTGGAGTTGGGTGTCGATGTCGAGATGCAGGAACTCGTTGCACCCGACTACTTCGGCAACGGGGGTCCCGTTGCAGTTGTCAACGTCATCGGACGGATCCCCGGTACTGCAAACTCCGGAGCGATCGCATTGGTGGCCCATTACGACACGGTGCCCGCCACCGCGGGAGCAAACGACAACAGCACCGGAGTAGCCACGTTGCTCGAAACGGCGCGCGCATTGCTCGCAGGCCCGCCACTCGACAACGATGTGCTGTTGGTCTTCACCGACGGTGAGGAACCGGCACCCCGCCCCGGTGCGAAAGCGTTCGTCGCGAGCTTCCCGGCATTTCGTGAGATCGGGCTTGTGGTCAATCTCGAAGCATCTGGAAGCAGAGGAGCATCACTTCTCATTGAGACGAACGGGCCTGACGCATGGTTGATCGGTGAACTGGCGGGGACCGGATCGAAACCTGCCGCGTTCTCGTTCCTGACCGAAACCAGCCGGCTTCTGGGCGATATCGGAACCGACTTCGACGAATTTCGCAACGCCGGGACGACCGGCATGCATTTTGCCTACCTACACGGTTCACCCATCTATCACACGTCGACCGACAACCTCGATGCCACCGGCCTCGGGTCCCTCCAGCATCACGGTGATCAAGCCCTCGGAATCGCACGCCGTTTCGGATTCCACGACTTCACCCAGCCACCACCACCGGGAAGCGCCATCTTTTTCTCTATCGGGTCATTCACCGCTCGCTATCCAACATCGTGGGCTGTTCCACTGATGCTGGCCGCGGTGGCCGGTATGTTGGGCGGTCTCGTTCACACGTCTCGTCGTGATGGCGTTGTGACCGATCTCCGCCGCGTGGTGGTGGCCGTTGCGACAATCCTCGGCGTCGCTGTTGTGGACACCCTCGTGTGGATCCTGGTCACAACCGTGCGTCCGACTCTTGGCCTCATCGAGGGCTACTGCTACTTCGCCACCATCATCGCGGCGTCCGGTTGGGGAATACTCCGGCTTGGCTCTGGAACAAGGCTGCTGGCAAACAGCACCTACACCCCGCTACTGCTGTGGCTGTCGTTCGCCGTGCTCACGGCGTTTGTCGGAATCGGATTCAGCTATCTGTTCGTCTGGCCCGCTCTGGCTGGTGCGATGGCACTGTGGTGGGGCGCTGATAAGGCAATCGCGGACACGCTCCGATTCGCCATGATCTCCCTGGCAACGTTGGTGCTGGCCGTCCCCGCCATCGACGTGTTCCTCCAACTCGCATACCCACGCCCGGGGAACCTCGATTCCAGCATGCCAGTAGTTGCACTGATCCCGCTGTTCCTATCACTGCTAGTCGCCGGGCTGTTGCGCATGTTCTGGCCGACAACATTGCGTAGATCTCTCGTTGAACTGTAACGCATAGGTTACTAGAGTAGTAAGCGTTACATCGGAGGTGGTGATGTCTGTCGAGCAGAAACAAGTACAAATCGAACGATTGACGGTCACCGGGCTCCTGGCTCTTGCCGTCGCGTTCCTGGCGGCAGCTGCCCGTTCAACTGCCGTGCATCTGGATTGGGTGGCGGCCGACGCAGTTGCCGCCCACATCCTGCAGAGCGTCTGGATCATCGGGATGGTGCTCTTCGGGTTCGCCTTCGGGTGGCTCTGGTTGGTTGGAAGACGTCTCGACGCAGAGGAGCGCACGGCGCTCGGCGACGAGTTCGAAGTGATGGTCTCCAGGAGGAGCGCCGTCGGCGCGTACGTAGTCACATTCGTCGTAGCAGTCCTATTTGCGGCGATGCCTGGTTCCGACCGGCTTCCCGGGGATGCTGTCGCGGCTGCGATCGCGGGAGTCGGAGCCGCGAGCTTCGCTCTCCAAAGACTCAGGTCAAGCCAGACATGACCCGTCGAGTCAAGGGCCCGGCAGCCACCGAACTCGACAACAACCTCTCCCTGCTGCGCAACGAGGCTGGGCTCACACAGGCACAGCTGGCGGCAGCCGTCGGCGTCACCCGCAAGACAATCAACACGGTCGAACGCGGGCACTACGTCCCCTCAACGGTGCTGGCGTTACGGCTCGCCGCCTCTCTCAGCACGACGGTTGAGGAGATCTTCTCCCTGCCGGAGTGACCGCGCTCTATCTGCAGGAACGCTCGAGCGGCTACTCCGGGGTAGGGGCCGGACGGGTGAAGTAGTGGAATGGATACCAGGTGACGGCATGAGTCCAGCCTTCACCCTCATACCGCTTGATCACCGCGGCCCCGTGAAGAGCCAGAGCCGTCACCCGGATGTTCTCCCACGGTCTGCCCCGGGGAACGAAGTACAATTTCAGGGGCGCTGCGCCAACAAGCTGATTCCCCTTGCGCCCTTCTTCCTCGAGCGCCGTCACCTCGTTGAACGCGGTCATCCCGGTGCGACAAATGACGTCCGCGCCATGACCGGAGTCCGGCGTCAACGGATCGGCGAGGATCGACGACCCTGCGAATCGCTGTTGCGCTGCCTGCCTGCTCACGCCGAGAACCTCACCCACATCGCTCCAGCTCAGGCCGGCATGGCGCCCGGCGTCTACCCAACGATGCAGCGAGTGGCCCGCCTCATCTGCAACTACATATGCGGCACGGATCAACTGCCTGAAGTCATTGGGTTCCGCCGTGTCGAGGCGCTCCGCCGATCCGCCTGCAAGCTGCCCGACCACCAGATCGGCGACCCCACCCCGAAGCTCATTCTCTGCGCTGACGTTCATGCGTTGTCTCCAATCGTCAAGCGTTCATTGACAGCATACTGTCAAGATACTGTTGACAGGACGGGATGTCAAGACTGTCTTGACATCGTCGGGGAGCCGGGACGCTACCGGACGGCAAAGCCCTTTGCCTGCGGGTGGTGGGCTATCAACGACGCGGCTGTGTACTCGGGGACGAGGGAGTCACCTGGCCCAACAACGACTCCGATTCGCTCGACATCCAGAATCTCGGTGACCGCCGAATGGTTCTCCGCCCCCACTGCATAGCGGTAGCCCCGGTAGAAACCGCCAAAGATGAGATTGAGCGACGGCCCGTCCTCATCGGCAATGCCCCACGCAATCCGGATGCGTCGGTGCCAGTACTCGACGAGCGCAGCGGTAAGCGCCGTAGCAGTCCCGCGTAGCATGGCCAGATCCTGCTCGGATTCACCCGGATATCCCTGCGTCATCCTGGCTGAGATCTTGCTGCCGATCGACACCATCTGGAGTGCCGCGTAGTCCGGATCGCCCGGCGGCTTGAAGTAGTCGGCGACACAAAGATAAGGCGCCTGACGTTGGCGAGGGAACCGGAGCCGTCCTCGCTCTACGGTCCGATTGTCGTCGGCCCACACGATCAGCTCACGGCCATCACTATTGACCGGGAAAAAGCCGTATGTGACCTGCGGTGTCAGCAGTTCCTGACGCCCCATCGCCGCCAGCTGCTCAGCGAGCCGTCCGCGTAAGGAGTGGAGCCACTCGCCCTCGCTCTGCCCAACCTCCGGCTGTAACCGCCAGAGGCTACGGAACAGAGTCATTTCGTTGATGTATCCAGCGATCTCATCAAGCCACACCGGAGCGACGAGCCTATCACCGAGGAAAGGCGGCTCGAGGATCGAGGTGTCGGCAATCACCTCAGGCGAACGTGCCGGCAACCCGGGCTCGACGACAGCGGGTCGTGTTGGTGCGCCGGCGAGTGGCGCAGGGAGCACGTCGAGCCCACTCGATTCGCCGCCTGGGGAATAGTCATTGCTTCGCTCATCGATGCGGCGCTGCCGCCAGCGACTCAGCCGGTCCCGGTGTCTCGTCATCACTCCGAGACGATACGACATACGGCCTCAGAACCGGGGAATTCGACAGTTCTCAGCCACCCATCCGACCCCCCGAAATCAGTCATGACCAAGAATCTGTCACACCGACGATGGGCTAGCCGGTAGCTTCCCTCGTATGGTCCAGTCGCTGATCGACCTCGACAACCGAGACTTTCTACGGGATCCGTACCCTGCCCTCGGTCAGATGCGTGAAGCTGCGCCGGTCGTTTACGACGAGCGGTTTGGAGTGTGGCTGGTCACGCGGCACAACGAAGTTCGCTCGTGTCTTCGTGACCCACGCCTCGGTCGCGTCTATGACCACGTCGCTACTACCACCGAGGTCGGGGCCACTCCCAAGGATCCGCGCTGGGAGGCCTTCTGGAAAGCCGAGAGACACTCGCTGCTCGAGCTCGAGCCTCCCGAGCACACCCGATTGCGTCGTTTGGTGGCAAAGGCGTTCACGGTGCGCACTGTTGAGGCGATGCGCAAACCGGCGCGGACGGCCGCCAGCACCTTGCTCGATGTGCTGCGACGGCAGAATGACATCGACCTCATCGCCGACTTCGCCCAGCCTTACTCACTCGTCATCATCGCCGGCATGTTGGGGGTGCCCTTCGAGGATCACAAGGATCTACTGGAGTGGTCCCACCGCATGGTGAAGATGCACGAATTGAACGTTACCGAATGCCAGGCCGAAGCCGCTGCTGAAGCCGCCGGCCGCTTCGACAGCTACATCCGCGGTCTCATCCACTTCCACCGTGACCGGCCCCGCGGCGGACTCGTCGGAAGCCTGGTCCATGCCGAAGTCGATGGGGAACGACTGTCCACCGGGGAAATCGTCTCAACGGCCATTCTGCTGCTCAACGCCGGTCACGAGGCGGTCGTCAACACCATCGGAAACGGGATCACCGCCTTCCTCGAGCACAAAGACGAGTGGCATCGCGTTGTCGATGGTTGGGTGGCACCTCGAATCGCCATCGAGGAGATGGTCCGCTGGGATTCCCCCAACCAGATCTTCCAGCGCTGGGTTCTCAGCGACGACTTCGAGCTGGACGGCGTCCGGCTGCCATTCGGGTCTCGTGTCGGGCTGCTATTCGGATCGGCGAATCGTGACCCTCGAGCATTCGAAGAACCCGATGAGTTCCGGGCCTCCCGTCATGCGGCGCACCACATCGGCTTTGGCGGCGGCACCCACCACTGCCTTGGAGCTCCGCTCGCCAGGATCGAGCTCGCCGTCGCCCTCGAGCAGCTGATCCACGATGCTCCCGAGATGGAGCTCCTGCGCACGCCCGTCCGACACGACACCTTCACCATCCACGGGTACAAATCGGTCCCAATCCGGCTTCATCCGTAGCCGCTCGCCCCGGCCATCAGCCATACGATCGCAACGTGCGCCGACGGCTATTCGAGGACCAACAGACCCTCGTCGTCGAGGGCGGTGCGCAGAGCCTCTTCTTCCCCGGGACGGACCGAGACGGTGAGCACACCGCCCCCGCCGTGTGGAGCGTGGCGGAGCTGCAGATCACGAATATCCACCGACGACGCCCCGAACGCCCGGCCGACCCTGGCCAGC
>Ga0307423_1000633_pt1 | contig 23378 bp, 12 predicted proteins | sample SalMarWE160310MG_FD_202154 | JGI IMG/M metagenome (GOLD analysis project Ga0307423, IMG submission 202154) | Salt marsh sediment microbial communities from the Plum Island Ecosystem LTER, Massachusetts, United States - WE1603-10 | ecosystem: Environmental > Aquatic > Marine > Intertidal zone >...
CTCTCCTCGCCGTAGCTCAGGCTACGACTCGTCGTCGTTCCTTCTCTGAGCAGCGTAAGCCCCGGGGCACCCATGCGATAGCATGGGTCGCGCGCGGTGCCATACTTGTGCAGAGCTTCCCTGGCGGCGGCCCCGGGGAAGCGCCAGCCATGCCGCGCGACGCTGGACGTCGCCCCACGTGAGCACCATCATCTCGATTCTCACCTCCCCTCATCGGCCCGACGCTTCCATCCATGCTCGACGTCCTCTTCAGCCCAGCCATTTGGGCGAGCCTGTTCGGCATCACGCTCATTCAGGTGGCCCTGAGCGCCGACAATCTCATCATCATCACCATCGTTGCGCAGAAGCTCCCGAATGCCGAGCGCACCAGGGCGGTGCGTTGGGGGCTGGCCTTGGCCATGCTCTTCCGCATAGCGCTGCTGGCGATCGTGAGCTTGGTCCTGAATGTCGCCACCGTGAGCCTGTTCACCTTCGACGACCATTTCATCGGCGTCGACTTCTCCGGCGATCTCAATGGTAAGGCGTTGGTGCTATGGGCCGGCGGGGCCTTCCTCGTCTGGAAGGCGGTGAAGGAGCTTCGCATCAAGCTCAAAGGCGTCGACTCGGAGGTGCAGCCGGCGGCGAGGTTCCGGGACGTGGTGGCCCTCATCGTGGGCATGAACCTGCTCTTCTCCGTGGACTCCATCCTGACGGTGGTGGGCATGACAGACCACTTCTTCGTCATGGCCGGATCGGTAGTGGTATCGGTGGCGCTCATGATGGTATTCGCTTCGCCGCTGGCTCGTTTCCTCACCTCCAATCCCGAGTTCGAGATCCTGGGGCTCTTCGTGCTTCTCCTCATCGGCTTCGTGCTGGTGCTCGAGGGTGGGCATACCGCCCACATGGAGGCGAACGGAACGCCTTTCCCCTACATCCCCCAGTGGATGGTCATCTTCATGCTCCTGCTCATGTTCAGCGTCGATCTCTACCAGAACTGGTGGGAGCGAAAGCAGGTGACGGAGCCGGTGGCGTTGCACCATCGGAAGAAGTAGGGCTGGTCTCTTCCACATCCTGAACCAGACGGAGTTGGCGGGGATCGGCTAATGGCCGAGCGACGGGGGTTGGCCACGCGTCTCCGAGGGGTCATTGCCGCACTGGGAGACCCCTAACATGTTTCAGGACACAAGACGTTTGGTGGCACGCGACGGTGCCCACGGTGTCATACTCGGAAGCTCATTCAGATGCTCGCGTGCCCTCGTCCCGCCCATGCGGGGACGCGGGCTTTTTTGCTGTGGTTCGCATGGGGATCATTCTTTGTTTTCACCGGCATGTGGCCGGTTTCACCCCGGCAAGGAGGGGGATGATGGGAAGCAAGAACGTGAGGAAGACTCCGCGATTCACGGGACGATTCGCAGGCGCGAGACGCGGCTTGTGGATCCTCCTGGTCGCGGCGCTGGGGACCTCCATGGTGACCCTGGTGCCCGCCGAGGCGGCGGCCCAGCAGAACTCCATCGGGGGCATGGTCGTCGACGCACAGACGGGCAGACCCATTTCGTCCGCGCAGGTGCTCATCGTCGGACGGAACCAGGGGGGGCTCACCAACGAGCAGGGCCGCTTTCTGATCCTGAACGTGAACAACGGCCCGGTGCGCGTGCAGGTCACGATGATCGGGTACGCCGACGTGGTGCAGGACGCGAACCCCGGTGACCTCAGCATGCGCTTCGAGCTGAAGCAGACGGCCATCTCGCTGGACGCCATCGTGGTCACCGGGACCCCGGGTGCGACGCAGAAGAGAGCCATCGGCAACGTCGTCTCGACGCTCGATGCGAGCGCCATCGCGCTCAAGGCACCGGTCACCGACGTCCAGCAGGTGCTGAACGGCAGGGTGGCGGGGGTCACGGTGCTCGCCTCGACGGGCGAGATCGGGGGCGCCTCGCGCATCAACATCCGCGGCGCATCCACCTTCTCCCTCTCGAACACGCCGCTCATCTACATCGATGGCGTGCGTGTCAACAACAACGAGGCCGCCGGTCCCATCAATCAGGGCTTCGGGTCGCGAAGCATCTCCCGCCTCGGCGATCTGTCTCCGGACGACATCCAGAGCATCGAGGTGATCAAGGGACCGGCCGCGGCCACCCTCTACGGGACCGAGGCCGCCAACGGCGTGATCCAGATCATCACCAAGCGCGGCACGCGAGGCGCGACGCGCTTCACCCTCCAGGTCAAGCAGGGCTCGAACTGGTTCGCGAACCCCGCCGGTCGGCTGTGGACGAACTGGGGAATGCCGGGTGGCGTTCTCACCTCCATCGACTTCGACCAGCTCCAGCAGAACTGGCGTGACATGCGGAGCAGCCAGGGCGAGACCCCGACCAATATCTTCAAGAACGGATACCTGCAGAGCTACGACGGGAGCATGAGCGGCGGGAACGACTTCGTGCAGTACTTCCTGTCCGCGGGCTACGAGCACAACACCGGCGTGGAGCCGACCAACCTGGTGAAGAGGGGCAATACCCGCCTCAACGTGACGGTGACGCCCAGTGAGCAGTGGCGCGTCGACGGGAACTTCGCCTACATGCTCGGCCGAACGGACCTGGCCTGCGAGGCCGGCTGCGGCGGCGTGACCTGGACGACGTACTTCATGAGCCCCGACAAGATCTCGGATCCCATGAGGCGCGGCTTCTGGAGCGGCACCCCGGACTCCTACCACGCGCTGTACCTCACCTGGGAGGACCTGGGCCGGTTCATCGGCAGCGTCCAGATCAGCAACAACCCAACGCCCTGGTTCTCGCACCGTCTGAGCTTCGGCATCGACCAGACGCATACGCAGGACCACGACCTGATGAACCACGACGACCGCTACACGTACTACGACTCCTTCGCAGACCGTGGCTGGGCCGACGTCGTGGACAATCGCGTCAACTACACGACGGTGGACTATTCGGCGACGGCGAAGTTCGACCTGTTCCCGGACGTCCAGGCCAGCACGTCCGTGGGAGGCCAGTACTACCGGAGGCACGACGACTACGTCGAAGCCTACGGTGAGGGCTTCCCGGTTCCCGGCCTGACCGCGGTGGACGCGACCACGCAGAACCGCACCGGACTCCAGACGTTCGTGAACAACACGACGGTGGGCCTGTACGGGCAGGAACAGATCAACTGGAAGGACACGCGCTTCCTCACCGTGGGGCTGAGAGCGGACGACAACAGCGCGTTCGGCAAGAACTTCAACATGGTGTACTACCCGAAGGTCAGCACCACGTGGGTTCTCAGTGAGGAGCCCTTCTTCCAGCTGCCGGCCGTCAACACGCTCCGGCTGCGCGCGGCCTATGGCCAGTCCGGACAGCAACCCGAGCAGTACGCCGCGCTGCGCACGTTCAGCCCCGTCACGGGCCCGAACGACGTCGGCACGGTCACGCCGGGAACGGTGGGCAACCCGGACCTGGGTCCCGAGCGGAGCAGCGAGGTCGAGGTCGGATTCGACGCCGGGTTCTTCGACAACCGGTTGGGCCTGGAGTTCACCTACTACAACCAGCATACGCGGGATGCGATCCTGCTCCGACAGATCGCCCCATCCACGGGCTTCACGGGGAGCCAGTGGGTCAACGCGGGCCGCATCGACAACAAGGGCATCGAGGTCACGGTACACGGCACCGCCTATCAGTCGGAGAACCTCGCATGGGACGTCGGCTTCAACGTGTCGACGGACCAGAACGAGGTGGTCAGCCTGGGCGACGTGACGTCGGAGGACTTCGTGCAGGCCGGCTCCTATGTACGGCACCGGATCGGCTACCCGGTGGGCTCCTGGTTCTCGCAACGTGTCGTGAGCGCCACCATCGGATCCGACGGCAACGTGGACAAGAGCTCCATGGTCTGCGACGACGGATCCGGAGGCACCACGCCCTGTTACAACGCCAGCGGCTCCCTCGTCGCACCGAACGTCTACCTCGGGCGCAACATCCCGAAGGTGAACGGCGGCGTGAACATGACCTTCACGCTGTTCAAGAACTTCCAGCTCTTCGGTCAGGTGGACTTCAAGACCGGCTACAAGAAGCTGGACGGTAACCAGCGTGTACGCTGCTTCTTCTTCGATCTCTGCCGGGAGAACTACGTTCCCCTGGACTACGATCCCGTCGAGATCGCTGAGCTCCAGCAGGGGCTGGTGGACGTGCTCATCCACGACGCGAGCTTCGCCAAGCTGCGGGAGATCTCGGGCACGTACGAGTTCCCGAGCACGATTGCGGGACAGATCGGGGCGCGCTCGTTGAGCCTCACGCTCGCGGGCCGCAACCTGTTCACGTGGACGAAGTACCCGGGCCTGGAGCCCGAGGCCACGTTCAACGGCGGCAGCCGGGGCGGAAGCTACTCGCTCTGGGAACAGGACGTGCTGCCGCAGCTCGCGCAGTTCGTCGCCACCCTCCACGTCGGCTTCTGAGGAGGGCCCAATGACGACTTCGAACAGGACGAACCGGACTTCGAACGCGGGACGACAGGGGATGAACATTCGACGCAATCACGGGCCGGCCGGAACACGGCTCGGCCGATTCGCGCGACTGGCGCTGCCGCTGGCGGTCATGCTGTTCGCCGCCGCGTGCAACAGCTTGGACAGCGCCTTGAACGTGGACACGCCCAAGCAGATCCCGGCCGAAGGGCTGGCGGTGCCACAGAACGCCACGCTGCTCGTGAACGGAGCTATCGGCGACTTCGAGTGCGCCTTCGGCGCGTACGTGGCGCTCAGCGCTGTGCTCTCGCAGGAGATGGTGGACGCGACACAGACGGCCGATCGGTGGCCGTACGACCGGCGCGACGTGAAGCCCGACGACGGGCGTTACGGCACGTCGGGCTGCACGGCTCTCGGCGTGTACGAGCCTCTGTCCACCGCACGATGGTCGGCGGAGAACATCCTCGGCTACCTGCAGGAGTGGACGGACGAGGAGGTATCGGAACGCCAGAAGCTCGTGGCGGAGGCTGCCGCGTACGCGGGATACAGCTACGTGACCCTCGCGGAGGGCTTCTGCGAGGCGGCCATCGACCTGTCACCCGCCATGAGCAGCACGGAGCTGCTCGACTCGGCGGTGGTCCGATTCGGCGTGGCCCTTACGGCGGCACAGGGAGCGGGGGATGCGAACCTCGCGAACCTCGCCCGGGTCGGGAGAGCCCGTGCCTACCTCGACATGGGGCAGGGACAGCAGGCCGTGACCGACGCACAGGGGGTCGCGGACGGGTTCGTGTACGACATGACGGCGTCGGGCGCGTCATCGCGACGGTACAACAGGGTCTTTTCGCAGAGTGGCAATCCGCCCACGGGCGGCGACGCCCTGAGCGTCGGGCCCAACTACCGGGACCTGACGTGGATGGGGATGCCGGACCCCCGCGTGCCGGTCGTGGACGGGGGGTACACGGCGACCGAAGGCACGCCGATCTGGTTCCAGGAAAAGTACCAGAGCCAGGGCACGCCCATCGCCATCGCCAGCTACGACGAAGCCCAGCTCATCATCGCGGAGGTGCAGGGTGGTGCGACGGCGGTATCCATCATCAACGCCTTCCACGAGCGCGCCGGACTTCCCGCGTTCACGAGCAGCGATCCGGCGGAGATCCAGGCACACGTCGTCCAGGAACGCGATCGCGTCCTCTGGTTGACGGGTCACCGCTTCTTCGACATCCGACGCCTGTCTCTGCCGCTGGACCCGGCGCCGGGCACGGCGTACCACAAGGGCGGAACGTACGGCGATACCCGCTGTCTCCCCCTTCCCGACGTGGAGCGCAACAACAACCCGAATATCGGTTGACCTGACCGCGCTCCCCCAACGAGCCGGGCCGGCGGATTCTCCGCCGGCCCGGTCACCTCCGCCTGAGTCGTCCCGCCAGGATCAGTCCAGCCGACCGTCTTCCACCGCGACTCCCGTGAACTGCGCAGACTCCATCCTCGACCTCATCGGCGACACCCCCCTGCTGGCCCTGAGCCGCATCAATGAAGGCGGGAGCGCCACCGTTCTCGGGAAGTGCGAGTTCTTCAACCCCATTGCCATCAAGGACCGGCCCGCGCTGTGGATGATCCGGGAGGCGGAGAAGCGCGGGGACATCGGGCCGGGCACCACGCTGGTGGAGGCGACCTCCGGCAACACCGGGATGGCGTTGGCCTACATAGGGCGCATGCGGGGATACCGGGTGGTGCTGTGCATGTCCGAGATCCAGAGCGTGGAGCGGCGACGGGTGCTACGGGCCCTCGGCGCCGAGCTCGTATTGACGCCCGCGGAGCTCGGGACCAAGGGGGCCAAGGCGCGCGCCATGGAGATCCACGAGCAGACGCCGGGCTCCTTCTACGTCTGCCAGCACGACAACATGGACAACCGGCTGGCCCACGCGCAGTCCACCGCCGAGGAGATCTGGCGGGACACCGACGGGCGGGTGGACGTCTTCGTGGCACCCCTCGGGACGGGCGGCACGCTGTGCGGCGTCGCCGAGGCCCTCAAGCCGCGCCGGCCGGAGCTGCGCGTGGTGGGCGTGGAGCCCGCGGAAGCGCCCTTCATCTCCGAGGGCCGCTTCCGCCCCCACCGGATGATGGGCACGGCGCCGGGCTTCGTGCCGGGCGTCCTGGACCGGGAGCTCATCGACGAGATCGTGCTTGTCTCGGAGGAGGAAGCCTTCGCCACGACGCGGGCGATGGCCGAGCGGGAGGGGGTGCTGGTGGGCATCTCGTCCGGCGCGGCCGTGCATGCCGCCCTGCGCCTGGCTCGTCGGCCGGAGAACGCGGGTAAGATGATCGTCTGCATGCTGTGCGACAGCGGCGAGCGCTACCTCACCGTGGAGGGGCTGTTCGACGCGTAGAGCTGGTCTCGGGCGGAGGCCCGTCGTGGGATCGGGCCGGATGCCGTTCACCGTTTCCAGGAGGCCCAGATGAACGCCGTGACCATCGGTTCGGCAATCCTCCTTCCCCTCCTCGGCGCCCTGGTCCACGCGGACGCCGCCGGCCAGGACGCCTCACGGAGGGAATTGGTCCTCACCATACTCTTCGACAACTGGACCGAGGAAGACGACCTCCAGACCGGATGGGGTTTCGCCGCCCTCCTGGAGACTCCGGATCACACGGTTCTCTTCGACACCGGGGCCGACGGCCGGATTCTCCTGGAGAACATGCGGGTGTTGGGGAAGGATCCCTCACGCGTACACGCCATCGTGATCTCCCATGCCCATGGAGACCACACGAGCGGGATGCAGGCTCTCCTCGCTTCGGGCGTCAGGCCGGAGCTCTACGTTCTCGACGCTTTTCCGGCGGGGACGACGGAGGCCTTCTCCGGGCCTCTGGAGGCCATCGACGCATCCCCGGGCCAGGAAATCGTACCGGGCATCCGGACCACGGGTGTGGTGGGGGCATCCATCCCTGAACAGGCCCTGATCCTGGACACGAAGGACGGTCCGATCGTGCTGACGGGATGCGCCCACCCCGGGGTTCTGGAGATGATCTCCCGGGCAGCCGAGCTCTCGGGCCGGCCCGTCATCGGCCTCATGGGAGGCCTCCACCTGATCCAGACCCCGGAGGAGGAGGTGGCTGCGATCGTCGGACGAATCCAGGCCCAGGGAGTCGTCAAGGTGGGCCCGACCCATTGCTCCGGCGCCCAGGCCATGGCCGCCTTCCAGGAGGCCTACGGCGGCGACTACGTCCCGCTGGGTGTGGGGAGGGTGATCCGCCTGCCCCTCTCCTGAATCCACGTATTGCAGCACCCTCTCGGATTCCGGGACCGTGGTGATGGCTTCGTTCCGCCACCGCCTCAGCTGATCGGCCTCGGCAAGTACAGCAACGGCAGCCCCGCGCGCTGGAGCACCTCGTTGAAGGCGGGGATGTCCTGGCTCTTGATGACCTGGAGCCGGGCCTGCAGGTCCGTCCACTTCGCGAGGTAGTCCGCCGCGCACGCCCTGCGTGACGGGGATGTTGCCGCCGCTCATGCGCTCCAGCAGGTCCTTGTACTTCATCATCAGCCTGGCCTCGAACTGGTAGGCGTGCTGGAACGTCTTCAGGTCCTTCTGGAGGATCTGCTCGATCCAGCCGTCCATCTTGGTGTCCAGCGCGGCGCCTCCCTCCTGCACGTCGGGCGCGGACGTCAGCTCGAGTATCACGTCGAGCTGATCCTTCACCTGGCGCAGGTCCCTTACGCCCTGGCCCATCTCCGTGGCCGCCTGGTAGAGCGACCGCGACAGACGGTCCAACTCGGCGTATTCGGCCACAGGATCGGCCACGATCCCTTCCAGGCGCGGGTCGACGAGGATCCGGAAGCCCTGCGTCCGCGTGGTTCCGCCCACCGTGAGTCGCACCTCGTAGCTGCCGGGTCGCGCGGTGTAGGCGCCGAGGCCGGGCGACGTGGCGGTGATCTCCACGAAGCAGGGGAAGCGGCCCACCTGCAGGTCCCAGCTCCACCGGTGGGCGCCGGCCGTCCGCTGGAGGAGCTTGTGCCGCGGGGAGCCGGGGCAGTCGGGGGCCGGGTCGTCGGTGCGCTCGGCGAAGACCACGCGGCCGGCGTCGTCCAGGATCTCCATCGACATCAGCGTGCTGTCCGGGACCATGCTCCTCAGGACGTAGTTCACCTGGACGCCCTTCGGCGGGTTCTCGCCCGGGCCGCCCTCGGCGTAGTAGCCGTCCGCGATGTTCCGGTAGGTATCGCGCGGCCGGTAGAGCCAGACGTCCGCCGCGGCGACCTCGTCGTCGATCTGGTGGAGAGGCGTGAGGTCGTCCAGGATCCACAGCGACCGCCCCTGCGTGGAGACCACGAGGTCCTTCTGCCGGATCCTCATGTCCGTGATGGGAACCTCGGGAAGGTTGAGCTTCAGCTCCTGCCAGATCCCGCCGTCGTCGAACGACACGAACAGCCCCGTCTCGGTGCCGGCGTAGAGGAGGCCGCGGCGGTCGGGGTCCTCGCGCACCGAGCGCGCGAAGGTGTTGCCGGGGATGCCACGGACGATCTTCGTCCACGTCTCGCCGTAGTCGTTCGTCTTGTAGATCCAGGGTGTGAAGTCGTTCATCTTGTAGCCCGCCGCCGCGAAGTAGGCCGTGGCGGGATCGTGGGAAGAGGGCTCCACCACGTTGATGATGCTCTCGGGCAGGTCCTTCGGCGTGACGTTGTTCCACGTCCCGCCGCCGTCGCGGGTCACGTGCACCAGGCCGTCGTCGGAGCCCACCCAGATCACGCCCTTCCGGATCGGTGACTCCTCGATGTTGAAGACGTCGTTGTAGCTCTCGGCGGTGATCTGCTCGTTGGAGATGGGGTAGCCGCCCTTCCCCTGGTGCTCCTCGTCGTTGCGCGTCAGGTCGGGGCTGATGACCTCCCAGGTGGTGCCGCGGTCGGTGGACTTCATCACGTACTGCGACCCGTAGTAGATCACGTTCGGGTCGTGGGGGGAGACCTCCACCGGACCGTTCCAGTTGGCGCGGTACTTGAGGTTCTTGGGCTGCTCGCCCTCCACTCGCTCGGCGTAGGGGCGGATCATCCGGTAGTTCTGCGTCACGGCGTCCCATTCGCCCAGGAAGCCGGCGAAGAACGTCGTGTAGACGTAGCGCGGGTTCTCGGAGTCGAGGGCCACCGTGGCCGACTCGCCGGAGCGGATCGTCTGCCAGTCGTGCTCGCCGATGCCGTCGCCCAGCGTCTGGCTGGCGATGACGATGCCGCTGGCGTCCTGCTGTCCCGAGTAGACCTTGTACGGATAGCCGTCGTCGGTCTCGACCCGGTACATCTGCGCGGTGGGTTGGTTGAGCTGGGTGGACCACGTTCGGCCGCCGTTGAGCGTCACCGACGCGCCGCCGTCGTTACCGTCGATGATGATGTCGGTGTCGTCGGGGTTGATCCACAGCGCGTGGTGGTCCACGTGGCTGTCGGGCATGCGCGTGTACGTCCGCCCGCCGTCGATGGACTTCATCGGGCCGCTGTTCATCACCCAGACCTCGTCGGGATCCTGCGGGTCGGCGATGATCTGCATGTAGTACCACGCCCGGGCGAACGTCGTCGGGTCGTTGCTCGCCTGGCGGAACGTCTCGCCGGCGTCGTCGGAGCGATACACGCCGCCCTCTGTGTCCTTCGCCTCGACAGCGAGGTAGACCACGTTCGGGTCCGCCGGGGAGATGGCCACGCCCATCTTGCCCTCGAGCTTCGGGAGGCCTGCCTCGATCCGCTTCCAGTGGTCGCCGCGGTCGGTGGTCTTCCAGACGCCGCTGCCCGGACCGCCGCTCTTCACCGCCCAGGGGAAGCGGCGGAACTCCCAAGACGTGGCCATCATGTGGTCGGGTTCGTGGGCGTCCATGCTCAGGTCCACGAAGCCCACCGAGTCGTTGACGAAGAGGACCTTCTCCCAGCTCGCCCCACCGTCCTCCGAGCGGTAGATGCCCCGCTCCGGATTCGGTCCCCAGGGATTGCCCAGCGCCGCGAGCCAGACGCGGTCGGGGTCGCGTGGGTCGACCTGGATCTTCGCGATGTGCCGCGTGGCCTCGAGGCCCAGGTGCTTCCACGTCGCCCCGGCATCGGTGGACTTGTACACGCCGTCGCCGTGGGACGTCTTCACCCCCCGCACCGGCGACTCGCCGGTGCCCACGTAGATGACGTTGTGATCCGACGGCGCCACCCGGATGTCGCCGATCCCCGTGGTACCGAAGTAGCCGTCGGAGAGGTTCTGCCAGCTCGTGCCCGCGTCGGTGGTCTTCCACACGCCGCCGCCCGTGGCCCCCATGTAGAACGTGAACGGCTCGCCGGGCACGCCGGTCACCGTGGTAACGCGCCCGCCGCGGAACGGCCCGATGTTGCGGAAGCGCATGGACTGGAAGAGGGCGGAGTCGACCTGGGAGCGGGCCGCGTGCGGGACCGCGAGGCCCACGGAGAGGAGCGCGGTGCAGGCGGCCAGCCGACGGGCAGCGGAAATCATAACGGGACCCTCCTGGACCCTGGGAAAGGACGAGACGGCGTGGTTCGGGGCGCGGGCTCGCAGAGTAGGACGGGGCGTCGGGCTGCGACAAGGAGGACGCGCCCGAGGCACACGCCACCCGCGTGGCGTGGAGCCTCCACCCATGACACATTCAGTCGGGGCAGTCACCTGGTGCAGGGACCCACGACGGCAGGTATCCAGGATGAGAGATATCCTGGCGGACCTTCGAACCGCTCTGGCGGACCGCTACAGGGTCGGGGAGGTCCTCGGCTCGGGCGGGATGGCCACGGTCTACCTCGCCGAAGACGTCAGGCACCACCGGAAGGTCGCCGTGAAGGTGCTCGATCCCGAGCTGGCCGCCGCCCTCGGAGAGGAGCGCTTCCTCCGCGAGGTACAGGTCACCGCCACCCTTCGCCATCCCCACATCCTTCCGCTCCTCGACTCCGGCGAGGCGGACGGGCTGCTCTACTACGTGATGCCGTTCGTGGAGGGACCGTCCCTCCGGGAGCGGATCACCCGCGAGCGGCAGCTTCCCGTCGACGAGGCGGTCCGGTTCGCCCGTGAGGTGGCGGATGCGCTGGCGTACGCACACGCCCACGGCGTGGTCCATCGGGACGTGAAGCCGGAGAACATCCTCATGGAGTCCGGACACGCCGTCGTGGCGGATTTCGGGATCGCCCGGGCGGCATGGGCGGCGGGAGGTGAACGGCTGACCCGGAGCGGGTTGATGGTCGGAACGCCCGCCTATGCGAGCCCCGAGCAGATGGCGGGCGACCAGGAGGTGGACGGCCGGAGCGACGTCCATGGCCTGGGGTGTGTCCTCTACGAAATGCTCACCGGTGAGCCGCCGTATGCCGGTGCGAGCCTGGCCGTGATCCTCGCACGCAAGACGGTCGGCTCCCACACGTCCGCACGGGAGCTCCGGCCCACCGTGCCTCCGGCGCTGGAACAGACCCTCTCCCGCGCCCTGGCCGTGCTGCCCGCCGATCGCCAGCAGACCGCGGACGAGCTCGCGCGGGAGCTCTCGGCGGTCCTCGAGAGTGGTCTCTCTCGCTCCACGGCCGCGGGAGGGGCGATCCGGCGGCAGGCGCGCCCGTTCGCCTGGCGGGTCCCGCTCGTGGCGGGCGTGCTGGCGTTGGCTGCGGCTGCGCTGTGGTGGAAGGTCGGGCGGGGCCGGGCGGGCGGTGACCCGCTGGCGAACCGGGTGGTGGTCCTGCCCTACGAGAACGTGACGGGCGACGCGTCCCTCGACCCGGTGGGGAGGATGGTGGCCGACTGGATCACCGAAGGGCTGGCGCAGACTCCGGGCGTCCTGGTGGTGCCGACCTCCATAGTGCTCGAGGCGATGGCGATGGCGGGCGCGGAGGGGAGCGGGTCGAGAACGGCCGACGTGGCCGGGCTGACCCGCGCCGGCCTCGCGGTCACCGGCTCGTACTACCGCCGAGGCGACGACCTCGAGTTCCACTCGGAGGTGGTGGACGTGGCGTCGGGGACGCCCTTCGCGACGGTCCCGCCCGTTCGGGGGTCGGCCTCCGACTTCCAGACCGCCGTCGACTCGGTCCAGATGCAGGTGATGGGTGCTTTGGCGACCCGACTCAGCGAGTTGACCTCGTGGGAGATCCCTCCCTCGGTCCAGCCTCCCACATACGAAGCCTTCCTGGCTTACTCGCGTGGCCTGGAGTCGTGGTCGAAGGGGGACTATGCGTCGGCTGCCGACGTCCTCATGCATGCGTACGCCCTGGACACGACGTACGTTCGGAGCCTGATGCTGGCCATGTCGGCTGCGTCGAACGCCGGCGACACGGGGATGGCGACCTCGATTCGCGCCATGATCCAGCCGCGGCGCGAAGCGCTCTCCCCATACGATCGGTACCGTTTCGACTGGTCGGAGGCGAACCGCCGTGGCGATCGGAACGCGGCTCTCGCCGCCGCCCGGGAGGGCGCGAAGCTCGTACCGTACGGGACGGTCCACAGCGCCCTCGTGCTCACGCTGTTCGACCTCAATCGCCCCCACGAGGCCCTGGCCAACGCCGAGGACATCGTCGCCAACAATCCCATGGCCGGGCGTTGGTATGTCATCCCGACGGTCCACGCCGAGATCCTGCACGCCCTCGGGGAGCACGAGCGTGAGCTGAGCGTCGTGCTGAAGGCCTACGAGCGCATCGATGCCGACCGGCGCTTCCTCCTGGAGGCCGAAGCTCGGGCCCTTGTGGCCCTCGGACGGGAGGACGAGCTACGGAAGCTCATGGCCGAGATCGCCACGACCCCGCGAGACGTCGGCATCGACCCCGGAGAGGTGCTGCTCACCATCGCCGGAGAGGCCCGCGCCCACGGAATCCCGGGCACGATGGAGGAGGCGCTGGAGCGGGGGATGGCCTGGTGGGGGGAGCAACCGGACGCCTATCGGGAATCCGACGGGGGCCGGGCGCTGGAGGGGAGGCTGCTCTGCATGGCGGAGCGCTGGGACGAGGCGGGCGAGGTCCTTCGGGCCCTGCCCGGCGACTCGGGCCGCGTCGACGTCCTGGGATACCGGGGCGTGATCGCAGCCCATCATGGGGACCCGGCGGCGGCGCGGTCCTCGGCCGACGCCCTCGCCGCCCTCGACCCCATGCGGGGCCGCGCCACCGTCTGGCGTGCCAGGATCGCGGCCTCGATCGGTGAGCGAGACGAGGCGGTGGAGCTGCTCAGGCGGGCCTTCGCCCAGGGCCTGGCGTTCGGTCTCTGGGTGCATGTCGATCCGGACCTGGAGCCGCTTCGTGGCTACCCGCCCTACGAGGAGGTCGTCCGGCCGAAGGGGTGAAGGACGCCCACCGCGAGGAGGTGGTTCCTGGCTCGGCCGCTTCCGGGCCGTGCGTCACGCTGGCTGCCCGTCGCACCTTCAGGGCCGCCAGACCACCGACACAACGGCGTAGTGCAGCCACGCGAAGGTGTAGACCTGGGTGACGTCGGCCCCGCCCTCCACGGTCCGGTACCCGGCCTGGACGGTCCAGCGGTCGCTCAGGTCGTAGCCGAGCTCCAGGGCGGCGTCCTCGGCACGGCCGGGGCCACCGGCCAGGGCGTCGACGTCGAGACCGAGCCGCCACCGGGGGGCGAACCGCCAGTCGCCGGCCAGGTGGAGCAGAGGAACGAAGCCCACGTCTGTCTTCTCGCCGGTGGTGCCGTCCTGCTCGAGGCGGATCACGGCATCCCGGATCTTCGCCGTGAACCCGATCCACGCGGTCGTGGTCGCCCCCTCGTGGAACCGGTAGCGGTACGTCAGCCGATAGGAGTTGAACGTGTAGGTCGCATCCGTGGGGCTACCGGCGGCGAACGACTCGCCGGCGAAATCAATGGCCCCGGCGGGCGTGCCGGTCTCGGTCAGCGAGAACGGGGCGAGCAGGAGGCGGAGCCCGTGCCGGTCGTTGATGTTCCACGTCACGTACAGTCGGGCCGCCGGCCAGGGCCCGGGTCCGGCCAGGTCGTACAACGAGAAGCGCGAGCCAGTGCCGTCGTTGGGGATCTCGACGTCGTTGTAGCTCTGCCACGCGGGCCCGCCCTCGAGCTCCACGACCCAGCGGGGTGTGGACCCGGTCGGAGCAGGGGGTATCTCCTGGGCGGGTGCGGGTGCGGCGGCGAGGGCAATGGCGGACAGGGCCAGGGCGAGAAAGCGTGGCATGGTGTTCCAGGGTGGAGTCGGCGATGGCGAGCTACCTTGAAGATACTTGAAGATTCGCGCCATCCGGCCCCATAGTGGTCGCCTACCGCTCTCCTCTCCCCGGGGACGATGGACCCCTTTCTCTGTATGATCCACAAGCTCCACCGCCGCTCGCTCCGGCAGGTCGCGTCCATCTGCCACGCCGCGCGGGAGAAGGCCGCCGCGCTTGGAGGCACCCGCTGATACACTTCGTGCGCAAGATCCTCCGTGCGATTCATCGCCGCTCGGTCTGGCAGGTGCTCGGCATCTATCTTGCGGGCTCCTGGGTCGTGCTCCAGGTGGTGGACCAGCTCACGACGTCCGCCGGGCTCCCCGGGTGGACGCCGACCTTCGCCCTGGTCATGCTCCTCATCGGCCTTCCGATCGTCACGACGACGGCCATCATCCAGCGCGGCATGCCGGACTTGCGCGGCGATTACCAGGACGAGGTTCCCCCGGAAGAGCTGGTGGGACGCACCCCCGAAGAGGTCCACGTCGTGCCGGAGCTGCACCCGCTCTATCACGAACGGCTCTTCACCTGGCGAAACGCCATCCTCGGGGCCGTCGGTGCGGCCGGCCTGCTCGCGGCGGCCGTGGTCGCCTACCTCGCCATGTGGGCGACGGGGATCGGGCCGGTGGGGTCTCTGGTGGCGCAGGGGGTGATCGAGGAGGGGGAGCCGATCATCCTGGCGGACTTCACCAACAGCACACCCGACTCCACCCTGGGCGGCGTGGTCACGGCCGCGCTGCGCGCGGACCTCGTACAGTCGCCCGTCCTGCGCCTCGTCGAGCGCGCCAGCCTCGAGGACGTGCTCCGACGCATGCAGCGGGAACCGTCGACCAAGCTCACCCCCGACGTCGCACGGGAGGCGGCACAGCGCGACGGGATCAAGGCCGTGTTGGAGGGAGATGTCGGATCGGTGGGCTCCGGGTACATCCTCACGGCAACGATCCGCTCGGCCGAGTCCGGCCAGGCCCTGGGCGCGTTCCGGGTCACGGCGGCCGGCCCCGACGTCCTCATCTCCGCCATCGACGAGCTCTCCCGGGACATCCGTGAGAAGGCCGGCGAGTCGCTGAAGAACATCCGTGCCGGCGATGCTCTGGAGCAGGTCACTACGGGCTCGCTGGACGCCCTCCGGCTCTTCAGCCAGTCCGAGGACGCCTTCTACCGTGGCGACTACCCGACCACCATCTCGCTCCTGGACCAGGCGGTGGCGGTGGACAGCACGTTCGCCATGGCGTGGCGCCTCCTGGCCGTAGCGTACGGCAACACGGGCCTGGATCCGGGGAAGATGGTCGACGCCGCCACGCAGGCGTACCGGCACCGGGACCGCCTCACCGAGATCGAGCGCTACCTGGCGGAGGCCTTCTACAACGATCAGGTGACCGGGGACCAGGCCGCGACCAGGCAGGCGTACGAGAACATCCTGCGGCTCGATCCCGACAACCCCAGCGGCCTCAACAACCTCGCCAACATCTACCAGGCCGCCGACGATCTGGACCGGGCGGCCGAGCTCTACGGCAGGGCCGTGTCGGGGCGCGGCGTCTCCAATGTCGCATTCCAGAACCTGGCCAAGACGCTGGTGGGTGCGGGCGAGCCGGATTCGTCGCTAGCGGTAGCGGACGCGTACCGCGCCCGCTACCCGGACGACGACGACGCGGTACTGGTGCGCATCTGGCCCCTGCTGGCGTTGGGGCGTTTCGACGAAGCCGAGGCGGTGGCCCGTCCCATCGCCGCGGACGCCTCCCGCTCCGCCATCGACCGGTCCGAAGCGTATCGGGACCTCGGCCTCACGGCGGTGGCGCGGGGCGACCTGGCCGAGAGTCGGCGCCTCCTGTCCGAGTCGGTTCGGGTGGGGAGTCAGGCGGGTCCCGCGTACGACTGGCTGGAGGCGAACTGGGCGGCGTGGGCGGAGGTCCTCCTCGGACACGCGGCGGAGGGCGCCGCGTCCCTCGCGACGTGGATCGACGACGGCCGCTTCGCCGCGCTGTCACCCCTGGCCCGCAACCACTATTTCCCGGCGCTGAACTTCGTTCTCGCCGGAGACGTCGCGGGAGCCCGGACCGTGGTCCGCGACTTCCAGGAGTCGGTGCCCGACGCACAGAAGAGCGCCGCGGCCGTACGGCAGGCCCGTTTCGTCGATGCGTTGATCCGGGCGCGGGGGACCGACACCGTGGGCGTGTCATCCGCCATGCAGGCCGTCCAGGACGACGAGGGGTGCTGGACCTGCTACCGGGCGGAGATCGCCCTCGCGAACGAGTGGATGCACCGTCCGGCGCGGGCCATCGAGCTGCACGAGTCGGTGCTGGCACGCCCGTTCACGTTCGTGGAGCTGAATCCCGTCTACGGCGCCGTGGCCATGCTCCACCTCGGACCCCTCTACGAGGAGGTGGGCGACACCGCGAAGGCCGTCGAGGCCTACCAGCGGGTCGTGGACGGGTGGGGCGGTGGGGACGCGGAAGCGCAGCGGTACGTCGAGCGCGCGCGGGGGCGGGTAGAGGCGCTGACGTCGGGAGGGTAGGGGGGCCGAGCGGGCTCTCCCGCCCCACCGCGCCCGCCTCGCCATCACTTGGCACGATGTCCGGCCGTCAACCGCCGATGGGCTGCAGCCCCAGCGCCGAGAGCGAACGATTGAGTCACGCGAGAGGACCGGAAACGATGGCCTGCAGCCGACACGCGAGCCGGATGCCTTCCGACTTTCCCCAAGCGGGGGCCGCAGCGGCCTTCCAGGCATGAGCCCTACGGCGTGCATCCCGAACATCGGCCCCGCCCAGCGGCGCCTGCGCGCCCGCTTCGGCCTCGTCGCGCTCGCGGTGGGGGTGGCCGCGTGGGTGGGTGTGGCGGTGCTCGGTCTGCCGGCGGGACTACGTCTGATCGCGGTTCCCCTCCTTTTCGGCGGCTTCCTGGGGCTCATCCAGGCCCGGGAGAAGACGTGAGTGCGCCTGGCATCGCGCGGTCTGCGCGACATGGACGGAGGCGTCGAGCGCATCACCGACGCCGCTGAGCTCGCGACGGTCCGGGCTCAGGCGCGTCGCGTGAATTTGATGAGCCTGGCCGCCACCGTTCTCGCGAGCGCCGCGCTCTTCCTCCTGTTCTGACCCGGTCGCTTCCGCAAAGCGGCGCGCCACTCGGCCAACCTGGCCCGCCGGTTTGTCCGCTTCGGACGGAATGACCGATGCCGAACGCTTCAGCCGAGCCGCCTCTGATCTCTATAAATATATGTAGTATAACAGGTTACGAGATACGGACGAGCGCGGCCCCACCCTTGCACCTTGGGGGGGCGTGTAAAGCAGGCAGGCATGCGGCTTATCGCTCCCGTCGGGAGCGGAAGATCGGATACCCGTCCCCCCCAAGCGCGAAGAAGAACCCTCCTTGTCCGACCCCACTCCCGGCGCGGAGCACCGGCGCTCGCGAGCAGCAGCCGCATCGGATCGGGGGCGACGTGTGCTCAACATCCTCGTCGCCCTCCTCCTCATCGTCGTGACGGCCCCCTTGATGATCCTCGTGGCCGTGCTCGTCAGGTTGGGGTCGCCCGGCCCCGCGATCTACGAGCAGCCGCGTGTCGGGCTCGACCGACGTGGGGGTCGCCGCACGTACGGGACCGCCCGTGAGCGCCGCAGGGGCGACCGGGGCGGACGCATCTTCACGATCTACAAATTCCGCACGATGACCGTGCAGAGCGGACGCACCGCGCAGAGGTGGGCGACGAAGGACGATGCGCGCGTCACGCGCCTGGGGAAGCTCCTGAGGGCGACCCGGATCGACGAGCTGCCCCAGCTCTTCAACGTGTTGAAGGGCGACATGAACATCGTGGGGCCCCGTCCGGAGCAGCCGGAGATCTTCGCGGAGCTGCGCGAAGCGGTGGACGCCTACCACGAGCGGCAGAAGGTGCTCCCCGGCATCACCGGGTGGGCTCAGGTCAACCTCGGGTACGACACCAGCGTCGACGACGTGCGCAGGAAGGTCGAGCTCGACCTCGAGTACATCGGCAAGCGCTCGGCCGTAGAGGATCTGACGATCATGGCCAGGACCGTGCCGGTCGTGGTGGGTCGCAAGGTGTGGACGGACCCGATCTCGTTCGAACGCGGCCTCCGATTCCTCACACGATCCACTGAAAGCCGTCGATCACGAAATCTTGTCCCGTGATGAAGGACGGCTCCGACGCGGCCAGGAACACGACGACCTGAGCCACGTCGGCCGGCGTGCCCAGGCGCCCCAGGACGATGCCCCGGGTGAGCTCGGCGCCGCGGGCGCGCGTCAGCGCGTTGCCCAACTCGGTCTGGATGATGCCGGGGCAGATGGCGTTGATGGCGATGGACGGGCCGAGCTCCTTCGCCAGCGCGCGGGTCAGACCCAGGATCCCAGCCTTGGCCGCGGCATAGGCGAACTTGCTCACCGCCGTGGTGACGCCGCCGCTGTAGGCGTTGAGAGACGACATATTGGCGATGCGTCCGCCGCCCTGGCGCTGCATCACGGGAACCACCGCCCGGCACCAGTTGAAGCAGCTCTTCAGGTTGATGGCCTGGGTGCGGTCCCACTCCTCCTCGGTGATCTCCAGTAGCCCCTTGGGCATGGAGCGTCCCGCGTTGTTGAGCAGGAAGTCCACCCGCCCCCAGCGGGCGACGACGTCGTCCACGACCTCCTGTGCGCGGGCGAAGAGCGCGACGTCCGCCTCGTAGGTCAGGCAGTCCCTCCCCCGGTCCCGCACCTCGACGGCGGTACGCGCCATCTCGGGGGCGAGGATGTCGACGAGCACGAGGTCGAAGCCGGCGTCGGCCAGGGCCAGGGCGGAGCCGCGGCCGATGCCGCGGGCGCCGCCGGTGACGATGGCCACGCGGCGGTCCGGAGCAGGTCTGGGATGCATGGGTTCTGTCATGGGTCCGGGGGTGGGCCGAAGGAAGTCGGGTCCAGCTTGAAGAAGTCCACCAGCATGGCATACAGGCGCGGCTGATCCTCGCGGAGCGCCAACGGCCGCTCGAAGAACGCCTCCGTCGCGACCGCGAAGAACTCGGCGCGGTTCTGGGCTCCGTAGGGATCGAGCGTGGTCGGCTCGTCCCGCTCGGCGCGGGCGACGTGCTCCGCGAACTGCGTGGCGAGCATCGTGGCCCATGCACGGTAGGCCGATCCGGATTCGAGGACCGGGACGCCGTCCATGGCGCCGTCTTCTGCGTCGAGGATGTGGGCGAACTCGTGGAGCACGACGTTGTGGCCGTCGCCCCCCGTGAGGGTGCTGCGCAGGACCGCGTCCCAACCGAGGACCACGATTCCGGACGGCCAGGCCTGGCCCAGAAGGGGCACGTCGGGTCGAACCACGTGCCCCGAAGGGTGCATCCCGACCGTCGTGGGGAGGAACGTGGACGGATAGACGAGGACGCGACGGAGGCGCGTGTATCGCGGGTAGGACAACTTCAGCAGGAGGAGACAGGCCTGGGCCGCAATGGTGACCCGGATCTCCTCCGTCACCTCGAGTCCCGCGCACCCCTCGATGGGCACCTCGTCCAGGAAGAGCTGCATCAGACGGAAGAGCCGCTCCCGGTCGGCCTCCGGAAGGTGGGACACGAGCGGAATCCGATCAGCCACGAACCCGCGCCAAGCCGCGGGGACGGGATCCTCGGGCAGGCGCACGCCGCCCAGCGAGGGACGCGACAGCAGGCCGCGCAGCAATCGGGTCCACAGACTCATGGAGGCGCTCGATCGGGTGGGCCGAACTCTTCTACCGGGTGAAGATACCCTCACGACCCGGTTCGAGGTGTCATGGACTTCCGGCCCAGGGCTGCGGGACCACCGTGGGCCGGGGAATCCGGCTCGCGGGGTCGAGTATAGGTGCCGCCACCTCCGGACTGCCAGACGTCTGCCGAGGAGTGGGACGCCGGCCGCCTTCCCGACAGCGGGCGGGTCACGGTAGCTTGAGTGAAGTCCTCCCCGAACCAGGATCTCGCCATGCCCTCGCCTCGCGCGGGTGCCCGTGTTCTCGGTGTGGACGTCGGGGCCGTCTCGGTCTCCGCGGTGGAGCTCGGAGCGGACGGCGAGGTTCTCGGCGCGCACTACGAGCTGCACCGCGGTGATGTGGACGGCGCCCTGGAGCGGGTCCTCGGCCGGGTGGACCCGGAAGCGCTGGGCTTCGTCGCCGCCACCACCTCCACCCCCGCGTTCCTCCGCGCCGACGCGCGCTTCGACAACCAGGTCTGCCTCATCACGGCGGCGCGCCGATTCCATCCGCGGGCCCGCGGCATCCTGGTGGTCGGGGCCGAGCGCTTCGGCCTGATCCGCTTCGACGAGGCGGGCGACTACCTCGCCTTCAAGTCGAATCCCCCGTGCGCCGCCGGCACCGGGGGATTCGTGGATCAACAGGCGCGCCGCCTCGATCTGGAGAGCGCGGCCGTGCTTTCCGACCTGGCTCTGGCCAATCGGGACACGCCTCCGAAGATCGCGTCGCGGTGCGCCGTCTTCGCGAAGACCGACCTCGCCCACGCGCAACAGGAGGGCTTCACGCTCGAGGCCATCTGCGACGGACTCTGCCGAGGTGTGGCGAAGAACATCGCGGATACGCTGTTCACAGGAGACGGGGTGCCGGGGCCCGTCGTCATGACCGGAGGCGTCGCGAAGAACCTGGCGGTCGTAGGTCATCTGCGCGCGATGCTGGACGTCGACATGGAGGTGGAGCGCGACCTGCCGCTCGGCGCCGCCGGCGCCGCGCTGCGCGGGCTGGCCGAAGCTCCTCTGCGGGAGCCGTGGCCCGCCCGACGCCCGCAGGATCTCGTCGCGAAGCCCTCGGGCGACCGGGAGTGCGAGCACGACGCGCTGGAGCTCCGGCTGTCCAGCTACCCGGACTTCAACAGCGTCGAGCGGACCCTCTTCCGGGGGCGGGGGGCGGCCCACTCCCACCCGCTGGAGGTGGACGTCTACCGCGAGGTCGAGGCGGGACGGGCGCAGGAGACCTACCTCGGAGTGGACATCGGCTCCACCAGCACCAAGGCCGTGGTCACCGACCTCGAGGGGCAGGTGCTCGCAGGCTTCTACACGGCCACGGCCGGACGACCCGTGGAGGCGGCGCAGCTCATCCTGGAAGGCATCGGCGCCTGGGCCGACGGGCGGCGGCTCGAGCTCGTCTTCGCGGGCATGGCCACCACCGGCGCGGGTCGGAAGCTCGTGGGGACCATCCTGGGTGCGGACCTGGTGCTCGACGAGATCACCGCGCACGCCCGGGCCGCGGTGGAGCTCCATCCCGGGGTCGACACCATCCTGGAGATCGGGGGACAGGACGCGAAGTTCACCACGCTGAAGGACGGGCGGGTGACGCTCTCGGTGATGAACAATGTGTGCGCCGCCGGTACCGGTAGCTTCATCGAGGAGCAGGCCCAGCGGCTCGACGTCACCCTGGCCGAGTACGGGGACCGCACGGAAGGGCACGGCTCGCCCCTGGCGAGCCAGCGGTGCACGGTCTTCATGGAGCGGGACCTCAACCACTACCTGGGCGAAGGCTACGGGCGGGGAGAGGTCCTGGCCGCGGTGCTCCACTCGGTGCGGGAGAACTACCTGAAGAACGTCGCCGTGGAGTCCGCTCTCGGGGACGTGGTCGTCTTCCAGGGCGCCACGGCGCGCAACCGGGCCTTGGTGGCGGCGTTCGAGCAGAAGCTGGGCAAACCGATCCACGTCTCCCTCTTCTGCCATCTCGCCGGTGCCCTGGGAGCCGCGCTCACGCTGAAGGACGAGGGGGCGTCGGTGTCACGCTTCCGGGGACTCGCCCTGCATCGCAGCCGGATCCCCGTCCGCTCCGAGACCTGCGAGCTGTGCGCGAACCACTGCAAGCTGAGCGTGGCGGAGGTGGCGGGAGAAACCGTGGCGTATGGCTTCCTGTGCGGCCGCGACTACCACGAGCCGAAGCGCGTCGACGACGAGCCCTCGGGCTTCGACCTGCTGAAGGCGCGGCGGCGCGCCTTTCCGCCACCGCCCGTCCGGGAGCCGCGGAAGGGCGTTCGTATCGGCCTTCCGGCGGGCCTGCATCTCTTCGAGGACCTGGCGTTCTGGCGGCACTTCTTCCACGGGCTGGGCATCGTCACCGTCACCAGCGAGCGGTACGCCGATGCGGTGCGCGACGGGCGGCACCTCGCGGGTGCCGAGTTCTGCGCGCCGCTGACGGCGCTCCACGCGCACGTCCGGTACCTGTTGGACCGCGCCGACCGGGTGTTCCTCCCCTTGTACCTGGAGACGAAATCACCCGACGGCGTGGGCCGGCGGCAGTACTGCTACTACACGCAGTTCGCGCCGAGCCTGGGCGCGGGCCTGTGCGAGGAGGAGGAGCGGGACCGGCTCCTGACCCCCCTCGTGCATTCGCTGCGCGGCAGCCTGTTCACCAAGGCGGAGCTGTACCGCACGCTCCGGTCCGCGGTGCCGGGTGGGCTCTCCTTCCTCGACGTGTCCGCCGCGTTCGACGAGGCCTGCGCGGCGCGGGACGCGGCGACGGCGCGTCTGCGCGACGTCTACGTGCGGGAGACCGCCGGGCGGGACGATCTCCACGTGGTGCTGCTGGGGCGTCCGTATTCGGTGCTGTCCCCCCACATGAACAAGCGTATTCCCCAGATCTTCGGCTCCCTGGGTGTGCGGGTCTTCTATCAAGACATGCTGTCGTACGGTCCAGGGGACGTGGAAGCGCTACGTCCCCTCCTGGAAGAGGTCCACTGGCGTTACGCCGCACGGATCCTCGAGGCCGCCGAAGTGACGGCGCACACGCCCGGGGCGTATCCCGTGCTGGTCACCTCCTTCAAGTGCTCGCCGGACTCCTTCATCACCGACTACGTGCGGCAAATTCTCGACTCTCACCGCAAA
>Ga0307423_1000634_pt1 | contig 23377 bp, 23 predicted proteins | sample SalMarWE160310MG_FD_202154 | JGI IMG/M metagenome (GOLD analysis project Ga0307423, IMG submission 202154) | Salt marsh sediment microbial communities from the Plum Island Ecosystem LTER, Massachusetts, United States - WE1603-10 | ecosystem: Environmental > Aquatic > Marine > Intertidal zone >...
CCGGAGGATTAGTTGACGTTAACAGATAAGAGTCATACGCTGAGTAGCCGAGGATAAGCCCAGCCAATAGTGCCACCACAACAAAGAAGACATAAGCCCATCGCGCAATTTCCTGAAGCTCCATGTTTTAGTCCCAAAAACAAAGGTATCTCCGCATACCCATTATAAGGTTTGTGCGCACGAACCGAAAAAACAAAAAAGGCACAAAAAAAGAACAAAGAAAGGCAGGTTCCTTCAGGAACACAACCCTGTTTTCGGCGCGCCTACTTCCATAGCTCTAGAGCAGTTTGCAGCTCTTTGTGAGTTTTGGCATACTCTTTCAGGGATACACCATACAGGACCGCATCCACCGCTTGCCTCATAGCCATGGCGCCGGAAACAGTTCCGTCAGTATGCCCGTGGATTCCTCCTCCAGCCTGAATCACGAAATCGTTCCCAAAGAAGCTCATCAAAGCGGGAACCAGACCAGGATAGAGACCGCCTGACGCAACAGGCAGCACCTCATTTAAGCCATACATGTCTGTTTTGAGTGCCTCGCAGTTCTCCGAAACCTCTTCTCGGGTCTCAGACATTTTCCCCACAACCGTGCCGACGTGAAGCTGATCTACACCAATGATTCGGGCGACTTTTGCGATAACCTTCATCGAGACTCCATGCTTAGTGTTCTTAGTGAAGGCTGCATGTCCGGCTCTGTGAGCATGAATCACCAAACCAAAATCTTGTTCCCGTATAGTCTGCAACGCAGAGAACCCGCAGGTCAGAATATCAATCATCAAGTATCGTCCGCCATGGTCCTTGACAAACTGTGCCCGCTTCATCATCTCTTCTGTTTCTGAAGTGATGTTAACCATGTACACCTTCTTTTCTACGGTTTCCTCCTCAGCACGGTCACGCATCTCAAGAGTCTCCAAAACACGGTCATCAAAAGGATTGAAACGTTGACTGCTCAGGTTCTCGTCATCCTTCACTACGTCACATCCGCCAGCCCAAGCGTCATAAGCTACCTTGGCATGGTCTTTCGTCTTCAACCCCAGCTTCGGCTTAATAATCGTCCCAACTAAAGGTCGGTCGTTAACGCCTAGCAGTTCACGGATTCCGCATATACCATACTTGGGACCCTTGAAGCTCTGAACAAGTTCCCGTGGCAAACTTATGTCGTTGAGTCGTAGGTTCTTGAGTGCACGTAATCCGAAGACGTTGCCGGCCACGCTGCTCAAGATGTTGGGCATGTTGCCGGGCTCAAACAATTCAATCGGGTAAGCAACTCGGATGTTGTTGCCGTTGATGCTGAATACTCGGGCAGCAAGCTTTTCCACGTAAGGCTTTATTGTTGTGAGTTCCGTCCATGTTCCCACAGAACTCTCGGCTGCAACTCCCCCAGCCGCTTCCTTTAAACTGATACCCTCGGGTTCAACATAGAAGTCGCAGAGCAAATCAGTTGTTTTTGGTTTGTAGGATTGGTCAACAAAATCTACGTATTTCAAACTAAATCAACAACCATCTTACTATTAACTCAACTAATATTATAATTGTGACAATACCATAGATTAACTGTTGTGGAATCTATGGAGTTCAAGGTTAAGCTTCTGGGGATAAGGTCAGGCGGAAAACAGATAATAGTGATAGACGACGAACATGCGAGCCTGATGGGTATTCACTCCTCTGACAGGGTTGAGGTCAATTACAAGGAACGAAACATAATCGCCATCGCCAACGTAGCCACAGACTTTCCAAAAAATACGCTGGGCATCTACGAAGAAGTTCAAGAGAAACTGGAGGCACAAGAAGGAGAAACTGTAACTGTTCGACCCGCTGAAAGACCAGAATCTCTCGGATACATCCGCGACAAGATAATGGGACGAAGACTCAGAGAGCAAGAAATAAAGAGCATAATCTTGGATGTGGTTGAGAGGCACCTGAGCGACGTTGAACTAGCAGCATTTGTCACAAGCCTCTACATTCACGGCACTAGCATAGACGAAGTTGAGTCACTAACAAAAGCCATGGTGGAAACAGGAAAAACCATAAACTTCGGCAAAGGCGCCATCCTAGACAAGCATAGCATAGGCGGAGTTCCCGGAGACAAAACCACCATTCTCGTGGTTCCCATAGTAGCAGCCGCTGGTTTCACGATTCCTAAAACGTCCTCTCGGGCAATTACTTCTCCAGCAGGCACAGCAGACAGGGTAGAGGTTCTGTGTCCTGTTGACCTGACAGGAGAAGAGATGAAGAGTGTAGTAAAAAAAACTAACGCCTGTTTAACTTGGGGTGGAGCGCTTGATCTTGCTCCTGCGGACGACCTCCTGATCCAAGTTGAGTATCCCCTTTCTATAGACCCTCTTCTTTTGCCATCTATTATGAGCAAGAAGAAGGCTATAGGTGCAGACTACATTGTGGTGGACATACCTACGGGAAGAGGAGCAAAAATCAAGACAATCGGAGAAGCCCAAGCCCTAGCGCAAGAGTTCATAGAACTGGGCAAAAGATTGAACATACACGTCCAGTGCGGAGTAACTTTTGGCGAACAGCCCATCGGATACGCGATAGGACCAGCCCTTGAAGCAAGAGAAGCCCTTTCGACACTGATGGGCGAAGGACCCATAGATCTAGTGAACAAGGCTGCCAGTTTGGCGGGGTTACTGTTTGAGATGATGGGAGCCAAAGAGGGCATACAAGAAGCAAACAAGATTCTCAAATCAGGTAAAGCTGAAGAAAAACTTAGGGAGATAATTGCTGCTCAAGGCGGCAACCCTGACGTGAAACCTGAGGACATAGAGGTCGGAAACAAGGTAACGGAGATTCGCTCAGAGGAGACTGGAAGAGTTCAATGGATAAACAACAGGGCTATGGCTCAGATAGCGAGAGAGGTGGGGGCTCCCAAAACTAAGGGCGCGGGAGTTCTGCTGAAAAAGAAGCTTGGCGACAAGGTAGCAAAAGGAGACTTGATGTATCAGATTTACAGTGAAAGTGCACAAAAGCTTGAGGCAGCGCTTCTTTTAGCTCAGAACCTTAATCCCGTAGGGGTAACTGGCAAGCTTGGCGAAAAAATGCTGGTTGACCGCATTCCGAGCAAGAAGATTTACTACGAGAAGCCCTTCATGCTGGAACGATAAGAAACTTGACCTGTGATGCTGATGACAAAAGCGGTTATCTTTGACTGGGACGGAACCCTTGCATACACTATGAAGGCGGTGGTGCAGTCTTTCCAAAAGGTCTTGACAGAAGCTGGTTGCAGGATCAGTGACGAGTTTATAGCGAGGCGAATGGGCATCGGAACAAAGAAGACTATCATAGAAGCTTTCAGAGAATGCCACATGAGACTTGATGTTTCGACGCTGGAAAAGCTTGCAGATGAAAAGGTCAGGATTCAGGCAGGACTCGCAGATATTGTAAGTCTATTTGACGGAGCCACCGAACTTTTGGAGGCGCTACAGAAAAAAACAAAGATTGCGCTGGCAACGATGAGTGGCAGAAAAGTTGTTGACAAGCTACTTCCGGCAAAGAGAATAGCAAAATATTTTGATGTTGTGGTTTCTGCAGATGAGGTTGCTAATCCGAAGCCTGACCCAGAAGTGTTTCTAGTGGCTGCAAAGAAGCTGGGAGTTGCCCCGGAAGATTGTGTGGTTGTTGAGGATTCAGTTTTTGGTGTAAGAGCCGCTAAGGCAGCAAACATGAAGTGCATAGCTGTTCATTCAGGAGTTTACAGTAGAGAGGAGCTTCAGGAAGAACAGCCGGATATGGTGATTGGCTCTCTCATTGAAAAAGAGAAGATGTTGGGTTTCATTTTCGGCAGCAAATAGTGTAAAAGTTTCTGCCCGGTTGAGTTGGGGTTAGGGTTTGAGTGTTCTCTTGGTTCTCGCCAAAATTATATGACATACGTCATTCTTATATATGTTTCAAACAAACAATATAGACGGTGAAACAGAACATGCTTCTCCCCTGCGAAGTCGCAGTCAAATCAGTAATTCCAGCCATCAGATCAGCCATAGCAAGAGAACTCACAGAATCATATGGACTCAAACAGAAAGACGTGGCAGAACTTTTAGGCGTCACCCAAACAGCCGTGAGCAAATACAGAAGTCACTGCAGAGGCGCAATCTTCGAGGTGTCAGAAGTGGAGGGCGTTCAGCCGGTTCTCAAAAAAACCGTTCTTTTGTTGGCTAAAGGCGAACTTGACAAGTATGAACTTGCAGAAAAGCTCTGTCGGGTCTGCGGGATAATCCGCCAGAGCGGGCTGATGTGTATACTATGTAGGGTTTCTGACCCAAACATAGACAACAGCCAATGTATAGCATGCTGCCCAAACGGCAACACTGCAAAAGTATTTGATAGTAAAAAAGAAATGAAGTAAAAGATTGGCTTATTTTCCAGCCAACAGCCGATTAACTGGTTTCTTTCGTGGTTTCCTTAGCTTTAGTTCTGGCTTTGGGTTTTGCTTTTGGTTTGGTTTTCTTTTCCGTCTTCTTTTCGGCTGTCTTTTCAGCAGGCTTTTTGGTTTTCTTTTCTGCCTTCTTTGTTTCCTTTGCTGGTTTCTTGGCGGTTTTCTTCTTTCCTTCTGTTTTAGCTGGTGCAGCAGCAGCTTCTGGTTTTGCGAAGTATTCAACAAACTGGATGGTTGTTAGCTCGGGCAGAAAACGTTTAATGTCCATGGTGATGCCACGTTTTGCCAGCTGTATTCCTTCAATGTAAAAGGCGTTATCAGGCATATCCACTGTAACGTCTGCTTTTCCAACTTTAAACGTGAACATTTCAACCTCAACTGCAGGTATTCGACGATGAATAAGAGCAGAAATTTTTTCTTCAGCAGTTTTCAGTTGCTTCTGGATAGTAACTTCATAAACTAATGTTTTTCCAGCCAATGGCGGGTTAAAGTCAAGTGTTACTCGTCCGGACCCTATTGTTCGCACAGTGGCGAGTCTCTTGTCGTACTCTATTTGTGCTCCTAGTCTAGGGTTTATTCCGCGGGCTGCCAGCCGCCTGATTGGAACAAGTTTCACTTTTTCTGGGTCCCGGTTTCCGAATGCATTCTCTGGAGGAATTTCTACTGTTTCGTTTTTGTTGAGTTTGAATGTGAGTAGGGCGTCGTCTAGGGCTTTTAGCACCCAGCCTTCTCCGGCTACCACAAGTCGTGGCTCGTAGATGTCTCCCTCTTTGTAGAGTTTGTTCTCTTTTGCGGTTTCCTCGGAGGTTGTGTCGAAAACCTCTCCTGTCTCTTTAACCTTACCAGTGTAATCAACAATAATGAAGTCGCTTTTCTGAATTGGCACACATATCCTTCCTATATTGCTAGACGTCTCTGATGAGTTCTAGCCTCCGCCACCATTCATAAATGTTACGTATCCTCTACATCAACACTCAACAACAGAAACCAAAGTTACCATCATAAACAGGGACCCAAGTGGAACAGAAAGGGCAACCTGTACCCGCCACTGATAGGGACACTTGTTCACTAGTACATTCATTTACGAATAATCATAAAAACTTAGAAACAATTACAGTAAGTGGATGCAAATTGAAGCTAACAAGAATCCTCATCTGCGCACTAGTGATTATGATCCTGTTTTCCTCAATTGGAACATTCATCCATCAAACAAACATCCCAGCATTTAGCTTAACATCGCCAATCAGCCCATCAACCATACTTTATGAATCGGCGGTTGATAAGCCGCCTCTGCTTAACCAATCAACCAGACTGCAGGTCTACAGTTTTGTTGAAGCGAATCCAGGTGTTCATTTCAGAGGCGTCTGCAGTGGACTAAGCATGTCCATAGGAGTAGCGCAGTATCATCTGGGAGTTCTCACCAAAACAGGGTTAATCTCGTTCTTTCAAGACGGACGATATAAACGATATTTCCGATCAAAAAGCTTCAGAATAAAGGAGATGCAGGTAATTTCGGTTTTAAGACATGAAACGGCAGGTAAGATATTACGGATATTATCTGAAAACCAGCAGCTTGCTCACCATGATTTGGCTACAAAACTTGAAATCTCATCTCAAGCCCTCTCGTGGCAAATGGTGCGCCTCAGAAAAATGGATATTGTCGATTCGGTTACAGAAAGCATGGAAGTAAAGTATAGCATTAACGAAGAAAACGCTGCGATAATAAACTGGTGTCTCGATTCTGTACCCGCAAGAATTTAGCGAATTACATCTTTTGGATTTTTGAGAAAAATTTCTGTTGTAGTAAAACGAAAAAGAATAAAAGGGTTAGGATTTGGAAAAAAAGAATGGTTGCTGTTTAGTAGCTTTCGTAGTCATCTTCTTCGATGGTTAGTTCTTCGTCGTCTGCAACTTCTTCTTCAATCAAAGCTTCTTCAATCATAGCGTCTTCACTGGCTGTTTCGGCTGATTCCTCTGTATCAGCGGTTTCTTCGTAGATTTGCTCAGCCTGTGCCACTGCTTTTATCAGTACGTCGTGTGCTGGTGCTTCAGACAGGATTCCAACTTCGGTTACTTCTTCAGTAGAAGGCATCTCAGCAGTCTCTTCCATGGCTACTTCAGCAGTTTCCTCGGATATTTCGGTTGTCGGTGCTTCTATGGGTTGTTCTGCAGTTAACTCGTCGAATATTGGCTCAACTTCGATTGCCTCTTCAACAGGAGCTTCTAGGACATCTTCTTCAACTGGAACCTCAACATAAGGAGCAGTCGTCTCTTCAATTGGAGATTCAATAGCAGTTTCAACTGGAACTTCAGGAAGGTCAACATAAGGAATAACTGTCGCCTCAACTGTCTCTTCAATCACCATTTCAGGAACTTCATCGGTTTCAACAGCAGTTTCAACAGTAGCCTCGATGGTTTCCTCTAGGGGAGCTTCGATGGTGGCTTCGGATGGAACTTCAACAGAAGGAGCAGTTTCTTCAACTGCTTCCTCAACAGGAGCTTCAATAGCGGCTTCAATAGACACTTCAGCAGTTTCCTCAAAGACAGCTTCAGTGAGCGGCAATGTCTCAGATTCTACCGGCTCGGGTAAGGGGAGCGGGGCTACAACTTCGGGCATAAGACTGGATACTGCCTCCTTAAGGGAAATCAACTGTTTTTTCAAGGAGTTTAGGCCATTTGAGAAAGCGGCACTTTCGTTATCATGTAACTCATCATCGATCTCTCCTGCAACATACTGGATTTCTGAGTTGGCGAGAAATATTTCCAAGGTACCGATCTGGCTTTCAAGGTCACCTACTTTGGATGCGAGATTGTTAGCGAGAATCTTCTGGCGCATCTCGATGTCGGCTATGATGCCAGTAAGTTCGTTGTTTAGACAGTCGTGTGTAGACGCCGAAATTCTGCCTGAGTTGAAAAGATTGTCAAGAGCTTGCTTCTTTTTCCGAGCTAACTCCAAATCCTTGCTTATTTTCTCGAAAGAATACTTCCATGAGATCAATTTCTAACACCCAGCTCAAAGCTACTATAAAAGAACGAAATAACTGTTGTTAACATGTAGATATATCTTTAGCTGTTAAAAACGGCTTCTTTTCCGTAATTATCCTCGAGACAGGTTTAAACAAGCATAGATACCAACACGTACGTAACATCAATCATTAACACTCTTAACTAAACATGAAACAGCCTTAAGTCAGCCAGTTTTTGACACAAAAAAGTGGAGCAGAGACACAAACAGTGAAGCAATCATAATCTGGGGCTAAAATGTTTAGACATTTAGGAAATAATTCATATATAACCGTAAACATTAGAAAGTTATATATAGTTAAAATGTTGTTAAATAAATTCACATCCAAGACGGGAAATAACCATTGGAACCAAAAAATCTAAATACATCGCACAAAAAAAGTGGCGAGTGCTATACAAACATATCCACACAAACCAAACCCCAGAACACACCCACAGGCAGCTACGACACCATCGCTTTTGTTCACAACAAATTCAGCAGCTTACTCAGCTCAGGAGCAGTCTATTCCCTTCATTACACACCTAAAAAGAAACACGTCATAAAATAGCGCGCGCGAACCAACGATGGAAAACTAATACGATTATAGGAGACACCTAAACAACAGCAAACATTTAGAGAACGCCACTGAACTGACATGAAAACAAAATTTCAGAAAGGGATGTTGCAGCTTTTGCAGGTAGCGTGCATAATTTAAGGGATTACGCCTGTAACTTTGGCGAGCTTCTTGGCAGAGTCGTAATCCAGCTGTTTTGTGTTCAAGATGGTGTATCTTTCTGGACGGATAGTGCAGGCGTGCACCAGAGCGTTGATGATGGATTCGGGTTCTACACCAAGTTCTTCAGCTGTTGTTGGAGCTCCGGTTTTTTTAAGCGTATCTTTGATGCCTTTCCAATCTAGGTCATACAGGTAAGCCATCATTATCGTTCCCACACCACACTGTTCTCCATGCAAGCCTCCATTCGACTGAACCAAATCAAGAGAATGGCTGAACAGATGCTCTGAGCCACTACAAGGTTTACTGCTTCCCGCGATGCTCATGGCAACACCACAGCTGATTAGAGCCTCCAAAACAAGGCGGAGACCCTCCTCGGCTCCAGGCTTGATTTCATCAGCATTTTTTGTGATAAGTCGTGCACTCATCAGAGCCAAACTCGCCGCGTACTCCCCATAATATTCGTTCTTTACCTTGTAGGCTAGTTCCCAGTCTCGAACAGACGTGAACTTGGACACAAGGTCTCCGCAACCGCTTGCAGTAAAACGGTAATCTGAACGAATAATGATGTCCGTGTCCGCTACTATCGCCATGGGAGACTGAGCCATCACAGAGTAGGGCTTATTCAACCCCTTGACAGCAGCTACAGGACTCGCAATACCATCATGGGAAGCGGTTGTGGGCACGCTTATGAATGGAATCCCCTGGCGTGTAGAGCTCAGTTTTGCAACATCAATTTTGGTTCCCCCACCCACGCCGAGAACAATCTCGGAGTTTAGTTCCAGAATTTTTTCTTCAACAGCACGGACTTCCCGCAGTGTAGAGGAATTCACAACAAAAGCATCAACATCCATTCCCTTATCGCATAACAAATCGATAACCCTACGACCCGCAATACTTTGGGTATCTGGACCCGTCACTACAAGCGCAGATTCACAAAAGCCCAATCTCTTGCAAATCTCGCTTAACAGAGGTAAAGTTTCGTTTCCAACTACAACTTCACGGGGAAGCTGCATTCGATGATGCTGCATTTTCAATGCAACCACGATATGATAAACAGCCACATATTAAGTTTCAGGGTTCCTACAGTCAATATGCATGATAATGATGAAATATTAGGGGCTTAGAAACGTTTTTAAATATGACGCGGATGTATAATACACCTCTGACTTCTCCCGAGTCATTCTGCCATATATCCATTTTCGGGGGACACAAAAAATGCATGAAAACATTGAAAAATTAGCATTAAAAGGAACAACAACTGTTGGTGTAGTTTGCACTGACGGCGTTATCCTATCCTCAGATACCCGTGTGACAATGGGATACTTCGTAGCCCACAAGCAAGGAAAGAAAATCTATCAGATAGACGACCATATAGGCATGACAATTTCTGGCGGAGTTGCAGACGCACAGTACGTTGTTGAAGTTCTCAAAGTCAACGCCAAGCTATACAAACTGAACAACGGCAGACCCATGCCAATAAAAGCTGCATCTCGTCTTGTCGGAAACGTCCTCTTTTCCGCACGTGGAGGATTAATGGCGCAGATTCTTGTTGGAGGAGTTGACTCTACAGGACCTCACGTTTTCTCATTAGATCCTTTCGGTAGCATCGTAGAAGAGAACTGTGTTGCCACAGGTTCAGGTTCTCCAGTAGCGTACGGAGTTCTGGAAGACAAATACAAGGAAGGCAAAACAATAAAGGAAATATTGCCGGTGGTTGTGCGCGCTGTTGACTCAGCTATGAAGAGGGATATAGCAAGCGGAGACAACTATGACATAGCGGTCATAACAAAAGACGGTTACCGTGCACTAAGCACTGAAGAAAAGAAAGCAATTTTAGGGGGCTCCTGAGGAGCGTTAATGCAGTTTGACATCATCATCGAGTAAAGACCAAGCAGACATAAGTCAGCATATACTGGAAAATATACCTCCGGAAGCTGAAGTCACCCGCATAGAATATGAGGGACCGGCTCTCGCAGTTTACACCAAAAAACCGGAGGTTCTAGTTGAGCAAAGTCACATAATCGCAGAGATAGTCAAGCTAATCAGAAAGAGGATAGTTGTTCGTTCTGACCCGTCTATAAGAGCTAAAGAACGGGACACAGAAAGGCTCATAAAAGAGATTGTCTCCGAAGAGGCAGAAATCACAAACATAAATTTTGATCCAAGCCTTGGAGAAGTTATAATAGAAGCAAAAAAGCCAGGAGTGGTTATTGGAAAAAACGGGGGAGTACTGCAGGAGATTATCAGGCAGACACGTTGGAGACCCCGAATTCTACGTAGCCCACCAATACCATCTAAAATCATCGCTCATATGCGTCATTTTCTTTATTCAGAAAGCAAGGAACGAGAACGGATACTTCGGTCTATTGGTGAACGAATTTTTAGACCTTCAGTCTACGAGGCAGGCGACGTACGCCTCACCGCCTTGGGCGGCTTCCGTCAAGTAGGAAGATCAGCGATTCTTATTCAAACAAGAGAAAGCAATGTGCTGCTGGATTGCGGTATCAACCCTGGGGCTACAAATTCCATAGTAGCATTTCCGAGATTGGATACACCCCAGTTTGATATAGACGCCCTAGATGCAGTTGTTATAAGCCATGCCCATCTGGATCACTGTGGATTTCTTCCATTTCTTTTCAAGTACGGATATGATGGTCCGGTCTACTGTTCGGCTCCCACTTCGAGCCTCATGACTCTGCTTCAGCTGGATTACTTGGATGTTGCGAACAAGCAGGGAAGTATGCCGCCTTATGGTCAGAAGGATGTGCGGGACACTGTAATGCACACTATTCCTCTGCGGTATGGGTCGGTAACTGATATAGCTCCGGATATTCGTTTAACTTTACACAATTCTGGGCACATTCTCGGCTCATCAATAGTTCATCTTCACATAGGCGAGGGACTCCACAATCTAGTTTACACTGGAGACTACAAGTATGGCAAGTCTATGCTTCTTGAGCCCGCCGTTGCCATGTTTCCTAGAGCAGAGACAATAATAACAGAAAGCACTTACGGCGCTCCTGAAGACATTATGCCCACAAGAGCAGAATCAGAACAGCTCATCACAAACATAATTAATCAGACTCTGGACCGAGAAGGCAAGGTTTTGATTCCAGTCCCTGCAGTGGGAAGAGCACAGGAGATTATGTTAATCATCGACGATTACATGCGACGGGGACTGCTGAAGGAGGCTCCGGTCTTTGTGGAAGGCATGATCTCTGAGGCAACCGCTATACACACTGCATATCCGGAGTATCTAGCTAAAAACGTGAGAAACAGTATCCTCTATGAGGGAATCAACCCGTTCCAGTCAGACTACTTCACCATTGTCGAACATCCCAGCGCAAGAGAAGAAATCGTGGATGGCGGCCAATGCATAATCTTGGCGACTTCAGGCATGCTGGAAGGGGGACCCGTAATAGATTACTTCAAGCGTTTAGCAGGAGACAAACGCAACACAATAATCTTTGTCAGCTACCAGATTGACGGAACCATGGGCTCACGCGTCCAGAAGGGCTTAGGTGATGTCCCCATCATAAACAGCAACGGAAAAATGGAAGTAACGAAAGTTGAAATGCAGGTTGAAACAGTCAGAGGATTTTCTGGGCACTCCGACAGGAGACAGCTTGTCAATTACATTCAGCGGGTGAAGCCTAAACCTGAGAGAATAATTGTGCTTCACGGCGAAAAATCAAAGAGCATTAGCATGGCTAACCTGTTCAAACGAAAATATAACGTGGAAGCTCTTGTTCCCGATATTCTGGAAACAATCAAGCTGCGGTAGGCGCCTTTTTAGAGACAACAGTTTCTGGGCGCCAGATTTTGATGGAGTTGGGCACTATAACTACTCGCTCTTCTCCTAGGCTGGCGATGTCGCCTCCAATAGATTGGGTGAAAACAGAAAGTTCGTTCACAGCCTTTTTGACGTCTTCAATGCTCTTTCGGGCTAGGGGAGTGATTTTAAGAATGATGATGTTTCCCAATTTGAGTTCATGTTTGATGACTTCTACGTCGGCGAGGCTTCGTAGTGGCATAGCCTTCAGGCAGGGTCTCTTCAGAGTTTTTTCGTTCTCCGGTTCTGATGTTGACAAATGATGTCACTTCAGTATCTAGTTAGAGAGGTTTTATTTTAAACATTTCCGCTTGCTGCAGCCTAGAATCTTCAAAAATCTTGGTTTCGAAGTAGCATTTCATAATTCTAGTGAAGTAACCATACTGGTTTTGCAATGATTTTTCGTGAAGTTTCATGAAGCTAACATGAAAAAGGCAGTCAAGAAGCCCTCATATGGTTCCAGAGTTTGTCACCCACATAGTGGATGTTTTTCACGGTTTTTCCGCCCCTCGCAGCTTTCATGTCTTCAGAATTGAAGAGGGCTATACCTACAGCTAAGGGCTTACCATGACGCTCATCAACAACAAGAATAAGAGCGTTCTCTTTGAATTCGCCTTTGACTGCACGAACTCCAGGAGCCATCACGTCCGCCCCCTTGCAAACATATGGAACCGCGCCCATGTCAACAACTATTCGTGGAATAGCCGAGAAAAGCTCTTCGAAAGATAACGTTGGAAAAATTTCTCCACCTGACCGCGCCAACAGAGGTTTTCCATCAAAAATGAATACTTCAGCAGTTTCAGTTTCATTCACCTCAACGCGAGTTTTTGACCCCAAAAATTGCTCAACATCTGGTCCTAGCCGTTCAGAAACTTCTAGGAGAAACCTCTTCGCCTCCTTTTCTCTCAGGAAATATCTATGACGCTTCTTAGGTATATCCGTCACCACAGTCAACACAATGTAATTGGAAGAGCATAACCTTTGTGCACCAAATCTTCAGCGTGTTTAATCAAAAACATGGTCCAATCCGACGCTTCTAAGGAATGTTTTATGGATTCTTTTTGGCTGAAGTCGGACAAACATTGCAGGTGTCTGGAACATCTAAGCAGCTTTTGTGCCAGTCACATATCATGTCTCCGGATCTTAGAGCTTCGCATAACCTGCAGAACTGTAGCATCGCATCTAGGGGACTGATCTTGTCGGCTGCTATGCCTTCGGCGATCTCATTGACTATCGCACGGACTGAGGGAGAGTCTTCAAGCTGCTTCACCATCTTTTCTCCACGTTTTGAGTAAAGGTAATGGCTTATGGAAGCTTGGGTTGTTCCAAGTTTTTTGGCTGCAGCCACTTGAGAAAAATTGAAGTCCTCTATCAGACTTCGTGCTACCAGAGAGCGAAACGCGGGCAGAACAGAGCGTACAACAACTTCACATGGCGGTCGCAAAGACATACACAAGGTTATAACAGCGTTATTACATATAAACGAAGCGTGAGAAGCAAAAAAGGAACGGCCACTAACACAATAGCTCTCTTATTGGGGATAAGTTATTGTTAGTTAAGATTTGTTCTGATTCTAAAAAGTCTATATAACACTGTTATGAACAAGTTTTAAAGGAAGATTACCTAATGCCAGCCAATCTTAAAAGCGTAAAGATTTGGATTTTTGTTGTTCTGTGTTCCGTGTTCGTTTACAATCTTTATTATCTCATCCATGGGCTCCAGTTTACTTGGTGGACATAACAGTGTTTTGGGAGGACCAGCACCAAACTACTACCGCACAATCAGCTCCATAGGACACACATTACGGTTTATTGGACTATTTTTTGCCATACAAGCAGCGTACCAGGTTTGGGGACCAAAAGCAAAACCATTCTCATCAGTCAAAAACAAAATATCAATCGCACTCATCCTTGAAGCAGCACACTACATCACATTTATCCCAGGCACCCTAAACATAATGGACTTTTCTGAACTTCTGCCCGGAAATAACTTTTTTGCCAGCATCTACTTCCTGCAGATACTACTAATTACGCCGTTTCTGGTAATCTTGGGTCTCAAAGTGAGAAATAAAATGGGAACAGGGTTGCTAAAATGGGCGGAGATAGCTTGCGTAGGTTACATAGCAGCCATACGGGTCAACATTGCCTTCAGGTGGTTCTTCATGAGTTTCCAAGAGGGGATTCAATTTCTTTTAACAGGAAGCACCACATTCGGGTTTCTGCCTTCCATAATCACGTTGTCGCTGTCACTCATTTTTAGCATAACGGGTGCCATAAAACTAGCCAAGAACGTAAACAATGCCATAAGATGGTTCGGGCTGTCCGCGGTGACGCTGGGAACACATTTCGTAATTTACTTGATTTACAATGCAGTTGGGGGCATGCTGGACTTCGCGATTTTGACCGAAGTTTGGGGTGCATCATTTTTAGGCTTGGGCCTGAGCATAATAAGACACAAAATTTGATTGGCTTCTATGGCGCCAAGTCTCTAAACAGGTCTCTTCCTCTGAAGGTGTAAGGGTTTTGTCGGCATCGAATTTTTGATGTAGAATGGAGCTGCTGTTTGCGGAGACCCACGGCAACGTCTATGAACTCGGGCAAGGTTCTGTTCTTGAACTCTGGAGTGGGTTTTCCCCAACTTAGTCCTGTGCATGCAGGGTCTACATAGATGTAGAAATTGTTGTTTCGGTATCTGTAGAGTGCCTCATCTGGTCTGCCGAACTTGGGTTTGTCAAAGATTTTGAAGGGCCATATCTTACAGGCAAGAGGTTTCATGTATTGTAGTCCGCAGAAGCAGCTGTCTCCCATGCTTGTTAGGAAGCGGCATGTTCCGTCACTGTTTTTTCCAAGAAACAGCTTGCTTACGCTTGGTATTGTGGTTTCTATTCCATAGTTTTTGACGATTTTTACCCATTCGCTAAAATTTAGAACTACATGATAGTCTCTGCAGCACATGCCACACTCGACACAGCTCCAAGACTTCGCATTTTTCCAAGATACAGGGTTCATTGTTTATCCGCCAAGACACAGAAACTAATCTGTAAAGTGGGCAATACACAAGAAACCAAATACTTTAAGCTTCTCTGCTTTGCCCCAGCCTAGAACCAATTTAATCCCAGAAAGGCTATACTTTGTAGACGTAGAGTGTATGAGACGGGTAACCTATCTTGGGGTTTTCGCAGAAATTGTCAACTTTTGAGGGTTTCCATCCGAGAATTTCGTAGTCATGAGAAACAACTCTAGTTCCAGGTTTAAGTTCTGCTTCCAGTTTTGGTTTGATTCTTTCGTTTGCGCTGGTTGTCAGATACAGGAAGACGACGTTAGCAGAAGAAAGGTTAACATCAAATATGTCCCTCTGGATGATTTCCGTTTTCTCAGCTAAATCGAGATTCTGAATGCTGTCTAGCGCTCTCTTTGTCAGGTCGTCCCTCAATTCAACTCCCACAGATTTTGCTCCAAAATCTTTGGCAGCCATTATGACCGCTCGACCGTCTCCGGAACCCAAATCATACAGTACTTCTCCGGGTTTGAGTTCAGCTAGAATAAGCATCTGACGCACTACTGGCGTGGGCGAAGCAACAAAAGGTGCAAGGAACAAAGCAGGTTCTCCTCTTTGGTTTTGTGTAATAGATAAGCTCTTGCTTTTATGGTTTTCGCGAAAACATTATTGCATAACGTAATCAGTTTTTGTACGTAAACAACGAATGAGAGTAACCGATATGTTAAATTGTGCACACGTACAATTTGTTCCATATTGGGGGGTCACTTGTTGACGAGAAAAGCAAGTGAAGGCTACAATGTTGTTTTAACTGCTGACAGAACATTGATGAGCGAGTATCGTGGAGGAATCTTTCTTGGCTTCAGCGCCTGCGCACCAAAAGGACTGATTCCTGACTGGCTTTACTTCAATATGCTCTGTCCATCCGTTCCAGTGAATGAGGACGGCTCCGTAAAGTATGCTCCATGCGGAACAAGAAAAGTTGAAGCCGCCATTCTAAACCACGGATTCAAAAGGGAAGAAGTAATCGTTGCCCACCCTGACCACCTCGACAAGGTTGTAGGCTCCAAAACACGGGTTATTGGAATCACAGAAACGGACCCTTTGGGTATGGCCCCAGCCACGTCCACGTTTACTCAGTTGTTTAATGGTGAAGCATACATGAACATCAAATTCAGGGAGCTGCTGAACCACCCTGCAATAAGAAGGCATAGACCTCGAATCATTGTTGGAGGTCCGGGAGCGTGGCAGCTGGAAGACAAAAAGGGTCGAAGAGGGCTGGGAATAGATTGTGTAGTGGTTGGCGAAAGCGAAAAAGTTGTGGGTTCCCTTTTCGAGAGCGCAGCGGATGGAAAAAAGCTTCCGGAGGTTGTGCATGGAGACGTGGTTGAAACAGAAGAAATACCCCAGATCAAGGAAGCGACAATAGATGGGATAATTGAGGTTGCCCGGGGATGTGGACGCGGCTGCGACTTCTGTGTGCCCACGCTTCAGCGTTACCGTTGCATCCCCCTGAAAGACATTCTTAAGGAGGTTGAAGTTAATCTCAGGGCTGGGAGACGACCTTTACTTCATGCAGAGGATGTGCTCAGGTACAAGGCTAAAGGCTTAGAAGTGAACCCCGAGGCGGTTGTGGACCTCTTCAAAACAGTCAGGAGCTATCCGGGTGTCAATGCGGTTGCAATGAGCCACTTTGCGCTCTCTTCGGTTGCAAGCGCGCCCGAGGTTGTTGAGGAAATCTCGAATATTCTGGGTGCAGGCGAAGATGGAGGATGGCTTAGTGGGCAAACAGGCTTGGAAACGGGTAGCCCCAAATTGATTGAAGCAAGCATGAAGGGAAAATGTAAACCCTTTGAGCCAGAGGATTGGCCGCAGGTGGTCATCAACGCCTTTGAGGTTATGGAAAAGAACTGTTGGGTGCCATGTGCAACACTGATTATTGGGCTTCCCGACGAAACAGACAGGGACACTGATTTAACCATTGACTTGCTGGAGGAGCTGAAGAGCATCAAGAGTTTGATTGTTCCGCTGTTTCTTGTTTCGATGGGGAGACTGAAAGACAAAACAGAATCATTCAACATCGATAATATGACGCCTAAGCAGGCTGAGCTTTTCCTGAAGTGCTGGGAACATAATATCGATTGGGGGCAGACGCTGATGCAGGAATATTTCTGGACAAAAAACGGAGTCAGAGGATATGGGCTGAGGTTCCTGTTCTCGTATGCCAGCAAAGAAGCCAGGAAACTGATCCGCAGATGCAAAGAAGAATACAACTACGACTTGGTGGCGATGATACGCGACGACAGAAACGGAGAAATAACGGTGGGTCCAGCGCCAATACGCTTCATCTACAAGTACCTAAACCAAAACAGATAATCACAAATGAAGGCACAACGAACCAGAAAACGGCTACCAGAATTTCCGTTTTAGAGATTTCTTTTCTGCTTCTGTTATCAGCTCATAGAAGTTGTCTGAAAGCCTGTTCTCTTTTTCTAGGATTTCTTCGGCGTCACTGATTTGCATGTTTCTTCCAGAAAGGGACACTGCAGCGGTTTTGCCGTACTTAGAAACAAGCCTAGCTGTCCTCGCTGCCAGACTGCTGATTTGCTGTTCGCTTTTTGTCAACCTTTCTCCCCCCTTGTCAAGCAGGGACTGAACACCAGACTCTTCAATTCTAAGTACGCCCAGCGCTGGGGAGCCACATTTTGGGCATGCAGGATTGTCAGGCAAATCGCTTAACCGTATCATCTCCAGATAGTCCCAGCATTTTGTGCAGACAAAGGTTCGGACCTCGGCGAGTAGACGCGCCCTAGCAGACTCCACCAGAAGATGCTTCATGCGTTCAGGCGGAATCAAATCAGTTTTCATGCTGACTTTTTCTATTCCAACCCGCGCAACAGGAGAAGCGTCACCCACAGTCTCAACCTTACAGATTTCGATTGTTTCGTCTCGAACAGCAGACAACACACTGACCATCTGCTCCAAATCCAGGTCCTTCCCAAAAATCTCCTTCAGTGCCTCATCGTAGATGGCTGTGCCCTCGAAACTCTCCATCAGCTTACGGAGGCTCACCCTGCTCAAGTCAACCCACTTCTGTATCGCACCAAACCTTCGAGCAACATGGAACATGCGCCTCTTGAAGAGTCCAGTCTTAACGGTGGAGCGGATCATGATTTCTCGGATTTCCAGTTCGCTCATCCTCTTCATCGAATCAAACAGTGATATTATGCGGTCGGCGTTGACTGCGCCCATTGTGTTAACGAAGATGCGATACGGGTCATGCTGAACCACAACGCTGTATCCTGTTTGGTCAGACAGAATGTGACCCATCAACTGAGCCAAAGCCCTGTTCGTCAACGACCCAAAGTTGGCTTGCAGTATAACGAAGTCTTCCCAGTCCTCAACAATGACTCGCTTTTCGGTGGGGACAGGATACTCTTTCCGGACATGCTCAACAGTTTCACGAATCGCCCTCGATACAGTTTCTGGGTCAGCAGGATACCGCATAGATAACTCTTCGGCGATTCTGGCTGCTGTTTTCTGGTTCTGGATTTGTTCTTCTATGAAGCCTCTGACTTGTCCAACCTCTTGGGCTACAACGAATGGAACAGGAATCTCCTCGCCTATCCAGCTTGGAATGGCTCCTGTTAAGTCCTCAGTCTGCTTCACAAAGATTTGGTCGCCGGAAACGCTTACGATTTGCCAGGGTCTACCCTGAATGATAAACTTGACACCTGGTTTGCCGTACTCTGCGACGAAGGCTTCATCCAGCACACCCACGGCAGAATCTTGACTTTCGTCAATAACCAGAAACTTCTTCTCCGCAGGAATCATGGACAAGTTATCGAAGTAGTATTCATAGAGCGGCTTTGTTATGCGGGGCTTAGTGACTGTCTTGTATTCTTCGGAAACCAATGCAAACCGTGGAAAACGGCGATGCATATAATCCAAAACGTTGCTTATGTCGTCTATTGTGAGGTCAGCGTACGGAAAAGCTTTCTTGCAAAGGTCATGAATCTCGCTGAAGCTCCACTGTTTCTGTTTCATCAGTAGACCGGCAATCTGGTGAGCCAGAACATCAAATGGTTTCGGCGGAACCTCTAGTGGCTCCAGCTCCTCGTTTATTGTTTTGCGGGCTATGACCATTGCTTCTAGGGTGTCATCTGAATCCATGGTGATGATAACGCCTTTTGGTATACGTCCAATCCTGTGTCCGCTTCTGCCAATACGCTGAATCAGCCGCGTAACCTGCCTTGGACTCATATACTGTATCACCATGTCGATGCGCCCAATGTCTATGCCCAGCTCCAGAGAAGATGTTGCGACGAGCCCCCTCAGCTCGCCGCTCTTTAGTCCCCGCTCCGCCGCTAATCTACTGGGTTTAGCCAATGAGCCATGATGAATCGAAACCGGAAAGTCAACATCCCAAACCTTGAATCGGCTCGCCAGAACCTCTGAGATGGAGCGGGTGTTAGTGAATAGGAGAACTGACCGTTGGTCCTTGAAGTATCCACGGATGACGCGGAGGCGAGCGGCAACCTCAGGATGCGTAAACAATGACACTGCAAGCTCGTAGTCGTCCTGTGTGGGTTCAGGAAAAAGTATCTTCAAATCAGCCATCCGAGCCAATGTAACCGCTATTATTTCGACTTCGCGCTCTGACCCGACAAGAAACTGGGCAACCTTCATTGGGCTACCAATAGTGGCAGACAAGCCGATACGCTGAAATTCCCTGCTAGTTACCCATCGTAGCCGTTCAAGAGCAAGAGACAGTTGGCTGCCCCGTTTGCTGTCCGCCAACTCATGAACCTCATCCACAATCACCCAACGCACAGCACTAAGATGCTGCCGCATCAGTCTCCCCGGCAAAATAGCCTGCAACGTTTCGGGCGTGGTAATAAGCATGTCCGGAGGGCTTCTAGCTTGCCTAGTTCTCTCCTTGGCGTCGGTGTCGCCGTGCCGGACAGCCAGTTTGATGTCAAGGTTGTTGCACCACCACTCCAGCCGCTCAAGTATGTCCCTGTTTAATGCCTTGAGGGGAGTAACATACAGGATTTTGATTCCCCGTCCTCTTTCAGGAGTCCTCAGAAGCATGTCAAGAACAGGAAGAACAGCCGACTCAGTCTTTCCAGTAGCCGTAGGAGATATCAGGAGAACATTCTTTCCATCAAGAATCTTCGGAATAGCTTTTTCTTGAGTTTCAGTGGGCTTTTCGAAGCCTTTCTCCTCAACCAACCTGCGGATAGGTTTGACGAATCCCTCGAAAACGTTTCTGGGTGTCTCTGGCAAACTAGATATGCCCCAAAGCCGAAAAGGTAAAGCAAAGCGGTTTTAAAAAGCATTTTGGAAGCATAAACATGTGTTTCAGATTAAAAAAGTGGCTCTTTGTGAGGTTATCAGCTTCTTCACGGGTATGAATAGAAGGCAAATCTTTTATTCATCATAGACAAAACATGAATACGGCATTTAATGGAGGAAAAGATGAAATGGTTAAATGTAAGAACTGTGGAGCCGAAGTTGCCAAAGCTAGAAAAAGCTGGAAGATGGCTGGTCGCCCAGATAAAGCAGGAAAGAAAACACAACTAACAATAGGACTTTTTGACTGCCCTAGCTGCAACAAATCCTTCAAGGTTGTCTTAGACAAGCAAAAGATTTGATGCTTCAACCTCACCGAGGTCTGCGTGGCATCAGGCGCATTGAAACCTCAGTTGATAACTGGCAGTTACGTAAGATAGAAAAACGGAAAATACACAAGCTCTAAGGCCCACATTATCCTCCTTTTTTGTTTTTTAGGCGCTATGTTTTTATGGTCTGACACAAAGAAGAAAACTAAAAACTCCTATCTTACTGGAGCCAAGATTCAGCATGAAATTGCCTGCGATGTTCAAACGGGATTACATGCAGACAGCCATAATGATAGTGGCGGTGATACTCGTAGTCCTAGTTTTCTGGTACGGTTTAAGTTTCGTCTTCAGAACGGACCATCCAATCTTGGCTGTAGCTTCGGGAAGCATGGAGCCCGTATTGTATGCAGGCGATCTTATACTTATTGAGGGAGTAGATAACGCCGCTGACATTCATGTTGACACTAAAGACGCTGAGCAGCCCGGCGACATAATCGTGTTTTACAGATATGACGAGCTGATTGTGCATAGGGCAGTGGAGAAGACCCTTAATTCGGATGGAACTTACAGCTTCAAAACATGGGGCGATAACAACGTGTGGCCAGACGGGAGGCCAGTGAAAGAAAGCGAAATCGTCGGCAGGTATATCGATTTTAAAATTCCGTGGCTAGGTAACATTGCCCTCTTTTTTGCGCCCTTTGAAGTGAAAGTGGCATTCATCGCATTATGGATAATAGTTCTCATAATGGTGGAATTTATTCCAACGATAAGAAAGAGAATCAAGCGCCGCGACGATGACGCGAGCCTTGACCAATAACTCGAACAAAATAATAAGCCTACATTATTCCTTCTTTTTTGTTTTTTAGGCGCTATGTTTTTATGGTCTGACACAAAGAAGAAAACTAAAAACTTAGCTTACCGGAGCCAAGATTCAGCATGAAGTCGCCGGCGGTACTCCAGCGGGATTACGTAAAGACGGGGGTGATGATAGCTGTTGTTATACTTTCTGTCTTATTTTTTTGGTACGGATTAAGTTTTGTCTATGGAACAGAAAACCCAATCTTGGCTGTAGCTTCGGAAAGCATGGAGCCAGTGTTATACAAAGGAGATCTTATACTTATTGAAGGAGTGAATAACGCCGCTGACATTCATGTTGACACTAAAGACGCTGAGCAGCCCGGCGACATAATCGTGTTTCATAAACCGGGTGATTCAGATGAGCTGATTGTGCATAGGGCGGTACAGATGATAGATAATGGGGATGGGACGTACAGTTTCAAAACACGTGGCGATAACAATATAGTGACAGACTGGTGGGAAGTGCAAGAGAGCACTATCGTTGGCAGGTATCTTGATTTTAAAATTCCGTGGCTGGGTAACATTGCCCTCTTTTTTGTGCCTTTTGAAGTGAAAGTGGCATTCATCGCATTATGGATAATAGTTCTCATAATGGTGGAATTTATTCCAACGATAAGAAAGAGAATCAAGTGTGGCAACGATGACGCAAGCCTTTATAAATAACTCTGCAACAAATTCATGTTGTTTTATAAGGAGGAGCTAAAGATACCCGAGGTTGTAGCTTCTATCCGAATAGAGAATGTTGTGGCATCTGCAGCGTTAAATCAAAGGTTTGACTTGAACGCTATTGTTAAAGGGTATCCAGGAGTTGAGTATCGCCCGGAACAGTTTCCTGGACTAGTTTTCAGATTAAAGCGACCTAAGACGGCTACTTTGATATTCAATTCTGGCAAGATGGTTTGCACTGGAGCAAAATCAGAGAAAGAGTCAAAGAGAGCAGTCATGAAAGTCGTCAGGGAACTGAAGAAGAGCGGAATAATTATTATCGGAAAGCCCGAGTTGAAGATACAGAACATTGTTGCTTCAGCGAATTTGGCGGGCTTAATAGACCTTGAACGGTCTGCATACACTCTAGGAAGAACCATGTATGAGCCGGAACAGTTTCCGGGTCTCATCTACAGGATGGATGTCCCAAAAGTTGTGATTCTTTTATTCGCAAGCGGAAAACTGGTTTGCACAGGAGCCAAAAAGGAAGAGGATGTTTACGAGGCAGTAACAAAACTTCATGAAACACTCGAACTAGAAGACCTCATATACTACGAGTAAACCTCAACTTTTCCCTTTTTTGGGTTATTTTTAGGAAAAATAGGCGATTTCAGTCCTTATCTTGTAATTGATTATTCGCTGAATTTGGGGAACCTAACATTTCCCACATACTTTAGAATCCAATTAACCAGCCGGTCGTAGGTTTCTGTGCCCAGCTTTGTAAGGAGCACCTCACCATTTGAGTCAAACTCAACAAAGCCCTTGCTTGACATCCATTCAAGATACTTCACTAGGCGGTCATACGATAATCCAGTGGATGTGGCAAGAGTGGTTCTGTTCAGGCGTCTTCGTTCTTTCAGAACCTTGATGATTCTTGCCAGCACGTAAAGGTTAGGCTTCGAAATTGGCTCCCCTGAATTCACTTTCAAACCACCGAAGCTCCCACAGAAGCCAATCAAGCCGCCCAATTTGGTCGTATCGCTTACGAAGGTCGTTTCTGCTCAATATAAGAACAATAATCAATGAAAACAACATCACAACGATATAATCAACGCTAATGTGAAGAACTACTTCAACAACTCCGCTTGAGATAAACAAGAAAACAGAAGTCAGACCCCAATAAGCCAGTATCTTAGCGATTCCGTAGAGAAAGAATCCAAGTTTGGCATAGCGTATGCCACTGAAAATGCTTTCCCATTCTAGACTTTGAAGGAGTTTTATCGCTCCGGGAGCGCCTTCA
>Ga0307423_1000635_pt1 | contig 23343 bp, 27 predicted proteins | sample SalMarWE160310MG_FD_202154 | JGI IMG/M metagenome (GOLD analysis project Ga0307423, IMG submission 202154) | Salt marsh sediment microbial communities from the Plum Island Ecosystem LTER, Massachusetts, United States - WE1603-10 | ecosystem: Environmental > Aquatic > Marine > Intertidal zone >...
TACCCTTGGCCGGCGGCAAAGCCGTCATCTCGGACCTGCAGGTGGATGAGCCCTTATCACTGGATTTCCAGGCCCGTTGCATGGCTGAGCTGCAGGATCTGAATCTGGCCGCCTTGGCAGGACCTTCCTTGCCGCTGCAAGGTTCTATAGGCGGCCGCCTCAGCGAGGTAAGGCTGACCAGGCGGTTTCTGCAAACCAAAGGGTTCCTGGAGGGCAACTTATTCGGCGGGTCGCTTATAGTGAGAGGAGTAGCAGCGGAACTGCCGTTTAGCCCGGGCCGGGAATTAAAAGCCAGGATCGAGGCCCGCCAGGTGCATATGGAGCCGCTCAGCCAAGCTCTCAAGGTGGGCCGCATCACCGGCAGGCTGGACGCGGACATGAACGGTCTGCGCCTGGCCTATGGACAGCCGGTGGCGTTTCAGCTCAAGGTGAAATCGGTGAAGACGCCGGGCGTGGATCAACAGGTGAGCCTCATGGCGGTCAACTCCATCAGCCTGCTGGGCACCGGCGCTGGACTGTCGGGAATAGGGCTGGGCCTGTTCGCCTCGTTTTTCAAAGAGTTCCCTTACGAAAAGATCGCCTTTTCCTGCGATCTAAAAAATGACGTTTTCCGGGTAAGGGGTCTTATCCATGAAGACGGAGTGGAGTATCTTGTTAAAAGACCCTTGTTGATGGGCATCAGTGTAATAAATCGCAACCCCGACAACCGCATCAGCTTTTCCGACATGCTGGAGCGCTTGCAAAGGGTGCAGCAAGACAACGCCCCCCGCCAAAACCAGGCGGAGGCAAAGGAGGAGAGATGAAGACGCGCAACCTACGGGGCATCACGGTGCTGGGTGTGCTCCTATTCACCATGGCATGCGTTACGGTGAACATCTACTTCCCCGCCGCCAAGGTGGAAAAGACCGCCGACGAAATCGTCAAGGATGTTTATAAAGGTGTCGACAAGAAAGAACCCCAAAAGCCCGGCGGCAGCTCCTCGCTTTTGCAGCTCCTGGCCTGGCTGGGTCCCAAGGAGGCCTATGCGGCCGACGCCACCTCGGTATCCAACGCCACCATCAGGGCGCTCAAGAACAACATAAAGGGGCGCGTGGGGCAATTGGCGCCTTACTTCGCCAAGGGTAACCTGGGCGTTGATAAACGCGGCTATTTGGCCGAGCGCGGCACTCAAGGCATGGCCGTGCAGCAGGTGGCCCAGATGAAGCGTTTGATCGCTGCGGACAACGGCGACCGGCGCCGGCTTTACGAAGAGGTGGCCAAAGCCTTGAACCAGCCCCAAAACGCTAACAAGGTGGAAGGCATCTTCGCGGGCAAGTGGCGCTCCGAGGCTCCGGGAGGCTGGTGGATTCAAGAGGATAACGGAAACTGGCGCAAAAAATAACGCTCTGTTGAATTAAATTTAAAGGCGGCCCGGGCCCATGCTTCCGGGCCGCTTTTAGATTGTTAAGCCCCGGATTTCCATCCTCCCTCCAGCAAAGCCTTGGTCACCTTGGCCACATGGCGTCCTTGAAAACGAGCCATGCCCAACTCGTCGGGACTGGGTTGCCGGCTGCCGTCGCCTGCGGCGATGGTGGTGGCGCCATAGGGCGAACCGCCGGTGACCTGGTCAATCACCATCTGCCGTTTTTCGCTATAGGGCAGTCCCACGATTATCATGCCGTGATGCAAAAGCGTGGTGTGGAAGCTCAAGATGGTGGACTCCTGGCCGCCGTGCTGGGTGCCGGTGGAAACAAACACGCTGCCCACCTTGCCCACCAGGGCGTCTGCCTGCCAAAGCTGCCCGGTGCGGTCCAGAAAGTTGCGCATTTGAGCGCACATGTTGCCGAATCGGGTGGGCGTGCCGTAAATGATGGCGTCGGCTTGGGCAAGCTGAGCAGGCTCGGCCGTTGGCACATGGGCAAAGGCCTGCCGGGCTTGTTTGGCGCCCATCCGCTCCAGCGCCTCGTCCGGGACCAATTCGGGGACCTGATAGAGAGCCACCCTGGCATCTCCCACTTCCTGCGCGCCCTGCACCACGGCCTGGGCCATCTGATAGACATGACCATACATGCTATAGAAAATTACCTGGACTTCCATGAACGCTTCTCCTGTTTGATTACAGAGGCACTAGATAAAGTATGGGGCACGCGACCCGCCCAGTCCAGGCCCAGCTTGAGTTTGCCAAGGCCGGCCGGCGTTACTATGGTACATTTATAAGAATTGCTATTAACGGGAGTTCCAGCGGATGCGAAGCATAGGCCGCAACAAGAAAATATGGGGCGAGAAAATCGCCATCGCCGCCGGACTGATCGGACTTTCCTCCTTGCTCTACGCGATTGATTACCTCCTATTCCGCGACCTGGACAGCATTAAGAAGTACATCGCCTATCACATCCCTTTCCTGCCCATTCACGCGCTGGTCCTGGGCATCCTCATCGAAGAAATTCTGGGTTGGCGCGAGAAGCGGGAACAGAAGCGCAAACTCAATCTATTCCTGGGCATCTTTTTCCGGCAGATGGGCGTGGACTTCTACGTGGCCATGGCGGACATGGTGCGGAACCGCGACGAGTTGGACGACGTGATCGTGGTGGACCGGCAGTGGGACCACCGCCGCTTCCGCAAATCCCAACTCGCCTTGCAGGATTTGAAGCTGGAGATGGATTCCGATCCTGCAAAGCTCTCCGCAGTATTCAAAATACTCCATGAGCGTCAAAATGAAATCATGGACATGACCCGCAACCCCAACCTATGGGAGTTCGAGGAGCTGTACCGCGCCTTGGTGGCCCTTTTTCATCTCATCGAGGAGTCGCGGTTCCGCGGCCAGGAACGCCAGCTAATCGCCAGCGTGCGGGAGCACCTGGCCAAGGACGTGGGCAAGGCCCTTAAGATGCTGTTGGTGCTTTGGCTGCACTATCTGGAGTTCCTCAAAGGCGCGCATCCTGTTCTTTTTAGTTTTCAAGCCGGGGTGCACAACACGGTGGAGCCTCTCATGCTCGATGAAAACTGGGAAGGTTGACCGGGCCCTTGCTTGATAAGCGGGTTTCCCGTGTTTAATATTTTATGAGTACCAAACTCAGGTTGCGCTTGTTGCGCCCCATTGATTCCGTCAGGAGGCCTGCCCATGAGCGAGTATTACGACCCCCAAGATTTGCCCAAATTCGGCGACATCGGCCAGGAAGCGCCCGAGTTGGCCAAAAAATTCTTTGACTATTACACCGAGGTTTTCAACGAAGGCGAGCTGAGCGCCCGCGAAAAAGCCCTGATCGCCCTGGCCGTGGCCCACGCCGTGCAATGCCCCTATTGCATCGACGCCTACACCCAGGCTTGCCTGGAAAAGGGATCCAGCCTGGGCGAAATGACCGAAGCGGTGCACGTGGCCTGCGCCATCAAGGGTGGCGCGGCCTTGGTGCATGGCATGCAGATGCGCAAGGTGGCCAAGAAACTTTCCATGTAAAGCCGGGACGAAGTCTTTGCACTCATTTACCCACAAGCTTCGGGAAAGCGACCTCAACCTGGTGCGCGAGGTTACCGACACCTTGCAGATCAATGTTGGCCTTTTGTGCAATCAGGCCTGCAAGCATTGCCATCTGGAGGCGGGACCCAACCGCAGGGAGCTGTTGGATTCCGCCACCGCCAGGCAGGTGGCTGAATTCGCCGCCCTGAGCGGTTTTACCGCCATCGACATCACCGGCGGCGCGCCGGAGCTGAACCCGGTGCTCCCCGAACTCATCGCCGATTTAAGGCCGCTTACTCCGCGCTTGAGCTTACGGGCCAACCTGACCGCTTTAGGCCAGCCAGCCCAACGCCGGCTGATGCCGTTGTTGGCCGAGAACCAAGTGGTGCTGGTGGCCTCCCTGCCTGCCATCAACGCCGAGCAGACTGACGCCCAGCGCGGCCAGGGCGTATTTCAACAAAGCCTGCAAGTGCTGCAGGAGCTAAACGCCCTGGGTTACGGCCAAGAGGGATCAGGCCTGGAATTGAATTTGGTTTCCAATCCGGCCGGCGCCTTTCTGCCTCCCGGCCAAGCCCAAGCCGAGGAACGCTTCCGCAGCCAACTGGCCAGGCGCTGGGGCATCAGCTTCAACCATTTATACACTTTCGCCAACGTGCCCCTGGGCCGTTTCAAGCATTGGCTCACCTGCTCGGGCAATTATGACGCCTACCTGGAAAAGCTGGTGGGCGCCTTCAACGGCTGCGCGGTACAAGGCCTCATGTGCCGCCACCAGGCCTCGGTCAACTGGGAAGGCTATTTGTTCGATTGCGATTTCAACCTGGCGGCCGGACTGCCCCTGGGCGGTCGGCGCACCCATGTCAGCGAGATGAGCGCCCCGCCGCCGCCGGGATCGCCCATTGCCGTGGCTGAGCATTGCTTCACCTGCACGGCGGGCTCGGGATTCACCTGAGGCGGAGCAATCACGGCCTGAGTTCGGGCCGTTTGGGCTAAAACGACCTTCCCCCCTTTACGCGGGCTCAGCCCTTTTCACTCGAGGACCAGCATGACCGATACCAAGAGCGGCGCTTCCAACGCCTCACCCAGCCGACCCCGCGGCATCCCCTGGCGGCCCATAATACTGTTGGCCGCGGTGGTGGCGGTCATGGTCCTGGCCTACCTTTTCAACGTGGGGGATAAGATCAAGAGCCTGCAAGGCTGGATTCAGGGCCTGGGCGTCTGGGGCCCCGCCATTTACGTGCTCATCTACGCCGGGGCCACGCTGGCCGCCCTGCCCGGCGTGGCGCTTACCGCCGTGGCCGGCGGCATCTTCGGCTCGGTGGTGGGAACCGTGGCGGTGAGCATCGGCTCCACCCTGGGGGCGGCCCTGGCTTTTTTGGCGGCGCGCTATTTCGCCCGCTCCAGCGTGGAGTCCTGGCTGGCCGGCAACCAGCGCTTCCAAAAGCTGGACCGCATGGTGGAAAAGCAAGGCGCCATCGTGGTGGCCATCACCCGGCTGGTGCCCTTGTTTCCCTTCAACCTTTTGAACTTCGGCTTCGGGCTCACCAAGGTGCCTTTCTGGACCTATGTGCTCTATTCCTGGCTTTGCATGCTGCCCGGCACCATATTGTACGTGGTGGGATTCGACGCCCTGTTCACGGGCTTGAAGGAAGGCCGCATCCCCTGGGCGCTCCTGGCGGTGGTGGCGGTCATGGCCCTGCTGCTGTTCTTTATCATCAAGAAAGCCCGCCAGCGCCTTAAGGATAGCGAATAGGGCGTCCGTTTCATGCGCTATGAATCGGGTTGCTGAGGGAGTGAGGTTTATTTCTTCTCAATCCAGGCCAAACCGGCATTCTCCATTTGAGGCGCGCGCATGGGCCAAGCTGCAAACCACCGCTTAATCGTATTCACCCGCTGGCCCCGGCCGGGCAGCGCCAAGACCCGCCTCATCCCGGCCCTGGGCGCAGCCGGGGCGGCGGAGCTGCAGCGCAAAATGACCGAGCGCGCCCTGGCCTGGGCCAGGCGCCTGGCCCGCCGGCGGCCCGTTGATCTGGAGGTGCGCTATGACGGCTGCGATGAACTGACCATCTCCGCCTGGCTGGGACCCGGGCCGGCATACGCCCCGCAGGGACCCGGCAACCTGGGAGAACGCCTGGCGCGGGCGTTGGATGAAGCCTTGGCCCAAGGCGCAGCGCGCGTGGTGCTCATGGGCTGCGACATACCCGGCCTGGACGATGAGACCATGGAACAGGCGCTCGGCCTGCTGGAAGAAAGCCAACTTGTGCTGGGCCCCACCTTGGACGGCGGCTACTACCTCATGGGTGTGAGCGCGCCGGCGCCGTCTCTTTTCCAACAAATCGACTGGGGCACCGACCGGGTCCTGGCCCAGACTCTAGCCGCCGCCCAAGCCGCCAGACTCGAGCCGCGGCTGCTGCCCGCGCTCACGGATGTGGACCTGCCGCAAGATTTGCCTGCTTGGGAAGCGGCCGCGCCGCCGCCCTTGGAACCCACAGCCGATCTCATCAGCGTGGTGATCCCCTGCTTGAACGAAGCCGCCAACCTGGCGGCCGCGGTGGCCAGCGCGCGCCTGGGCCGCGGGATCGAGATTATCGTGGTCGATGGCGGCAGCGTTGATAGCACCCCGGATCTCGCCCGGGAATTGGGTTGCCTCGTGCTCTGCACCCCGCCCGGCCGGGGCCCCCAGCTGAAGGCCGGAGCCGAGCGGGCCCAGGGCGAGTACGTCCTTTTCCTGCACGCCGACACCCGCCTGCAACCCGGCTGGGATTGGGAGGTGCGGCGCATCTGCAATGAACGCGGCGTGGCGGCCGGGGCGTTTCGCTTCAAACTGGACGCGCCGGACGCGGCCTTGCGCCTGATCGAAATCATGGTGGGGCTGCGTTCACGCTGGGCCCAAATGCCCTACGGCGATCAGGCCATCTTCCTGAAAACCGCCACATTGGCGGCCGTGGGCGGCATTCCCGAGCTGATGCTCATGGAGGATGTGGAACTCGTCCGCCGCGCGCGCCGCCTGGGGCGCATCGCCATCTCGCCCCTATATGCCCTTTCCTCGGCCCGATCCTGGCAAGAGCGCGGCGTCTGGCGCAACACCCTGCACAACTGGCACACCTTCACCCGCTACACCATCATGAAAACCCCGCTGGAGCGCCTGGAGCGCCTTTATTACCGCCGTCCTGGCCGCTAAAGCCGGCCGGGGTTGACACGGCGCCGGACTGGGGGATACATAGGTTAGGTATAATTATCCTCCAGCATGATTTTGAATCCGGCTTTCAAGCATAAAGGATCGGCCAAAGTGGGAGAAATACGCACGGTTAATGCGGCGGACATCACCAGCACGGTGGCGCGGCTCTGCGGGGAGGCGGACCTTCTGCTGCCCGCGGACGTCAAAGCCGCCTTGGAGAAAAGCCGCGTAGGCGAGGAGTCTCCGGTGGGCCGGGAGATACTGACCCGGCTCTTGGAGAACGCCGACATCGCGGCCAAGGAAAGCATGCCCATCTGCCAGGACTGCGGCCTGGCCGTGGTGTTCGTGGACGTGGGACAGGACGTGCACCTCGTGGGCGGCGATCTCAGCGAAGCTGTTAACCAGGGGGTGCGCGAGGGCTACGAGAAGCACTTCTTACGCAAAAGCGTGTGCCACCCCTTCACCCGGGCCAACACCGGCGACAACACCCCGGCCGTGGTGCACACCCGCTTGGTGCCCGGCGATCACCTGCACATCTGGCTGGTGCCCAAGGGCGGCGGCAGCGAGAACATGTCCAAGGTCTTCCTGCTCACCCCGGCCCAGGGTTTGGAGGGCGTTAAAAAGATGGTGCTGGATACGGTGGAAGCGGCCGGCCCCAATCCCTGCCCGCCCATCATCCTGGGCGTGGCCATCGGCGGCACCTTTGACGAAGCCGCACTTCGGGCCAAGCGCTCGCTATTAAGGGAACTGGGCTCGGTTAATCCCAACCCCGAGGCCGCGGCCCTGGAGCAGGAGCTTTTAACCATGGTCAACAAAACCGGCATCGGCCCGGCGGGACTGGGCGGCAACACCACCTGCCTGGGTGTGTTCGTGGATATCAAGGAATGCCACATCGCCAGCCTGCCCCTGGCGGTCAATGTTCAGTGCCACGCCGCGCGGCACAAGGAGGCGGTGCTATGAGTGACGCCATTCGCCTTAGTCCGCCGCTGAATTCCTCGGACGTGGCTAAGCTCAAAGCGGGCGACCGGGTACTGATCTCGGGCACCATCTACACCGGCCGCGATGCGGCCCACAAGCGTATCGTGGACGCCCTGGCCAAGGGCGAGGAGCCTCCCTTTCCCTTGGACGGCGCGGTTATCTATTACGTGGGCCCCAGCCCGCCCCCGCCCGGCCGGGTGATCGGCGCGGCCGGCCCCACCACCAGCTACCGCATGGACGCTTATGCGCCCATCCTCATCGCCCGCGGCCTTAAGGCCATGATCGGCAAGGGCAAACGCAACGACGAGGTGAAAGCCGCCATGCAAGAGCATCAGGCGGTATACCTGGGGGCCATCGGCGGCGCGGGCGCGCTCATGGCCCGCTGCATCAAGGAGGCGGAGGTGATCGCTTATCCCGAGCTGGGTCCCGAGGCGGTGCGCCGCCTGGTGGTGGAGGACATGCCGCTGGTCTGCGTCAACGACGTGCGCGGAGGTGATCTTTATATCGAGGGCCGCAAGGCCTATCAAAAATAGCGCGCCGCGTTTGGGGGGAGCCGCACTCAACCAGGAGCCTTGCGCTTTTGACTGAAGATATCGCCATACGCCGTAAACGCCTGCGCCATCTGGCCCACGGCAGAGGCATGCTGGAAGTGGAGCTGGTGCTGCGGCCCTTTGCCGACAGCGAGCTGCAGGCCCTGGACCAAGCGGGTCTCGACTCTTTTGAGCGCCTGTTGCAAATAGACGATTTGGACATTTGGGAAATCATCGTGGGCCGCAGACCCATACCAGCGGAACTGGACGCCGGCATGATTGCAAAGCTGCGCGGCCGTTTGGCCGGCCGCCGCCCCGGCGCTTAAATGGGCCTTGGGCGCCTTTCAATAGGCGGCATGCCTATTAAGTGTTTGACAATCCAGCCATACCTGCTTTATTTTAGACAGAGTTTAGGCTTTTAATCCGGTTAGTTATACAAGCCGGTCACAAGGGGTCTTGATAATTATGATTACCCAGGAACACACCATAGACCCTGTCCTTTCCCCGGAGCAAATTCAGGAAAGGGTGGCCGAGCTGGCCAGCCAACTTGATAAGGAGCTTCGTGGAGGTGAACCGGTATTATTGGGAGTGCTCAACGGCGCTTTTATGTTCCTGAGCGATTTGGTGCGCCAAATGAAGCTTCCCGTGCAGGTCGACTTCTGCCGCCTGGCATCCTATGGTTCCAGCACCGAGTCGTGCGGCAAGGTCACCATGAGCAAGGATTGCGAGCTGGATCTGACCGGCCGGGTGGTTTTGGTGGTGGAAGACATCGTGGACACCGGGCTTACGGTCAACTGGCTTATGCAGCATCTGCGCATGCGCAAACCCAAGATGCTGAAGCTGTGCTCGTTTATCGATAAACCGGAGCGCCGCGAGACCGAAGTCGACGTGGACTATATTGGCTTCACCGTGCCCCGGGGGTTTTTAGTGGGTTACGGATTGGATTATAATCAGCAGTACCGCAACCTGCCCGGTGTGGGCGAGCTGAAATTCTGCTCATGATAACCTTTGCTGTTGTGGAATAAAAATGATCGTCCAATGCCATAAATGCTCCACAAAGTTCAACCTGGACGATAGCAAGCTGGGCGCCGAAGGCGCCTGGGTGCGCTGCAGCAAGTGTACCGAGGTATTCCAGGTATTTCCTGAAGGCCAAGAGCCAGCCCCGCCTGCGCCCGCCGCCCCCAGCCCACCGCCCGCCGAAGATGACGATCTGGGCTTGGATCTCGGCGCCGCCGACGGCGAGCGCGAGGTCGATGCCTCGGATTTGGCTGAATTCGGCCTGGAGACCGACGATGGAGAACCAGCCGCCGCGGGCGGCCCGGGCAAGGCTTTCAAGGTCATCTTCTGGCTCATCGGCATAATCATATTCCTGGCTTTGCTTTCGCTGGGCGCGGTGGTGGCTCTCGACCGCCTGAACAAAGCGCCCCAGATCGTGGATATGGCGCGCCGGCTTCCCGGCATGAATCTCGTGCTGCTGCCCAAGGGAACTGCCTGGGAAAAGGAAAAGCCCGGCGAAATAAAGATGGCCCTTAGCAACGTACGCGGCTACTTCCGGGTCAATGACAAAGCGGGCCGGATTTTCGTGATTCAAGGGCTGGTGGAAAGCCAACACAAGGACGTGCGCACCGCCGTATTGGTACGCGGCCGCCTGCAGGACACCAAGGGCAAGGTGGCGCGTCAAGCGGTGGTCTATGCCGGCCCCACCTTCACTCCCGAGGAGCTGCGCACCTTGGGCCTTCAAGATATACAGGCGCGCTTGGGCAGTCCCAAGGGGCCGGATGGAGTGAACTACGTGATCGCTCCCAGCGGCACCATACCGTTCATGATTGTTTTCGCCAACCTGCCAGGCAATCTATCTGAGTTCACCGCCGAGGTTGTGGGCTCCGACACAATGGCGCCCGCCGCCAAGGCACCGGCCCGCTGAACAGGGGGGCGCCGAAAGTCGCCATAACGGTTATCATTTGGTCAGCTCGGTCAAAAACCGCATCATAGTGGGGGCAACCCTGTTTTTCGGGGTGATGCTGTTCGGCACCCTCGGCTTTCATCTAATCGAGGGCTGGAACGCCATCGACTCCCTTTACATGACCGTCATCACCGTGACCACGGTCGGCTATGGCGAGGTTAATCCCTTAAGCCCAGAAGGGCGCTTGTTTACCATCCTTGTCATCTTCACCGGTGTGGGCACGGTTTTTTACATCCTCACCGCTTTAACTCAAATGGTGGTTGAGGGAAAAATCAGACAAATCATGGGGAGGAGGAGCTTGCAGCGCCAGATACGCCACCTCAAGGACCACTACATCATATGCGGTTATGGCCGCATAGGCGCTTTGGTGGCCGACATGCTGCGGGAGCAGGACGTCGACACCGTGGTGCTGGAAACCTCGGAAGAGATCACCCGCCGGCTGGAAGAGCGCGGCCAACATTATGTGCTGGGCTCGGCCACCGAAGACGAAGCACTTTTGGCCGCGGGCATTGATCGCGCCGCCGGGCTGGTGGCCACGGTGAGCTCGGACGCTGACAATGTATTTATCGTGCTGTCCGCCAAGCAGATCAGGCCAAATCTTTTCGTCATCGCCCGCGCCACCGAGCTGGGCACCGAGCGCAAGCTTAAAATGGCGGGCGCCGACAAGGTGGTTTCGCCCTACTTCATCGGCGCGCGCCGCATTGCCCAGACCGTGATCCGCCCCTCGGTAGCCGATTTCGTGGATCTTACTTTTCACGGCGGGGAAATGGGCTTGCAGATGGAGGAATTGGAGCTCGGCGAGGGCGCCGAATTGGCCGGCCTGGCACTTAAGGACACGGGCATCCGCCAGAAATACGACATGATCATCCTGGCCGTAAAAAAAGCCGACAGCACCATGCTTTTCAACCCGGCGGCGGGCACCGTCATCGAGGTGGGCGACACCTTGATCACCCTGGGCACCCGGGACGCCATGAAAAAACTGGGAGCAGTCCTGCATACACCCGGTTTGGTCTAGCCCCAGATCAAGAGCAGCACCGCGCCCGCTTCCATGAACGCTGCGGCCACCAGGTGCTGGCCCAGCCTGGCCTCGCGCAGGAACACGCCCCCATACAACATGGCGATGATGATGCTGAGCCGCTTAACTGAAACCATATAGGCGGCCTGCACCATGCTGATGGCCAGGAAATGAAACACCAAATGGGCTCCGGCCGCCAGGCAAACGGCCAGGGCGGGCCAGGGCCGCTTCAGCCAGCTCCAGGAGAGCCTTCCGCTGGCGCCAAGAACCAACGCCACCCCGCCGCTTACCAACAGCGGATACAGCCCGGCCATGAACCAGGGATCAGCGGCCAGCACCGCCCGGCGCCCCAGAACCGCGGTCAGGGAATAGATGGCCGCCACCGTTAGCATCATCCAGGAGCCCTTTTCCCGGGTCACCGCCAAGATGGGCTGGGCCCAACCCAGACGGACCTGGTCAATGTTCAGGCCATAGCCGCCCGCCGCCAAAAGCGCGACCCCCGCAAACCCCATCCAGGAAGGGGCCTCACCCAGGATCAAAAAGCCGGTTAGTAGCGCGAAAAGCGGGGTGAACGCCAAAAACGGCTGGGCCAGGGAAAGCGGCGACACCTGGATCGCCTTGGCGTAGAGAATGGTGGCCACCAGTTCGGCGGGGAGGGCAATGGCCACCGAACTCCAAAACTCGGGCCGCACTTCGGGCATGGGCCGGAACGCCAGGATGGCCAGGCAGATCGGCACCACTCCGGCGAAACGCACCATGACCATCTCGCCCACCGGCAGGTCGCTGAAATAACGTTTGAGCAGATAATCGGAGGTGCCCAAGGAGAAAGCCGCACCCAGGGCCAGGAAGAACCAGGTCATGACTGGTGTTCCGCCAAAAAGCGCTCCAGGGTGTTTCTGTCGGGCAGGGCGCTGCGTCCGCCCAAATCGGTTACGCTGATGGCCGCGACCGCGCAGGCCGTGGCCAAGGCCTGACGCGGCCCCTCCCCCATCAGGATGGCGTGCACCAGGCCGGCGTGCGCCACGTCCCCGGCGCCGGTGGTATCCACGGCCGCCACCTTGAAGCCGGGCTGCCTGATATACTCGCCCCCGGCTAGCATCTCCGCGCCATCCTCGCCGAGGGTGCGCCCGGCCCAGCTCGGCCCCAGAGCCGCCAAGGCCTCCAAAGACTCTCTAGGGTCATCTATGCCGGTGAGCCTTTGGGGGAAGCGGCGGGAGCCCAACACCACATGGCAAAGGGAAACCAGCTCCCGGGTGTTCTCATAGACCCTTTCGCCGTCCAGGCTAACTAAAAGGCCACGGGCGCGCGCGATGCGGGCCGCCTTCAGGCTGGGCTCCACGAAATGGCCGTCCAAATGCAGCACTCTCCCGGAGCTTATTAGCTCCGGGTCCACATCGTCCGGCTCCAGCCGGCAGCCCTCATCGCGGTGCCAAACGATGGTGCGCTCGGCGGTTTTCTCCTCCACCAGGATATAGGCCTGCTGGCTGGCGGTGCCCGGCTTAATCACCAAACCGGCGGGGTCCACGCCGAACTCTTGCAACCAAGGCCCGGCCTTTTGGCCCGGCTCGTCGTCTCCGCAGACGCCGCCATAGGCCGTCCGCCAGCCCAAGCGCGACAAGCAACAAGCGGCGGTGGCCGCTTGGCCGCCGCCGCTTATGATCATCCGGCGCATCCTGATTTTGCCTCCCCTAAGCGGGAAGCGTTCAATCTGGCATAGGTGGTCGAAGGCATTGAGCCCCAGGCACACCACGTCGAACCGCCGCCCCCTGGCCGGCGGCGGCGCAAGAGGCTCATCCACCCCGCTTACTCCTTGGTCAGCACCTTGACCGGAACCACCCCCTCCAGGGCCTTGGCGAAGCGCTGGGCGTCGCCGGCGTCACCCACGATGGCGCCATAGTGCATGGGGATGGCAAGCTTGGGCTTGATCGCCTTGGCCGCCTCCACCGCCTGTTCGGCGGTCATGACATAGGTGCCCGAGACCGGTAACAGGGCCACATCCACGCCGAGGCCCTCCATCTCCGGGATGAAATCCGTGTCGCCCGCGTGATAGACCTGCACCCCGTCCACAGTCACGATGAAGCCCAGCCAGCCCTTGGCCTTGGGATGAAAGTCCTTGCCAATGTTGTAGGCGGGGATCGCTTTTACCGTGACCCCCTTCACCTCCAGGGTGTCGCCCGGCTTCATCACCCGGACATCGCCCTTTAGCTTCTTGGCGCAATCGCCCTCGGTGATAAGCACGCTGTCCGGCTTTTGCAGCTTGGCTATATCCTCCGGCACGCAATGGTCGAAGTGGTCGTGGCTGGCCAGGATCACATCGCCCTTGGGCGCGCCGGCCTTGATTTCATAGGGATCGAAATAGATGGAGCCTTGGGAATAATCAATACGGAAGGTATCGTGGCCCAGCCAGTGCAGGTTGGCCACTATCTTGTCGATGGATTTTTGGTCAGCCATGTGCTCCCTCCTGGCTCCGGGTTTATCCCCGGCCAAAGCCACACTCGCGCAAACCAAGACCAGCGCGGCCGCTACGAGAATAACTCTCATGCGTCCTCTCCAGGCTTAGGTAATTATGATGCATCCTCTTTGCCTTAAAAAAATGGCAAGAGGGTCCTAGCAATCACGGCGATAACCGGCTATTTGGCGTCCAGCACCACGCGATGGTTTACCAGCGACATGGACTTGATTTCCGCCTTAACCACCTTCTGCTCGCCGTAAATGGAAACCAGGCGGATATTCCCGCCGTCCTCGGGCTCTATTACGTCGACGTCGGCCAGGAGCAATTCCTCGGCGCCACTCTTATTGACTATATAGGCGGTCGCTTCACACATCTTGCATCAACTCCTTAAGGCGCACCTTAACGATGTGGTCCACCTGATGGGGAAGGGGCTCGTGAGCCACTCCCACGATCTCCACGTTTTCTTGGGTCAAAGGCAGCAGGAATTTTCGGGCTCGGCAGGAGGCCACCGCACTGGCCAAGGCCGGCGTCACCTCGCCCATCATGGCATTGGCCAGGACGATGCCGATGGGTCCGATCACCACGTCGGCATCCCGGATGCTCCAGATTATGGCGTTCTCGCCGGTGGCGCCCTTGTTGGCCCGCGCCTTCATCATCTGGGTGGTGGCGATGGCGTTGGTGCCCAAGGCCAGCACCTCCACCTCCTCGCCGTATTCCTCTTTGATGCGGCGGATTATGACGCTGCCGATGCCGCCGCCCTGCCCATCTATCACGCACACGCGCACGGTATTTCGTTTCTCCCCCCGCGCCGGTCGCCGATCGCGTCCGCCGCGATATGACTACTTGAAGCCTGTTATCGTTTCTTCAGCATACACTTTGCTTAAAAACCAGGCAAGCCTAGTCGATTTGGATGGAAAACATGTTGCCCTTTTCAGGTAGTTAGCGGTATTACAGTGTCAAAAGCCCGCATTGCAAAGGCAGGTATACCTTGTTGACCGTCTCGTGGATTGGGCTGACGCTGGGAGCCTATCTCTTGGGCTCCATCCCTTTTGGCTTGGTGCTGTGCAAGCTGCTGGGTAAACCAGACCCTCGGACCGCAGGTTCCAAAAACATAGGCGCCACCAATGTTTCCCGCTTGGCGGGCAAACCGGTCGGCGTGGCCACCCTGCTTCTGGATGTGGCCAAGGGAGCGGTCCCGATTTGGCTGGCGGCTGGGTGGCTGCCCGATTGGCAATGCGCGGCCGTGGGCCTGGCCGCCTTTGTGGGGCACTGCTACTCGGCCTACCTGGGTTTCAGGGGCGGTAAGGGCGTGGCCACCGCCATGGGTGTGTATCTGGCCATTTCCTGGCCTTCGCTTCTAGGCGTGCTGGCGGTGTTCATCGCCACGGCCTGGCGCTCGAAACACGTTTCCCTGGGTTCGCTTCTGGCCTGCGCCAGCGCGCCCCTCTGGCTGCTGGCTTGGGGTCAGCCCTGGCCCATCGTTATCATCGCCCTTGTCATGGCCCTTCTGGTGGTTTGGAAGCACCGCGAAAACATCGCGCGCCTGCGCGCCGGCACCGAGCACGGCCTGGGTTCTTCCTGAGCTTACTGCCGGCCGTAATACCAGCCGCCCAGCCTGCGGTCGTTGGCCCCCAAAAGCCATAGCAAGGTTAGACCAACATTCAAGGCCTGTTGGCGCAAGGCGCCGCGCTTTAAAAAGCGCCGGGAACTGGTAACCGCGGCCAAGGGCAGGACCAGGGGCCGCCCCCGCCGCAGAAGCTTGAGCCACAGGTCCAGATCCTCCATAAGCGCCAGGTCGGCATAGCCGCCCAGCCCTTCGAACACCTCCCGCCTAACGAATATGCCGGCATCGCCGTAGTGCAACAGCCTTAAGGAAAACCGGGTCCACCAGGCAAAGAAATCCAGGAGCGGCGAGGACGGCTCAAAGCGCATCCGGAAGGACCCGCCCGGTGCGGCGCGTTTCGCCAAAGCCTCCGTCAGGCAGTGAAGCCCTCCTGGCGGCAAGATGGTGTCGGCATGCAGGAACAAGAGAATATCGCCCGAAGCCAAGCGCGCGCCCGCGTTCATTTGACTGGCCCTGCCCCGGGGCGCGGAGATGAGCTTGGCCGGCGGCGCCACCAGTTCGGGCGTGCCGTCGCGGCTGCCGCCGTCAACCACGATCACTTCGCAGGGAAACCCTTGGCATGAAATGCACTGCAGGCAATGGGAAATATTCTCGGCTTCGTTGAGGGCGGGGATTATGACCGACAGGCGCAAGAGCCGTTTCCTCCTCAAGAGCGACGCGGTAATCGCCACATAACTACAAGATAGCACAGGACTGTCGGACCTCTGCTCTCCAGGCCGGGCACGCCTACAGCTTTTTGATCTTGTCCGCCTTGCGCCGCTTGCTTTTGGGCAGACGCTTGGCCGGCCCTTTCTTCTTGGTGGTGAAGTCCCAGCCCGCGTCTTCTCCATGCGGCTCCAGACCTTCCACCTTGCCTTGGGCCGCCTCCATGAGACGGGCGGCGAACTCCCAGGAGGCGATCACCTCGCTGCCATTGGAGATGCAGCGCTGGGCCAGCTCGCGGTCGTCGGTGATCACGGTTACTCCCGGCCCATGCTTGGCTGAAATCTCCGCGATCACGTCGTCGGCGCTCCCACCCGTACCGGAATATATTACCGGCACCCCGCTCTCGCTTCCCCGGCTGGGGGCTTCCCCGGGGCCGCCGTCGAAAACCACGGTCAGCCTGTGCCGGCGCTTGGCCCGGTAGAGCTGCAGCGCCTTTAAAAGGGCGGCGCGGCCCTGGCCCCTGGCTAGGGCCGGCGCCAATTCGGGCGTATTGTGCAGGAGGTTATAACCATCGAGCAGCAGATGCATGGTTCAAGAGCGGAGCGCCTCCAGCAGACGCTCCAACTCCTGGTCCGAGGAGAATTCTATGGTGATGCGGCCCTTCTTGCCCTTGCGCTGAATTTTTACCCGGGAGCCCAGGCTGCGCTGAATCTCCTCGGCCAAGCTTGCGATATAAGCCTGGTCCTGATCCGCCTTGGCCGGAGCGGCGGCGGGCTTGAGAAGGCTTTTCACAAGTTTCTCGGTGGCGCGCACCGACAGCCCCTGACGCACCACCTGGTCGCGCGCCTTGCGCAAAAGCGGCGCGCTGTCAATTAACCCCAACAGCGCCCGGGCGTGGCCGGCGCTGAGGCGCCCGGCGGCCAGGTCCTGTTGCACCTCCACCGGCAGCTTCAAAAGCCGCATGGTGTTGGAAACCGTGGAGCGGTCCTTGCCCACCGCCCGGCCCACTTCCTCCTGGGCCAGGCCGAACTCGTCCATGAGGCGCAAGAAAGCGCGGGCCTCCTCCAAGGGGTTCAGGTCCTCGCGCTGCAGGTTTTCCAAAAGCGCCAAGAGCAGCGCCTGCTGGTCCGTGGCCCTGCGCACCACCACCGGCACCGAGGTGAGCCCGGCCATTTGGCTGGCCCTTAGGCGCCGCTCGCCGGCGATGAGCTGGTAGCCCTCCTCCACCGGCCGCACCACCAGAGGCTGCAACACGCCGTGCTCGGCGATGCTGTCCGCCAGCGCCTGCAAGGCGGTTTCGTCATAATTGCGGCGAGGTTGGTAGGGGTTGGGCTCCACCCGCTCCAGAGGCAGCTCGACCACCTTTTCGCCGGCTTTGGGATCGGTGGGCGGTCCGTCGGTGGGAAAATCGCTGTCGCCCAAAAGCGCGGCCAAGCCCCTGCCCAAGGCCATTTTCTTGGGCTTGTCCTTCTTGGCCTCGCTCATGCCGCCGCCTCCTTGCCGGGCTCAAGGCCGCTGCGGGCCCCGCCGCCTCTCAGGTTGGTCAGCATCTCCCGGGCCAGGGCCAGGTAGGCCTGGGCCCCGCTGCTTTTTTGGTCATAGAGGAGCGCGGGCTGACCGAAGCTGGGCGCCTCGGAAAGCCGCACGTTGCGGGGTATCACGGTCTTGAATACCAGGTGCTTGAAGTGGCCGCGCACGTCATCCTCCACCTGGCGACAGAGGTTGTTGCGGCCGTCGTACATGGTGAGCACGATGCCGTCCAGCTTGAGGGTTGGATTCCAGGCCCGGCGCACCCGCGCCACGGTGTGCAAAAGCTGGGTCAGCCCCTCCAGCGCGTAGTATTCGGTTTGCAAAGGTATTAGCACCCCGTGGCAGGCGGTGAGCGCGTTCAAGGTCAAGAGCCCCAAGGAAGGCGGGCAATCCAGGAACACGAACCGGAAACGCTCGGCCAAAGAGGTCAGGACGCCGGTCAGCAGGCGCTCGCGGCCCTGCATTTGGGCCAGCTCCATCTCCGCCCCGAACAGGTTCACCTCGCTGCCCAGGATCTTCAGATGCTCCAGGGCTGTGTCGCGTAGCGCCTGGGCGGGTGTGGTCTTGCCTATCAGCACGTGATAGAGGGAGGCGTCTTCCTGGTTGAGGCTCACGCCCAGGCCGCTGGTGGCATTGCCTTGGGGGTCCGCATCCACCACCAGCACGTCCTGCCCGGCGGCGGCCAGGCTGGCGGCCAGGTTGACTGCGGTGGTGGTTTTGCCAACCCCGCCTTTTTGATTGGCAACGGCGATGATGCGGCCCATAACACATCCACCTTAACCGGGGCTGGCCGGGCTTGGCAAGGCGTTAACTCCGCCCGCCATGGTCGGCCCCTCTTTGCTCTAACTTGGTCCCTGCACCCTCGCCCGCCCTGTAGGCCCCGCGGACTACTTGCGCTTGCCGCTCTTTTTGCGCTTGCGCGAAGCGGACTGCTTTTGCACCGAGGGCTGCTTCTGGGCGGCAGGCTTTTCCGGCGCCGGCGCCGGTGAAGTCGCCCGGCTTTTGCGCGTACCCATGCCAAAGGCCTTGCCCTCTGGCAACAACAACAGTACCGGGCTGGCCACGAATATGGAGGAATAGGTTCCCACCACGATGCCGACCAAAAGCGCGAAGGCGAAGTCCTCGATCACCCCGCCGCCCAGCACCCACAGGGCCGCCACCACGGCAAGGGTGGTTCCGGAGGTGAGGATGGTGCGGCTCAAGGTCTGATTGACCGAATCGTTTATCACTGTGGCCAGGGGAACCCGGCCGGACTTTTTAAGGTTTTCGCGGATGCGGTCGAAAACCACGATGGTGTCGTTCAGCGAGTAACCGATGATGGTCAAAAGCGCCGCCACGATGGGCAGGGTGAACTCCTTGTCCAGCAGGCTGAACACGCCCACCGTGATCACCACGTCGTGGATCAAGGCCACGATGGCGCCCAAGGCATAACGCAGGCGAAGGAGCCAGCAAGCCCCCACCGTCACCACCAGGGCGGTAATTATCAAGGGCACCATGCCGGCATCTTGGTCGCCGGAGGCACCAAAGATGGTCTGCACCAACAGAATGGCGCCCACCAAAACCGCGGCCATGACCGCCGATAGCCCCCATTTGGCCTCGAAACGCCCGGAGATGTATACGACTATGAGCAGGATGGCATATAAGATGGCCAAGAGCGCCTTTCGCCGCAGGTCGTTGCCCACCTTGGGACCCACCATCTCCACGCGGCGCACCTCGAAGCCTTTGGGATAGTTGGCTTTCATGGCCCCGCGCATGCGATCGGCCAGTCCCTGCAGCTTAAGCCCCGCCTTTTCCGCGCGTATGAGGAATTCGTTGCTCTCGCGCCCGAAGCTCTGGACGGTGGAGTCCTGCATGCCCAGCGGAGCCAAGGATTTCTTGATGGCCGACGCGTCGGTGGGCTCATTGAAGCGCACCTGCACCAGGATGCCGCCCGCAAAGTCGATGCCTTGGTTGAGCCCGCCGTGTGCGATCAGGGTGACCACGGTCATCAGGATGAGAAGGCCTGAGAGGACAAAGGCCAGCTTGCGTTTGCCTACAAAATCTATGTTTATATCTGGTTTGATTAGTTCCATGATAGTCCGCGCGATCAGTCCCGGTTTAAATGGAGAGTTTCTTGACGCTGAACCGGCTCATAGCCAGGTCAAACACCAGCCTGGTGAAATAGATGGCCGTGAACATGGAGCTGGCGATGCCGATGGCCAAGGTCACCGCGAAACCCCGTACCGGGCCGGTGCCGAATTGGAACAGCACCAGCGCCGCGATCAGGGTGGTTATGTTGGCGTCCAGGATGGTGATGGTGGCCTTGCCGTAGCCAGCGTCCACGGACGCCGCCGTGGTCTTGCCCAAGCGCAGCTCCTCGCGGATGCGCTCGAAGATGAGCACGTTGGCGTCCACCGCCATGCCTATGGTAAGGATCACGCCGGCGATGCCCGGCAGGGTCAAGGTGGCTTGGAAAGCGGCCAGGGCGCCGGCGATGAGCACCAGGTTCATGAGAAGCGCCAAATTGGCCACCACGCCGGCCACCTTGTAATAGACCAGGATAAAGAGCACCACCAAGATGAAGCCCACCACCATGGAGATGAGTCCCTGCTTGATGGAATCGAGTCCCAGGCTGGGGCCCACAGTGCGCTCTTCCAGAATTTTGACCGGCGCGGGCAAGGCGCCCGAACGCAGCACCACCGCCAGGTCGCGGGCCGATTCCATGGTGAAGTCGCCGGATATGCGGGCGTCGCCGCCGGTGATGGGTTCTTGAATCACCGGCGCGGACTGCACGTTGCCGTCCATGATGATGGCCAGCCGCTTCTTGACGTTGCGGGTGGTGATGTCGGCGAACTGGCGGGCGCCGCGGGCATCAAAGGAGACCGACACGTAGGGCTCGTTGTACTGCGAATCGATCTGCACCCGGGCGTCGGTGATGGTCTCGCCGGTCATCACCGTGCGCCTATGCAGCACGATGGGGTCCTTGCTGGTCCGGCCGCTATGGCGGTCGCGGCTATAGAGATAGTATATCTCGTCGCCAGGCGGCAGAGTGGCCTTGCTGGCGGTGCGGGGATCCACGTTCTCGTCCACCAGCTTGAACTCCAGCTGCGCGGTCTTGCCGATGAGCGCCACGGCGCGCTGGGTATCCTTGATGCCCGGTAGCTGCACCAGGATGCGCCCCTCTTCCTGGGGTATGATCTCGGGCTCAGAAACGCCGAACTGGTCTATGCGGTTGCGGATGGTCTCCAGGGCCTGCTCCGAGGCCTGCTTGGCGATTTCCTTGGCCGCGGAGGGCAAGAGCTTCAGGATGATCTGGGTCTTGCCGTCGTTGTCCCTCTTGCGACCGGCCTCTTTGTAATCCGGGAAGTCTGTCTTGATCAGGTCCTGGAACTTGGCCAGGTCGCCGTCGGTCAGAAGGCTCACCTGGATGGTTCGCTCCGGCCCCAGTTCCGGGCGGCCGGCGGCTCTGATTTTCTCCTCGCCCATCTTGCGGTGCAGTTCCTGGCTGGCGCGTTCCACCGCCGAGTCCACCGCTTTATCCACCTCGACTTCCAGGACCAGGTGCATGCCGCCCTGCAAATCCAGGCCCAGGTGAATCTTTTCGTTGGGCAGCCAAGCCGGGGCCTTGCTGGTAAAGGTGGGCACCAGGTAGACCAATGCCAGAATGAGCACGGCCGCCACCATTGCGACCTTGATAGTCAGGTTCCTAGACAAGTTCCACTCCTTACGCTCTCATCCCATATCCGCCCTGGCCGGGGCCGAGCCCGGCCGGCGGCATGGTTCTCGCCCCAAACGGGGGTTACTTTTTTTTGTCGCCAGCCTTGGCTTGGGCAGCCGGAGCCGGAGAACCGGCCACGCCGCTCACCGAGCCGCGGCTCATCTTGACCCGCACCTGGGGAGCGATCTCCACCACCACGGTCTGGTCGTCGATGCCGGTGATCTTGCCGTAGATGCCGCCAGCGGTGAGGATACTGTCGCCCTTGCGCAGGTTGGCCAGCATTTCTTTTTGCGCCTTGGCCTTTTTCTGCTGGGGACGGATCAGAAGAAAATAGAAGATCACGAACATGAGAATCAGCATGGGCAACGGGCCGGACAACATTCCGCCCAATCCCCCGGCGCTCTCGCCACCGGAGCCGGCCTGGCCGGTCTTCTCAGCGGTTCCCAAGGCCCAGGCGCTGCCTACCATTAACCAATCAAACATGGTTTCCTCCCTCGGATTTAGTTTTCCTCCCCCGGCTCTGGAGCCCTTTGGGCCCAGAAGTCGCGGGCAAAGGCGTCGTATTGATCGCGGGCGATGGCCTCGCGCAGACCGGCCATCAATCCCAGCACTTGGTAAAGATTGTGTATGGTGTTGAGCCGATAGGCCAAGAGCTCCCGGGCCATGAACAAATGCCGGAGATAGGCCCGGCTGAAGCGCCGGCAGGCCAGGCAGCCGCAATTTGCGTCCACCGGGGCCTGGTCATCGGCGTAGCGCGCGTTTCTTATGTTCAAGCGGCCGGTGGAGGTGAAAAGGGTGCCGTTGCGGGCCATGCGGGTGGGCAGCACGCAGTCGAACATGTCGACCCCCAGGCCCACGCAGGCCACCAGGTCCTCGGGCGTGCCCACGCCCATCAGGTACGCGGGCCGCTCCTTGGGCAGCTGGGGCACGGTCTGGTCTATGACCTCCATCATCACCTCTTTGGGTTCTCCCACGCTAAGCCCTCCCAGGGCGTAGCCGTCAAGCTCCTGGCCGCAGATCAGTTCCAGGCTTTTTACGCGCAGGTCGGGATAAACCCCGCCCTGCACAATGCCCATGAGCGCCCCGCCGCTTTCTGTGCGGGCCGCCTTGGCGCGGGCGGCCCAGCGGGCGTCGCGCTCCAGGGCGCGCTCCACATAGGCGCGTTCCGCGCCGGCCGGGGGGCATTCGTCCAGCATCATCATTATGTCGCTGCCCAGGCTTTCCTGGGCTTGCACCGCCAGCTCGGGCGTGAGGCTCATGAGCCCGCCGTCCAAATGGTTGCGGAAGCTCACCCCCTCCTCCTCCACCGTGCGCAGGGCGCCCAGGCTGAACACCTGAAAGCCGCCGCTGTCGGTGAGGATGGGGCCCTCCCAGCCCATGAAGCCGTGCAGGCCGCCGTGGGCCTCCACCACTTCCAAGCCCGGCCGCAGCAGCAGGTGGTAGGTGTTGCCCAGGATTATCTGGGCTCCCAACTCCGCCACTTCCTCGGGCAAAAGGCTCTTCACCGTGGCCTGGGTGCCCACCGGCATGAAGGCCGGCGTGTCCACCTCGCCCCGCCTGGTTAGGAGCCGTCCCCGGCGGGCCCGGCCGCTCACGGCCTCTTGCACATACTCCAACCGAACCACGGTTAAATAATCAGCATGGCGTCGCCATAGGAGTAGAAACGGTAACCCCGTTCCACCGCCTCGGCATAGGCCGCTAAAATCCTTTCGCGCCCGGCCAGGGCGCTCACCAGCATTAAGAGCGTGGTGCGCGGCAGATGAAAATTGGTCAAAAGGCCGTCCACCGCCTTGAATTTATGCCCCTGGGCGATCAAAAGGCTGCACCAGCCCGCGCCGGGCCTGGGCACTCCGCCGGGACCCGCCCGCCACTCCAAGGCGCGGGCGCTGGTGGTGCCCACGGCAATCACCCGACCTCCCCGGTCCCTGGTGCGGGCCACGGCTTGGCTGGTTTCCGAAGAGATCTCCACCCATTCGGCGTGCAAGCGCCCGGCGGCCAAGTCCTCGGGCCGGGGTTCGGCAAAGGTGCCGTAGCCCACGTGCAAGGTGAGGCTGGCGGTCTCCACCCCGCGCTTTCGCAGGGCCCGCAAAAGGGCTGGGCTAAAGTGCAGTCCCGCCGTGGGCGCGGCCACCGCGCCTTCCCGGTCGGCGTACACGGTCTGGTAGCGCCGGGCGTCGGCGGCTTCCGGTCCTTTAGGCCTTTTAATATAGGGCGGCAACGGCACCTGGCCCCGGGTGCGGGCCAGTTCCAAACCCGCTAGCGGCGTCCAGACCAGGGCCTGTCCCCTTTGGCCCCGGGAAA
>Ga0307423_1000636_pt1 | contig 23303 bp, 22 predicted proteins | sample SalMarWE160310MG_FD_202154 | JGI IMG/M metagenome (GOLD analysis project Ga0307423, IMG submission 202154) | Salt marsh sediment microbial communities from the Plum Island Ecosystem LTER, Massachusetts, United States - WE1603-10 | ecosystem: Environmental > Aquatic > Marine > Intertidal zone >...
TGTGCTTATCTCGGCTGTGATGGGTCCGTATCAGACGCTGGATACGCAGTTGGAGTTTAACACTACGAGAGGTGTGCTCAGGTGGGGTTACCCGTATTTGGACAGGTTCGGCGAACCTTACACGGACAGCTATGGCGACCTCTTCAACGTGCCGCCGCTTGGGTTCTATACGCAAGCCGTCTTCATGAGTGTTTTCGGGGCAAACATGGAGAACGGGGTGATTTTGGTTATGGTTTTTGGTTTAGTCAGCACGTTCTTGGTGTTCAAGCTGGGCAAAGAAGTGTATGGCAAGTCAGCGGGGCTTTTTGCGGCTGCGTTTTTCGCTTTGGCTCCGTGGCAGCTTATCCTCAGCCGAGCCTACTTAATCGATGTGCAATGCCTGTTTCTGAGCCTGGCGTACTTGTACTTCGGGTTTTTGGCTATACGGAAGGAGTCAGTGAAGCTTGCCGCTGTTTCAGGCGTCTTCTTCGCCGCCGCGTTTCTCACCAAGCAGTACGCCGTCTTCATGTTGCTCCCGCTTCTGCTGTGGTACATTTACCACCGCCCCAAAACCCTGAACCGTGTGCTCAGCCAGTTAGCCGTGTTCAGCTTGCCCGCCGTGTTCTCCACGCTGCTGTGGTACCAAGTCATCATGGGAAAAGAACTGCTTTACCTAATCAATCACAACGACTTCGTGGACTTGAACTTCCCCACCGTAACGCCCACCTACTCGTTTGTACCAAAATTCCTGGTAGACTACGGCTTAGGAATTTTCTTTGTCGCCGCAGTAGTTTTCGCCTTCGCGGTTGGGCTGCTGTTCTGGAAGAGGTTCCCGAAACGCACGGTCGCCTTCGACCTGGTTTGCCTGGCAACAATAGCAGCCATCATAGGCGTGGAACTGTACATGGCTGTAAACCTGAACCTTAAAGCACCTTACACAAGCGCCGTCAAGTACATCTACCAATCCCTGCCGTTCTTCAGCTTAGCCGCCGCCTCGTTAGCCTACAAAAGCAGCGCACTGCTCAAATCCGCAGGAAAATCAACCAAAGCTAAGAAAGTGCTTCTCGTTACAATTGGCGTTTTAGGGCTAGTCTTGCTGGCGACGCCCATAATTGCCGACATGAACACGGCGCGGCAGCTTACAACAACCGAATACATCATATTTCGGGTACAGCCCAACTTGGATGTAGGCTACTCCTTCGAAGTCGCCAACCCACCCAGCCCAGACAACCCTATACTAATCGTTCAATTCTTAGGGTTCATCATGGTCCTGTCGGGGCTCGTTTGGGGAAGTAGACAGTTCATGTGGAGCCATCTTAAACAAGTCACCAACAAGTTAGGTCAAAAACAAATTCCAAAAGAGCAAATAAACCAAACCGAGGATAGAGAAAAAGTTAAAGACTCATAGGAACGGGGAGAAACTGTGGAATTTAGTTTACGGATAAAACAAGTGTTCAAGTCTGAGCGTGGTTTTGCTGGGTTTCTGAGCGATAACTATCCGCTTTTTGCCATTCTTGTGGGTGCGGTGTTGGTTTCTGCTTCGATAGGCCCGTTTCACAGTGTGGATACGCAGATGGAGTTTGATGCGGTGCAGGGAGTAATCACGTGGGGGCGACCTTACATGACTTATGGGGAGATGATTAACCAGCCGCCGCTGGGCTTCTACGTTGAAGCCTCGCTCTTCAGCCTTTTCGGCACCTCGTACAATCTCGGGGTTGCATTGATAACAGTGATTGGGCTTGGATGCACAACACTGGTGTACACGCTTGGCAAAATCTTTTACGGCAAGTCAACGGCGATTTTGGCAGCGGCGTTTTTCGCGTTGACGCCGTGGCAGCTTGCCCTTTCACGAAGCCTTCTAATCGACGCTCAGTGCCTGTTCCTAAGCATGCTTTGCCTGCTTGTGGGAATCTACGCCGTCCGCAGAGACTCGTTCAAGCTTTTCATGGTTTCAGGAACCCTTTTCGCAGCAGCCTTTTTAACAAAGTTCTTCGCCGTGTTCACGCTGATTCCCCTGACCATATTCTACTTTTACTATGGCGGGAGCAGGTTGAAGCGGGCGTCCGCTGTGGTCGCGTATTTTCTGCCAGTTGTGCTCCTTGTGCTCTTGTGGTACCAAGGGCTTTCGGGTCGCGGGTTAATCTCCACCATGGGCATTGACGACTTCACAAATCGAAACCCTGGAGATTTCCAGACGACGCCGTTATTCTTAATGAATTTCCTTTCTCAGGGATTAGGTATGTTGACTGTGGTTGCAGCAGTATTGTCCCTCACAGTTAGTTTTGCACGCAGAAAACTCTTCTCCAAACTCATCCCCTTCGACTTAATGTGCTTGGCAACCATCGCTATCGTAGGAGGCATAAACACGGTTCTGGGAATCGGCTTAAACCTCGTCGCACCCTACCATAACCCCATCAAGTACGACTACCAGTTCCTGCCTTTCATCAGCTTGCTGGCTGCGTCGCTGGTAGGCAAGTGCGTGATGCTGTTCAAAGAGGTGAAACAAAAGGAGAAGCTGAGCAAGGTGCTGTTGTCTGTTGCTGCGGTCGGTTTGGTCTTGTTAGCGGTGGCGATGCTGCTCAACGTGAATTTCGTGAATTACTATTCAACGTGGGACCATTGGCTGTTCAAAGTGGACTTCGACCAGTTTGAGGGCTACTCCTTTGTCAACTCTACGCCTCTTGTTGACGAAAACAGTTACCTTCTGAACGTTCAATATTTAGGGTTTGCTTTTGTGCTGTCTGGGCTTGTGTGGGCAAGCAGACACAGACTTTACGGCTTCATCAACGGACTTTTTAAAAGAACATAGGTAGAAACAGAAAAACGCCGTCAGTTGTGGGAGAAGAGAAAACACGCCGATTAGCCTCTATTGTTAGCAGTTCAAAGCATAGCTCAGCTCTGGTTGGTGAAATAGCAATTTACCGTTCTTGAAGTGTTAGCGCCGATGGAAAAATTAGTGCAAAAATTTAAAAACTGATGCCACAAATAGAGATGGAATTTCGTTTTTATCTTTGGAGGAATGAATAGACTGGGAGGTGAGATTGAATGAATAGAAAAGTATGCATTGTCTTTGCTATGCTTTGTCTAATAGTCTTTGCTGTTTCATCAATAATTGTTAGGGGAGCTTCTCAAGTGCAGGTGACACCTACATCTGGAGAGATAGGCGACTCCGTAACCGTTGAGGGCACAGATTTTGAAGCAACAAGTAAAGTTGGCATATGCCTTGGGCCAGAAGCCTTAACTGTTACTAACGAAGTCCACGAGATTACCAACGTTACTATTGGCGGTCCCGATGTCTACGGTCCGTTTACGGCCAATACGGTTCATTATCCGATCAAGCCAGGTTCCTTCAGTTTTCACTGTGATGTTAGTGCTGTAACATCCGATTATTACGATGATTATGGCAATGGAACACTAAATACCACAAGTACCTACGCTTTGGACCCCTTTGTAAATTACGTAACAGGCGAATTTGGCCGTTCTTCCAACTCGGCATGGGATGGCTATACTGTAACCTTCACCGCCAACTATACGTACTATGAATTTAACGTGACACCTGCTGCTGGTGTAACCACAGACGGTTCAGGAGCCTTCAGCGCAGATATCACAGTGCCCGACATTTGGAATGGAACCGAACCCGTAACAGTGATTGATGAAGCCGGTAACATGGCTACTGCTGATTTCACCACAGAAGGAAGCGACGTACCCGTAATCCCTGAAGCCTTAACCGTTGGAACCATCGTCTTGCTGACGTCTACGGCTGTACTGGTGCGGTTCTACTGGTTGCGGAAAAAGTCCACCAACAAAATGATAAAGTGCAACTAAACGCCTTCTCTTTTTTCTTTTTTTGCATCTGGTTAGTTAAACATGTATTTTCATAGAATAATGAGAGTTATAAGGGATATCGCCCCCTTGGGTCAGCATGCGACAGACTTCTCAGATAACTGCTTAGTGTTTGCCAACGTTTTTATCTTTGTTAAAAAATGAGTATGGGTGTGATGAATGATGAAGCCTAAAGTTAAGAAGCCATCTGAAGAAGAAAAGCAAGAAGCCGAATCTTGGCCTGTGTGGGAGAAAGAAGAATCAGAGTTTCCATGGGAGTACGACATACAAGAGACATGCTTGATCTTGGAGGGTAAAGCGGTTATTCGGACTCCAGAGGGAGATGTTGAATTCGGTGAGGGCGACTACGTGGTTTTCCCTAAAGGTCTAAGCTGCACTTGGGACATCAAGAAGAAAATTAGGAAACACTACAATTTTGGTTAAGGGTCTCGGGCATTCAACCTGAACCTTAACAGGTCCATCCCCAACCGTGCTGCGTCTGGGAAGAGGTTAATTGAAGTGCCGCTTTTCTTGCTTGTTTCCGCCCACTCCACGCCGACCTCGGTCACTGGGAAACCCAGTTTTTTGCACCACAAAATCATTTCCGTGTCGAAGAAAAAACCGTCTGACTCGGTTTTATCCAGCAGCACGCGGGCGACTTCGCGGCTCATGGCTTTGAAGCCGCACTGGTGGTCATGTACGCCATCGCGGAAAAGCAGTCTCACGAACAGGTTATAAGACAAGCTGGAAATCGTTCGGGAGAAACGCCGTTGCACTTTGGAGCCGTTCACGTGGCGGGAGCCGATAGCCATGCCCCGGCTTTCTTGAGCTATCTTTACGATGGTGGGCAGGTATTTGAGGCTGGTAGCCAAGTCAACATCCATGAAAACTATAATGTCGCCTTTGGCTGAAGCAAGTGCTTTTTTGATGGCTTTGCCTTTGCCTAAGCGAACAGGAGAATGTAGAAGACGAAGCTGCGGGTTGCTCTGCGCCATGGTTTCCACGATTTGTGCTGTGCCGTCTGTGCTTCCGTCTTCAGCCACGATGATTTCGTAGGAACCTGAAAAGGAACCCGTAGCCCGCGTGACTTCACGTATGCAGCGTTCGATTCGTGAAGCTTCGTTGTAAGCGGGCAGTATGATTGAGATTTCCTTTTCAGCCATCAACCAGCTTTCTCCCAGTAAGCCAAATCGGCAACTAATGATAAATGATTTTTGCATTTCACCCAGCCCTCAGCCTTCGGCAAAGTCGCTTTTTTCTCGGAAACTTCTTTCTGGCGCTTCTTAATGAAACATTAAAAAGCCAACCATGCCACATCAATAATTAACGTCGGCTGGAAGTATCTGGACAAATGGACGTGCGGTTGTGGCTTAAAACAGTATTCGACAAGTGGCGATTGGCCCTTCTGGTTTTCATTATCGTCTACGCCGCGTTTGTGCTGTTTCAAATCGGCTACATGGGGATACAGTGGGATGAGATGCCACACCTGTACGGCGGGCTGCTCCTCTCCCGTGGGGAAATAGTGGATTACATAACGACGTACGGGTATTACCCACCACTCTACGACGGAGTCACAACCGTATTCTTCCAAGTTTTCGGCGTAAACGCCACCTCAGGAAGACTAACCGCCGTAACGTTCTCCCTGCTTTCAATCTGGATAACCTTCGAGTTCACCAAACGCACATACGACCAGAAAACCGCCCTGCTCGCCAGCGTGCTGCTGGGGGTGATGCCGGGTTTCTTCTGGCTCTCAAGAATCACCATGCTAGAAACCATGCTAATCTTCTTCTTCATCCTCGCAATGTTCGCTTTCTTCACCTGGTTGAACAAAAACACGAACAAGACACTGACCCTTGCGGGTCTCGCAATAGGCATTGGAATACTCGCCAAATACCAAGTTTTCGTAGCCGTATTCGCAATGATAGCCGCTATCCTGTGGCTGGGCAGGGCCAAGCTGAAGCACAGGTTCAAAAAGTTTCTGCTTATACTCATAATAGCAGCGGCAGTGGCGGCGCCCTGGTTCGCCGTGGTTTTTCAAGCGAACGGCATGGACACTTTCCAAGACCTCATTTACGTCATGCGCGAAGGCGGCCAAGACAGAATAGACTACAGCAACCGGTTCCCCGCCCCAATATTCTACCTGATTGAGATGACATGGCCCTTCAGCGACATCCCAGTTCACCCTGTTTCGCTTCCACTTTACATCTTAGGCTTGCTGGGGCTGGGCTTGTTCGCGTGGAGAAGGAAACCTGAAGACAAAATCTTCCTCGCCTGGTTCGTGGTGGTTTACGTTTTCTTCACGCTTGTCCCCAACAAGCAGTGGCGCTACATAACCCCCGTCTTCCCCGTGTTAGCCATTTCAGCAGCAAGTTTCGTCGTTTTCCTCTATGGTAAAATAAAAGCGTGGAATCCAAAACCGCCAAGCCTGAACGGGCAGGTAGCCAAGAAGATTTTGGCGGGGCTTCTGATTGCTCTTACGGCAACGGCGATTGTTTACAGCAGCTACGAAGCTTACCAAATGACGGCAAGAGACCAGATTCACATTCCAACCGAAGAAACCGCCAAATACCTAGCCAGCCACATGAACCTGAACGAGTCAGCGGTGATTGTCTGCGCCTTCAACCTGTTAAACCAAGATATGCTCAGGTTCTATTTGCCTGCAAACATGTCCTCAGACCAAATCTGGCAGTACCCCGCCTTGGCAGTTGACGCCTTCACACCAAACTTCAACATCAACGAGTTCATCAGCCTCTGCGAACAACGAAACGTCAAATACCTCATCCTCTACGACTACGGAGTCGACACACCCTTCTTCAACACCACACTGACCTACACGAACGTCACCACCATGCTCTTCCAGTCGGGAAGATTCGGCTACACAGGAGACGAACCCTTCTTCGGCGACATGCCCTACAGAACTTTCCTCGTCGGATTCCACCAAAACGAAACCGCACCAAACTAACGCAGCTTTTTCACCGTTGCGTGCGTGACATAACTATTCCGATTATCTCTTGGGCTTTGGATGAAAGGAAACGCATGACAGCGGGCGTTTTCTTTAGCAGTTTGTACAGGAGACTGCTTATGGCTAGGGCGAAAGCGGGGAAAGCGGGCAGTATGTACCATTCAAGCTTTGTTTGAACCAGCGTAAACACCAGAAACACAATAGCCATCCACGCGATGATTAAAGTGTCTTCTTTTACGCGCTTGACCACGGCGTTGAACACGCAAAGCCCAACCGAAAACGGTAGCAGGACAACCCAGGCCAGATTTTCGTTATTAATCAAGTAGCTGAAGTAGAAGAGGTAGCCGCCAACGTGTCCCTCAATGGGCGTGCTTGCGCGCATGATGCCGGAGAAAACGAAGAAGGAATCCCAGAAGTCGGGTCCGAAACGGAGCGTCATGTAAAGCAGCCAAGGCGCAGCAACCAGAACCGCCACCAGCCAAAAGCGGAAGAAGCGTTTTTTGAACAGGGAAGTGAAGCCTTGTCCTGTTGCGGCAAAATAAACGAAAACGATAATGGGAATAAGGAAGGCACCAACCTGCTTGACCATGAACGCTAAACCAAAGAACAAGCCGCCCAAAGCCACATACCGCCCTGCATTCTCGGTTTTTTCGCTTAAAAGCAAAAAGTATATGCTGGCTGTGATGAAGAACACGAAAGAAACGTCCAGCATGGCGTGCCTGGCAAACACGTAGAACGTTGTGAACGTGCCTAAAACCAGCGCCGAAATGAAACCCACATGCGAGTTGTAAAGTTTCTTTCCCAAATAGAAAACCAGAACAAGGGATAGCGTGCCGAACACCGCGCTCCACAGTCTTGCGGCGAAGTTGGTGACGCCAAACACTTGGTAGGCGAGAGACATCAGCCACATGAAAAGCGGCGGCTTGCCAATCCACATCAGCAGGTCGCCAGAAGCCCACGGAGTCATGTAGTCGCCCGTCTTGAACATGTGGAACGCCCACTGAGAGTACGTTTGCTCGTCGGCAGCCCAAAGTGGCCCGCTTCCCAAGTCAACAAAGAACAACGCGGAAAAAGCCAGAATCGCCAAAACATAAACGACATCAACATGTTCCCGAAGCCAAGCAAGTTTCGGGTTAAAGGCTTTGTTGTCTTCTTTGTTTCGGTGGGTTAGTCTGGTTGACTGCACGAAGCGGGCGAAAACAAAAATGACTGCTGCGGCTACGGCGCACGCGAGGGCGTCAAAGATGATTGTGGTCCACGGTATAGAGTTTGTCTGTTGCTGGGGTAGGGAGTCGGTTGAGGTGCCGAGGGTGAAGGCGTAGACTTGGTGGTCGCTGGAGCCAACGTATAGGGTGCCGTTTACTATGGCTGGAGACGAATCCACGAAGTTGTCGGTGGCGTAGCTCCATTTCTTCTCTCCGGTGGAGGCGTCGAGGCAGTAGAGGTTGTAGTCTTCGGAGCCCACGTACACGTAGCCGTCTGCAACTGCTGGGGAAGACCTTACCCAGTAGCCCGTGGGGGTTTGCCACTTTTTCTCGCCGTTTGAAGCGTCCAAGCAGTACACGTTGTTATCGTCAGAGCCAATGTAGACGCAGCCGTAAGCCACAGCGGGAGAAGAGGACACTGAGCCACCTGTCAGGTACTGCCAGATTTTGTCGCCCGTGGACGCGTTAAGGCAGCAGACGTAACCGTCAATCGAGCCTATGTAAACAGCGCCGTTGGATACGGCGGGGGAGGAGATGACGCTTCCAGTGTGAGTTCGCCACATCGCGTCGCCCGTGGACGCGTTAAGGGCGTAAACATGGAAGTCGTCGGTGGCAAAGTACACGACGCCTTCTGAGACGGCGGGCGACGAATGCACGGGGTGCGTGGTCTGGTAACGCCATATGGTTTCGCCGTCTGAAGCGTTAAAGCAGAATATGTCATGGTCGCCAGACCCCACGTAGACGCAGCCATCCACGACTATGGGTGACGACCGCACGTAACCGCCGATTGTTGACGACCAAACGGGCATGCCCGTGGTGATGTTGAGGCAGTAAAAGTTGCCGTTGTCCGCGCCTACGTAGACGCAGCCGTTGGCGACGACGGGTGACGAGCGCACTTCGTTTCCCACTGGGAAGTGCAACGTTACTTCTCCGGTGGACGCGTTGAGCCAGTAAACGTTCCAGTCTGAGGAGCCTACGAGGACGTAGCCGTCTGCCACTGCTGGGGAAGACCTCACTCCCGCATATGTTTCATAAGTCCACAGGAGCTTAACGGAGCCCGTTGGGGTGTTGCTGGATGTGTAGCCGCTTCGGGTTAGGTCGTGGCGGAACATGCCCCACTGGTCGATGCTTGCGCTGGCGGTTAAAGACGTGCAGCACAGTTGAAGCAGAATGAGGAGGATGATTAGCATCCACTTGTGCTTTTTCATGGTCTCCCTTTCAGGCAACCAGTTGGTAGAATATTGTATATTAAACTAATTGAACTTCGGGAACGCCAAAGGGTAAAAAAAGGGTGCGGGGTGAAAAGTTATTTTATTTCTAGGAATTCGAAGCCTGTTTCTTTGTTTTTGACTCTGGTTGCTTTGGCGGAGGATAGTTCTAGGATGACTATTTCGCCTATTTGCCAGACTTCGATGCCCATGCGGACGCATCCTGTGATGGTGTTTTCGCTTCTGCCGAAGCTGGTGTGCATGTGAAGTTTCGGTTTTCCTGTTTCGTCCGGGAATATGGTGCCTACACCGCAGGCTTCATGTATTCCCTCAAGGAGGGTAACCATGGGTTCAGGCGGAACCGTGTAGCAGTCTTTTGGTCCGACTACGACACGGCTGTTTTCTTTTGCGCCGCCTAAGAAGAAGCACATTGCCGCAGAAACTTTGTTGTCTGCCGCGAATGTTTCTATAACGTCTGGGAGGCGGTCGCCGTCGTGTAATCTCAGCACGAAAGCTCTTCCCAATTTGGCTTCAGTGAACTGCATCATCAACACTTCTTGTGTTTTTAAATTGAATTGTGAGGCGCATCTAGTATAAAAATAATTGCATCCGAGAGGAGGGTACGGAGAAGTTTCATTTTGTTATACCCTTTTAAGGTAAAGTGGCGTTTCAGCTTCTCGTTTTCTTCTTTCCAGAGCAACCTCTATGTAGTCGTTTGCTGCAGCGTTTTTTGTCACTATTTGAAGGGGAGCATCTGTGCGTGTTTCAAGTTTTTCTTTTTGTGTGTGGCTCATTTCAATCCTTCCCTCAACCACACTTAAATAAGTATTAAGACTTAATAAACATTATGAGTGAATTTTACAATAAAAATTTCACAAGTAGCACTTCAACCCTTATTTGCAACCTCAAACTCAAAAACACCTGAAACCCGTTTTCAACGGTTGAAACGTTCTTCTTTCCACACGTCGGCGCTGTCACTGTAGCCGCGTCTCTCCCAGAAACCGCGCTCCTTGCCCCGCGTAAACCGCACATGCACAACCCACAAGGCGCTTTTGTAAGCGTACTTGTTTGGAACCACAAGCCGAAGCGGAAAACCGTAGCCCTCTTCCAGCTCTCGCCCGTTCAGCCTGTAAGCCAAAAGCACGTCGTCGCCTGCAAGTTCCTCCCAAAACAGCGAAGTCGTATATGAATCTGCACATTCAAAAGTGACCGCCCGCGCCGTGTCCAAGGGCTTGACCAGTTTTTCTATGTCTCTGAAAAGGAACCCTTCCCATCTGCAGTCCAGTACGCTCCAGCCTTCCACGCAGTGAAAATCGCTTGTGGAAACCGTTTTGGGCAGCGCCAGAACTTCCTTCCAGTTGAGCGTAGCTGGCTTTTTCACTTCGCCGTCAATGGTTAACGTGTAGGTTGCCAGGTTGATTTTCGGGTTAATCGAGGTTATGCCGGGGTGGTCTGTTCCCCACCTCAGAAGCCTGTTTATCGCCTTTTGCCCAGGCGGCAGTTTCCTTTCGCTTTGACCTTCAGAAGACATCAGTAAAACCACCAGTAACTGAGCATGAAAATGCAAGATAAAGCTTGCTAGCTGCCGAAGAAGCTGGTGAGCTTTTTTTGTTCACGTTCCTCTTTGCTGAACTGCGAGATTTTCACGCCGACCCTGCGGATTTCAAGCTCAGATTCATCCAGGAATTTTTCGAAAAGCTCTCGAACCGCTTGCCTGATAGCCTCAGCGTCGCGTGTGGAGGCTTCCAGTGTTTTCGAACGGCTTCGAACGCTCAAGTCAGTCAAGATGGCGATGATGGTAACTTGTTTGAAGCCTACGTCGCGCTGCACGAGGTCTCTGTGGATGTCTTCAACTTGCTGGTCGGTTTTCTCAAGCACCACATTCAGTTCACGCGTGTTCTCTTTCAACGTGGAGATTCGGCTTATTGATTCTGCCGCGCCTGTTTCCTGAACGGGCTCGTTGTCCACGCCGTTGGCTGCATTATGAAAGTACACGCCGAGCTTTTTCCCGAACACTTCCACGAGCCGTTGCACGTCGTAGCTTGCCAGTTCGCCAATTGTCTTGACGCCCAACTCAGCCAGCTTCACCGTTGTCTTGCGCCCCACGCCCAGGAGCCGCTCAACAGGCAAAGGCGACAGAAAACTCTTAACCGCTTCAGGCTCTACAGCGGTTAACCCGTCAGGTTTCTGGTTGTCCGCCGCGATTTTAGCCACAAGTTTGTTCGGTCCAACACCCACAGAAAACGTGATGCCCACCCCCGCTTTCACTTCCTGCTTCATTTTCTCGGCTAAATCCCGCGCCGCCTCGAAGCTGCCGTTGACCCTGCTGGAGACATCTAAGTAAGCCTCGTCTATGCTTGTCTGTTCGAAACTGTCAGCGTAGCCTCTAAGCATACCCATTATCTTATCGGAGATTTGCTCGTAAAACTTGCCGTCAACAGGCAGAAACACGGCTTCGGTGCCTTCCAGCCGCCTCTTCGCCAAATACAACGGAATCCCAGATTTGACCTTGTATTCTCGGGCAACGTAGTTGGCTGTGCTGACGGCGCCGCTGTCCTCGGTGCGACCCGAATAAACGCCTACCACAACGGGTTTGCCTCGGAGCGCGGAATTGCGGAGTTCCTCGCATTGAGCGAAAAAGTAGTCGAAATCCGCCAGCATCACAACACGCCCCTGCAACATATTCACCTCGACTCAGCGTTCAGCATCCATGAACCGTCGCACGCAGCCGTGTTCAACCTTGGTAAGCCTTCTCTGCAGACGCCGAATTGCATGCCGTTTGCCACTGCCAAGTCGCGGATGTTTTTCATGAGTTTGAACCGCAAGTCTCGGGGAAGCAGAGTGTTGCCGCCTATTTTTTCGCCCTGCTTGAAGTATAGGGGCTTCAGCTTTTCCGCCACCTTGGGCATAACGGCGGAGAATCTGCGCCAGTTGTCTGGTTTCACCTTGTACGTTGAGCTTGTGACGTGCTTGACGCCTATGTCTGCGAGTGTGGCGGCGAGTCTGGCTGGCTGGTCGTTCACAAACGGGATCACGGGGTCTATCCGCACCGAAACGGGTATGCCTTTGCTTATGAGGTCTTGGGCGGCGCTGAGCCGTTCGGCTGGTGGCGGAGCGTTTGGCTCCAAGAGTTTTGCCACTTCCGCGTCGTCGGTGGTTATGGTTAACGCGACTGTTGACGGCGTCTTGCTTAGGATGTCGTCGTCTCTGATGACGAGGTTGGATTTTGTGATGATTTGGATTCGACAGTTGTTTTCCGCAAGGATTTCAAGGCATTTCCGGGTCAAGCCAGCGGTGGCTTCCAACCGCGGGTACGGGTCAGAACTGTTAGCGACCGATACGGTTTCGCCCCTGAGCTTCGCGGCTTCCCGCTGCAACCGCCCAAGCAAGCCCTTCTTCTGTCTGCACTTGGCGAACTGGGGAATGTAGCTTGAAGCGTAACAGTAAACGCAGCCGTGGTCGCAGCCAGTATACGGATTAAAAGTAAGTTTAGGCGGGCACGTGCACATGCTGGAATGCCAAGGGTCAAACCGCGAAATCAAAGCCACTAATGATCACTACACCTACCATAAATGGAGCGGGCAGACAAAAACCATTCGCCAAAAAAATACAATTTAAGCGCCCCCAGAGACAACATCAAGTTTCTGCTACGAGACCGCATTCTATGTACAAAAGCATTTGGAAAGTAGCAACATTAAAAGTTAATCCCCAAACCATCCTCTGCTTGTTTGCCTTACTTGCCCTTCTCAAACAGCAAATAATGATTTACGAAAGCTGTCGTCATGCCCACGTCGCCCGCTGCTTGATAGGTGTGTAGATGCCAACCCGCCTTTTCCCACTCCTCAATTACCTTGCCAACGTCGTTATGATGCCCAACCAGTACACATTTCCATTCTTTCAACTTTCCCATCACCTCCTCAGTCACTTGCTTGAAACAATATTCCATCTCAAAGCGCATTAATAATTTAAGCAGCAACATTAAGCCTATTTGGATCCTAATAGAAATACATTGCAGAAAAGGGGGGAGGGGGTCTATCTCCACAAAAAACAATAGGGGATCTACCCGTATTGCCGCGGAAACCAGCCAAAAAAATGTTGAAAAGCAGGCTTCACAGGATTCCAAGCAGTTTAATATATATAAGTGCTATAGAAAAAAATCGCAAGCCAGTTCACCAGAAGCATGGTATGTAATCTCTAATCCGCAATGGCACATCGAGTGATTCGGCAATCGCTTTGACTTTGTCTATGTTGACTTCTGGCATTCTTACGGCTGAGACTTCCACTTCTAACCCAGCCTTTTTTGCTTTTTTGACGAAATCCACCACTGCTGCGAAGCCGCCAGCGAAGTCTGGTTTGCAGTTCTCCGCGTAACTCGTTTCGTCATGACCGTTCAAGCTCACACTTACGCTGCTGACACCAGCATCACGCAGTTCTTCGGCAACGCTTCTGCCCTTGTTCAACACGTAACCGTGACCGTTCGTATCAACCCTTATCGGAACTGAACCGTAATGTTCCCGTATCCACCTTGCAAACTCCAGCAGAACAGGCAACCGCGCAGTTGGTTCGCCGAAACCGCAGAAAACCACTTCGCTCCAGCGTTTTAAACTCCAAGCCGCTTCAAACTCGGCTTTCACTTCAGCTGTTGTTGGTTCCTTTTTCAGTTTCAGGTTGAAGCCGCCGACGCCGTTTTTGAAGTTGCGGAAGCAGAACCAGCAGCGGTTAGAACACTTGTTGGTTATGTTCAAGTACAAGCTGTTACCCAGCCAATACACGACTATAGGTTTTTCCTCGCCCACCACGCCTTTTTCACGCCCTACGCTGCAACCACTCGCTTGAACTATATAGTCTATAGTTTCTATAGTGAGAACCCTTTAATCGCGTTAAGGCCTTTCCGCTAAAGGGGAAGAAGAGAGGAAATGAAGAAAATACCACTTTTTGAATACGAAGTCCCACACTGCCACAAGCGCCGCCATGCAGTTGACCCCGTTGACCCGAAACAGAAACGGTAAAACGGTCACCCAGCGGCAAACAAAACTCAGGCAGAAAAGAGCTAACACGCTCGACATTCAACCAGACATACTCAACCCGCATTCTCATCAATGTTTCCTTCTGTAAGCCACAACGTAAACAAGAACCAGCGAACCCGCAACTGCAACAGCCACCACAGACCAAAACGGAAACTCTTCGGGAACTTGCCCTGAACCCTTAAACATAACAACCAAGTCACCCTCCAAAGGTTCACCCAACGCAGAACGCATATCAATAGTAACAGTTTGCGCGTCACACGTAATTTTTGACTTAAAAGCTTTCTCGTTCCAAACACTATCCTCCAACGTCGTGTAAGCACGAACATCCAAAACCGCAGCCTCAAAACGCACCGTAAAATACGCCATAGAATAAGGACTTAACTCCGTCAAGTAATCAGCGATGTTAAGGTCATACAAAAACAGGCTACTTCCGTTAACAACCGCAACAGGATGCTCATACTGAACCGTAAGCAGAAAACGCTCAGAAACAGGACTAACCTCACAGTAAACCATCTCCCAATCACCAATGGCAGTGTGATGCGTACTATAAGGCCAATCACTGCACTCAAGCTCTGCACCATCCACCCACGCACGAAAATCAATTGTTCCAGGTGGTGTAGGATAAACCATAGGCAACACGGCAGGAACACAAGACTCATCATCCGCCGTCAAAACCTGAATTGGGTATGTTCCATCAATCTTCGCCCACAAAGTCCCATTAACCTCAGTGATGGTGTAGTTAACGTATTCCCTAGGCATCGCAAGAGCAGGAATATCCTCAGATTCAGGGTTCGCCTCTGCAGGACTAGCCAAACATGCTGCGGCTGAAACCGCAAGCACAAAGATTAACGCCATAGCCAACTTTTTCGTCGCAAACACCCTGTAATACTGCACTGCACTTCCCCATATGCTTTTTCAAAGTTCCTCCAAAACTTGAACACTTATATGGCTTAGATGAACACGTTTAATTGAAGAAAATATGGGTTCCAAAACGCTCGTCGCCATAGCCCTCATACTCATTGTAGCAGCCACCATCTTCGTCTTAGACACAACCTCACTCCTCAACCCAATCCTAGAAAGGTTGTCACTCCGCAAACCCGAAACCACAACGTACACAACCGCTTTAAGCGTAGACGGATACGCAGACAAAACAGACTCGCCGCAAGGCCACTACAGAATCACGTATTCGGTGTCAAACAAGGGAAATGCAACCGCGGAAAACGTTACGCTGACAACCACAATCGACGGGGAAAACAAAGAAACCAAAACAATCCCGTCACTTCCAGCTTCAGACACCGCAAACTACTCGCTTGTAGTTCAAGCAGCACCCAGCGAACTGCACATAGCAAAAGTGCAAGCTTCATGCAACGGCTCCGCAGACACCTACTCGTTCGCGTTCGGAGCAGATGTACCACGAACATTCAGCGACAACCCAGAACAAGTCAAACTGTTCGTCACTCCCAAAGACCCCAACATAATCACCCTCAAAAACGACATAGTAAACGAAGATTCACTTCTGAAAATGAAAGACTGGATTGCACTACGCGACTGGGTTGGAAACAATATCCAATACAAACACGACCAAGACATCCACGGAACACGCGAATACTGGCAGTTTGCAAAAGAAACCGTAACCCTGAAAACAGGAGACTGCGAAGACTTCTCCATACTCCTCTGCTCACTCCTCCGCTCAGCAGGATACACTCCAAACGACGTATACATCGTCATAGGCAAAAACCAAAACGGATACCACTCATGGGTAAAGATAAACCTCGAAACCATAGGATGGTACAACATAGAACCCCAAGAAAACGGCTTCGCAACACTCGTAGGAGACTTCCTCACACTATCCGACTACCAAGCACTATACGAATTCAACGACCAACAATTCCACCAACTAAACTAACAAGAACAGAAAACCGCTTCACCCTGCAGGTATTAAAAGGACTAAACAAGTTTTTTATGCGCTTGCCACACTATACTATTATTGGAGTGTTTTGTTTGAGCGAGGAAAACGTTATCGAAATTGGGCACATAACGCATTTCTTCTCCAAAATCAACGTCGCAGTGCTAGAACTCACGGCACCATTAGCAGTTGGCGACCGCATACTCGTCAAGGGACCCACCACAGATTTTGAACAGACCGTGGATTCCATGCAAATCGAACACGCCAACATCCCCCAAGCAGAAGCTGGTCAAAGCATAGGCTTGAAAATGGCGGAACACGTAAAAGAAAGAGACGTAGTGTACAAGAAACTCTAACCGCTCACCATTTTTTCTTTATCCTGACCCACGAAATGCTACGCATCTCCGGTTGAAACGTCAACTATCCACTTTATCTTCAGCGTTCAAAGCATCTGGCTCCTGTTTTTATGGACCGTTTGATGAATGTGCGTCCTATACAACTGTTGATACTTATTGGCAATTCATAACCCTTTACTTACTATTTGAGATACTTTATCCATCAGCCCCAGCTGAAAACGTAAGTTAACTTCAGTAACGGTTAGGCTAAAAATGCAAAGCAAATCCCAAAGAAACGCCGAAAGCAACTTCACTACCTTTCTAAAGTTCATCGCTGACCCTGCGCTCATTATTGATGGAAACACAAAGATTCTTGTGGTAAACGACGCACTTATGAGTTTGACTGGTCTGAAAGAGAAAGACCTTGTTGGCACACCAGTCTTAGATTTGAACATCTTGAACGCGGAAACCAAGTCAATAATTGCTGAAAAATTTGGAGCAAGGATCAAAGGTTTAAATGTTAAACCATACGAAGTTTCCTTCACAGACACAGATGGTGAAGTAAGGTCTGTAGAGATAACTTCAAAAAAGATAGATTATTTTGAACAGCTTGCTTTCCTAGTTGTTGTTCACGACATAACTCAAAGAGAAGCAAAGGCAAAGCAGCTTGAGCAATACTCCGAAAAAATGGAAGTAATCGTAAATGAGAAAGTCAAAGAAATTGAAGAAAGAGAGAAAAATTACAGAATACTAGTTGAACAGTCTCTGCAAGGAATTTTGATTGGTCATTTAGCACCCTTCAGATTCGTTTTTGCTAATCAGACCGCGGTTAAAATTCTAGGTTACACGGTTGATGAATTAAAGTCGTTGGCAACCGAAGAAATAAAGGGCTTGATATATTCTGATGACTTATCATCCGTCTTGAGAAAATTTCGGGAAGGTTTGCTGAGAAAAAAAACGCCTAACCAATTTGACTTTCGTATGATAAAAAAGAACGGGAAAATATGTTGGGTGGAGACATTCTGCTCCCTTATTACTTATGCTGGAGAAACAGCAGTACAAGTGCTTTTTGTAGACATAACGGAACGCAAGAAAGCCGAAGAAGCTCTCAAAGAAAGTGAAGAGCAATTCAGGAACCTCTCTGAAGAGTCTCCAAACATGATTTTCATAAACAAACAGGGAAGAGTAGTCTACGCAAACAAGAAATGCGAGGAAATAATGGGATATACCAAAGAAGTATTCTACTCGCCCACCTTTAATTTCTTCTCGCTTATCGCCCCAGATTCAGTAAAGACGCTACGTTCAAATTACAATAAACATAAGTCTGGGGAAGAAGTAGCACCATATGAATATGCTCTTGTCACCAAAACGGGCGAGCGCATCAATGCGGTCATAACAACAAAACTGATAAAATACAACGGCGCCAGCGCCATTCTCGGAATAATAACCGATATAACCGAGCGCAAAAAAATGGAAACGACGCTGCGGGAAGCAGAGAAACGTTACCACGCACTTTTTGATAAGGCGCCTTTAGGCATTCTGGTTGTTGATGAAACGGCAACTGCGGTTGAGTTCAACGAAGAAGCCCACCGCCAACTTGGATATACCAGAGAAGAGTTCGCAAAACTCAAGGTTTATGACTATGAGGTAAATGAAACCCCTAAAGAAACACGAGCACGCATGAAAAAGGTAATGCGTGAAGGAAAGGACGAGTTTGAAACCCAGCACCGCACCAAGAACGGAGAAATCAGAGATGTCGTTATCACGGTGCAGCTGATTGAGCTTGCTGGAAAGAAGTTTTTCCATCTAATCACGCGCGACATTACCGAACAGAAGAAAATTGAACGGGAACTTAAAATCGAAAAAGACAAGCTTGACGCTGTTACAGAGAACATTGGTGCTGGTCTTGGAATCATCAGCAAAGACTATCGTATATTGTGGGCGAACAAGCTTTTGAAGGAAGTCCATGGTGAGTGTGAAGGTAAAAAATGTTTTGCAACCTTTAACAGGCTCACTGGCGTTTGTCCAGATTGCGGTGTTAAAAAAATCTTTACAGGTGGCGTGCCCATCGACATTCACGAATATTCTAACGTGGATGACAAAGGCGACAGGTACTGGATTGAACTTATTGTCACTCCAATTAAAGATGAAAAAGGAAATATTATAGCCGCGCTGGAACTGGCAGTAAACATAACCGAAAGGAAAATTATGCAAAACAAGTTAGCAGAGTATTCGCAGAAGCTGGAGAAACTAGTTAATACAAGAACAAATCAATTGAAGTTGGCGCAGGCTAAACTTGTTAAGTCTGAGAGACTTGCCGTCATTGGCGAATTAGCTGCGATGGTTGGGCATGACCTGCGTAACCCGCTGACAGGAATAATGGGTGCAGCATACTACCTGAAAACCAAACATACACCTGAACTGGGCGCTAAAGCAAAAGAAATGCTTGAAACCATCGAGAACGCTATTATCTATTCAAACAAAATCGTAAACGACCTACTGGAGTATTCACGAGATCTGAAACTGGAACTCGCAGAGACCACTCCAAAGGAACTGTTGAAAACCGCGTTATCTTTAATTGATGTTCCAAAAGGTATTCACGTTATAGACGCCACCGAGGACAATTCTACGGTAAAAATTGATGCTGAAAAAATGCGCCGCGTTTTCGTTAACATAATTAGAAACGCTTTTGACGCCATGACTGAAGGCGGAACCTTGACGATAAAAAGCAGGAAAGCCAAAGACAAGCTAGAATTCTCCTTCAAGGATACTGGAGTAGGGATGTCAAAAGAGACCTTAAGCAAGCTTAAGGGTGGTGTTCCATTGTTCACGACTAAAGCTAAAGGCATGGGCTTCGGCGTGCCCATCTGCAAACGTATAGCAGAAGCTCACGACGGAACACTCGCTGTGGAAAGCAGAGTCGGAAAAGGAACCACCGTTACCATAACGGTTCCAGTTAAACCCAAGCCTGTTGACGCAACCCAAGACGTTTGGATTTTCAACGAATCGATGATAGAAACAGTTAAAGCAGGAAAAACAAAATAAACCAAAACCCGTTTGTTGTTGCATTATAGCTACCACATAGTTTTATGACCACACCGCGCAGTCTTAAATTTACGGAGAAACGAAAATTGAATCGCAGAAAATTGGCTCTGGTTTGTGCGTTTACACTGATACTGACCACTTTAGTGTTTGTGAGCGTTCAGGTGCAGACAATTCAAGCGCTTGTTCCAAGCATCGTTAGCGTTGAGCATTACGATGTCGGGTCAGTAACTTGGCTGAACATCACTATAAATCACACGCCTCCGCCTGCGATTGGACCGAGCCATTACGTCTCGAATGTTCAGGTTGAAGTCAACGGCACAACGCAAAACCTGTCTCAGTCACCTCAGAGTACAGAAACATTCAGTGTACAGTACAGTCTGGGACCCAACAGTAACACATATTTGGTGCGGGCACGCGCCTTGTGTACTGTTCACGGCTACAGCGCATTTTCCAGCACAGTATCAGTCCCAGAAATCTCGCTAACAACGGTAATTCTCTTCATAACAGTAGCTACGGTCACAACTGTAATTGTCAGAAGCACCTTAAGGCGACATAAAAACACCATACGCTGCAGTAAATACTTACTCCAGTAATACGGCTTACCTTTTGCAGCTCAGGGGATTATCTCGCAGCCATTGTACTTCATGAATTCAAAATCGTTTAAGCTGATTTTCCCAGCACTGATTAATCGTTTTATATGCGGTAGCTCCGACTCAACAGCTTTTATCAGCCCCCTTACGGTGTTGCAGACCGTTGCATACGCTTCGCTACTCCAGCGTTTGGTTATGTTCGCGTAGAGACAGCGTCCGCCGCAAATGTTAAGTACGTCGCATTCGCTGCAGGGTGTCTCCACGAAGGTTTTCTTCAGTTTAAGCGGATGCGCGTTGCTTACATGCCCTAGATAGTAGTTTTTCATGCCCCACATGGCAGGGCATGGAATTATGTAACCGTCGGTTTGGATAGAGTAATTTATCCATCCGCCGCCGCAGCGGAGCAAGCTCTTTTTTTCTCCGAGCAGGAGCGAGTTTGCGATGCCTAGAAGGGGATAAAGCCGCAGAACCTCACGTTTCTTTTCCATGTGATCAACCCAGAAACGCGCCAGTCTCTTCACGCCTGAAATGTAGCTGTCTTCACTCCAGCTTTTGAAGTTCCGCCGTGCGCAGTCGTTTGCCCAGAATCCCGCGTTGAGTTGCCAGTGAACCGACGAGAACGAGTGCTCGTTATTGTCAGCGAGCCATGTGACTTGCTCGTAGATGTCTGTCTGCTCCATAACCGTCATCCGTGCGATCAGCTCGCCGCGGAAACCGTTCTCCACGATAAGGTTCACGTTGTCCAATACTTTCCGAAACGTTCCCCCACCTCGGTAGTAATCGGTTAATTCTTTGTCTCCATCTAAGGAAACCAGAATCGTGTGGAACTGGTTAACATACTTTGGCTCCAGCTTGTCCAAAAGCAAGCCGTTTGTTTGCATCATGAAGTGCCTCGGCTTAGCGGAATCCATTATCTGCTTGATTTCATCGATGCAGACTAGGGGTTCGCCGCCGTAAAAAGTCAAGACGCATTCAGGGTCTTCGCTGCAAAACTTGGTTAGCAATTCGAGGTCGTAACTGGTTTTTCTGGGCAAAGCGTAGTCCACGTCGAAATCGGTGAAGTCCTCGTCAAAATCCTCAAAGGACTCGCCGAAACAGTACCTGCACTGAAGATTACACTCGGTTGTGAGTATCACGTGGAAAAACATGGCTTCCCCGCCGAAAAGTCTACTCCTGCGCTTAACATGGTTTTCTTAAGCCACTTGCCCTTGGAGGGCAATTAAGGTTTCTATCCTGTGCCTAAACCTAACGGGGTTAAGCTTTGCATTTTCAAGTACATGCAGTAGACTTCAAGCAGGGGCTTTTTGTACACCCAACCTCTTAATTTAGCAGCCCGAAGTAAAGGTTGCCCATACGTTTCAAGCCACAACTTGTTGAACGTTCTAGGATTGCCTTCAGCAATTGCTTCCGCAGCTAGTTCTCCGCCTAACAGGGCGTAAAATATGCCGCTTCCAGTTATCGCGTCCACATGACCAGCGGCGTCGCCGATTAACACCCAGTTTGACCCCGCAATCGGCGTGCGGAACGTTTTGGTGTCCTTAATGTTTGGTATCAGCGCGGTCCACTCTGAGATTTTTTTTGCTTGCGGATAATAACCGTGGATAACCGCGTCCAACTCGTTTTTGAGTTCATGAGAATAACGCATCTCTGAGCTGCCGATTCCTATGCTGGTGTCCTCTCCGCGTGGAATAATCCAGAAGTAGCCTTTCTTGTCGGGTAAAAGTTTCAGGGTGATTTCTTCGTTTTCAAGTCCCTTAACGAAGTATCCGAAACACACGCCTTTGTCTCGTCTGCTTAACGAGCCAATTATGTTCCTTCTTACCATGCTGTTGACGCCGTCAGCGCCAACCACAGTCTCAGCAGCGTACGATTGCTTTGGGGTTCTGATTTTCCACCAGCCATACTTGCGTTCTAAACCTATGACTTTCTCCTCAACCAATTCAGCGCCCGAATTTACAGCCATACTCAACAGGTACTGATCAAATTTTAATCGTGAAAGACCAAGAGCCTTGTGTTTCCTGAAAACGAGAACCAGTCGTCTTCCACTGGGCGCTATAAGCGTCATTTCACTTCTTTCATTGTGCGGTATTGGCAGAGTATTCAGGAAAGGAAAAAATTCTTGCGCGCCAGCAGGCACCAAGCCGCCACAAGGCTTCTCCCTAGGATGCGAATAATCAAACACACTTGGACAAATGCCCTTTGCTGCAAGCTTATATGCACAGTACGAGCCGGCTGGACCAGCCCCTACAATTGCTACCTTAATCAAGGCGGTACGCCGAAGCTTATAATATGCAAGTTTAAAGCTATAAAAGTTACAACAAAACCTTTCGTGTTCAGCCTTCAAAAGAAGAAACTAGGAGTATTTTTCTGCTTCTTTCTGTGCTTTTTCCAAGTAAGTTTTGATTTCTCGGTCCTTTATAGTCTTCTCAGGCAGAGTCTCAGGCGCGTACATTAATGGCAGAACAGCCAAGAAAAGGAAAAAGCTTGCCAGAGAGAAAGCTGCTGCGGGGTGAATGTCACTAGCGAAGGGGCTGATTATTGTAGGCAGGAAGCCTGCGAGAAGAAAAGGAAGACCACCCAAGGCATAATACTTATCTTTTTCATAATTCTCCCCGAGATCACCCCAGATAGCCATGAAGAAAACTGAAAAAAGTAATCCCCATGTCACGCCATCAAGAACCAAATACAAGTACATAGCTGCAGAATAGGAATAAAAAACACTCAGCGCAGCGTATTCTAAACCAATCATGATAAAACCTGCAATGACTATTCTCTTTCTTCCAACACGATCTGCAAAGAAGCCTGCAATAGTTGCGACAACGCCAATAATAGCATACTCTAAAATATTGATAAGGGCAAATTCATCGCCGAATACTGTGGTCAATACAGGGATTTCTGCAAAATTTATTATGCAGAACATGAGCCATGGAAACAAGTATAACAGTATCTCTCTCTTGCGTATAACTTCTAAATAACTAAGAGCTTTTTGCGTGTTAAGCGTCTTGTATTCGCCAATAAGAACAGTAAAGCCGAGGCAGCCTAAACATCGCCAGATTGTCAGCGTGGCTATTATTTCCCATTGTCCAGCTATAGTTGTTAAAAAGGCAAAGACCAAAACAGTGAAGCCTACAATACTCCATATTATTCCACCTATCAAGCCGCGGTTTTCAACAGCTGTCGAATCTGCAAAATAGCTTAAGCAAGAAGGTAAACCTATTCCGATT
>Ga0307423_1000637_pt1 | contig 23268 bp, 23 predicted proteins | sample SalMarWE160310MG_FD_202154 | JGI IMG/M metagenome (GOLD analysis project Ga0307423, IMG submission 202154) | Salt marsh sediment microbial communities from the Plum Island Ecosystem LTER, Massachusetts, United States - WE1603-10 | ecosystem: Environmental > Aquatic > Marine > Intertidal zone >...
CTTAGCATCATGTCCTTTCCAGTCTGTGGGTTCCTCAGCTTATAAATGGTCATCGTCAGCCTCCGGGACGCCCCAATCCACCTCGTTCTGGTCTGAAAACAGGTCTTCCTCCAATTTCCTTCGTCTTTGTTCTTCGTTGTCAAGTTCTTCTGCGGCAAGGGAATCTATGCAAGAGCCTATTATCACCGCATCGAACCAGTCATGGTCCCCGTCAAACGGATCAAAATCAAAATCCATGAGTTCACCTAAGCTTCACCCTTGAACGTCTTGAAGCTACTCGCCGGCAAGCCGCTTGTGACAATCGGAACCTGTCTTTGAGAATCACTATAGATCAACCGAGCTTCCTTTTGCGGCGGGCAATAGCCGCCAACGCCTCTTTGGCCAAGGCACCTACGGTTCGGGCCACCAACGCGCCATTCAAATATAACGGCACGTGGGCGTCATCGCCTGTGAGCGCTTCCAGTCTCGGCCGGGCTGTCTCAGCCCCGAGCAAGCCGAGTGCCCACACGGACAGTCCTCGCAACGCGGCATCCGAAGATGCCAGAAAGAATAGAAGATGCGGCGCCGCATCCTGGACAATTTCAGGCCTCACCTGGGCCGCGCGACCGATAGCCCACACAGCGCCCCGCTGCAAGGGTTCATATTCCAGGAAATTGCCGTCTTCACGAACGTAGGAAACCAGCAGACAACCATACTCCCGGGCAAGGCCCTCATGACGGGCCACAATTTCACCCAGGGTTTCCGGGACGCCCCAGCCGATCCCTCCGGACTCATCGTTGAGCATCCAGATGAGGCGGCGCATGACCACACGGGAAGACTCGATCTCCTGGTCGGCCAGATTTACAAGGACTTCGCCCAGAGCCGTGACACCGCGCCATTTGACTTGCTCATCAGTGCTTAGCAGGGAGGACAGAAGAGGATTGATGACCTGACGGGCGGGCCACTGGTGAAGCTCGTCCAGACGTGCCCGAAAATTATCGGCTTTCAGTATCGCAAAGACCTTGCGTTTGAGATCTCTGCCGCCAAGCTTTGGCGCCCCCATTTTGCCTGCTGTTAAGTCAGTGCTTGAAGCCATCTCTGAACCCCGGGGCTGTTGCTAAAAGCTGATCACTTCAAACCCTTCTTCCATATATCTCGCCATGCTGGGGTGTCCGGTCATTTCATCCAGGAGTCTCAGCCCCTGATCTCTGGCAGCATCCAGCGTCCCCATTTTATTTGAACACGCCTTGCAAACGCCATCAATCAAGTCGAGCCCCTTTGCTTTTTCGTAAAGCCGCAGCAAGGGATGACCTTCCTGGGCCAATTCAGGGACCAACTTGGTGGCTGCCCCCTCGATGACGATCTTCACATCATAGCCCCTATCGTTCATGTCAAGAGCATTGAGAAGCACATGGACAAAGCACATGACTTCTCCATTGTAGGCAAACAAAGCAACTTTTTTCATGAAGCGGCCTCCCTGTATGTGTCAAGCTTCTTCCCAACGAATGCACTGACACGGACAATTCTTGATGCACTCGTCGACCTCCTCTTCGGGGTACTCGGGCAAATCGATCACCTCGATGTAACCCGCATCGTTTTGTCTGAACACCGAAGGGCACAACTCCAAACACGCGTCGCAGTCAACGCATTCCCCAATGTCAATAACCGGCTTTTTCATCCTCTCCGACATTTTTCACTCCGGTACCTGGTCGCTCGGTCTTTGACCATCACATTCTCGTGTGTCCTGCCGATGCGAAAGAGCCTCCGGGGGACCCATTCATTTGGGAAGGGCGGCGGCAATTGTTTTGCTCAGTTCACGACAGGCCTCAATGCCTTGATCATCGGGGACATATTGTATCTTTAATCCGGGATGAACCAGTTTGAAATCCATCGCTTCCAGTTCCCGGCTGATCAGTTTTGCGGCCTCGCCGCTCCATCCATAAGATCCGAATGCGGCCCCCAGTTTGTTCTTCGGTCGCAGACCCTTCATGTAGGTCAGGAAATCACTCACCGTTGGGAAAAGGCCATTGTTCAGGGTTGGAGACCCGATGACCACGGCACCGGCGTCCAGCACTTCCGTCATGACGTCGCTGCGGTGAGAGCAGCGTAAAGACATGGGTATGGCGCGAACACCTTCTTCGAGGAGGCCGGCCACGATCGCTTCGGCCATTTTCTGCGTGCTGTGCCACATACTGTCATAAACGACGACGGCTTTTCGCCCGGGTTGCTGCGTTGCCCATCGTACGTATGCATTGATAATCTTGCCCGGGTCCTTGCGCCAGACGATCCCGTGGTCAGGGCAAATGGTGTCTATAGGAAGCCCCAGCTTTTGAACTTTTTCGACCAGTTTAAGGATGAGCGGCGCATAAAGGAGCAAGATATTTGCAAAGTATTTTGCAGCATGGGGCATGATCGCTTCGCCGACCTCATCATCAAATCTCTCGGGTCCCGCGTAATGCTGTCCAAAGGCGTCGCTTGCAAAGAGGAGTCGGTCCTCCTTCACATAGGTAAACATACTGTCCGGCCAGTGAAGCATTCTGGTTTCCAGGAACGCAAGGGTTCTTTTCCCGATGCTCAATGCTCCACCATCTTCAACCGGTTGATAATTCCATCTTTGCCGGAAATGACGGGAGAGATTCTTCAACCCCAGCTTTGAGCAATAAAGCGGGGTGTCTTCTCCGACTCTGTGCATCACTCTCGGCAGACCCCCGGAATGATCCATTTCGGTATGATTGCTGATCACGTAATCGATCTTTCGGGGCTCGATGATCTGGCTGATGCCCTCGATCAGGTCGTCTTCAAATTCTTTCTTGACCGTGTCGATCAGGGTCACCTTTTCATCCATGACCAGGTAAGCGTTGTACGTGGTCCCGCTCGGGGTGGAGTACCCATGCATGTCACGGATATTCCAGTCAACGGCGCTCAGCAAATAAATGTCCTTGGCAATTTCTATGGGTCGCATGGTTTCTTCCTTGTTGGACGTTTCTCACCTAAACGGTCACTTCTGAGCTTTGGGCGAGACATGTCAGGGCGGACTCGAGCTTTTCGCGGTCAAAGCCCACCATGACCTCATTGCACACCGATATGACCGGAACCCTCAAGGCACCGCCCGAGATCTTCCGCATTTCTTCAAGAGCCGCCTTGTCTTTAGTCACGTCATAGGCGGTAAACGGAATACCCTTTTCCGAAAGGAACTCTTTCAGCATTTTGCAGTATGGTCACGTCGGCGTCGTGTAAATCTTCAATTCCTGACTCATGCAAACCTCCTTTTCCTCAAGCCTGAAACAATGTGCCCTTAAATTATTCCTTTTCAAACTGATCCTTGGTCGCTCCACACACCGGACAGGTCCAATCATCGGGCAGGTCCTCAAATCTTGTTCCTGCCTCAATGCCGTTTTCAGGATCTCCCTGTGCGGGATCATACACATAACCGCAAACCGAACAGACATAACGATCCATAGATCTAGTCCTCCTTTTCTGACTGAATTATTTGTGAGGGGCCCTGCAGCCCCGGTGTTCCTATTTCTTCGCGAATGAACCCGCCAACCCGTTCTTCTATATCGTCTCTGACCTCACGCATCCACGCGAGAGCGTCCCCCCCGTGTTTCGGTAAATCCCAATCTATCCGTCGAACACCCGGGAGGTCAGGAGATACATTGGGAGAACCCACGGACACAATGAGCTCAGGCACCCCGCGGGCAACCGCATCCCGGATGGACTTCGGCTTTCGAAAAGCCATATCGATGCCCTTTTCGCCCATGACTTTGGTCATCAGGGGATTAATTTCTTCTGTCGGAGCGCTCCCCGCGCTTTCAACATCGATTCTGTCACCGGCATAGTACTGGGTGAAGGCGCTTGCCATTTGACTGAAAGACGCATTGTCATGACAAAGGAAAAGGACCTTTTTTCTATTCAGAAGGGGCGCGACCAGAGCTTTGGCCGCTTCTTTTACGTCCTCCAACGCAGTCGGGTGTTTTGCGATGTCGCCTGCTTTTTCAATCTTTCGGTACGTGAGACTCTTCTCAAAGCTTGCCCCGACTGCGTCAAAGAAATACTTGGCGGTCAGGATGATGCCGTCAAAGAGGTTCGCTCCCTTTGTGGCCCCCACGGACAGAAGCAGACCGCGCCGCCATTTACCGCCCGGGTCGACGAGCTTGTGCACATATTTCCGGGCCCACAGGGCTTGCGATCGATCAATGAGGGCTTTTAACTGAGCCGTGGGCCCGTAAAAAAAGACCGGGGTGGCGATGACAACGATGTCTGCCTGATGGAGCAATGAAAAAATCGGCCTGACCTCATCGTCAATGGGACAGAAGCCCTCTCTTTCGCAAGTGCCACATTCCTGGCAGGGTGAGATCTTTTTTGCAGCAACGTCGATACGGCGTGTACGACCGCCGAGCCGCTCGGCCTCTTCCAGGAAAGCAGAAAGAAGCACGCTTGTATTTCCTTTGAGGCGTGGACTTCCCTGCAGGCCGAGAACAAGCATGAAGAGATTCTCCTGAGCAACGTTGGGGTAAACAAACAGGAAGCAACCGACATAAGTGTCAGCCGGTGTCACTGATGTTCAACTTCCGCAAGCGCAATGAATTACTCACAACAGAGACCGAACTCATAGCCATAGCCGCTGCGGCAAAGACCGGGTTCAAAAGAATGCCGAAGAAGGGATACAAGACCCCGGCCGCAACAGGTATACCGAGACTGTTATAAAAGAAAGCCCAGAAAAGGTTCTGTTTGATGACTTTCATGGTTTGAAAGGAGAGCCGGATCGCAGCGGGAACGGAACGCAAATCATCGCTCATGAGCGTAATGTCGCTCGCTTCCATGGCCACATCCGTGCCGGCCCCAATGGCGATCCCGATGTCGGATGCCGTCAACGCCGGCGCGTCATTGATGCCGTCTCCCACCATGGCCACAACCTGACCCTCTGCCTGGAGCCGTCTTATCTCGTGGGCTTTATCACCGGGAAGGACGTCAGCCAAAACCTGTTCTATGCCCACAGCCCCCGCAACGGCCCGGGCCGTTTTTTCATTATCTCCGGTGATCATGGCCACCTGTAAGCCCATAGCCTGCAATCGCTTCACTGTCTCGCTTGCCGTCGGCTTGGGCGTATCTGAAATGGCTATCAGGCCAATGGCCCGACCTGAGGCGGCGACAAAAACACAGGTTCTGGCTGCGTCGGCCAGCCGCCTGGCCTCCTGATCAAGCCCCCTGGCGACCACCACCCCCTCTTTTTCCATTAGCCGAGCGTTGCCCAGCAGGCATCGGGTGCCATTAATCATGCCCGTGGCCCCTAAGCCTGACAGAGCCTGAAAATCGGAAACCGGATCCGGGCTCAGTTTCGCCTGGTGAGCCTTCTCAATAATCGCCTGAGCCAGTGGATGCTCTGACACGGCCTCGATGGAGAGGGCGGTTCTCAACACATCGTCCGGCTTCACGCCGTCTTCCGTGACAATGTCCGTCACCTCCGGTTCGCCTTTGGTCAAGGTGCCCGTTTTGTCAAAAACAATGGTGGTCAGTTTGTAGGCCTTCTCCAGGCTCTCGCCCCCTTTGATCAGGATGCCGTTCTCGGCCCCCAATCCGGTCCCGACCATCACGGCAGTCGGGGTTGCCAGACCCATGGCACACGGGCAGGCAATGATCAAAACGGATACAAAATTGAGAAGGGCACGGCTGAAGACCGGCTCCGGGACAAAGTAATACCAGATGACGAAGGTCAGAATGGCAACGAAAAATACAACAGGCACAAAGATCGACGCAACCCTGTCCGCCACACGCTGGATGGGTGCCTTGGAGCCCTGGGCTTCTTCTACAAGACGAATGATTTGCGCCAGTGCCGTCTCTGCGCCCACTTTTGTGGCCTTGAACCTGAAACTTCCCGTCTTGTTGAGCGTGGCTCCGAACACGAGGCTTTCAGGCTCTTTGGACACCGGCATACTCTCTCCGGTCAGCATTGCCTCGTCCACTGAAGAGGCGCCTGAAACAACGACGCCGTCGGTCGGTATCTTTTCACCGGGCCGGACCAGGATCAAATCGTCCTTCATCACGGCCTCGATGGGAATGTCGACTTCGCGATCCCCGCGGATGACGCGAGCCGTCTTCGGCTTGAGCCCCATCAGCCGCTTGATGGCCATGGACGTCTTTCCCTTGGCTTTGGCTTCCAGGAGTCTCCCCAAGAGAATGAGTGTGATGATCATGGCCGCCCCATCAAAATAGACATGGGGGGCGATACCGGCACCGGCAAAAAATTGAGGCACAAAGGTGGCCAATGTGGAATAGAGATAGGCCGAGAGAGCGCCGACCGCCACCAGGGTGTTCATGTCCGTGGTCTTTTGTCGAGCCGCTTTAACCGCCCCGGAGAAGAAACGGCTTCCGACCCAGAAGACCACGGGCGAAGTCAGCAAAAAGAGAATAAAGAGCATGATCTGCCTGGGAACGGAACGCAGGAAGGGAAACCAGTGTTGCATGGAACCCGCAAAGATGAGCAGACTCAAAATGACACCGACAATGAACTTAACGCTCAGCGTCCTTATATCGCGCTGTCTCGCAGCCTCTAAAGGATCCTCCCGATCTTGTGCAGGAACACCCAGAAACTCGTATCCGGTCTCTGAAACGACTTTACCGAGGGCTTCCACACCGGCCCAGTCCGGACTGTGACTTACCGTAGCCTTGCCGCTGGCAAAATTGACGGCAACCTCTTTGACGCCCTCCACGGACTTCAAAGCGGATTCCACACGGCGTACGCATGCGGCACAGGTCATTCCCCCGATAGAGACCGTCGTCGTCTGGGGGCTGTCTGCTGCAGGACTATCCACACCGACCACTTCATACCCCAGATCGTTCACCTTATTGACAAGGCTTTGGGGATCAACCACGGATGGATCATATTCTATGGTCGCCTTCTCCGTAGCGAGATTGACGGCAGCACGGTCCACGCCGTCTACACTCTGCAGGCCTTGCTCCACGCGACGGATACATGCCGCGCAGGTCATGCCATGAATACTCAGCGTGACTTGGTTAGACAACTTCGTATCCGGCCTTTTTGATCTTGTCCCTGATCAGGTTTCTGTCCACCGGCTTTGTTTCTTGAAACGTGGCTTCACCCTTCGACAGGTCCACCTGGACCGCGCTGAGACCGTCGATTTCACTCAAAGCCTTGGTGACGGCCATCACACAATGATTACATGACATTCCTTTGATCTTCACGGTCGCCATAGCGCCTCCTTGTTTTCTATTTCAAAAAATTACGGATTCTTTGATCCAGAACTTCCTCCGGTTCCCTCCCCACAAAGGTGTCAACAATCGCACCCTCCTTTGCGAACAAGAGCATCGGTAACCGGGTAATCTTCAGGTCCTTAATCGCCTGTTCACCCCCCCAGTAAACGGGGAAATTGACCCGTTCTTCATCCACCACCGGCTGGATGGCTTCCGGTCCGCTGTAGTCAACGCTGATGCCGACTATATTCAACCCCTGCTTCCTGTACTTGTCATACAGTTTGATCAGGGTGGGGAGTTCCTGACGACAGGGAAAACACCAGGCGGCCATACCTACGATGATGGTAGGACCTTTGTCTTTGATCAGTTTCTCGATGCCGGCCGAATCGATCGTGCCGACGGGCCGAGCGGATTCTGCCGCAAGAGTCATTCTTGGCATGAGCACCAACACCAAAGAGAAAGCAACCATCAGCCAGGCACTGCAGGATCTCATCGTCTGTTCTTTCATTAATCCTCTCTTGTAAAAGGGTTTAAGACGCAGCTAGAAAGCCCTCTCCGGGGGCCTCCGCTCGGGAACATAAAGATGGGGCACCTTGCCCTCATTCCAGGCCTTTGAAACATAGAGATTGCAATAGCAGCTTCCATAGGCTTCAACGTCGGGTCCCCGGTAAACGCACGGGCAAAGGATATCCTTGTCTTTTTCCCGGTCTCCCGATGCCAGCCTGCAAGGGCAACTCATGTACCCGTAGCGGCTCTTGTTCACAAGGAGCGCCTGGAGGAGTTCCAGGACTCTCTCTTTCTGTGTATTGAAGTAATAACCCTTCGGTTCCTGAATTCTTCTCAACGTCTCGTACAGTTGTTCTTCTTCTTTCATAAGCCCAGGGCCTCCTTGATCTCGTCTTCCCTGTACCCGACAATCACCTTGTCTCCGATAATGATGGTGGGAAAAGAACATCGCGGATTCCACCTTTTTATGTCTTCAAGAATCAGATTCCGCTCCTCCAGGTCCAGCAGGTCCACATCCGTAAACTCATACTTGACGGCACATGCATCCAGAAATTTCTTGGTCGCTCTACAGTGACTGCAAGTGCTCAGTGTATACATCTTGACGGGATGCTGCATCTTTTACCTCCTCCTCCTCCTCCTGAGTCAACGTCCACCGCTTATAGTCCTCTCTTACTGCCAATAACATTTTCAGGGGCCGAATTGCAACATGGGGATAAGAAACAATATAATCACCGCTGACCGATTGTGAATCAAAAACACAGAAATATATAAAAAGATGGCGCAGATGCGGCTATGGGACGGGGGTTTCGCTTCTGCTTGATCCCTCCGCCTTAATAGGTTAGTTTTTATGGGGGGGGGTACCCCAAGGCATTGAAGCTCCCTGCCGTCCCGCCGCGGCGGGACGGGGAATGCGCTCGCTGTTGCGGTTCAAAGCAGATCGGGCGGGTTTTAGTGGAATGAGGCCGCATGAGAATTTCTGTCATCGTACCAACCCTCAACGAAGCCGGGATGATCGGAGACACCCTGGCCGCCCTGGACGAGCCGCCTGAAGAGCTCATCGTCGTGGATGGCGGCAGTCAGGACAACACGATTGAAGTGGCCCGTCGATACACGCCCCATGTTTTCACTTCTCCAAAGGGCCGAGGGCTTCAGCAAGACACGGGGGCCAGGCGCGCCGTGGGCAGCGTGTTTGTCTTTTTACACGCCGATACGCAACTTCCCCCCGGCTATCAACAGCAGATTCGGGAGGTCCTGGCCGAGCCCCGAATCGTTTTCGGCGCTTTCCGCCTGAAAATTCATCCGCCCGACTTCGCGGTGAATCTGATCGCTTTCATGGCTAATCTTCGATCCCGTTTGTTCAGTCTGCCTTACGGAGACCAGGCTCTATTTGTGCGACGAGAGGCCTACTTTCAGGTGGGGGGATTTCCCGATTGGCCCCTGATGGAAGATGTGGATCTCGTTCGTCGGTTGAACCGTGCTGGGCGGTTCAAGCTGGCCCGAGGCGCAGTGCGGACATCAGCCCGACGATGGCACGCGGAGCGCACGACCTGCGCCACTGTCCGAAACTGGTCCCTGATCATCCGATATGCCCTCGGGGCCTCTCCACACCAGTTGGCCAGACACTATCCCAACAGGCGGTAGGCGCCGGTTTCCGTTTCTGCCGGCTCCCCCTGAAGGTCCTACCCTTTGCGCCTGCCGGTCCCACAGACCGGGACACGTCCTATTCCATGGGACATGTCCAATTTTCGAGTACACATCCAGGCCATTCATCTCGCCAAGGATCTGCCACAACTCATTAATAATACATTAAATATTAGCATGCAGCCGTACTGGCATACAGTTTGCCGTTATGAATCACACCGCGGAACGGCGGCAAAGGGAGGCAAGCGCATTCTGATCGTGGACGACCATGAAACGAACCGAAAGATCCAGGGCAATACTGCCTCCCAGTGGGGATTCTCTCACACGGAAGCGATTGACGGCAAGTGTGCGCTCCATACTTCGCCCACACGCGAGAAAGAATCTACCCTAATGTTGCAACGTTAGGGTCTATCCAGAGGAGGAATGATCAATGAAAGGGAAAGCGAGGTTCAAGGGTTTGAAGAACGGGGCGAAAAATCTGCTTCTCGTCGCCATCGTGTTCGCCGGCTTACTGGTGACGCCCTGGGATGCCTTATCGGATACGGGTAAGCGATACAAAATCTTGCACATTATGAGCTACCACGCGGGTTGGGCCTGGAACGACGAACAACTGAGAGGGTTTCAGGATGCCCTTCAGGGGGTCGATGTGGAATATCGTGTGTTCGCGATGGACACGAAGCGAAATAGCTCGGAAGAATGGATAGGCAAAGTCGCCCAGGAGGCCAAGTCCCTTATTGATACATGGAAGCCGGACTTGGTCTATGCCAACGATGACAATGCCCAGCAGTACGTGGTGAAAGACTACGTGAATGGGGCGATTCCCTTCGTCTTCAGCGCGGTCAATGCGGCTCCCGAGGACTATGGATTTGCGGGAAGTTCCAATATCACCGGCGTTCTCGAGCAGGAGCATTTCCTGCAAACCATGTGGCTGCTGAAAGAAATCGCACCGGGTGTAAAAAAGGTCGCCGTGGTCGTTGACAAGAGCCCTATGTGGGGACCGGTACTGGAGAGAATGAAAAGCAAGCAGGGGCAGCTTCCCAAACTGGAGTTTACGAGCTGGGATGTGATCGAGACATTCGACGAGTTCAAAGAGAAAATGGCAACCTATCAGAACACAGTAGACGCCGTAGGATTGCTCGGGATCTTTCAGTTCAAGGACGCCAACGGTGAGAATGTCGATTACCGGGAGGTCCTCAGATGGGTTTGCGATCACAGCAGCCTGCCGGATTTCTCCTACTGGAAGGACCGCATCACGTACGGAACCCTTTGCGCGGTGACGGTGTCCGCTTACGAGCAAGGCTTGGCTGCCGGAAAAATTGCCAGAGGGATACTCGTTGAAGGAAAAAGCCCGGCCAGCTATGCCATGCAGACAACGGCCAAGGGCGAACCTGCTGTCAGTCTTGCAAGAGCCAGGAAACTCGGCCTCAAAGTCAAGAGCGACATACTCCTGACAGCGGAGATTACAAAGGCATTTGAATGGGAAAAATAAAACACCCCATTTCCGAACACAGAGATCCTGTGAAGTCTCCTTGAGCAAGAGGTTGAAAGGAAGGCGAGTGGGAGGAAGACCATGTCCAAAAGAAGAAGCATAAGTGTTCGAGCGAAGATTGTCTTCATTACGGTCTCGATGATGGTTCTCGCTTTGGGCACCAGTACCCTTATGGGCAGCTACATGATGGTGCAAGGATATTCAAAAGCACTTCAATCCGAAGCCATATCCATTGCCCAGGGGCTTAAGTTTCAGCTGGACAGAATCTTGAGACTCGGTCTGGAGCTCGAGGACATTGTCGGTTTTGAGAATCAATGCAGAGAAACCACGGACAAGTATGAATCCATCTCATATGCCATGGTCATGAATCGTGAGGGCAAGATTCTGTTTCAAAGCGATAAGTCCGCGCACGGGAGTATCGTCGAAGATCCACCGGAGATGATAAGGACCGCGGAAGACAATGTGCCCGTCGTGCAAGGTTATGCGAGGGCAGGGGTCAATTACCTTGATGTGGCCGTTCCGGTCCTGAATGAACAGGGTCGCCATATTGGGCTCGTGAGAGTCGGATTTCCAGAAGAATTGATCACGAGGAAGACGAGAGCCTCCCTGGCCTGGTCCATCGCCGCTTCTTCTGTTCTCTTGATTCTAGCTGTCGCCTTATCTCTTCTCGCCTTTTCGGTCTGGGTGACAAAGCCCCTGTTGGGTTTGCTGGGCGTCATCGAGCAAATCAAAGAAAGTGGGGTGAGCGGAACATGCAAAAGAGCGGACGTGACATGTCACGATGAAATAGGAAGGCTGGGGGAGTCTTTCAATCTTATGTTGGGAAAACTGGAGGGGTCATACGCGGAGATTGAGAACCACGCCAACGAACTTGAACTTCGGGTTCGAGAACGAACAGAAGGTTTGGAGAAGGCAAAGAAAGAGGCCGAGGAGGCCAATCAGGCCAAATCACAGTTTCTGGCGAACATGAGCCATGAGATAAGAACACCCATGAATGCCATCATAGGCATGACTCACCTGGCCATGGAGACGGAACTGACTGGAGAACAAAAGGAGTTCCTGGGCGCCGTCAGGATTTCTGCCGACAATCTGCTCAACCTCATTAACGACATTCTGGATTTGTCCAAGATCGAATCCGGGCGCCTGGAGTTTGAGAATCTTGACTTTAACCTTCGAGTCTGCGTGGAACAGGCCGCCGATACGCTGGCCGTCAGGGCCCATGAAAAGGGTCTCGAGCTGAATTGCTACATCCGGTCAGATACTCCCGAGTCTCTGGTGGGCGATCCGGGCAGGCTTCGCCAGATCCTGATCAACCTGGCAGGAAACGCCATCAAATTCACCGATTCGGGCGAAGTCTGCATCAGGTGTGAGGTTGATGAGAAAACAGATGCCTCTGTCCAGCTGCATTTTGCGGTGTCCGACACCGGCATAGGCGTCCCGCCTGACAGGCTGGACCACATCTTCGAGAGTTTCCGTCAGGTGGACGGCTCCATGACCCGCAAATATGGCGGCACAGGACTGGGGTTGTCGATATCCAAGCAGTTGTGTGAAATGATGGGGGGCAACATGCGGGTTGAAAGCCAACCAGGCAAGGGCAGCACGTTTCACTTCTCGTTGAGATTCGGTGTTCAGGCGAAGCAGGAAGTTTTCGCCCCCACAATCGAACCGGTCGATATCCGGGAAAAGCGGATACTGATTGTGGATGACAACGCCATGAACCGCAGGATCTTGAGTGAGATGCTCGGCGACTCGGGTCTGTCCCATCATGATGTGTCTGACGGCAAGAGTGCTCTGACAGCGATGGAGAGCGCTCTGACGGAGGACAGGCCCTATGATATTGTGATCACGGATGGGCAGATGCCCGAAATGGACGGATTCGAGTTGAGCAGCAGGATCAGGGCTAATCCGGCGCTTGATGCGACCATCATTATCATGCTCACATCCGTGGGTTTGAGGGGAGATGCGGCACGCTGTGAGAAGGAAGGCATCTCGGCCTATCTGGTGAAGCCGGTAAAAAAGGACGAGTTATTTGACGCTATAAAAATGGTGTTGCGGAGAACAGGCTCCGGGGAGGGTGACGGAAGAAATCAAATCCTCACCCTGCACACCGTTCGGGAAGAAAGGTATTTGAGGCGGAAGCTCAGGATCCTTCTGGTAGAAGACAATCAGATCAACCAGCAGATGGCTATGAGGCTTCTTGAGAAACAGGGCCATATCGTCACCCTTGCAGAAAACGGAAAGGTGGCTATCGAGGTGCTGACCCACCATCCCTTCGACGTGGTGCTCATGGACGTACAGATGCCTGAAATGGACGGCCTGGAAGCAACCAGGACCATACGAAACCCTGACTCCGCCGTGCTCCATCACGATATTCCCATCATTGCCATGACCGCCCACGCCATGAAGGAAGATCGCGAGATGTGTCTGGCGGCAGGAATGAATGACTACCTATCAAAGCCCATTGATCCCCACGACTTATCAGAGAAGATTGCAAAGTCTGGAAACGGGAATAAAGCAGGAGCTCCGGTCACCGGGCAGGGCAATCCCCGGCAGACAACCGAGGCGGCCCCCCCTGTGAATCTTGAAAAAGCGCTCGTCCGGGTCATGGGAGACAGGGCGTTTTTGCAGGAAATGCTTGAGCAACTCACAGGCATGGTCTCGAGTCATCTGGAACCCATGCGGGCAGCCATAGCGCAGGGTGACGGAGAAACCATTGCCAGACAGGCCCATTCACTCAAAGGCTCTGCAGCGAACCTGAGTGCTGAGAGAATTGCCGACACTGCACTTCGCCTCGAAGACATGGGTCGTCAAGGAGACCTGGCCCACGCAGATCCCATACTCGGCGAGCTCGAGAGCGAATTGGGCCGGCTGAAGGCTTTTGTTAGTCAATGTGAATGGATGCCATGAAACAAATCGCCTGGAAACTTGATGGGTCTTGTGGAAGCAAAGACTATGGATCTTTTCCGACCCCATAGGACAGGAACGATTTAGGAATTGAAAGATGATGAAAAACATTATCCGGGTACTATTGATTGAGGACAGTCCCATCGATGCACGCCTGATCGACAAGATGCTTGCGGGCAGTGACCGAACCCATTTTAAAGTGACGCCTGAAGGCAACCTCCTGAGCGGCTTGAAAGCCCTGTCAGAGGGGGATTTTGATGTGGTGCTCCTGGATCTCACCCTTCCGGACAGCTCTGGCGTTGAAACGCTCATCAAAACGCTGTCCTGTGCGCCTCAGGTGGCGGTGGTGGTTCTCACGGGTCTCGATCACGAGGAACTGGCCGTTGACGCCGTAAGAAGCGGGGCCCAGGACTATCTGGTGAAGGGTCGAATTGACCCTGATTTGCTGTCTCGAGCTATCGTATATGCCGTAGAACGAAAACGTGTTGAAGAGGCCTTGCGGGAATCTGAAGAAAAGTATCGCCATCTGGTAGAGGATATCAACGATGTGATTTATGCAACCGATGCCAACGGAGCCGTCACGTATATCAGCCCATCAATCAAAACCATGACAGGATACGAGCCATCGGAAATCGTGGGCCGGCATTTTACCGAGTTCATCCACCAGGAAGACTTGCCGCGGATCGCCGAGCGTTTTGAGGCAGTTCTGGCCGGCGACCCCCGCCCCAGCGAGTATCGGATTATTACAAAGTCCCGGGAAATCCGGTGGATTCGAACCTCCAGCCGTCCAATGTCCAATGGGAAAGGCGTTCGGGGGTTAAGGGGCGTAATGACGGACATCACGGACGCAAAGCGTCTGCAAATTCAACTCCAGCAGGCCCATAAGATGGAGGCTATCGGCAGGTTGGCCGGAGGAATTGCCCATGATTTCAATAACTTGCTTTCTGTTGTCCAGGGCCATGTCTCTTTGATGCTATTCGACGTCGATGCAGTCCACCCCCATTTCATGAACCTGAAGCAGATTGAAGAACAGGTCAGGAGTGGGTCGAAACTGGCAGCACAGCTTCTGGGATATGCCAGGAAAGGAAAATACGAAGTAAAGCCGCTGAACCTGAATGGGCTCATAACAGAGACCTCCGAAGCCTTCGGCAGGACAAAAAAACAGATGAGCATCTACAGAACGTTGGGAGAAAACCTGCCCACTGTGGAGGGAGATCAGGGCCAGCTCGAGCAGGTGTTGTTGAACCTGTATATCAATGCGTGGCAGGCCATGCCCGAAGGTGGAAATCTCACGCTGAAAACCATGAATGTGACCCACCGGGATATCAAGGGCCTGCCGTGCAGCGTGAGCGAAGGCAAATATGTGCTCTTGGCCGTCACCGACACGGGCGTGGGAATGGACGAAGAAACCCGGTTGCAGGTCTTCGACCCTTTCTTCACGACCAAGGAGCCGGGCACAGGCACGGGCCTCGGAATGGCTTCGGTGTATGGGATTGTCAAGGGGCACGGGGGATATATAGGCGTTGAATCTGAGAAGGGTTCCGGAACAACCTTCAGCATCTACTTGCCTGCCTCGAAAAAGCGCATCCCCGGCACCGAGAAAAGTTCCGGACCGATCGTTGACGGCAGCGGAACCATTCTCCTTGTGGATGATGAGAAACTCGTCCTGGGTGTAGCCACGCGACTGCTTAACAGGCTGGGATACGAGGTGATTCAAGCCGGCAGCGGCAGGGAGGCATTGGATATCTATAACGAGAGCAGCGGGAACATCGACCTTGTTATCCTTGACATGATCATGCCCGAGATGACGGGCCCCCAGGTTTTCGACAAGATAAGAGACATTCGGCCGGATGCCCGGGTCCTGCTTTCGAGCGGATACAGCGTTGAGGGAGAGGCTCAGAAGCTTTTGCAGCGCGGCTGCAGGGGATTCATTCAGAAACCATACGGCGTCGCAGAACTGGCTAAAAAGATCACGGAGATTCTGGAACCCTCCTCCCCCGTTTCCGGCGTCCGCAGCGACACCCGCGCAAACGAAGGCAAACCCGGATGACACCCGTGTCCTTGATCAAAGATCACACCCTTTTGAAAACGGCCGCATAGAGTAGACCCTAACATTAGGGTAGAGGCATTTTACAGCTGGCTTCTAACCTCTGTAACCGAAAAGAAACTTCAGAATGCCCCTCACTTGGGGACTGAAAATTTTCTGAGCGTAGTATTTGCCTGCGCTCTTCTTATGAATTTCCGACAGAGTCGGATAAGCGAAAATGGGGGTTGCCAGGTCGGACAGTTTCATCCGTTTGTTCACCGCCAACACCGACGCCCCCAGGAGCTCTCCGGCATGGAGTCCCACAATCTGAACACCAATAATCTTGTCAGACCCCGACGCCGTCAGTATCTTGATTCTTCCCTCATATTCACGCTCCGCCAGGGCACGGTCGATTTCCTCAAAGTCTTCCACGTGGATGTCGTATTCTACTTCTTCCTGCTGAGCCCGCTTTTCATTGTAGCCCACAGAGCCTATCTCAGGATCCGTAAAAATGACCCACGGCGTCTTGTTGTAGTCCACCTTGCCCGGGATATGCATGATGGCATTTCTCACGATGGTTGATCCCTCGGCGCCTGCCACGTGGGTAAACGGAAACCGGCCGTTCACATCGCCTGCGGCATAGATGTGTTTTTGGCTCGTTCGCATGCGCAGATCGGTCTCGACCCCCTTGTTTGTGACCTTGACACCGGCAGCTTCCAGGCCAAGCCCTTCAGTGTTGGGCTTTCGCCCCGTGGCCAGAAGAATCTCGTCACAACGCACCGCTTCTTCTTTTCCGGTTTTATCTTCAATCACCAGGACTTTGTCAGCGGCTTCCCTGTAAGCCTTTTTGGCTTTTGACCCCATCCGTAGCGTGATGCCGTCGTTGATCATTTGTTTGATGACCACCTCGGCCATATCATAGTCTTCAAAGCTTAAAGGGTATTCCAGGATATCAATCAGGGTGACTTTACTTCCCAGTCTGGCGAAGGCGTGGGCCAGTTCCGCGCCAATCGGTCCTGCGCCGAGCACGGCAAGCCGGGCAGGCAAATTTTCCAGGGAGAAGGTCTCCACGTTGGTTATGAACCCGGTTTGATGCAATCCTTCAATGGGAATGATCATCGGCCTGCTGCCTGTGGCAATCGTGAAGTGACGGCTCGACAAGGTTCTCCCGTCCAACCGGACCTCCCGGTCTGAGACAAATTCAGGGCTTCCAGAAATCACATCCACGCCCAGTCCTTGAAATCGCTCAACCGAATCGTGCATGGCCACCCGATCGATCACTTGTCGTACGTGGCCCATCACGGACTTGAGATCGCAGGCGGGTATGTCCGCATCCGGCAACCCAAAGGCCTTGAGATGTTTGGCGTAATGGTACACTTTTGCGACCTTGATGAGGGTCTTGCTCGGGACGCAACCATAATACAAGCAGTCGCCTCCCAGCCTGTCCTTTTCGATCAGGGCTGTTTTGGCGCCAAGCTGCGCCGCCCCTGCCGCCACAGTCAGGCCGGCGGCCCCACCGCCGATAATAATCATGTCATAATCATAACCGGACATGTTCTTCCCCTTATCGAGCGTTCAGGCGACATGCCAGGAGTATCCCACACGGGTCATAAGCTGATCGGCTTCTTTGGGTCCCCATGTTCCTGATTCATAGAAAAACAGAGCTTGCCCCCGGTCTTTGCAGGCTTCACAGGCATCCAGGATCGGCGAGAGGAAGGACCAGCAGGCCTCTACCCCGTCTTGACGAACGAACAACATATGGTCGCCGAGGAGACAATCCAGAATCACCTTTTCGTAGGCATCCAGAAACGTCCCATCGTGAACTGAGCTGTAACGAAAGTCCATGGTGACCGGTTGCAGACATACTCTGGCACCAGGCAGCTTTGTCTGGAAGGTCAGGGTGATTCTTTCGTCCGGTTGAATCCTCAGGACCAATATATTGGGCTGAATCCTTTCGGGCAAGACGTTGCCGAACATGAGAAATGGAACCTTCTTAAACTGGATGACGACCTCGCTGATCTTTCTGCTCATTCTTTTGCCCGAACGGAGATAGAAAGGAACCCCTTGCCATCGCCAGTTGTCAATTAACACCTTGGCAACGGCAAAGGTCGGCATGAGTGAATCTTTCGAAACGCCAGGTTCCTCCCTGTAGCCGGGCACGGGTTGTCCGTTCATTGTGCCTGCCGCGTACTGACCCAGGACAAGGTGATCGCGAATTTTCTCCACAGGAAAGGGGCGGAGCGATCTGAAGACTTTCGCCCTTTCATCTCTCACCCGCTCGGCTTCGAATATGGAAGGAGGCTCCATGGCGATCATGGCCAGAAGCTGGAGCATGTGATTTTGAAACATATCTCTCAGCACGCCCACTTGCTCGTAATAGAGGGCGCGGTGCTCCACGCCGAGTGTCTCTGCCACGGTTATTTGCACGTGTTCAATATACCGGCGGTTCCAGAGAGGCTCAAAAATGGCGTTGGCAAAACGAAACATCAGGATGTTCTGAACCGTTTCCTTGGCGAGGTAGTGATCAATGCGATAGACCTGGTTTTCCTGGAAGGACTCATGAATCGTTCGGTTTAAATCCTGTGCGCTCTGCAAATCCCGCCCGAAAGGCTTTTCAATGACCACGCGGGACCAGCCGCCCCACGCCTCATCTTCCCTCGCGAGACCCGCCCGGCCCAGGGCGTTTGTGATGCTCACATATTGTTTGGGCGGAACGGCAAGATAGATCAGCCGGTTCCCTGGAAGCCGAGTGTCTTTAATTTTTTTCTTCAAGAACACGACCAGGTCGTCGTACGGAGAATCGATTGTCGGATCGACCGGCTGATAATGGAGTCGGGACACAAAAGTATCCCATGCCTTTTGGGTCAGGTTTTCACCGGCCAGAGTTTGAATGGATTCTTTGATGAAATCCCGATATTCCTCGCTGGACATCCGGTTCAGGTCTGCCCCAACAACCAGAAAAGGCTCCGGAAGCGCATCATTCTCGAAGAGCCTGAAAAGCGCCAGGATGATTTTTCGCCGGGTCAAATCACCACAAGCCCCGATGATCACGATGACGCACGGATCAAGGGGCCCCTCAATGATGCACGATCCTCCGCCTTCGACCGGGGCCTCCCCGATCTTGACAACCGTTGTGCCTCTGTCATCGGTTTTAGTCATATCCTGATTCACCTTGTCACCGCTCTCTGTTCTATTCTATCTACACTTACCCTTTCGCACCGGATCGCCGGCCTTGGGCATCAACCAATGGCCATGTTGTTCTCGTGCCTCAATGCGCAGGCGGCAGCGCCCAGCAGCGCGGCGCGGTCATTCAAGATGACGTGGACCGGGATTCGGGAAAGCAATCGCATGAATCTTCCCTTGTGCACAAAGGCTTGCATGAAAGGGGCTTCTTTGAGCTTCGGCAAGATCTTGGGGGCGATACCTCCTCCGAGATAGATCCCTCCCCTTGCAAGCCCCGTTAATGCGAGATTTCCCGCTGCAGCTCCGAATATGGAGACAAACAACTCCAGAGCCTTGACACAAATGGGTTCTCCTTTGACGATGGCAGCCTCTGAAATGACGTCTGACGGGTCCCCCTCGTTCATTTCCTTGGCGAGCCATTTCGGCTCCTTGCCCCGCCCCGTAAATTTCAGCCAGCAGTAAATAATGAACAGGCCCGGTCCGGACAGGACTCTCTCTATGCTGACGTGACCAACCCGCTCATGCAGATATTGCCACAGGGCGGCCTCAACCTTGTTGTTCGGGGCGAAATCACTGTGCCCTCCTTCAGAGGGTACCGGCACATACTGGCCGTTCTTCCAGGGCAGCAGGGCCATGCCAAGGCCCGTTCCGGGGGCGATAACGGCCAGGGTCTCCTTTTGGGGGGGGCGCACCGGATTTAGAGCAAAGAGCTCACCCTTCGTCAGCAGGGGAACGGCATAGGCTGTGGCCGTCAAGTCATTGACCAGACATGCCCAGGGCCACTTGAACCGGTTTTTCAGTTTACGGGCGGAAACATCCCACGGCAGGTTTGTCGTTTGACATCGCCCGTTTTCGACGGGCCCCGGAACGCCAAGGCATGCGCCGGAAACTTCAGCGCGGTGCTGTTGCTGGAACCGCTCAATAAGGCTTTCCAGGTTGGGGGCCTTTTGACTGGGATACGTTTCCGACGCCTTCAAAACAGGACGCCTTTTTCCCGCCACAAACAGGCCGATGTTGGTTTTGCTGCCGCCAACATCACCGGATAGAACAAAAAGGCCCTGACCGGAAGTTGTCATGAATCTTCAGCTCTCTATCGGGTGAGGCTCGCTGTGTCCCTGAATCCCTTTTGCGGTGAGTTTCTTCATCCCTTCCGGAGTCAACGCATAGAGGTCTCCCCGGTTTTCCAGCAAGCCCGCCTTGACGAGGCCGCGGATGGCGCTCCGCGTCCGGAACAAGGGGAAGTCCGCCGCCTCGGCCACCTGTTCCGGCGTTGAGGGTTTGCGGGCCGCCGAGAGAATGAGCACCCCAATGCGGGACAAGGTCCCATCCGGCATTAAGCAAGGCATCAAGCGTTCTCAGATTGGCACATCATCAAGATGCTGTGGATATCTCCTTGACTTTGTCTTCAAGGGTTTTCAAAAGAGACTCAAATGATGAAGTAAAAGCACCCGCGCCATCGATGAGCAGTTTGGCGCAGATACCATCCATGTCGATCCCCGTCCGAGCCAAACGGTCAAGGGTCTTTTGAGAAGTCCCCGCGGCAGCCGTCAGGGCCTCTTTCACCACGCCGTGATCCAGAAATGCATCGATCGTTTTCTCGGGCAATGTATTGATTGTATTCTTGCCGATAAGCTCCGTGACATACTTGATATCGCTGTAGGCCGGGTTTTTGGTCCCTGTAGAGCCCCACAGGAGCCTTTGAACGTTTGCCCCACGCGCTCTTAACCGCTCAAAGTCTTTTCCGGAAAAGACTTCGACGTACTTTGCGTAGATGAGACCGGCATTCGCCACGGCTGCTTTTCCTTTGAGGGTCTCCAGTTCGTCCACCACGGTCTTGTCTTTCGCCTTTTCAATGGCGTCTTCAAGCATTTTGTCTGCGGCTGTATCGACCCGACTGACAAAGACGCTGGCCACCGAACATGTCCTGCTCAAGTCACCCTGTTTCTCGAGGCGGTAGGTCATGCCTTTCAAAAAAGCCTCTGCCGTCTTGATATATTGACCCAAAGAGAATATCAGCGTGATATTGATATTGATCCCCTCGCCCAAGAACGTCTCAATGGCGCCGAAACCCTCATCGGTTGCAGGGACCTTGAACAGGACATTGGGGCGGTTCACTTTTTTGTGCAGTCTCATGCCTTCTTCAATGGTTTCTTCCGTCTTGTAGGCCAGTGCGGGGTTGATCTCCAGACTGACGTATCCATCCACCCGGTTGGTCTTTTCGTACAGGGGCCGGAACATGTCGGCTGCATCTTGAATGTCACGAATCGTCAAATCGTCGTAAATCTCAAAAATGGATTTACCTGCCCGGCACAGTGCTTTGATCTCTTCCTCATAGTCGGCGCTGCCGCTGATCGCCTTTTCGAAGATGGTTGGATTCGACGTAATTCCTCGGACACCCGCCTCGATCATCGACTTGAGCTTGCCGCTCGCAAACATTGAGCGACTGATGTTGTCCAGCCAAATGCTCTGTCCCCAATCTCCAAGCTGTTGGATGGTCGTCTTGGCCATAAATTCCTCCTGTTGTTGTTTACTTCTTCTTGAAGCCATGGCCGCCGAACTCATCACGCAACGCAGCGATTACCTTTGCGCCAAAGGACTCATCCTGCCTTGAATGCAAGCGTTCAAGAAGCGACAGGGTGATCACCGGTGCGGGAACATTCTGTTCGATGGCCTCGGCCACGGTCCAGCGGCCTTCGCCGGAGTCCTCCACGTAACCCCGTACGGACCGCAGTTCAGGGTCTTTTTGAAAGGCCCTGTCAGCCAGTTCCAGGAGCCATGAACGGATAACACTGCCCTGATTCCAGAGCCTGGAAATCTTTTGAAGGTTCAGATTGAAGGCCCTTTTTGAAGACAAGAGTTCAAAGCCTTCCGCATAACTTTGCAGGAGGCCGTATTCAATGCCGTTGTGTACCATTTTCACGAAGTGACCGGCGCCGCTTGGCCCCACGTGGGCGTATCCATTTTCGGGCGCGAGTGTTTTGAACACGGGCTCGATCTGTTTGAAGGCCCCTTCTTCCCCGCCGATCATAAGACAGTAGCCGATCTCCAGGCCCCAAACGCCCCCGCTCGTGCCGGCATCCAGAAAGGAAATTCCTTTGGCATGGAGCGCCTGGCCGCGCCTCATGGAATCCTTGTAAAAAGAATTCCCGCCGTCAATGAGAATATCGTCTCCGTCCATGAGCGGGGAGAGGGACTGGATGGTGTTTTCCGTAATCCTGCCGGATGGCACCATGATCCACACGGCACGGGGCGGACTGAGTTTGTTGATGAGCTCCTCCAGGGAGCTTGCCGGTGTGGCGCCCTTTTTTCTTGATTCTTCCAAAGCGTCTTTGTTCGGATCAAGGCCGACGATCTTGTGGCCCCCCTGCAACAAACGCTCAACCATCCCGCCGCCCATCTTGCCCAGACCGACAAAACCGATTCTCATGCCATCTCCCTCCGCGTCATCTGCCTCTTCCGCGCTCCAACTTTCTACCTTGAGCGATGGAACTTGTAATGGTTGATCAAACCATTTGTGGAAACATCGTGGGACGAGACCTCGCCGTCCCTTCCCAACTCCGGGAGGATCGCCTTGGCAAGCTGCTTGCCGAGTTCCACCCCCCATTGGTCAAAGGAATTGATACGCCATATCATGCCCTGGACAAAGATTTTGTGTTCGTAGAGGGCAATCAAAGCGCCCAACGTCTTGGGATCAAGCTTTCGGAACAGGATCGAATTCGTCGGCCGGTTTCCTGGAAAGGTTTTATGAGGAACGAGCCTCTTGACGTCGTCAGGGCTCATGCCGCCGTCCGTCATTTCCGAGCGGGCCTCGTCCTCAGTCTTTCCTTTCATCAGTGCCTGGGTTTGCGCGAAGAAATTGGACAACAGGATCTCATGATGTTTCCCTATGGGATTCTGGGTCTCGATCGGGGCAAGAAAGTCCGCCGGTATCATTTTCTTTCCCTGATGGATCAGCTGATAGAACGCGTGTTGACCGTTTGTGCCGGGCTCGCCCCAGATAATCGGGCCCGTTGAATAGTTCACCCATTTCCCATCCCGCGTCACCCGTTTCCCGTTGCTTTCCATGTCAGCCTGCTGCAAGTAAGCCGGAAAGCGATGGAGGTATTGATCATAGGGAAGGATGGCATGGCTCTGGGCCCCAAAAAAATTGTTGTACCAAATCCCCAGCACCGCCAGGATAACCGGCATGTTTTTCTCCAGAGGCGCCTGACGAAAATGCTCATCCATTTCGTGGGCGCCACCGAGCATGGCCTCGAAGTTTTCCATGCCGATATACAGGGCTATCGAAAGGCCGATGGCACACCACAAAGAATACCGGCCACCCACC
>Ga0307423_1000638_pt1 | contig 23262 bp, 18 predicted proteins | sample SalMarWE160310MG_FD_202154 | JGI IMG/M metagenome (GOLD analysis project Ga0307423, IMG submission 202154) | Salt marsh sediment microbial communities from the Plum Island Ecosystem LTER, Massachusetts, United States - WE1603-10 | ecosystem: Environmental > Aquatic > Marine > Intertidal zone >...
CTCCTCAGAACTTCGAGGATTGATAAGGAAGGACTTCCGTATTGCAACACGAAGCTTAGGATCGATCATGTTGCTTATTTTTCCATTCTTGATGATATTTGCAATTCTTCCATCACTCTCTTTGGGGATTATTACTGGAATTAGAAGTATGTCAGTGCTATTGGTTGTTGGGTACACAACAGTCTTTGGCTCTTTTGCAATGATCGGATTGCTAGGATTAGACACCCAAGGTGCTTCAGTATATGAGGGGCTCCCACTGAAAACTTCTACAGTTCTGAATGGAAAAATTGCTATCTTTTCTCTGTCCTATCTCTTTTCAATATTGGTAGTGTTCGTAATTCTCTTAATTAGCAATCTGACATCGCCATATCTTCTCTTCATTCCTTTATTTCAGATTCCTTGCGCATACTCAATTGGGGCAGCTATAGGTGGTACCATATACAAAGTCCGCGGAGGTGGGCGTGCGACTGCTGTCAATCTTATCGGAGATCAGGCAATGTCGTTTCTCGCGCTCATCGTCAGTAGCGTTGTTGGTCTATTGCCGCTTTTGGGGTACTCGTTGATTTTATTGGATACAGGCAATCATCTATTGTCAATTCTTACCCAGCTGTCCATTTCATTGGGTGAGATGATTGTGTTGCGAATCGCTTTACCTCATATATTAAGGGACTAGAAATCAATCCGAGAATACGTAATTTTGAAATCAGCTTCGATTCTGACTTATCTCATGAGTGTTACTAGTGCTTCGCCGTCCAATACCAATTTGCCTTTCTGATTCGTGCAAGTAGTTTTTAGAGTCACTCGTTCTTTCTCATCATTCAGATTCACAACTTCAACATGTGCAGTGATTGTATCTCCAATCCTAACAGGACCCATGAAACGCATACTCTGACTCATGTAGATTGTTCCAGGTCCAGGTAGATGCATTCCAATCGCTGTGCTAACGTAGGATGCAGATAGAAGGCCATGAGCAATTCTGCCTTCAAACATTGTTGTCTTTGCCCACTCCTCATTAAAGTGGAGAGGATTATAGTCTCCACTGAGGTCTCCAAATGATTGAATGTCATTCTCAGTTATAGTATGGGTTACTTCTGCAGTCTGACCCATTTTGATATCTGAATACTTTATCACTTTCACATCGTTCATTTCTTCTTTCCCCATTTAATTGTCATTGCATTCCAAGACCATCCGATTCCTGCAGCTGTTAGTACGACAAGATCACCATCTTTAATCTTTCCACTTTTGAGTCCTTCTTCAAGTGAAACTATCGAATCATTCTGACCCATATGACCCCATTCTTCGAAATATGTAGACTGATCATAAGGATGTACACCGAGTTCATTTGCAACATATTCGAATGCGCTTCGTTTCATTCTTATGAGACCTAGATAGTCAATATCACTACGAGTGTATCCACTCTTCTCAAGTGACAGGTCTACTACTGCAACAAAGTTCTTCATGGACAATTTGTCCAGTCGCTGCTTGAGACCTTCAGGATCAGTCACATCGAGATAGATGAGTCTCTTTTCGATTGCATCACAAGATATGGGCATCACAGTTCCGCCTGCAGGAACATACACATCTTCTGAGAACTGGCCATCCGAGATAACGCTACCCTCTAGGACGATATTTTGATCATAATCATTCCGAAGAATCATAGCGACTCCGCTGGCAGCCAAGTCATGCATAAAACGAGTTCGTATGTTGCCATAGTCAATCAGGTCTGAATTTCGATATCCACTTCCTATGATGACACGTCTATATCCATGAGTTTGCATCATAGATTTTGCAAGCATCATTGCAACAACAATTGTACCGCATCTCTGATTGACATCGAAAGCCCAAGCTTTTGTTGCACCAATTTCTCCTTGAAACTTGATAGCATAGGTCTGCATTGGGTGTTCAGCATAGACTTCGCCAGCCCAAATGACTAGATCGATATCTTTTGCTGGGTCAATTCCAGCTCTCTCAATTGCAATCTTTGCAGCTTTAACACCCATAGCTACAGTATGGTCATCCGGTCCGGGAACGGATTTACTAAGCATTCCCATCTTCGTTTTGAGGATTTCAACTGGAGTTCCAGACATACTTGAGATGTATTCTGCAGTATGTCGTTCTTTAGGGATATAGGTACCAATAGACTCAATTCCGATAGAATTCTTTCCCATATTCTCAACCTCATTTACTTTCATAATTCACGTTTCAAAATCTTGCCTGCTGCACTCTTTGGTAATGTTTCTCTAAATTCGTATTGTTTGGGTATTTTGTATCTAGCAAGTTTTCCGTCAAGGTATTCTAGAATCTGTTCTTGACTTAGACTCGAACCAGGCTTTAATACAATAACAGCTTTTCCAACTTCACCCCATTTCTCATTCGGAACTCCTATTACTGCAGCTTCTAGTATTGCTGGATGCTTGTACAGAAGTTCCTCGATTTCTGTGGGATAGATATTCTCACCCCCAGAGATGAACATGTCTTTCTTACGACCTGTGATGAAAAAGAACCCTTCCTCATCCCTTGTAACGAGATCACCAGTGTGAACCCAGCCATCAGACTCAATAGTCTTAGCTGTTTCTTCAGGTTCATCCCAATACCCAGAGAAAATGTGAGGCCCTCGGAGCATTAGTTCTCCATGACCTCCCATCGGCACATCATTACCATGGTCATCAACTATTCTCATATCACAATGAAAGACTGGAAAGCCAACAGATGATGGTTTGCGCTTTACTTCACTCTCTGGAAGGTAGAAGTTGTTTGGACCGACCTCAGTAAGCCCATATCCCATCTTGAGTATCTTTCCACGTTCCCAATACTTCTCCATTATCGCTACTGGGCAAGGAGCACCACCACTAATGAAGACACGGACACTATCAAAGTTAGACTTTGCAAAACTAGGAGACTCAGACATCATATTGAACATTGTTGGAACACCTATAACTATGGAGCAATTTTCGTCCTCGATGACCTTGAATGTTGCATCTACATCGAAATCACCCATAATGATAGATTTGGCACCAAGATGGTAAAAGGGAATTAATAGAACATTGATTCCACCAGTATGAAAGAGAGGGAATAATAGTGGTTGGATGTCATCAGGTCTCAGACCCCACGAAACAATCGTGTTGACGGAGTTCCAGAATACTAGTCCATGAGAGAGTACAGCACCTTTAGGCAGTCCAGTCGTACCTCCAGTGAAGACAATCAGGTATGGATCATCTAGTGAGATTGTCGGTCGTTCTACTTCACTGGAAGCTTGTTTGGTCATGAGTGAATTGATGTCAGAGTCAACATCATACTTCTTTTCGCCCATAACAAAAATACTCTGTTCTTTCAAGAATGGACGAATCTCTCCGAACTGAGTACTTAAGTCTGGATCGTAAAAAAAAACTGTAGGACCGGTTTTTTTGATCAAGTACTCCATCTCGGGTGTAGTAAGCCGAACGTTAAATGGGGTCAGAATTGAGCCAATCTTTCCACACGCAAAGAGGATGTCAAGAAAGTCAAACCTGTTCTTAGAAAAAACGCCAACACGGTCTCCTTTTTGTACGCCTGAATCCAGTAAAACTCTGGCTACCTGATTTGCTCTCCTCTCCATCATCTCGAACGTATATCTCTTTTTTTGGATATTATCAACGATTGCTTCTCTCTTTGGAGTCAGAATTGCTCTTCTTCCAGTCCAATCACCAACCCAAGACCAGGCGTTCTTGTCCATTTTCACATCTCCTATCGATTCAAATTGAAACTATTCTCTAGCATTTGTATTGCTGTAGAAAAATATTCGCGTTCATAGTTTTCTCTCAACAGAATCAATAGTATTTCTCTTATGAAATCCAAAAGATATATTATTCGCATGAACTGCTTTTTTCAAAGATAACTAACTTAGGAATGAGAATATGGGAGGAACTTGATTTGTCCTCAACTAATGAGATCATACTTAGTACTACTGGATTAACCAAGAATTTTGGAGGACTAATCGCAGTCAATGATGTTAGTCTTGAAGTAGAAAGAGGTTCGGTAAAAGCAATCATTGGCCCAAATGGTTCAGGGAAAACTACCTTCTTCAATCTCATCACAGGAACCTTCCCTCCTACATCTGGTAAGATATTTTTTGATGGTAGAGATATAACACGATATTCTATGTATCAACGCACGCGAGCAGGAATATCGCGGTCATATCAGATAACCAATATTTTTCCATATCAGACGACATTTGAAAATATCCGGTTGGCTGTTCAGGGTTGCAGTGGGGCAAAAGTAAACTTTTTTGGAATACTGAAACAGGCAAGCACGTTTGATGAGTTTCATGAGAAGGTTATCGATATTGCGACAATTGTTGGTCTTGACCCTGCGAGACTCTATGTACCAGCTGCATTGATCCCACATGCAGAACAAAGAAAGCTTGAGATTGCTATGGCTCTCGCTACTGAGCCAAAACTCCTCTTGCTGGACGAACCGGCTGCTGGTATGTCAATTGAAGAGATTCCAGAAGTTATTGATTCAATTATACGAGTCAAAGAATCCTTTGGGAATCGATTGACAATCCTTGTTGTGGAACACAAGATGGACATTGTTATGAAACTTAGTGAGGAAATTATTGTTCTTTCAGAAGGGAGAATGATAGCGAAAGGACCTCCAAAGGAAATTCAACAAAATGAACAAGTATTGACAGCTTATCTTGGTGGTACAGATGAAAAACTTGCTTGAAATTCAAGATGCACATGTGTACATTGGTTCCTTCTACATTTTACAAGGAATCTCGTTAGTTGTACCGAAAGGAGAAGTGACTCTATTATTGGGAAGGAATGGATCCGGTAAAACAACTACAATGAAGACGATACTCGGCATCTATCCGCCTCGTGAGGGTAAGATTATTTGGAGAGGTGGTGCAGAAGACGAACAAGATAATGATAGCCAGGGAGAGGACATCTCAAAACTACCAACGCATAAAATTGTTGCAAAAGGTATCGGATATGTCCCGGATACTCGAAGAATATTTGGGTCATTAACTGTCGAACAGAATCTAATTGTTTCTCGGCGAAAGGGAGGTCTCAAGGGAGATGTTCAAGACCGATTAGACTTCATATTTGATTTGTTTCCGGATATGAGAAAGTTCTACAAGCAGAAGGCAAAATCACTATCAGGTGGTCAACAGCAGATGCTAGCTGTTGCGCGAGCATTGATGAATGACAATGATTTGTTACTGATCGATGAACCCACGGAAGGCCTTAGTCCGCTTTTGGCAAAGAATCTCATTAGTGCTCTTGATAAGCTAAAGGAGATTGCTACTATCCTATTAGTTGAACAGAATTTCAGGACAGTATCAAAATTAGGAGATAACTACTACATCTTTGATAATGGTAAGATAGTTCACCAAGGCAACAATATGGATGAGTTGGTTGCAGATAAAGCACTCGTCGCACAGTATCTGGGGGTAAGCATATAGAAGGTGAGAGCTGTTATGGAGAAAGTAATTAATCCGATTAGGGACTACCTCGACGAAAACCCGCGAACTCGCAAGATTCTGAGCATCATGTCAATAGTTGCCGTCGTTGTGATATTGGTAGTAGTAGGCATATACTCCTACTCATTGAAAGGATTTGTTGATAGGACCATATTATCCATAGTTGATGGTCTCGCACTTAGTATGCTTCTTTTTCTGATGGTATCGGGATTCTTCTTGATATTTGGTCTATGTGATGTGATTAATTTTGCTCACGGAGCATTCTTTATGTTAGGAGGCTTCATGGGTTTTACAATTTACCTTGGCACAGAGTCATTTCTTCTAGATCTTGGTATCTTTGGAACAAATTACTTTGTTCTGTCAATAGTATCATTTATTGCAAGCGCAATTGGTTCTATGGCGGTTCTAGCAATTGTAGGTGGAGGAATTGAGTTCTTCACAGTTCGACGGCTCTATGGAAATGCTATTGCCCAAATACTGTTGACTGTGGGTTTTATGGTTATCATCACGAAAGTTGCCGAAATTATTTGGGGCAGCTCAGTGATATCATATTTCATCACTCCATTTTCACAAATAGGTGAGTCAGGATACTTCTTCATCTCTGGAGTTTTCAATTTCGGTGGAATACTCATATTTCAGATCTATAGAGTATTCTTAATCTTCCTAGGTCTCGCAATCGCAGCAGTAATGTTCGTTGCTTTCAGGAAAACACGAATTGGTCTCCAGATACAGGCGGGTATAGAAGATTCTGAAATGGTTGAGGCACTAGGGACAGACATCAAAAAACTATTCACAATTGTATTCATGCTCGGTGCTGGTCTTGCAGGTTTATCTGGTGCAGTTTTGGTGCCATGGATTGGTGCAAATACTGGTCATGGATTAACATACCTCATATTTGCGTTTGTCATCGTAGTAGTAGGAGGCGCTCACTATGGTCGCTTTGAGGGAACGTTCTTCGGAGCGCTTATTGTTGGACTTGCAATGAAGTTCTGTGCATATTTCGCCCCGGCTCTTGAGAATATCATTGTGTTTATCATAATGGCTATTGTTCTTATACTGAAACCAGGAGGATTGACAGGATCATGAGCAATGAAGACAGTAGAGAAAACAAACAGATAGGTATTGCAATGCGGTTCACATCAACGTTATCAAACAATAGAATGCTCTTATCTGTTATAGCTATCCTCTATCTATTCCCATTGATAACTCGTGCAGAATTATCACCTGAGCGAGATTTGCTCAACATAATCACACAGATAATGATTTTCGGTCTTTTGGCGATGTCATTCGATTTACAATTGGGAAGAGCAGGACTCCTTAATTTTGGCCACGTAGCACTCTTTGGGGTAGGAGCGTACTTTATTTCCTTTACACTGAATACTACAATTTTTCCAGAACTCAATGTGCTACCATTTCCCCTCACACTGATTATCGCCATGTTAATTGGTGCGTTTCTTGGTTTAATAATGGGTTTGACTACGAGTCGTATGAGAGGCACAGCCTTTGCGTTCATTGCATTAGCAATCGCTATGTTTCTTTACAATTTCTTTGCTCAAAATCCAAGTATATCAGGAGGAGAAACAGGACTTAGAGTAGCAACACCAGGTATTATGACAACAGCTCCTTTCTACCTTTTCTTCATTATAATTACATTCATCATTCTCACTGCATTTTTTGGAATGGTAATTAATTATGTGAAGAAGCGAACTGAGTCAATAGGTCCATTCTACTTCATACCTGTGATGATAGCTTTTGCTGGATTCCTTCTATTCTTTGGAACAAATATACTGGGATCAGTCCTAGTTAGTGCAGCATTGGTTGGAATGCTTGTTTTACACTTGATGGAAAGAAGCAAGTCAATAAGAGATCCTCTCCAAAGTGAAGAGGGCGAACAGGTGCTTTCAAGTGAGGTGAAACCTGTTGATATCCTTGGTAGGTATATACTACCCCTTGGCATCCTGACAATTATAGTAGTTGGTTTCATCATCGCATTTTGGAACAATATCTATGGAATGGTTTTAGTTGGTATTGAGGATACTGATGTTTTCCTCCTTAGAATTCCAGTTATGTATTATCTTGTACTGACTTGTGTTGTCATGTCATTTATCTTCATTAAACGACTTATTGCATCACCATTTGGCAGAATGGTAACAGCGGTAGCACAGAATCAGGAGCGCGCTGAAGCTCTCGGATACAATAGTTATCATAGCAAGATAGTAGTTGTAATGATTAGTGGTGCAATTGCAGCTCTTGCTGGTGGTCTATATGCACCATTCATCAGAACTATCGATCCAACAACAGCTCTAGGTGTCGGAGTATCAATAGATGCAATGCTATACACAATAATCGGAGGAATTGCTACGATACTTGGACCGCTATTGGGAGCAGGTGTTGTGGTGTATTCGGAGCTGAACCTTGTGGACTTCATGAATAGCATAGGATTACCCGGAGATCTATGGGTTGTTGGACTTGGAATAATATACATCATCATTGTCTTATACCTGCCTTTAGGAATAGTTGGCTCTGTGGGTATTAAGACCAGGTCTATTAAGGAGAGATTGCTACAAGTCAAGATTGGTTCGTTAGAATTTGGAATGAAGGAAATGGACTATTGGGTTCCAGTTGTGATAGGGACTTTAGTCTTGCTAGTCCTGTTACTATTCTTCACTATCAATATCTAACACAATATGGGGGAATGATGAAAATCACTCTAGAAGAAATAGCTGAAATGCACGAGGTAGATCACTTTGCCATATGAAACAATAGATGATATTGAACTGTACTATGAGGTTCATGGACCTTCAGATGCACCCCCGATTATTTTCCTTGAAGGATGGGGATATTCACTCTGGATGTGGTTTCGACAGGTTCCAGTACTCAGAGAAAAATACAGATGTATTGTTTTCGACAATAGAGGAGTTGGAAGAAGTTCAAAGCCAGATTATCCCTACACTATGGAAATGTTTGCTGGTGATACTATAGGATTAATGAAAGCACTAGATATTGATACTGCACACATTCTAGGAATTTCAATGGGTGGGTTTATTGCACAGCAAATTGCAATTTCATATCCTGAAAGAGTTCGTAGCCTTATCCTTGTATCTACCCATTTTGGAGGGCCCAACGCAATTATTGCGAGCGATAGAACGATGGCAATGATGTTTGCTAGTCCTACAGAAACACTCTCAAAAGAACAAGCAACAAAGATGCGTTATAGTGTTGCTTTCAATCCAAATTACCTCAACGAAAACATGTCATTACTCGAGCAAATACAAGAATGGGTTGAACAATATCCGCAGCCGCTATATGCACGAGGAAATCAAGCAGCAGCATCAATGGTATTTGATGTCGAAGAAGAGGTGAAGAAAATTTCCGCACCAACTCTTATCTTGCAAGGAGACAGTGACCTCATCGTACCACCGGAGAATGCAGAATTGCTTGCAGAAAGAATTCCTGAATCGAAATTAGTTTATATCAAAGGTGGACCACACTTGAGTTTCATTGAGTGTTATGACTTGTTCAATAGTGAGGTATTGAGTTTTCTAGACGAAGTGGAAAAATAGGTTCACACAATTAATCAATATTCAGAGGTCGTTGCTAATGGTGCGTTCAGCGGTAATTACAGGTCTAGGTATGTACGTCCCTAAAAAGATGGTCACTAATGAAGAAATTGAAAAAATGCTTCAACGTCCTGGGACAGCTAAGTGGCTTGTGGAAAATGTTGGTATCAAACAGCGTCATGTCATGGCGGATGACGAGGTTACATCAGATCTTGCACTCCATGCAAGTCGCCAAGCAGTGGAAAATGCTGGGCTTGAGCCAGAGGATCTTGATTTGATAATTTTAAGCACGGATACTCCCGATTATCTTTCTCCAGCTACATCCGTAGTACTTCAATACAAACTCGGTGCTAAAAATGCTGGCACGTTTGATGTCAATTGCGCTTGTGCGGGTTTGGTTACAGCATATGATATTGGTTCTAGATATATCGCAACTGATCCGGAGATTAACTCGGTCTTAGTCATAGGTGCCTATGGCATGACGAAATTCGTTGATTGGACTGATCATTATACATGTACCTTGTTTGCTGATGGTGCAGGAGCAATGATACTGCAAAATAATGACGAAAAACAAGGTTTCATGAATTCAAAGTTGATTGCGGATGGTTCCTATTATGACCATGTTGGAGTTTTTGTTGGAGGCACTGCAGAACCTCCAACAATCGAAGCCATCCAAAACAATAGACATCATCTAGCCTTTCGCAAACGGTTCCCAGCAGATACCAACCTGGAGCATTGGCCGCAACTGACAAGGGATTGTGCAGCAAAGGCAAACATTTCGATTGATGATATTGATTGGTTTTTCTTCACTCAAATTAATGTACGAACGATAGAAGCTGTAATGGCAGAACTAGGAGCACCTATTGAAAAGACCCACATTGTGATGGATAAATGGGGATATACTGGTTCTGCGTGTGTTGCATTAGCAATGTATGATGCTGTTGCTCAAGGAAAACTACCACCTCCTGGAGAAGGAAATGGAGAATATATTGCACTATGTTCTTCTGGAGGCGGTTTCAATATGGCTGCGGCTGTATTGAGATGGTGGTAAAGAATTATTATCTTGTTTATGAAGCATCATCAGTGCATCAGAGTTGAAACGTACTTTTGATAAGCTAAATGAATTTAAGATGTGATTACAAGAATTCTGAAATTTTATTTTTTGGATAAAATTATATGAAAGTATGTTTATAATCAAGGTGGGAGTTATTTGAATTATATCAATCAACTCTACTTTGGGGGCATTTAATATGAATGATAGAAAGATAGTCTTTATTTCGTTGTTACTGATACTATCAAGCAATATTGTAATTTTTCCAAACGAATCAATTTTGCCACCGACTCAAGATCCTATCAAAATAGGAATATTCGCCCCCTTCACCACAGGAGGTCTCTCATTCTATGCACAATCGGTACGACAGGGATTCGAATTAGGACTCATCTATGCCACAACTGAGATGGGGTACAGCAGTGAGAATATGACTGAAGAAGGACAACACTACGAATTATACTATTATGACACACAAGGAAGTGTATCGGTAGCCGCATCTCTCGCAGTAGATGCAATCGAAATAGATGGTATTGATATCCTTGTAGGGGGAGTATATAGTGCTGTTGCAAATGTACTTGCTAGTATCGCTGAGAGTTATGAAAAACTCTTCTTCATCGCTCCAGCTTCGGATCCATCTATAACCAGTGAGGACTTTAATCCCTATATTTTCAGAATTGCGAGAAATAAGTGGCAAGATGCAGCTGCAGATGTTACTTACGCACTAGATTATCTGAACTGCTCTAATGTTGCATTTCTTGCTGCTGATTATTCATTTGGCTACGAAGGTGTCGAAGCTAGAACCGACATAATTAATGCAAAAGGAGGGAATATAGTTTCTACACAATATGCTTCAATAGCTGCTACTGATTTTAGTGTCTACTTAAGTAACCTACTTGCAGCGGATGCAGCTTACGGTATAGATATGTTATTCATTATTTGGGCAGGTAGCATTTCATATCTCTATAATGACTTGTTAACATATGATATTAGAAGTCACATGAACATCACTTTTCCGCTCATTGATTTCTTATCAATGAACATGATTGAATCAAGCTTAGTTCCTCCAGTAACTTTTGTGAATACTAATGGCTCCTGTCAATATGGATACGAGTTGCCTAGCAATTTTGTTAATGATTGGATGGTGGCACAGCATATTGCCCGAAATATAACGCCAAATAGTGGCTATGGCTTTATGCAACGCATACCTGAATTCTATACAGCAAGTGCTTTTGCTACTGCCCAATTCTTGGTAAATGTTACTAATGCTATCCCGAATCTCAATACGCCGGAGATGATCAATTATTTAGAAGGGGGGGTAAATATTACTTGTCCTATGGGAGAAACTTACCTGAGACCTGATGATCATCAAGGACTTGCTGAAATGTATATTGCCAGAGCATGGAATGATACTCGTTCAGGTTCTGAAACTGAAGGATATATCATTGCTCAGTTAATTGAAACGCTTACTCTTGCTGAAGTGGCCCCTCCAATAGAATCTCTTTGGAATGGAGAACCATATGTTCCAGGTGGATTTTGGGACTCAACTCCTCCGAATATTTCATCTGTTGGAATTGAACCCATTAGTCCGAATTCAACTGACGATGTGGTTGTAACAGCAACTGTCAGTGATGAAAGTGGTGTTGACACTGTCTTTCTTTCCTACTCTATAAATGGAGGTACAACTTGGTCCTATCAGGAAATGGAAGAGTCTCAGACAGATATTTGGATAATGACAATTCCAGCACAGATAGATGGTTCTAACATTACGTACTTTGTAGAAGCAAATGATACTCTTGGGAATTGGAACAGTACTTCTGTTATGTACTATGTCGTTCAGAATCCTACCACAACTTCTACTACAACTACTACCACATCAATAACAACTACTACCACAACTACTACTACAACTACCACCACATCAATAACAACCACGACTTCAACATCACCCTCAAGTGGAGAAGATATGGAAGTCTTCCTAATTACAATTGGAGGAATTGGAATTACAATTATTATTGCTGTCCTTGTTCTATTGAAGAGGAAAAGATAGTAAAATCATATTCCTGGTTCAGCGTATATTAAATTAACAATATAGGATGCAGTAACAGATAGTAAACTTCCTCCAACAGGAATATAAAATGGCGAAAAAATTGCCATTTGTTCATCAAAGGAGGGGACTTAACATAGCTGCTGCTGTATTGAGATGGTGGTGAAGAGTTTTTATTGTGGTTGTCATCAAGAATTAAAGAGAGGTCGGTAAGTCGTTCTCTTTCAAAAGTAGTGTCAGTGAATTGTGATGACCAATCAATTTGATTATTTATCAAAACGAGAAATATATTCGCCTGAAGAAGAAGCCTTGGTTGATGTGGATACTGGTAAGCGGTATACGTACAGAATATTCAACCAACGAGCAAATCAAGTAGCCAACTTCTTACAGCAAGACATCAAATTCGAAAAAGGGGACCGTCTTTGTGTCATCGCACAGAACATACTACCCTACTGGGAGACCTTTTTCGGATGCCAAAAGAGCGGCGGTATTTTCAGTCCGCTAAACTGGAGATTAGTCGCAAGGGAACTTGCAAATCTTGTAGAGGATCTATCTCCATCGGTACTATTCTATGATCAAGATATGGCAGGAGTAGTCAAAGAGGTCAGAGATCTGGTTGATGTCAAACATTGGGTTGCCTTTGATTCAAAGGAGGAAAGCAACAAAGATAATCACTACTATGAATCAGAGATATCTGAGAAATCAGATGAGGCACCAGCTCAGGTAAAGCTGACATACGATGATTCTATGGGCATCATATTCACAGGTGGTACCACGGGACTTCCCAAAGGTGCAATGATAACCTATAACCATGTTGCGTTTAATACACTGACAACAATTCGAGACATACTTCCGGGAGATGTTTACATCAATCATCTTCCCCTATTTCATGTTGGGGGACTCTATGTATATGCTGTTCCACTCTTCATTCTTGGAGGAAAAGTAATTCAGATGAAGAGGTGGGATTTAGACACGGCAATTGATATAATTAATACAGAACACCCAGACTTCTTCTTTGCAGTGCCAACGCAATATAGAATGCTTATGGACCATCCAAAGTTCAAATCAATTGACTTCAGCACTGTTCGTTTCTTGACTTCAGGAGGAGAACCACTGCCTCTGGAGATTATTCGAACTTTCAAGAAAGTTCATGGAGTCAAGTTCAAACAAGGATTTGGGATGACAGAGGTTGGTCCGGGATGTTTTGCCCTAGATCCCTGGGATGCAGAAAGAAAGATAGGTAGTATTGGTACGCCGAACTTCTTCATAGATGCACGAGTAGTGGACCCAGAAACAGGAAAAGTCTGTTCTGCAAATGAAGTTGGTGAATTGCAATTCAAAGGACCAACTGTAACGAAAGGTTATTGGAATAGGCCAAAATTAAACAAGACACTCCTTGATGTTGATGGTTGGTTTAGTACAGGTGATATGGTCTATTTTGATGATGAGGGGTATTACTTCGTTGTTGACCGCGTCAAAGACATGTTCATCTCAGGTGGAGAGAATGTCTATCCTAGAGAGATAGAAAAACTTCTAGAAGAATATCCAAAAATTGCCCAAGTGCAAGTCATCGGTGTACCAGATGAAAAATGGGGAGAGGTTGGTAAAGCCATCGTCATTTTGAAAGAAGGAGAAGAAGCAACCGAGGATGAAATCATTGAATTTTGTAGAGGAAAACTGGCAAAGTTTAAGATACCAAAATCTGTTGCCTTCACTGATAGTTTTGCGCCATACATATCTGGGGCGGGTAAGATACTAAAAAGGCAGCTAAGGAAAGATTTCGGAGGAGTGGAGGAATAAACTTGCCTACTACAGAAATTAATGGAATCAATATGTATTATGAGATTCATGGTGAGGGAGAGCCGGTCATCTTTGGCAATGGAATATTTTCGAATACACAAGGCTGGGTATATCAAAATCCTGTTTTCTCAAAGAAGTATCAAGTAATTCTCTACGATATGCGAGGGCAGGGTCAGAGTGACAAACCAGAAGGAGAATACTCATTCGACATACACGCAGATGACCAAAAAGGATTACTCGATGAATTAGGTATCTCAGAAGTCCATCATGTCGGAATAAGCTACGGTGCAGAACTAGGTCTCGTCTTTGCTTTGAAATATCCAAAAATGGTCAAGAGCCTTGTTGCCTGTAGTGCTGTATCACAAGTTGATACATTACTACGTACAATGTGTGACTTATGGAGATATGCATGTGTTCAGGCAGATCCTGAGTTGTTCTATTATTCCACGGTTCCTTTGAATTTTGGAGAGACCTTCATAGAAGAACAAGCAAAACTTCTTCAAGCAGCAAAGAAACGCTACGCGGACCTAAACTATCCTGCGCTTGTACGACTCCTAGATGCATTCCTCAAATTAGATATCACTGATCAATTACACAAAATTCAATCACCTACCTGTGTTATTGCAGGTGAAAATGACATCCTAAAACCAGCATATCCCTATTCAAAAATAATTCATGACGGATTGCCTAATTCTGAAATGGTAATAGTGCAAGATTCAGGACATGCAATTACCTTCGAGAAGCCTAAGGAATTTAATTCTATAGTCCTAGGATTCTTGCAAAAGCAAATTGAATGAAATCATATACTCAAATCTGTGACATACCATTTAGTTAGCACTTGAAGAAATGATCTATTATTCCATTTTACTCAAGAATTATATAGTAGTTGTCTCACTGTTAGTATTTGATTTAGCATTTTCTAATCTTAGAAATTCTATATCATAGAATTGGAATGTTGAAGGAGTACAGAAGATGAATAAAATTGGAACAATCACGATCTCTGTGCTGTTGTTAATTTCAATGTTCTTGCCATGTTTTATTGTTGCACCTGTTGAGGCGCAAACTCCAGAACCAATTAAGATTGGAGTTTTCGCACCGTTTACCACAGCAGGCCTTTCGTTCTATGCACCATGGACAAAACAGGGCTTTGAACTTGGAATGATTTATTCTACAACAGAGATGGGATATGATAACGAAAACAAAACAGAAGCGGGAAGACCCTACGAAATTCATTACTATGATACGCAGGGAGATGTTGCCGGAGTAACCTCTCTAGTAACATCTGCAATCGAAACTGATGGCATCGATATCCTTGTTGGAGCAACATATAGTGGTATTGCTGCAGCAATTGCACCTATTGCTGAAGAATACAAGAAGATCTACTTTATCACTCCAGCAGCCGATGCTTCGCTCACAGCGGCGAATTTCAATCCATACATTTTCAGAATTGCGAGAAATAACTGGCAAGACGCCTATGCGGGTGTTACATATGCCATGGATTATCTCAATTACAGTAAATTCGGATTCCTTGCCGCAGACTATTCCTTTGGATACAGTGGCGTTGAATCAATGAAAAGCGTAATTCAAGCTAAAGGTGGAAGTGTCCTTAGTATTCAGTATGCCCCACTAGCTGCAACTGACTTCTCTCCTTATATTACGAACCTCAAGAATGTGGATGCAGCTTCCGATATCGAGTATCTGTTTATAATCTGGGCGGGTAATTTTGCATATCTCTACGGAGATCTAGCAACCTATGATTTAGCTTCAGATATGGAAATCGCTGGAGCGTGCATTGATATCCTTTCAATGAACGTTATTGAAGGGAGTTTAACACCTCCTGCAACCTATGTAGGTTCCACAGGACTCTGTCTATATGGTTATCAATTACCAGACAACGAAGTCAATGATTGGATGGTGGCTGAACACGTAACGAGGAATGTACAACCAGATCTACCGTATTTCACCTTTAAGGCACCTGAGCTCTTTACGGCAAGTGCGTTTGCTACTGCTCAATTCCTGGTGAATGTTACAAATGCAGTCCCAGACTTGGATACGAATCTGATGATTAATCATCTAGAAAGTAACCTTACTATTGACTGCCCTAAGGGACCAACGTTTTTGAGACCAGAGGATCATCAAGGACTTGCAGAGATGTACATTGCTGAGGCGTGGGTAGATAATGTATCGGAATCTCAAACAGAGAACTACATTATCGCTAAATTAGTCGAAACACTCGACCGTAATGAGGTTGCCCCTCCAATAGCTTCAGGTTATACACCTGGTGGATTCGCACCGACTACTGGTCCAGGATTTGTGCTTGACCCGCTAACTCTTACCTTGATAGCAGGCGCTGGAATAGCAGTGATCGTCATTATTGGAGTTGTTTGGTGGCGCAAGAAATAACAGTTCAATTGTAAGAAGCTAATGGTTCATCTCGAACCATTGCTTCATCTTTCTTTTTTTTTATGAATACTGCTCACAAGTAAATATAATCTTCGGATTTTTCATCAATGACAATAGAATTGCAAGAGGAATTATGACACTTCGACAGCGTTGAATTCTAAAAAGAAAATAGTCATTAGAGTATATATATCACAATTTTGTAAGAAAGACTACGTGTGGTTGAGAAGAGATGACAGAAGTTGCAGTAATTGCTACAGATGATAGAATCTACGGTGTAAACAAATCCTTCGAATTACTTGGGATTAATCCGGTAAATGGAAAAGATGTCGTATTCAAACCGAACTTTAATACAGCAGATCCACCACCTGCTTCGACTGATATGACCACCTTCAGACAGATTATCGTGAAGATACGAGAGATGGGGGCAAAGAAAATCACCGTAGCCGAGAGATGTGGACCTGCAAAAACAGAAGAAGCATTCAAGCAGAAAGGACTCTATGAATTGGCAGATGAGTTTGACCTCTCAATTGTAAATCTATCAACAGCTCCAAGAGAAGAATGGGTCATGAAAAATCCAGAGGGTAGTCACTGGAGAGATGGTTTCCTGTTTTCAAGGACATATGATGAAGCAGAATGTGTAATCGAAACGTGTTGCTTGAAAACTCATCAATATGGTGGACACTTCACACTCTCATTGAAGAATGCCACTGCACTCGTTCCCAGAGATGGATATCCATTAATGAAGGAACTACACAGTTCGCCCCATCAGAGGAAGATGATAGCTGAGATCAATTCTGTCTATAAATGGGATCTTGTCATAATGGATGGTGTTGTTTCATTCGTTGATGGTGGGCCAATGGAGGGAACTCTCAAGAATTCCAATGTGTTTGTTGCGAGTACTGATAAGGTTGCCATTGATGCAATTGGCGTTTCATTGTTAAGAATGCACGGGACTACACATGAGGTTGCATTAGGTCCAATCTTTGAACAGGAGCAAATTGCTCGTGCTGTTGAACTAGGTATTGGGATTTCGTCATTTGATGAGATCGAATTCCTCACTGATTCAGCTGAGAGTGAAGCATTAGTTGAGAAGATTAAGGCAGAGTTCTGATTCTTTCACTCTAAATGAATCGTTCACAGACCACCGGTTGTTTCAGGATTTTCACCCTGACATTGTTCTTTCATATCATGGATAACTAGTCTACTTTCGCTCGTTATTTGTTCAATATATGACCCTTGAATTATGCCCCAAAATCCCACATATAATTAATATCTTGCTGAAGAGAGAATTCTTTTAATCCAGAGATTCTGATATCAAGATACCGATTGAAGAGAGATCACAAATGCCAAGGAAATCTAGATTTCTATTGTCGATCTTCATTGCATGCTTATGCATCTCGATGGTGGCAATTAAAATTGACAACTCTAATAACACATCTAGTTACATAGGACTTGTAGATGAACAAATAGTATCCGACCACCCTTTTGGTTACCAAGACGCATTACGTGACTACTTCCCCACTGAAGAATGGAGAAGTTGCACACCGGAGGAGCAGGGCATGAACTACTCTTTGTTGAGCGAGATGCTTCCTTATATCAATGAGAATGAATGGGCACTCGATTCAATCATAATTGTTCGGGGAGGATATATTGTCTATGAGAAATATCCGAATCCAGATTATCCCATGAGCTATTATCATACACTTCAATCTGTGACCAAGAGTTTCACCTCAGCTCTTATTGGTTGTGCAATTAAGGAAGGTCTTCTCGCAAGTGTAGATGAAAAGATCGTAGACCTGTTCAAGGATCGAACTATTTCAAATCTCGATGAGAGGAAAGGACGCATGACCGTGGAACATCTTCTAACGATGACAGCGGGTATCGAATGGGATGAATGGACACATCCGTACATCGACACTGTGAACAACAATCTGGCGGCAATGTCTGTGAGTGATGATGGGGTTGACTATTTCCTCAATCTCCCAATGATTGCTGAACCAGGTGAAGTGTGGACCTACAATGGTGGAGGCATAATCGTCCTCGGAGCATTGATCGAAAAATTATCCAACATGACCCTCTTGGACTTTGCAGAGACCTACCTCTTTCACCCGATTGGAATACCAGGTGGGGGTTGGCTAAAGCAACCAAGTGGGTACTATGAAGCTGGTGGAGGGTTATATCTGAAACCAAGGGACATGGCTCGTTTTGGTTATCTCTACCTAAATGGGGGTATGTGGAATGAGTCAGAGATCGTACCACTAGAATGGGTATTGAATTCTACTGAATACCATACAATTTCTCCGAGATATGGCTATCTATGGTGGCTGGAACCCGGAATGGACGCGTACGTCGCATCCGGGCGTCTAGGACAAAAAATCATGGTATGCCCGGAGGAAGACCTGGTGGTTGTATTCACAGCCTCTATTTATGAGATGTACGAACCACACTATGACTTATACTATGATTATATTAGAGCGGCAATAATCGGACCACCGAGAATTGTCGAACCTGAAACTACTACATTCACTACAACGAATCAAACCTCTACCAACCAAACAAGCTCATTATTGGATGGGAGTACTGTTGCCTTGATGCTAGTTACATCAACCTTGATCTTTGCAATGGTTGCAATCGTTATACTATTCCGAAGAAACTAGTAATTGATGCAATGGAAGAGGATAAACAGCCGGAGGATATCACAGTTCCAAATTTCTATTAGCCTACGGTTGACTGGCAAATTAAAAGGACATTGAAATTCATGCATTATTTCAATAAACCACAAGATTTGATATGAGGTCCCAACCTACTCTTCTCCTTGTGAGGTTCACCTAATGAAAGAAATATACGATCAATGGCGCAAAGATTTGATTGCTGCGGGTAAATTAAGATCTGATGAAGAGATTGACAATATCGAGTTGTCGACTCGTTGGCAGGAATGGCAAGTTGAACAATTGAAGTCAGGAAAGGAGGGAAGTTTCGGAGGGGCAGGATTTGCAGAAGCTCTCGGGTTAACAACGGTTGAGAAAGGGCATGATGAACAAGAAATAGACATTCGAGAAGGAATCAAACAAGCACTTGGTGCACTCCTAACTCATGCAGAAGGAGCAAGCTACTGCATGATTGTTGTTAGTCGTGCATGGATTAACTTCAGATACAAGAGGAAAACGAACAATCTTCACCTACAAGTTGCAGGAAATCAATACATTGCTCCAATGAAATTAGAAGATTCAGATATCAAACATCTAGAAGAGATGGGCATTCCTCCCGAGCCGATGTCAGTTGAAATATTTGCGCGAGATTTTGACGAAGAACCAAGAGATCTTGAACAGATTGTCGCCACAGCCATTGAGATATTCAATAATATCTACAGAGTGTTAAATGATGATGAAGCCTATATTGAACTTGATCTTGGAAAAGGTGAAACCGAAGAGATACTTGAATCAATCTCACCATTCTTCAGACATCGTAGTGGAAAGAAGTTCAAATGGTCTTGGAATAGAAGAATTTAAAAAAAAAGTGCGAATATCGCACTTTCTTCAAGTGTTATTACTTCTTGATTTTCTTCATTAGTGTCGATACATCTAGGAATACATCATCAATCTGCATTTCCTCAACCATTGCTGTGTTTAATGGAGGACCCTGTTCGATATCTGTACCTGAAATGTAACCGAACACCTCACTCAATCTAGCATTCTGAAGAGAGAATAGTAGAGATAATGGGAGTTCCATCGGACATGCATCTTGACACTGCCCACAGTTTACACAAGAATCTCCGACATGTGCAAGCCTTGTCAAAGGAAACAAAGCATCAGGGGGTATCACTCCAGCTTCAAGAAAATCTCTATTCGCCTCTAATAGGCAGGTCTCACAATAGCATATTGGACAAGCATCTCTGCAGCCATAACATTTGACACATTTCTCAAACTCCTGAATCCAGTACGTTAGCCGCTCTGAGGGAGTCATAGCCATAATTGGATTGAAATCAGTCGCCCTCTTTGCCAGTGCACGCTCAGCTTCAATTCGATCCTTCTCCTGTCTGGTAGCAATACTCTCCTTCGTAGGCTTGTCAATTTCGATATAACCCTTTGAGATGGCATCCTCAACAAGAAGCCGCCCTTTCGCCGAATAAACTTCAATGAAGGTTCCAGGTTTTTCTTCAGTTTCAGTACCCCACTTGCCACACGCCATATCTGCAAAGGTTGGGATGTTAATTTCACATCTTTGACAATTATTTCGTCTACCAAGTCCTTTCTTCTCCAAATTGAGTAAATCCTTTGCTATACTCTTACCGTTCTTGAGAGAGATTATGAATTTACCATCATCAATGTCTTCACGAAGAACATCACTAGGATCAACCTTGAACTCTTTGCTGTACATTTTCCGAGCAGTTGCAGGAGAGATAGTTCCTGTGCAGTTGAGTCCAATTAGAAATAGGTCATCCACCTCAATCTGATATCTTTTCTGAAGTTCGATGATTGCTCGGATATCACAAGGTTTACCAACTACTGCCAACTTCTTTGATAAGCCACCTTCAAGGTACTCTTTCAAAAATCGAACTATATTGGGGATCGAGCAATGTAGAGACCCTGCAGTGCCTTTGAGGTCATCGGGATTGGTTATGAGGACAGGAATTCCTGAAAATCTATCACCATCATTCTTTGCTCTGACAGTGACTACACCATCAATCTGCTTTGATTTCAAAGCACACTTGAGAATGGAGGATACTGCACCTCCGGTATCTCCTTTTTCGACTAGATTCTCGTCTAAAGAGCGAGCGATGTACATTGTATTACTCATTTAGATACCTCCATCTTTACAGCACAGACCTTGTATTCGGGCATTCCACATGCAGGGTCAAGAACGGGATTTGTTATCTTGTTCGCAGAAGCCTCACTGAAATGAAATGGTAGAAAGACAAGTCCTTCCGGTACATCAGCAGTCACCCGAGCTTTTGCTTGGACGCTACCACGTCGAGTCGAAAGGGTGACCATTGAACCATTTTGAATATCCTGTAGGGATGCATCTTTAGGGTTGACCTGCACATATGCTCCGCTGACTTCAGCATCCAATTTCGGAGTTCGACGACTCATCGTTCCAGTATGATAATGGAAGATTGTCCTTCCAGTTGTTAGAATGTAGGGATAGTCTTTATCAGGTACTTCACTTGGTGGAATAAAATTCACAACCTGAAGATGCCCAAGTCCATCAGGTGTATTGAATTTCTCAGTGAAGAATGTATGAGTACCTGGATGGTCCTCATTTGGACAGGGCCATTGAATGCCTCCAAGAGTCTCTTCTAAGCGCTCATAGGTAATGCCTTTGTAAGGAGGCACTACTCTTCGGATTTCTTCGAAAATCTCCCTCGAAGATGAAAAGTCAAACTTATCCTTGAAACCCATACGTTCTGCAACTTGTGTTATGATCCACCAATCATTCTTAACATCACCAGGAGCGTCAATCAACTTGTTAATTTTCTGCACTCGCCGATCTACATAGGCGTGGATACCTTCACGTTCAACCCACGTGCTGACTGGCAGTACAACATCGGCAAGCTCTGCTGTTTCAGTCGGAAAGATGTCCTGAACAACCAGTAGTTCCTTTGATTGAAGATCCTTCTTCACATTGGTAATGTCAGGCGCAGCCATCATGGGATTGGTTCCTATAATCCACATGTACTTAGTTTGCTGAATCATCTTTGTATATGGTAATCCGGGCGCGTCAGGAAGATTCTCAACGCCCCAGTGTTCTGCAAATTTCTTGTGAGGTTCAGCAGGTGTTCCGACTTTTTGGAATCCGGGATAGAACACATTTAGACAGCCCATGTCTCCTGTACCCTCGCCATTAATCTGACCACGTGTTGGACTCAGTCCAGTCCCGGGGCGACCATAATGACCACTGATAAGAGCTAATGTTGCAAGTGCCTTGATTCCATCAGTCCCAGTGATATGTTGGTTTAGACCCTGATTGTATAGTACAGATCCGTTCTTTGCTTTTGCATAAAACACGGCGGCTTTCTTCAGTGTACCGAGTGGTACTCCACAGATTTTCACTAACTCTTTGAGATCCAGTGCAGTAAGGTGCTCTCGGAGTGCATCAATACCACTTGTTCTGGTTTCTATGAATTCTTTGTTCTCAAGACCTTCTTCTAGGATGATCTTCATCATGGCATTAATGGCTGCAACATCGGTACCACAGTTAACCTGAAGATGAACATCACTGAGCTCTCTAGCTGTAGCGCTCTTTCTCGGATCTATTACGATAACCTTTGCGCCTCTCTTCTTTGCTCGAAGTGCTCTCTTGTACATGAGTGGAAATGTTTCTTTCAAATTAATACCCACAAGGAAAAGACAGTCCACGTTTTCCAAATCTAATTGAGATATTGGCATGACTCCAGAACCTACTGTAGGTCCAAGGCCAGCAGCTGTTGAAGAATGGCACAATCGACCACAATATTCCACATTGTTAGTCCCCATGACGACACGAGTGAACTTTTGGATGACATAGGCATCTTCGTTCGTATTCTTTCCCGAGGCTAGCATTCCAAATTCGTTCGGTCCTGCTTCCTTAAGCTTCTTTGCAATGAAATCAAGAGCTTCATCCCAGCTACATGCAACCAACCTGCCATCTTTCCGAACCATTGGGGTCTTCAGCCGGTCCTCAGCATAGAGAAATTGATATGCATTCCGTCCTTTGGGACAATTTCCACCTTCGTTCACTGGGTGGTTATTCTGGGGTTCTTGACCGATTATCTTCCCATCTTCAATAACTAGATAGATTCCGCATCCACAGCTGCAATAGGGACAGATTGTCTTTTCATAAGCAACCATTCAATCATCTCCAATTGTATTGGGACCTAGTTTTCGAATCGTCTTACAAAAGTCATTGACAACCGAAGCATACTTTGCTGCTTCAGACGCAGACACCCATTCCAAACGCAACCGTT
>Ga0307423_1000639_pt1 | contig 23261 bp, 18 predicted proteins | sample SalMarWE160310MG_FD_202154 | JGI IMG/M metagenome (GOLD analysis project Ga0307423, IMG submission 202154) | Salt marsh sediment microbial communities from the Plum Island Ecosystem LTER, Massachusetts, United States - WE1603-10 | ecosystem: Environmental > Aquatic > Marine > Intertidal zone >...
CTTGATCAGCTCCGCCATTCCCGCCGCCAGCTCCCGGGGTGGAAGACTCTGGAGGGTGGTGACGTCCATCCAGACCAGCCGGGGCTGGTGAAAGGCCCCGACCAGATTCTTCCCTCTCGCCACGTTGACCCCGGTCTTTCCGCCCACGCTCGAGTCCACCATCGCGAGCAGTGTGGTGGGGATCTGCACGAAGGGAAGGCCGCGGAGCAGTGTCGCCGCCACGAAGCCGGAGAGGTCCCCCACCACTCCCCCGCCCAGGGCGGCGACCACGGTGCTGCGGTCTGCGCCCGCGTCGAGGAGGGCGTCGTAGAGGCGGCTCACCTGGTGAAGGCTCTTGCTCCGCTCGCCATCCGGGATGTCGAACCGCCGCGCCTTGATTCCCGCGTCCTTGAGGGATCGCATCACCCTCGGTCCGTAGCGCCGACCCACGGGTGGCACCGTGACGACCATTGCGCGCGACGCCCCGATCCGCCGCCGGATCTCCTGGCCGACCTCACCGAGGACATCGACCCCGATCTCGATGGAGTAGCTCCGCTCGCCGAGGTCTACGTGGACGGTCCGCTCTACCACTGATGCGATCATAACGAAAGGGGGGGAGCCTGGGCTCCCCCCCTTCTCTACTGGACCGAGGCGATGGGACGCGGGCCGGACCTGCCCGCATTCCGCCCCGAGAGCCGCTCTCAGGCGCCCACGTTGGGGCCGACCACGATGCGCGGCGTCACGAAGACCAGAAGCTCCTTGCGGATGTCCCGGACCTCGTTGTTCTTGAACGCGTAGCCCAGAACCGGGATCTTGTGGAGGTACGGTACGGAGCTCTGGCGCTCCGACTTCTCGATGGTGTAGATGCCACCGATCACCAGTGTCTGGCCGTCCTTTACCAGCGTCTCCGTCTCCGCCTCGTTCTTGGCGATCGCCGGAGAGCCCGTCGGGGTCTGGACGCTGTCGTCCGGAGCGTTCCGCTTCACCTCGATCTTCATGATGATGCTCCGATCCGCGGTGATGTGGGGCGTCACTTGGAGGCGCAGCACCGCATCGATGAACTCGAGCTTCGCGTCCCCGTTCTCGAAGGTCTGGAAGGGAATCGACACACCCTGCTCGATCGAGGCCTCGCGGTTGTCGAGAGTGACCACCCGCGGACTCGAGATCACCTTGCCCTCACCGCTGCTCTCCGCGGCCTGGAGCTGGATGTCGAGGTTGAATTTCTCGTCCATCAGGAGGGCACCCACGTCGACCAGACTGGTGGCCAGGCTTGTGATCGGGTTGATCGTGGCCAGCTGGCTCGAGACCGGAGTCTGCGCGTCTTCGTCGGAATGGAAACCGAAGCCCCAGACGCTTCCGAGTTCGCGAGAGAAGTCGAGATTCGCCTCGACGATCTTCGCTTCGATCAGCACCTGGGGTGTCTGCGTATCGATCGCCTTGATGAGCGCGGTCGCCTCGGTGATGACGGAGGAGATGTCCTTCAGAATGATCGTATTCGTCCGGGCATCGATGTCCACCGTCCCCCGCGATGTGAGCAGCCGCTTGACCATCTTCGCCGTCTCTTTGACGTCGGCGTAGTTGACGGGCTGCAGCTTCACCACCAGATCTTCGAGCTTCTCCTTGGCGCGCCGCTCCTGGAGCCTCGCCTCCTCCTCGGCGGAGAGCTGTTCGGCGGGTGCGATCCGGAGCACGCTGCCCACCCGCACGAAGCCGAGACCCTTGGTCAGCAGGATGACGTCCAGGGCCTGGTCCCAGGGAACGTCGACCAGACGGATCGTGACCTGGCCGCTCACCTCGTCGCCCGCGATGATGTTGAGGTCCGAGACCTCCGCGATCAGGCGGAGCACGTCGTCGATCTCCACGTCCTTGAAGTCCAGGGAGATGCGGCGGCCGGTGTACTGCTTGCCGTTGACGAGACCCCCTTCTCGCAGGATCCCCACCGCGCCTGCCGCCGGATCGATCGCCGCCGGAACCTCGGAGGCCACCTGGTCCTCGGCCTGGGCCAGGGCCTTGGCGGACGCGCTGCTCGCTGCCGCTCCGCCCTCTGCAGGCGCGGTGGAGCCGAGATCCTCGAGCATGGGCAACTCCGCAGCAATCTCGCTCCCGCGCGGGAAGTCGAGGAAGAGCATGGTTCCCTGCTGCTCGACCCGGGGCTCGAGCCCCGCCGCGCGGCTGATCACCACCCGCACCTCCGGCTCCGCGGCCCCGGGCTGCGCGAAGGCGGTCACCAGAGAGACCGGTCCCGGCTGCTCCGGTGCGATCCGGACCGCTGCCTCGGGATCGATGGTCGCCCCGTGGATCATGACGACGATGGTGTCGGCATCTGGCTGCGCCAGCTGATAGTCGACCGCCGCGTCGCTCAGGATCACCACCCGGTCTCCGCTCTCCTGTGCATCGAACTGAACGCCATAGACCTGGAGCGCAGCAGTCTTCCCGGGATCCGTCTGAGCCGCGCCGGCTTCGCCGGAGTCCTCACCCATCGGCTCGGTCGCGGCGGTCTCCACGACCGCCCCTGAAACCGGCGCCTCCGGCATGGCGATCTCGTCGGAGCCGATCACCACCATCAGGCCAGTCGGCATCGGAACGAGCCGGGCCCCTTCGAAGCCGCTCGGCTCCTTCCCACCATCGACCACCACGCGCACCTTGTCGGCGTGCTGTCCGACACGGACGCGCGAGACCTCACCGGCCCCGACGGCCAGCTCTGCAGCGGCCGCCTTGCTGACCAGCGCCGGAAGATCGACCACCAGTCGGACGGGGTCCTGGAGCACGAACTGACTGGCGTTGCCGATCCATCCGTCTGCCCGCAGCTCGATCACCACACCTTTGCCCTCGGTCTTCGCAGCTACCTCGAGCAGAGCCGTCGCCTGGGGGCCAGTGTTGCTCGCCGCCGCTTCGGCGCCGTCCGCCGGCACTTCGATCTCGGCTGCCTCGACCGGGAGCTCGGTCTCGCCACCCGAACCGGTCGCGGCTCCGGTCCACGGATCATCGCTGGCGATCTCGAACTCATTCTCCGGAGCGATCCGGATCTCGAGCCGCTCCTCCAGCGCGACGACCTCGTAGCTCGCCGCCGTGGCAAGCGACAGCTCCACCCGCGTGCGCTCGACACCGGCCGCGTCCTCGAACGGCGTCACGGTGATTTCCTCGACGGTGCCGTCGTACACCGCGACGGAGTCCGAGATCTCTCCCGGTCTCGTCTGAGCGAGATCCACCACGATGCGCGCCGGGTCGTCCTGCTGGAACGCGGTATAGACGGGCTCTACCACCCCGAGCAGGCTCACGATCGTGGCAGCGCCTTCGTTCTCGACCTGGAGCTCGGAGATCACCGCGCTCTCCGGTGCCGGGGACGGCTGCGGAGTCGGAGCCGTTGCGCACGCGCAGAGTACGGCCAGTAGGCTCGCACCGGCTGCGAGCACCAACTTCTCGCGGACACTAACGTTGCTGGCTGCGAACATCGAGCTCATCCCCCCTGACTCTGTCGAACGTGCATCTCGATTTCCTTAGTTGTCGTCTCACCATGGAAATCCACATAAGCCTCACGCACGACCACTACGTTGTCGTCGATCGTTATCACGCGACCGTCGTTCTTGCCGATCGGGTCACCCTCTTGGATGATGTATCCCTGTCCCGACGGGTCCAGGATCAGCGCTCGCTGGCGTCCCGTGTCCCAGACGATGCCGTTCACCGAGAGCTGACTCAGGTCGAACTGCTCCAGCGGCCCCTTGGAAGCCGAGTCGAGCTCCTTGAGACGATCGAGGATGAAGGACCGGAACGGATTCCGTTTCCCGACCGGATCGTAGATGTAGCTCTGCCCCTGAATCCCGAAGCCCCGCTCTTCCGGCTGGTCCGACGCCTCTTCGCGTTGCGCCACGGCGAGCGACGGCACTCCAGCCTGTCCCTTCTTGTGCTTCTCGATCATCGCGGCCCGCTGCCTCTGGTACTCCCCGACCGAGGGACCCACCGTCTTCTTTTGGCATCCCACACTCACCAGCGCCAGAAGCGCGAGCAGCGCGATTGCCCATTTCAGACTGCTCATCAGTGACCCCTCCCGCCCTGGCGCCTGGCGCCCGCCGGCTTCTCTTCGGCCTCGGGCTCCGCCTTCGGCTCGTCTTCGAGGAAGCGGAAGGTCGTGGCGCTTCCCTTCACCTGCAGCACCGTATTCAACGAGCCCTCAGAAGCGATCGAGACGTCGAGCGATCCGACGTTCACGATTCGCGGCAGTCTGGCAACCTCGTCGAAGAACGACGCAATATCGTGGAAGTCACCGGTGAACTCGATGTCGATCGGGACTTCTGCGTAGAAGTCACGTCTCACCTCGTCCTTGGGGCGGAAGGCCTTGAACTCGAGCCCCGCGTTCTTTCCGAGACTGGTGATGTCGGTGAGCAGAACCGGGAGCTCCTTGCTGTTCGGGAGCTGCCGCAGCGCCACTTCCAGCTTTCTCTCCAGAGCGGTTATTTCGTCTTTGACGGCTGCCTCGTTGCCGGCGACCGTGCGGACCTCCGCCAGCTTGCGCTGCAGCTGGAGCTGCTGGTCCCGAATTCCTTCCAGGTTCGAGCTCGCCGGCAGATACAGGAAGTAGACGTAGACGGCGCACACCAGCACGACGATCGCCGGAAGCATCGCCGTCCGGTAGGACTTCGGGAGCTTCGCGAGCTTCTCGAACGCCCCAGTCAGTTCGTCGAGGCCCAGGTCCATAAAGCCCTCCTACCCAGCCGTCCCGATCGACGCGATGGCGTCGCCGGAGGTTGTCGTCGCCGCGGGTTTCGGCGTCACCAGCGTGGCGCTCAACGCGAATTCATTGAGCTTGTAGCCGCTCATGTCCTTCGCCTTGGTCTCACGCAACTCGACATTGTCGAAATACGCCGACTCGTTCAAAGCGGTCAGGAACAGCGCGACGAGCTCGTTGTCGAGGCTCATGCCCTCGATCCTGACCTGTCCTCCATGCGCCTCGAGCTTGGTCAGCCAGAGCCGAGCAGGAGCGTGGGTCGCCAGCTCGTCGAATACCCGGACCGGTCCCGAGCGCGACGCGTCGAGCCGCTCGATGACCTCGAGCTTCTGCTCGATCTCCGCCTTGGTCTTCCGGTACTCCTCGAGCTGCTTGAGCTGGGGCTTGAACCGGTCGATCTGCTGCTGGGTGGCAGCCACGCCGGCTCTCGCCTCGCTCACGTCGCTCGAGAGCTTCACGTGGTAGAGGCCCACCAGCATGATGCTGCCCACGAAGACACCGGCGAGGACCAGACCGAACTGCCGCAAATCGGCTTTTCGGCGCTCCTCGCGGACCGGAAGGAGATTGATTCGAATCATCAGTCGTCCGTCCTTCGCAGTGCGAGACCGACGCTCACTCCGAGCGAGGGGCCCACTTCTTCCAGAAATTCCTGATCGAAACGGCTCGAGGGAATCACCCTGGCGAGCGGGTTCAGGTGCTCCACCGGAATGTTCGTCTTGGCCTGGAACGCCGCGTCCAGACCCGAGATCCGGGAGCCGCCACCGGTGAGAACGATCCGGCTGATCCTGCTCTCTGCCGCGGTGGCGGCGAAGAAGTCCAGAGATCGGCTGATCTCTCCCGTCACCGTATCGGTGACGGACTGCATCGCCTGCTCCACCTCTTGCGGCACGACCTCCTGGCTCTCCTCCGATGCCGACCCGCCTATCTTGATTCGCTCCGCTTCTTCCCAGCTGACCGAGAGGGCCTTCTGGATCTCCTCGGTATAGACGCTGCCGCCGGTCGAGATGTCGCGAGTGAAGGCGGGAACGCCGTTCGAGATGATGTTGATGTTCACGACCTGCGCACCGATGTCGGCAATGGCGACGACTTCGTCCGCGGCACACTCGCAATTCGCCTCGAAGGCGTTCTCGACCGCGAAGGCCTCGACATCGAGCACCGCCGGATGCAGCCCGGCTTCCCTGACTACATTCACGTAGTCGTCGATCAGATCCTTCTTCGCCGCGACCAGGAGCACATCCATCTGCCCCTCGGTTTCACCCGAATTCAAGATCTGGAAATCGAGATTCACCTCGTTGATGTCGAAGGGGATGTACTGCTCCGCCTCCCAGCGGATCGATTCTTCCAGCTCGTCGCGAGTCATCGAGGGAAGGCTGATCTTCTTGACGATCAGCGAGTGACCCGAGACCGCCGTCGCGACGTTCTTGGTCCTGTTGCTGGCGCCATTGACCGCTTCCCGGATCGCTTCCACGATGGCGCTCGAGTTCAGGAAGGCGCCCTGCACGATCGCCTCCGGCGGGAGCTTGGCGATCCCGACGTGCTGGAGCTCGATCCCCCTGGCCTTGGCGGTCAGCTCCACGGCCTTCACCGAGGCCGATCCGATGTCGAGCCCGATGATCGAATTCGATTTCCCGAAAGGTAGCTGCACTGATCTCCTCCCCGCCGACTGGTTCAGGCGTGTTCCTTCTGCCCGGGCACCGCTTGCATCGCTGCGGCGCTTTCGGCCATTAGCGGTCCGAACACCTTCTCCTTGTCCATGATGTTGAGACCGAGTGCGAGCAGGATCTTCCGCTTCGAGTCGAGCCGGCACGGACGTCCCGCTTCGATCCGGTCGATCGTCAGTGTCGAGAGACCGGCCTTCCTGGCGAGCTCCGCCTTGCTCAACATGAGGGTCTCACGAAAGAGTTGGAGATTGTTGCTCGGCACCGCATCCCCTCCGGTCGCATACTGCTCGTACGGCGGGTGGTAACCCGCCCGATCCATCCGCGTATCGGCCTGCGCTTCCGGGGACTTGAGTGACCTCGGGTACGGCGCATTGTGTCGCGGATCACATTTCACCCTCGTGCAGTACCACTGCATCCGGCAGACTTCACGCCAGTGCCCCGTCGTCCGATAAGCATTTCGTGAACGAGCGAATCCTGATCGTGGACGACGACCAGGCTCTCCGGGAGAGCCTGGAGCTGGTGCTGGCGGCCGAGGGCTACGAGGTCGCCGCCGCCGCGGATGCAGAGGCCGCTCTCGGGCAGATCGAGGCCGGCCCGGTGGACCTGGTGCTCTGTGACCTGCGGATGCCCGGTATGGATGGAATAGAGCTTCTGCCGCAGATCGTCCGGCGCCTCCCCGGGGCGACCGTGATCATGATGTCGGCCTACGGAACCGCCGATCTCGCCATCGAGGCGATGAAGCTCGGTGCCTACGACTATCTGGCGAAGCCCTTCCAACCTTCGGAGCTGGTGCTGACCATTCGCAAGGCCAAGGAGAGGGAGAGCCTGCGCCGCGCCAATGCGCTCCTCCAGCGGGACGTCGATCGCGCGGTCGGAGAGCGTCCCATCGTGGCGGCATCGCCGGTCATGATCGAGGTCCTCGAGCTTCTCGAGCGCGCCGCCGAGTTCAAGGCGACGGTCCTGCTCACCGGAGAGAGCGGGACGGGGAAGGAGGTTCTCGCCCGGGCGATCCACGCCCAGTCCGGGCGCCGGGAGCAGGCGTTCGTCGCGGTCAACTGCGGCGCGATCCCCGAGACGCTCCTGGAGAGCGAGCTGTTCGGTCACGCCAAGGGAGCCTTCACCGGAGCCGATCGCGCCCGCCGCGGGCTCTTCGTAGAGGCGGACGGCGGCACCCTCTTCCTCGACGAGATTGGCGAGCTCCCGAACGTGCTTCAGGTGAAGCTGCTACGCATCCTCCAGGACGAGGAGGTCCGCCCGATCGGGGAATCGAAGTCCCGCAAGGTGGATGTCCGCGTTCTCGCGGCCACCGCCCGTGAAATCGACCAGGAGGTCGCCGAAGGCCGCTTCCGCGAGGACCTCTTCTACCGCCTCAACGTGGTGCGGGTGAAGGTCCCCCCCCTGCGCGACCGGCGGGAGGACATCCCCCTGCTCGTCGATCATTTCCTGGGACATTTCCGGAATGCCCTGGGAAAGCCGGTCCGAGCCATCGCCGACGACGCGCTCGACCGGCTGACCGCCTACCATTGGCCTGGAAACGTTCGCGAGCTCGAGAACGTGATGGAGCGGGCGATGATCCTGGCCACTTCCGACCGCATCACCCTTCGCGAGCTGCCCGCCAACGTGGTCAGCCTCGAGAGCCGCGAGGAGCCGGTGCGTCCGGGGGAGCTCTCTCTCAAGCGGGGGCGCCGGCACTTCGAGGCGGAGATGATCCGCAAGGCCCTCGCCGCCACCGGCGGCAATCGGACCCACGCGGCGCGTCTGCTCGAGATCAGCCACCGCGCGCTGCTCTACAAGATCAAGGAATACGGAATCCGCGACAGGGATGCATAGGCCGCGCGGGAGGGATGCCCCGGGCGTCGAGGCACCCCTCCCGCACCGCGATCTACCGAGGCGGTCTCCCCAGAACCTCGATCTCCTCGGCGACCTTCTTTCCGCCCGCCATCCGCGCCTGGTAGCGGACGGTGGCGTCGCCGCTCTCCTCGAAGCCCCCGTCGACCTGGCGCGCCACCGGGAGGCCCAGCAGGGTGATGCGCGCCCCGTTGGCGGCGACGATCCGCGTGTCCTCCCGGACCTCGAGGACGATCTGTCCATCCAGGGTGACGGTGCCCTGCGCGACGTCCTTCTCCAGCACCAGGGCCTCTCCGGAGATCGTCTCCGCCGCCGCCGGACCCGCCAGGGTCAGCATCAGCAGCCCGGCGACCAGCATTCCCGCGCACCTGCGTAGGGAACCCATGCTCTCACCTCCCCTTTCTAGTCCATCTCACGCCAGTAGAACATTCCGACACCGGACCCGAATCCGGGCGGCGCCTCGATGTTCAGGATCTCACCGGCCTGCTTGTTGATGATCACCCGGTTCGACTGCTCGCCGTCGGTGCCGATGGTGATCCGCGGGTCGGTGGGCATCCCGGCGCCCACGTCGAGGTCCCGATTCGGATCCCCTCCATCCTCGAAGAAGCCCTCACCGCAGTAGATCTTGAAGACGTAGAGGGTGGCGATGCCGCCGGTCTCGCAGGGATCGGTGTTCTCGGTGGGGATGTAGGAGCCGACGAAGACGTAGTAGAAGAAGATGTCGGCGTTGGTGACGAACTTCTCCCCCTCTGCGCCGACGAAGTAGTAGCCCCGCTCCCCGGAGAGGGTGACGCAGCTCTCGTCGTTGGTGACGTCCGCCATCGAGGCTTCGGTGAGCGTCGCGTAGGGTGCGACCTCCTGCTCCAGCGGATCCAGGTCCATCATGGCGTAGAAGCGGTTGTTGTCGTCCGCGGTGGTGTCGCTGCCCATGAACTTCAGATTGGCCCGCTCACCGGTCCCGAAGGCGAGCCAGAGGGTGCGGTTCTTGAAGGTCGCCGCGGGCGGAAAGAAGAAGCTCTTGTAGTAGATCGGAGCCGCGGGATTCTGCTGATAGCTGGGAGCCTCGAAGAACTTCTTGAAGGGCCAGCTCGTGTCCGGCTGCGACGTGAGCCCCGACCCGTCGTTGACGCGATCCTCTCCGATCTCGTGGATCACCCACTTCCACATGTTGCCGCCCAGATCGCCGACGTAGATGACGTCGGCGAAGCCGTCGAAGTCGAGATCGTAGACTGCCGGCGTCGAAGCGATCGCGTAGAGCATCTGGCTCTGCGGATCGGTGGGGTCGCTGTCATCGAACCTCTTCATCCCCAGGACCTCGCCGGTCTTGATGTCGACCAGGAAGATGGCCCGGCCCTTGGTCGCGGCAGCGTCGTAGGCGGCGAAGTTGTTGGGATCGCCCGAAGGGTCGTAGCCCCCCGCGAAGATGGCGACCCAGCGCTCGTAGCCCGCTCCGCCGTTGTCGTCGGCTCCGACCTTGACGCGGATCCGGGTCAGGATCGGCTCCGACCAGGTCTGTCCGACGTAGTCCGAGATGGCGGCCGGTGCGTCCTCGCGGGGGAACTCCCACAGATATTCGGGGTAGCTCACCGCGTCCGGGTCGGTGATGTCGAGGGCGTAGTAGGTCTCGCCGCCCTGGCGCATGCCGCCCACGATCACCGTGTGCCACTCGCTCCCGTTGGCGGCCTTGGCGGAGGTGGTCGGGTTGGTGTAGAACCAGGCGTCGGTGACGGTGGGCGAGCCGTCGACGAAGTAGACGTCCCGGTTGCCGCCGTCGTTGGGGAAGTCCTTCACCTTCTGACGCCCCGGCCAGGGCATGAAGCCGAAGAGCTCCTCGCCGGTGCCGTGGTCGTAGGCGGGCGGGGTGGCGCCGGCGTCCCAGACGCCCGCCAGGAAGCCCCGCAGGAAGCCGTCGTTGGCGCCGGCGTAGATCGCCCGCTTGCGGGTGGCGTGGTTGGTCTCGAACTGCTCGTAGGAAGGCTCCCCCAGGAAGAGCGCCGGCGGTCCCACCAGCAGCGGATTGGAGTGGAAGATGTCGCCGAGCAGCCAGGGGCGCTCCACACAGGCGACCGGCGTCGTCACGTCGCCGGAGAGCACGCCGGTCCCGAACTCGCAGCCGCGCACGTTCTCGACGATCTCGTCGGTGAGACCCTCGGCGTTGAGCGCGGTGCTGCCGTCGTAGGGGTTGAGCGGCGGGAACACCACTCCCAGGTCCGCCGCCTGTAGCGTCGTGTCGAAGGGGACCTTGTCCCCCGGCATCGCCAGCAGGCTGGTGAAGAGATCTCGCATGGCAGGGCTCGGGACCTCCTCGCCGGCGTCCCAGTAGGGCTCGGCCTCGGGCAGGAAGGGCCCGCTGAAGCACTCCCCCGCCACCGGGCTGGCGAGGGCGCAGTCGTCGTTCTTGTCCAGGATCTCACCCAATGCGGTGATCTGGAAGTTCTCCAGATGCCCCTCCCAGTAGGGGGTCTTGCCCGAGGGGATGAAGAGGCTCACGTAGAGGTTCTCGCCCACCGAGGTCCGGGCCGCCGGCACCGTGGCGGCGGTGAAGGACTGCGACTTCTGGATGATGTCCGTCATCGCGTCGATGATGGCATGGGTCAGCTCCTCGGCGTTGTTGCTATGGTAGAAGAGGCCATTCCCCACCGCCGCGGTCTTGGCGAGCAGGGCGTTGGCGGCGGCGCCGGTGGTGAAGCCCACCGTGTAGGTGTCGATCACCTGGTCGTCGGCCATGTCGGGACGGAAGTCGTTGTTCTGCATGAACATCGCGATGTCGTCCAGGTAGTAGCTGCACCCATCGCAGCCGCCGGGCACCTCGACCTCCCCGTCGGGGTTGTAGTCGCCGATCAGCTTGTCCACGAAGTCGCCGAAGGCCTGGGCGGTATCGGTGGGATCCACGATCTGGAAGTCGTCCTTGGTGGGCTCTCCGTCCGTGATCAGAAGGATGAAGTTCTTCTGGCACGAGTACTGCACCGGGCTGTCCGGCACCTGGGGGATGCCGCTCGAGCTGTAGGCGCCGCCCACCCCGGCGGTGGAGGTCTTGTAGACGTACTCGGGGAAGCGGGTCACGCCGTCCTTGCCGAAGGGGCGGTCGGCCTCGGTCCGGCTCATGAAGTACGTGTAGAGCTGGAACAGCGTCTCGGCGAGGGGCGTCCAGGTCTTGGCGTCGATGGCGTTGACCGAGCTCACGAAGTCCGCCGCCTGCGCCGAGGCGTACTCCTCGACGGGTTCGAGCACGTACCCGCCATTGGGGTCGCCGTCCTGGTAGAAGCGGAAGGTGGCCAGGCCGAAGCGGAGATCGATGATCATGTTGGCCTCGCAGGCCACGTCCTTCAGCACCTGCTTGGCGGCGGTCATCCGCGACCGCTGGTACTTGGCGAAGGCCGCGCCGCCGACGCAGCTGGAGGGGAATCCGTTGTTGCCCAGCACGATCTCGGGATAGGCCGCGTCGGCGGCAGGGCTGAAGAGCCAGTTCAGGTAGCGGCCGGTGTAGCGGGTCGAGACACCGATCTTGCCATCGGTGAAGATGGTTCTGGTGCGGCCGCAGCGGGTGATGGTGGTGTCGTGGGCGTAATAGTAGGTGCTGTTGTTGTTCCAGTTGGTGCAGGTGGGGTCCACGTCCGGGTCGAAGTCCTCGTGCCAGACGATGTGGCTCATGGAGCCCGAGTTGTCGATGACGAGCAGCACGTTGGGCGTGACGTTGGTGGAGAAGAGCACCGTGTCGTCGATCACCGAGACCGCGGGCGCGGCGATCAGAAGAGCGAGGCTCGCACCCAGGGCGAGAATGGCTCGGGGGAAGCGGATGCAGGATCGCATGGTGTCCTCCTCGGGCAGGGGTCGCACCCAGGCGGGTGGATGCGCGTCGCCAGCGAAGGGAGCAATCGACGTGCCATGTGAAGAACTTGAGCGAAGCCCGCGGAATCCCGGTTCTTCCCCCCGTGCAGGGGGCGCGCCTGGCAGCTTCGGCTACGCAGCTGAGTGCGGAGCGCGAAGCGGATTGCGGGCCGCGCCAGCGCGCGCCGGCCCGCGTTCTCGCGCAGTGGAGAGCTAGGGCGTGTCGGCAGGAGGCGGCTCGCCCGAGTCGCCGGAGTCGCCGGGGGTGGCGGTGACCGTCACCTCGAAGCGCAGCGCCGATCCGTCGCCGTGCGAGTCCTCGACCAGCACGTCGACCGGGTGGACGCCGGCCTGGCTCGGCTTGGGGCGCCAGGTCGCCACACCCAGCACCGGATCGATGCGCATGCCCTCGGGCGCCTCACGGAGGCTGAAGCGCAGGTTGCGATCGCCGTCGGGATCCGTCGCCTCGAAGGCGTAGCGGAACAGGCCGTCGTCGCTCTGGAGGGTGGGGATCCGCTCGATCAGCGGGGGCGAGTTGCCGATCGTGACCTCCCGGCTCTCCGCCTCCCGGCTGCTGTCGCTTCCGTCCGAGGCGATCGCTCGCACCTGAACCGTATCGCCCCGCTTGAGGCCGCGGGTGGAGAAGCTCCTTCCCTTCTGCCCGGTCGGGGAGCCATTGACGATCCAGACGTACTCGAAGCTCAGCGAGTCCTGGTCCGGGTCGTCCGCCCGGGGGTCCGCGAGGAGCTCGTCACCGGACCGCACGGTTCCCTGCGGCTCCAGCAGCACGCCCTGGAGCAGCGGCGGCCGATTGCCGACCCGGGTGCTCGCGCTGATCGGCTCGCTCTCCAGGCGTCCATCGCTGGCGACCACCGTCACCTCGATGGAATCGTCCTTGCGGACCTTCTTCGGGATGAACCTCGGCTGGGAGCCGGAGGCGACCAGCTCCCCGTTGACCGCCCACTCGAAGGTCAATCGATAGGGGTCTCCGTCGGGATCCCGGACCTCGACACTCGCCTCGATGGCGGCTCCCGGCAACGGATTGCGCGGGTTCAGCAGGATCGACTCCACCACCGGCGGGGCGTTCTCCCTGTCCTTCGCGACCTTTGCCGGAGCCACCAGGGCGGGTCCCGAGGGCTGCGGCCTCTCGTCACCGCTCCCGCAGGCCAGCGCCAGAGCCAGCAGCGGAGCCGTCCACCACCACCAGACGCGCAGCGCGTCGTTTCTTCGCATCGTCCCCCCCTCTGATGCCGTCGATCGACGCGGGCTTCAGTAGCCCGAGGCCAGTGTCTTGGTCTCGACCACCTCGATCCGGGTGGAGGAGCCATCGGGGCTCTGCCCCTGCACGTTGATCTGCCAGAGCGTGTTGACGAACTTCTGGCCCTTCATCTGGAGATTCGTGCCACCGGCCATGGTGCCGTCCCCGATGTAACGGATCGGATTGGGGAAGGCCGGATCGCCCGAGTAGCTGGGGAGCGCCATCTCGCGGTCGTAGAGCGCCATATCGCCCAGCGGACGCGGATTCAGGTTCGGCGTCTCGCCGCGCGACCCGACCGTCCGCACCAGGCTGCGGCCCTCGGCGGCAGCCGCCTCGGCGGCGTAGAAGGCCGTCTTGGCCCGATTCTGGAAGCCCGCCACCTGCCGGTCCACCAACACCGTGTTGAAGGCCATGATCCCCAGCGCGCCCATCAGCGCCAGGATCATCACCGCTACGAAGAGCGCCGCGCCTTCCTGGTGAGGTCCGTTGCTTCGCTGCATCGCTCGCTCCTTAGACACTGCCGAGCGGTCTCAAGCCGACATTTCGGGGACGGATGATCGCGGTGTGCACGCGCCGCCTGAAGCCGTCGATTCCGCCCGGGTCGACGCGGTTCTCGGTGACCTGCCACTGACCCTGGGCCATTCCCGGGTTCTGGACCACGTCGGCATCCTGGGCGCGGGTCCGGATCACGACGTTGACGCGGATCTCGGTCAGGAAGGAGTTGTCCCAGTTCCTCGACTGGTAGATGGGCCCGTTCTCCGATCCCGGATATTCGGCGTCACCGGGCGCCTCCTGGCCGTCTTCGTCCAAGTCGTAGAAGAGGGCGAACTGCAGATCCTCGACATCGTCGGCGAGCACCATCCCGTCGCGCAGCAGCTGGGCGTTCACCACCGTGTAGACGTGGGCGGGAACCGCCACCAGGTCTCCCCCACCACCGCCGCCTGCCAGCGGGGTTCCGCCGGGAGCCGCTCCGTTCGAGGTGAAGTCCACCCTGATGGTGTCGGCGCCGGTGTTGACGTTGGTGAGGATCCCGCAGGCGACGCCCCGCGTCGGATCGTTACGGTCGGTCACGATCACGCCACCGGTGCGGAACGGATTCACGCTCTCCAGGAAATCGCTGTCGGCGTTGCCGTCGCCGTCGGTGTCGTAGAAGGCCAGCCCATCGATCACCACGTCGTCGAGGGCGAGGGCCTCGTTTCCGCCGGTACCGCTGAAGCCGCCGAGGATGCTCGCACCGATTCCCAGCTGGTTCTCGCTTCCGGGACTGAGGGCGTCGGCGTCGCTCACGAAGAGGACATCCGAGCCATTGGTCTGGTCCACGCCGCAGACGGCCGCTCCCTCCGGGACCAGGAATCCGCTCACCCGCATCTCCCGCTCGAGCAGATCGGCGATGGCCCGCAGGTTCTGCTGGGCCTCGGTCACCTGATCCACGACGGTGTAGGCGCGACTCTGGCGGGTCAGCATCTCGGTGAGATACACCACCACCACCAGCAGGATGGCCATGGCGACCATGAGTTCGATGAGTGTGAAGCCGCGTATTCGTTTCATAGTTCTCACGGATCGTCGTGCCGGATGGTGGACATTGCGTAGCGGCGGAGAGGCGCTCCGGGAGGCGCATTCATCTCCGTCCAGTTGACCCGAACGTCCACCAGGCGGAGGTTCGTGTCGGCGGCGTCGTTGGTGACCCGGTAGGCCACGGTGTAGGTCATCTCCTGCTGCGGGCCGCCGGCGGAATCCACCATGACGATTTCGGGGGCGCCAGAGCCCTTGAAATCGACCCTCCAGGCGGTTGGCTGGATGTTCGCATCCCCCCAGTCGAGCCGGTTGAGATACTCCATCTGGTCCCGCGCCAGCTGCGCGGCCTCGGTGGTGTGCCGCCCGTACTTTCCACCGCGCATGGCGGAGACCTGCATCGCGAGCATGGCGAGCAGGCCGAGCGCCAGCACCGAGAGGGCGATCATCACCTCGAGGAGCGTCATCCCGGCGATCCCGGCGGAATGGCGCTCCGATCTACGAGTGACTCGTCGTCGAGCAGAGGTTCTCATCAGTTCATCCACACTCCGGCGCCCCGTTCGAAGCCGCTCACGTGCGCGCCACCCAGCGGTGTGACCACCACCGAGTAGTCTCGGGTCGCGTTGGTGACGTAGATTCCGCCCGCCCCGGAGCCGATCTGGCCGGCGACGCAGGCGGGGGTGAAGCCGACCGGCACCCCGTCGGGCCGGAACATCACCCACCGCGTCTGGTTGCCGCTTCCATCGGTGAAGGTCGAGCCGGTGGTGTAGTCGCCTCCACCGCTATCCATCGGCGCCTGGGCCGCCGCGAAGGTGGCGCCCCAGTTGACGTTGTCCATCACCCCGGGCCGCGTAAAGATGGGCTCGGTGAGGACACGCTCGCCCCCATCGATGCAGCAGTTGGTGCCCGGCCCGGGCGGACCATCATCCAGGATGACCATGGGAACCGGGTTCCCCTGGCCATCGACCAACGGGTTCCCGCAGACATCGGTCCCCACGCCCGCGGCGAGGTAGAGAATGTGATTGTTGCCGGTGGCGATGGCCTGAGAGCGCGCCGTCTGCACCATGTTGGCACCGGCGCGGGTCACGTCGCGCAGCCGCTGATTGATCTGGAGCTGCCGCCATCCGGGTAGCGCCATGGCCGCGACGATCCCGACGATCGCCACGGCGATCATCAGCTCGACGATGGTGAAGCCGCCGCTCCTTCCGCGAATTTCGCTCATCCACGCCTCCGCGCGCAGGTGGGGGCCTGCCGACCCGGGAAAGACCGCAGCAAGCCACGTGCCATCCCTTGGAATCGGATGAAACGCCGGGATGCTTGAGCTGAAGGCGCGGCCTCGCCTACCCGACCTTCCCGAGCCCCGCAAACGTTTGCGCAGTGCGCAGGGGACTGCGGGGCGCGCGCCGCTCAGAGAGCTGGCATTCCACCCCTCGTGGAGGACTCCTCCCCTCTTTCCACCGCTGCCGGGAGACGCAGCGCGAAGGCGGTGCGAGCCCCCTCGGGCGGAGGGACCAGCTCCAGCTGCCCTTCGAGCTCCTCGGCGAGACGCACGGCGGTGGACAGCCCGAGGCCGGTTCCCTCCCTGGGAGGCTTCGAGGTGAAGAAGGGATCGAAGATCCGCTCCCGATCCGCCTCGGGAATCCCGCAGCCGTTGTCCGCGACCAGGCACTCCACTCCGTCCGGCGTTCGACGCTGGACGACCAGCTCGGCGGCGTCGCCCGAGCGGAGCTGGAGCGCCGCGGGTCGAATCCGCAGGGTCACCCGGGGCTCCGGAGCTGCGGCCACGGCGTCGGCGGCGTTCAGCACGAGGTTGAGCAGGATCTGTGTGACGGCGCCCGGATCCGCCAGGACCGGCCGCAGCGCAGCTTCGCGGTGGACTTCGAAGCCGATGCCGCCGTAACGCCGCTGGGCCGAGACCAGGGCAACGGTCTCCTCGGCGATCGCCGCCAGGTCCAGTCGGGTCGGCCTGGCTCGGGGAGGGCGGGAGAAGTCCAGGAGCTGGCGCAAGATGCCGCGGACCCGCTGCCCCTCGCGGCCCGCCCGCTCCAGATGGTCACGGGTGGCATCGGAGATGCCAGCATCGCGCGCCGCCAGGTCGAGCAGCGCGAGGATCGCGCCAATCGGATTTCCGACCTCGTGGGCCACTCCGGCTGCGAGCCGGCCCACCGCCGCCAGCCGCTCCGCGCGATCCAGGCCCGCGCGAGCCCGCCGCAAGTCCCGGTTGGCGGCGCGCAGCTCCACCACCGCCTTCTCGAGAGCGCCGGTGCGGCTCTCCAGGGCATCGGTCATCTCGTTGAAAGACAGGCCTACCTGAGCCGCCTCGCGCGCTCCGGCGACGGGGGCACGGGTCGCCAGCGCCCCGCCCGCGATCTCCTGGGCGGCAGCGGAGAGATTCTGGAGCGGCAGCACGATCCGGCGGCGCAGCAAATAGGCCCCGAAGGCGGTGAAGACCAGCACGTCGGCCACCACCATCGCCGCCACCACCGCGAGTGGCACCGCGCGGAGCCGGTAGGAGGCGCGGCCAGGAAGGCGTGCGGCCACCACCGTGCCAGATCCGTCGAGCGGCGCGGCGAAGCGGATCGACTCCCAGACGCTTCCGGGCATCAGCAGGGGCTCCGCCCGCGCCCGGGCACGCTCGGCCAGCTCCCGGGTCTCGCTGTCGATGACTCCTCCTCCGGGACCGCGGACCTCGACGCGGCCGTCGCTGGCCACGGTCCACCACTCGGTTCCCGGGAAGAGGGAGTCCGTGAGGGTCCGGGGCGAGCGCGCCTCGGCGAGGAGCGCTCGGCCGAGGATCGTTCGAAGCCCGGCCTCCTGCTGGGCCACGAAGACCGCGGTCAGAACCAGGGTCGCGAGGCCCATCACCAGCGCGAGGCCGAGCAGGACTTCGGTCTGAACCCCGGCGCGCCGGGTCATCTCACGCCCCCTCGCCCGGATGATTCATCAGCGCTCTACTGCGAATGCCGAGAGCGCTCATGAATCATTCGGGCTGCTCCTCGCCGATGGCGGATGGACCGTCGAGACCGAGCTTCTCGAAGCGGTAGCGGAAGGACCTGAAGGAGATGCCCAGGAGTGCGGCGGCCCGCTTCTTGACGCCGCCGCAGCGCTGCAGTGCCTCGCCCAGCAGACCGCGCTCGAAGTCGTTCATCATCTCGTCGAGATCCGCGCCCTCGGCGGGGAGCCGACTCTCGCCCTCCCCCTTCTTCGGACAGAGGATGGTCGGAGGCAGCGTCTCGACCCCGATCACGCCGTCGCGGGAGAGGGCCACCGCGCGTTCGACCATGTTCTCGAGCTCGCGGACGTTTCCGGGGAAGTCGTAGGCGAGAATCCGCTCCATGGCGGCATCGGAGATGCCCTGCACCTCCTTGCCCACTTCCGCGGCGTACTTCTCGATGAAGTGCTGCATCAACAGCGGAATGTCTTCCATCCGCCCGCGGAGCGGCGGCAGCGGGATCTGGATGACGTTGAGCCGGTAGTAGAGGTCGTCTCGAAACCGGCCGGAGGAGATCTCGTCTTCCAGCTTCCGGTTCGTTGCGGCCACGATGCGGACGTCCACGCGATGATCGCTGGTGCCGCCGACACGCCGGACCGTCTTGTCCTGGATCACGCGGAGCAGCTTGACCTGGAGCGCTGGGGGCAGCTCTCCGACCTCGTCGAGGAAGAGGGTCCCCTGGTCGGCCATCTCGAAGAGACCGGGCTTGTTTTGAACCGCACCCGTGAAGGCCCCCTTCACGTGACCGAACAGCTCGGATTCGAGCAGGTTCTCCGGGATCGCCCCGCAGTTGACGGCGACGAAGGGTCGATCCCGTCGGTCGCTCTGGTCGTGGATGGCGCGCGCCACCAGCTCCTTGCCGGTGCCGCTGTCTCCGCTGAGCAGGACGTTGGTCTTGGTTCCGGCCACCTGGCCGATCAGATCGTAGACCTTCTGCATCGCAGCGCTGGTTCCCACCAGCGACCGGTTCTTGAGCTGGGTGCGCAGCTCACTCCGGAGCCTGCGGTTCTCCAGGGTGAGGAGCTTCTTCTCGAGGGCCTTCTCCACCACCAGGCGCAGCTCGTCCACCTTGAAGGGCTTGGTGACGTAGTCGTAGGCCCCCTGCTTCATCGCGGCGATCGCCGTCTCGGTGGTGGCGAAGGCGGTGATCATGATGACGATGGTCTCGGGCGACATCTCCTTCACCGCCTGGAGCAGATCGAGACCGCTGCGGCCGGGCATCTTGACGTCGCTGATCACGACATCGAAGTCGTCGGACTCGACCGCCAGCAGCGCGGAGTCGACGTCTCCGGTGGTGACCACTTCGAATCCCTCGCGGCGGAAGAAGATCTCCAGGAACTCCCGCATGCTCTGCTCGTCGTCGACGACGAGGATTCGCGCCTCTTCGCTCACGGGGTCTCCTCTTGCCGCGGGAATCGCACCCGAAGCACCGTTCCCTCCCCGACGGAACTTTCCACGCGAAGGTTGCCGCCGTTCGCCTCGACGATCCGATGGACGGTCGCCAGTCCGAGACCCGACCCGTCGGGCCTGGTGGTGAAGAATGGATCGAAGATGCGTTCGAGCACTTCCGGCTCGATTCCGATCCCGGTATCCGCCACCGTGACCTCCACGAAGCCAGTTCCCCCCTTCGCCTCGTTTCGGTCTTCGGAAGCACCCTCTTGAGGCTGCGCGTCCACCTCGGCGACCGAGATGCGGATGCAGCCGCCCTCGGGCATCGCCTGAACCGCATTCAGAATCAGGTTCCAGAGGATCTGGCGAACCTGGGTCGGGTCCGCGAGAGCCGTCAGCCTCGTCGCCAGATCGACCTCGATTTCCACACCCTCCGGACGGGTCACCTCGAACATCCCCACCAGGTCTTCGACCACGGCGCCCAGGTCGACGGGGGTCCGCTTGGCGGGCGCGGGTCGCGCGAACTGGAGGAACTCGGTGATGAGATGGTTCAGGCGATCGATCTCCCGGCGCACGATGCCCATCAGGCGCCGGCGTTCCAGGTCGCGCTCAGTTCCGCCCAGGCCGGTTTCGAGCATTTCCACCGACCCCGAGATCGCCGCCAGGGGATTGCGGATCTCGTGGGCGATGTCCGCTGCCAGCTGCCCCACCCCGGCCAGGCGCTCCGAGCGGCGAAGCTCCTGCTCCATGGCCACCACCTCGGTCACGTCCTGGAAGATCACCACCCATCCACTCGCCAGACCCTCGCCATCCCGGAGAATCGAGCTCGCCAGACCCAGATGCCGCTTCTGTCCACCCGGGGGCGCCAAGAGCAGCCGGGCACGAAGACGCCCTCCGCTGGGGGTCGCCCTTCCCACACTGAGCGCCTCGCGGACTCCCGGCAGCACCTCCTCCAGGTCCCGGCCCAGCACTTCCGCCAGCGAGCGTCCGGTGATGCGCTCCGCCTCGGGGTTGAGGGATCTCACCCGACCTTCGGAATCCGTGGTCAGGAGACCGCTGTTCAGGCTGGCGACCGTGTGCTCGTGAAGGTGACGCAGGCGCACCAGGTCGCTGGCACTCTCGCTCAGGGCCTCCCCCGCGATCCGCAGCTCCCGTGCCAGCGCGCTCGAGAGCAGTGCGACCAGGAGGAGCGCGGAGGTATGCACCACCCACAGGGCGAACACCCTCTCGAAGCCCCCCATTCCCCCCAGCACCGACGCCATCTCGATCGGCTCCGCCGCCAGCAGTACCGCGCCGTAGGCCGCCGATGCCAGGACCGCCGTGCCGTACGCTCCCCGGCGGTCGAAGACCACGGCCCCGTAGACCGTGATCGGCAGATACAGAAAGCTGAAAATCGAGTCCGCGCCACCGGAGAAGAACACCAGTGAGGTGACGATTGCGATGTCCGTCGCGAGCTGAATGGCGCCGAATCGCGCGGGCCTGCGGACGAAACGGAACAACACCGCATAGACGAGTGTCGCCAGGAAGGTGAAGGCGATGGTTCCGTACAGGCCCCGCTCGACACCTTCGGCGCCTTCGCGGCCCGCACCCACGAAGATCACGGCGACCGCAAAGACGCCGACGGAGAGCACCAGCCGCGCTACCATCAGGCGCGCGATTCGGCGGTGTGTCTTCTCCACTGGAACCGGGCCAGCGCCGTCGGATTCCGGGATCACGGAATGTCCTACTTGATGTTCTCCGCGATCTTGAAGATCGGTAGATACATCGCCATCAGGATCGCGCCGATGGTACCGCCCAGGAAGACCATCATGAATGGCTCCATCAGCGAGGTCAGCGCATCCACCGCCGAATCGACCTCGTCGTCGTAGAAGTCGGCGATCTTCGCCAGCATCGCGTCCATGGCACCGGTGGATTCACCGACCGCGATCATCTGGACCACCATGCCGGGGAAGACCCCCGCGGCCTCGAGTGGCTCCGCGATCGTGCGCCCCTCGGAGATCGCAGCGCGCGTCTTCATGAGCGCCGCCTCGATCACGCGATTGCCCGCGGTCCTTGCGCAGATCTCCAGGGCGTCGAGGATGGGAACGCCGCTCGAGATCATGGTTCCGAGCGTCCGGCTGAATCGAGAGACCGCGACCTTCTTGAGCAGCGAACCGAAGATCGGAATCTTCAGCGCCACCGCGTCGCTCCGGTAGGCGAATGTCGGCGAGCGTTTCCGGGCCTGGAGGAAAGCGATCACCACGAAAGCGACGGCCGCGAAGATGATCAGGATGTAGCTCTGCAGAAACTCACTGATGTTCACGACCATCTGCGTCGGTCCGGGAAGTGCGCCACCGAAGTCCTCGAACATCTTCTGGAAGACGGGAATCACCTTGACCAGGAGCAGGACGATCACCCCGATCGCCACCACGAGGATCGTGGTCGGATAGACCATCGCGCCCTTGACCTTTCGCCTCAAGGCGTCCGCCTTCTCCAGGTAGACGGCAAGGCGGTTCAGGATGGTATCGAGGATGCCTCCCACCTCGCCCGCGGCGACCAGGTTGACGTAGAGGGCATCGAATGGCTTCGGGTGTTTTCGAAGCGCATCTGCGAAGGTCGACCCCTGCTCCACGTCGTTCTTGACTGCCGACAAGATCTCCTTGAAGGCCTTGTTGGTCTGTTGGCTGGCCTGGATCTCGAGACATTGGACCAGTGGCAGGCCGGCGTCGATCATCGTCGCAAACTGGCGGGTGAAGATCACCAGGTCACGGATGCTGACTTTGCCCTTGAACAGGTCGATGCCTTCCAGGAGATCCTTCGGCTTCGCCTTGACCTTCACGGGGACGATCATCTGCCCCCGGAGTTGTGTCATCACGGCTGCTTCGTTGGCCGCCTCGATGACCCCCTTCTTGGTCGTCCCCTGCCGGGTACGGCCTTCCCAGGTAAAGACAGGCATGGAGTCCCCTCCTCGTTAGCCAGCGTCGTTAGCCAGCGCTGGCGACTCGCCGTCCGGCGGCACCGGCACCGGCGCCACCGATCAGCTGCCGCAGCTCGTCGACGTCACTGCTCCGCCCCATCGCGTCCTCCAGCGAAATCATCCGCCGCTGGAACAGCGAGGCCAGCGATTGGTTCATTGTCTGCATTCCGAACTTGTCTTGCCCGATCTGCATTTGCGAGTAGATCTGGTGGATCTTGTCTTCACGGATCAGGTTCCGGATCGCCGGGTTGGGAACCATGATCTCCAGGGCCAGGACCCGGCCGGGTCCGTTGGAGCGCGCGATCAGCGTCTGACTCATCACGCCCTCCAGTACGAAGGAGAGCTGAGCGCGCACCTGTGCCTGTTGGTAGGGCGGAAACACGTCGACGATGCGATTGATGGTCTGGACACAGGAGTTGGTGTGCAGGGTCGCAAAGGCGAGATGGCCGGTCTCGGCCACGATCAGCGCGGCCTCGATGGTCTCGAGGTCGCGCATCTCACCGATCAGTACCACGTCCGGATCCTGGCGCAGGATGTACTTGAGCGCGGAGCCGAAGCTCACGGTATCGGCGCCCACCTCGCGCTGGTTGACCAGGCAGCCCTTGTGCGGGTGCAGGTACTCGATGGGATCCTCGACGGTGACGATGTGCTCGTTCCGCTCCGAGTTGATCCGGTCGATGATGCTGGCCAGAGTGGTGGACTTCCCCGATCCGGTAGGTCCGGTCACCAGGATCAGGCCCCGCGGCTTCTTGGAGAGCTCGCTCGCGACCCTGGGAAGCCCCAGCTCCTCGAAGGTCTTGATCTTGTAGGGGATGGCGCGGAAAGCACCCGCCACCGCGCCCCGCTGATTGAAGATGTTGGCGCGGAACCGCGAGAGACCCCGAACGCCAAAGGAGAGATCGAGCTCACTGTCCTCCTCGAAGCGATGCTTCTGGGCGTCGGTGAGGATCGAGTAGCAGAGCTGCTTGGTCTCCGGGGGCGACAGCGGCGGCATCTTGAGCGGATGCAGCTTGCCGTCGATCCGGAGCTGGGGCGGGCTGCTCGTGGTGATGTGAAGATCGCTGCCGCCCTTTTCGATCATCGCTTTGAGGAGCTGATGCAGATTCGCCATCGCG
>Ga0307423_1000640_pt1 | contig 23253 bp, 21 predicted proteins | sample SalMarWE160310MG_FD_202154 | JGI IMG/M metagenome (GOLD analysis project Ga0307423, IMG submission 202154) | Salt marsh sediment microbial communities from the Plum Island Ecosystem LTER, Massachusetts, United States - WE1603-10 | ecosystem: Environmental > Aquatic > Marine > Intertidal zone >...
CTCCCGCTCCGGCCGGCCCCCTCGGCACCTGGAGCGACTCATGCCGAGCATGCCCGCCACAAAGTACCAATCCTTCCCGCCGATCGACCTGCCCGATCGGCGCTGGCCGGAGCGCGTGATCGAGCGGCCACCGATCTGGTGCAGCGTCGACCTGCGCGATGGCAACCAGGCCTTGGTCGAGCCCATGGGTCCCGAGCGCAAGCGGCGAATGTTCGAGCTGCTCGTCAAGCTCGGCTTCAAGGAGATCGAGGTGGGATTCCCGAGCGCCTCGGAGACGGATTTCGCCTTCATTCGGGAGCTGATCGAAGAGGACTGGATTCCCGAGGACGTGACCATCCAGGTGCTCACCCAGGCCCGCGAGGAGCTGATCCGGCGGACCTTCCAGGCGATTCGCGGCGCGCGGCGGGTCATCGTCCACCTCTACAACTCCACCTCCGCCCTGCAGCGGCAAGTGGTCTTCGGGCTTCCCCGGGCGGGCATCGTCGATATCGCCGTCACCGGAGCGGAGCTGATCCACAAGTTCCGCGGAGAAATGGCGGAGACCGAGATCGTGCCGCAGTACTCCCCGGAGAGCTTCAGCGCCACCGAGCTCGACTTCGCCGTGGAGATCTGCGAGGCGGTGATGGAGGTCTGGAAGCCCAGCCCGCTCGCGCCGGTGATTCTCAACCTTCCGGCCACCGTGGAGATGGCCACTCCCAACGTCTACGCCGACCAGATCGAGTGGTTCGACCGGAACGTGAGCGACCGCGACAGCATCATCCTGAGCGTTCATCCTCACAACGACCGCGGCGCCGCGGTCGCAGCCGCAGAGCTGGCCATGCTGGCCGGTGCCGAGCGCGTGGAAGGCACCCTGTTCGGAAACGGCGAGCGCACCGGCAACGTGGACATCGTCACTCTGGCGCTCAACCTCTACAGCCAGGGAATCGACCCCGGGCTGGCCCTGTGGGACATCGACGAGGTGGTCCGGGTGGCCGAATACTGCAACCGGATCCCGGTCCATCCGCGTCACCCCTACGCGGGCGAGCTGGTCTACACCGCCTTCTCCGGCTCGCACCAGGACGCCATCAAGAAGGGAATTGCCGCGCTCGAGCGGGCCAAGAGCGACCACTGGGAGGTTCCCTACCTGCCCATCGACCCGAAGGACCTGGGACGCAGCTACGAGGCGGTGATCCGCATCAACAGTCAATCGGGAAAGGGAGGCGTCGCCTTCGTTCTCGAGCAGGATCACGGGCTTCGGCTGCCGAGGGACCTGCAGATCGAGTTCAGCAGCTGCATCCAGCGCATCACCGATGCCAGCGGCGCCGAGCTCACCTCACGGGGCGTCTGGGAGGCGTTCGTCGCGGAGTATCTCTCCCGGACCCGCCCCGTCGCCCTGATCGGCTACGAGAACACGTTTGAGGTCGGCAGCGAGAGCGACTGTGAGATCGAGTTCCAGCTGCGCATCGAGGACGGCGAGCAGCGGATCCGGGGCCGGGGCAACGGCCCCATCGCGGCGTTCGTGGATGCACTGCAGCGTACCTGCGGAATCCGCCTCGAGATCCTCGACTATGCCGAGCACGCCGTTGGGGAGGGCGCCGATGCCTGCGCCGTCGCCTACGTGAAGGTGCGCAGCGGGGGAATCGCTCCCCTCTACGGGGTCGGACGCCACGGAAACATCGTGATGGCGTCACTCCACGCGGTGACGAGCGCGATGAACCGAATCCGCCTCGCCGAAGGGGGAGACTGAGCTCCAGGTCCGCCCTTCCCGCTACTTCGCTACTTGGCAGCCCGCGCCTTGTCCGTCAAGGACCCCAGGAAGGTCGCGATCGACGCGATCTGTCCCTCGTCCAGCTCCTCGTCCAGCTGGAGCCAGGCCATCTGCTTGATGGCCGCGGCCAGCGTCTCGGCCTTGCCGTCGTGGAAGTAGGGATGGGTCAGGGCGATGTTCCGCAGGGACGGCACCTTGAAGACGTACTTGTCTTCCTCGTCCTTGGTGACGTCGAAGCGGCCCAGATCCTTCTGGTTGGCGTACGCATGGGCCTGTCCCATCTTCTCGTAGCGGTCGCCTCCCAGGAGCGCGCCCTCATGGCAGTCGATGCAACCGACATCGACGAACTGCCTCAAGCCGTCCGCCTCCGCGGGCGTGAGTGCGTCGAGCTTCCCGCCCAGGAAATCATCGAACCGGTCCCGTGTGATCAGCGTCCGCTCGAAGGCGGCCACCGCTTCCGCGTAGTTGTCGAAGGTCAGTGCCGGCTCCGTGCTCGGGAAGACCGTCTTGAATCGTTCGCCGTAGCCGGCACCTTCGAGCCGCGCCAGCACGGCTGCCTCGTCGGCCATGCCCATCTCGATGGGATTGAGCACGGGGCCCTTGGCTTGAGCCTCGAGGTCCGGGGCCCGGCCGTCCCAGAACTGGGCGATGTGCAATCCTGCGTTCAGCGTGGTAGGGGCGTTCCGGTCGCCGAATTTGCCCCCGGCGCCCTTGGAGGTGGGCAGATTGTCGACGCCTCCCAGCTTCTCGTCCAGGCGGTGGCAGCTGTTGCAGGACTGGGTGTGATTGATCGAGAGGGCGGTCTCGAAGTAGAGCTGCTTCCCCAACGCGATGCGGGCCGCGCTGTCGCTCTCGCTGCCGGGCATCTTCTCGGGCAAGGGCGAGAACAGCTCGCGCCCCTTGGCCAGCAGCTCGGACGCCGTGCCCTGCTGGCTCTCTGCCTCCGCTCGAGCGGTTTCCGTGGCGGAATCGTGACCGATGGCCAGTACGAGCAGCACCGCGGCCGTCCATCCCATCCTGCGCTTCATGGTTCTCTCCCTCCGATGCTTCACTGAGCGCGACTTCGCCGGCCGCACCGCCCCGCGAGGATCGCGCACGGCTCACGCGGTGGTATTCTAGCGGCTCGTTCCGCCTCTGGCCTGCCGGTGCAAAGGCCCCGTCGCGCTGCGCCGTCTCCGTCCGGCAGAGGCAAAACCCAGCGAGGAGGAGAAGAGATGAAGAAGAACGCGGCAGTGGCAATCATCGCGATCGCCCTGGCCTCCCTGACCGCTTCGAGGGCGCTTTCCCACTGTCAGATCCCCTGCGGAATCTATGACGACCCCATGCGGTTCAGCCTCATGGCAGAGCACATCACCACCATCGAGAAGGCGATGAAGACGATCATCGAGCTCTCGGGTGAGGAGAAGCCGAACTACAACCAGCTGGTTCGGTGGGTGCAGAACAAGGATCATCACGCAGACGAGCTGAGCGAGATCGTCACCTACTACTTCATGGCGCAACGAATCCAGCCGCCCCAGCAGGAAGACGCGGCAGCCCGCGAGAAATACCTGGCGCAGATCGCCACGCTTCACCAGATGGTCGTCTACTCGATGAAGGCCAAGCAGACCACTGATCTCGAGAACGTCGAGAAGCTCCGGTCCCTGATGGAAGCCTTCCGAGCTTCGTATCTCGCGGAGTAGCCGGCGTCCTGGCTGGTATCCGGCCGGCGGATTCCCCGGTCACGGCCGGGTGGCGCGGCTCGAGCCGGGCACCGAGGAGAAGCGAGCATGACCCAAGACGATAAGAGATCACTGTCCGCGGACCACGCGATGGAGAGAGAGGGTGTGGCCTGGGAGGTCTCGGTAGCCGAAGAGGACCGCTCCCCCTACATGCCGAAGGAGGAATACGAGCTTCGGATCCGGAAGGCCAAGGACCTCCTGGCCCGGCACGGGATCGACGCGATGGTGCTCTTCGCCTACGGAAACAAACAGTACTACGGTGGCTTCCTGGAGTCCAACTACCGTTTCACCGACCGCTGGCGGCACTGCATCATCGTCTCCCAGGAACACGACCCGGTCTTCGTCGGCGAATCCGTCCTCAACAACAACGTCTCCAAGACCACCTGGATCGAGGACACACGTCTGTGGTCGGCGATCAAGCTCTGGCGGCTGCCGACCCGCTTCCTCGACGTCTTCGTGGCTGCCATCCACGACCTCGGACTCGACAACAGGGTGATCGGGTTGGAGTATGGCCCCGGTCACATGAGCCAGGTCTCGTATCAGGAGCTGAGGGAGATCGAGCAGAGCCTTCCCAATGCCCGCTTCGTCGCTGCGGAGCCGGTGATCTGGGAACAGAAGATGATCAAGACCGACTGGGAGATCGCCCTCTACAGAGAGCTGCTGCCCAAGGTCCAGAGGATCTGGGAATCCGGCTGGAGATCCATCAGGCCCGGCGTTCCCGAAAGAGACGTCCACCGGAAGATCTGGAGGCAGATGGTCGAGGAGGATCTCTACAACACGCCGAGCTGGCACAACCCACAGCTCTTCCTCTGCGGAACCGACCGACCCGGAAGGTGGCGATTGGTGACGCCGCCCTTCTACGATCGGGTCATCCAGAAGGGGGATCAGGGCTTCGCAGACGGCGGCGTCGGCTACAAGGGCTACTGCTCGGACATCCAGCGCTGCTTCTACGTCGGCGAGAAGCTGCCTGCCAAGCTGGATGACCTGTCCAGGTGGGGCCGCGACGCCTACCTGAACACGGTCGAGAACATCGTCCCCGGAATGAGGGGATGCGATGTCTTCAAACTGGCGGAGAAGGAGACCTATCGCCAGGATTGGAACCAGCTGATCCCCATCGACTTCGTGGGCCACAGCATCGGCAGTCTCACCCACGAGCCACCCTTCCTGGCCGAGGACGACCTGACCGAGCTTCGACCGGGCATGATCCTCTGTGTCGAGGTGGGCTGCTTCGGATCGGACCTGATCTGGTTCGGAAACATGCCCGAAGACATGTGGCTGGTGACGGACCGGGGGCTGGAGCTGATCGGTGTCGACCTGCCCCGGGACGTCTGGCTCTGCCCCTGAGCCCGAGGAGAATCGACGGCTTTGTTCTCACCCGGCGAGCAGCCACGCGTAGCCGGCGCGCAGGGCTTCGGGGCCTCCGCTCTCCAGCACCTCGCCGTGGGCGATCACGACACGATCGAAGTCCCAGGCCAGGATGCGCTCGAGGGCCTGTCGCGCCGCGCGGCGATCCCGGATCAGGAGGGGATCCAGGCGGGAGGGACCGAAGCGCCCGTAGCTCCGTAGCAGTCTCATCACCAGGCGGGTGACGGGGTGGGCGCGCGGCCCGAAGTTGAAGGCGAGATCGCAGAGGATCAGTGTGCGACTCGCGCGGTGAAAGAAGACGATCTCGTTCTCGAATGGGCGCCCGCGGAAGAAGACCTGGTCCACCTCCGGCTTCCACTGCGCCGGGGCTTCGTCGCCGAGCAGCGCTTCGACGGAAAGATCGGGGCGCTTCCGCTCGACCCCCGGCGCCACCCACAGCCTCGCCTCCGGATAGGCCTGCACCACCTCGCCAGCGTAAAGATGGTGGAATCGATTCGGCGCCACGGCGAAGCGGACGGATCCGAGGGCATCGAGCTCGCCGCGTAGCTCGGGACCGAGTGCGACCGGCGAGTGCAGCAGGAGGCTCCCGTCGGCCAGGCGGATCACCGTCATCCGCGTGCCGACCTCGAGTCCGTAGAAGCGCTGGGGGCACTCCGCGATCCAGATGTCCCGATCGAGCTCGCGCAACATGGCCATCGTCTTCGCGCTTTCAGAGTGCTCGCCGCCGTGGTGCGATACCATGGCCGAACAGGGGCGGCACCGCAATGGGTAGCTTCACGAAGGTGATGATCGTCGCTCTCGTCCTCCTGGGGGTGACCTACGCCGCTTATCGGTATGCGTGGTACAGCGGACCGTACGTTCTCGATCGTTGCGAGTCGAGCCAGAAGCTGCGTCTGGACACCTTCCTGCTCCAGATCGAGCCATTCCTGCAGCGCTTTCACGTGGCGCGAGCGGGCTTCGATCCACGTGACCTGCGCGGCTACTTCTCCGCTCGCGCAACTGGGAAGACCGACCTGTATGGCTCCGCCGACATGGTCTACGTGTTGTGGATTCTGGGCGAGCTCGAGAGCCGCACCACCGACGCGGGGCGCCGAGAATGGGTCTCCGTCCTCCAGTCGTTTCAAGATCCACGAACCGGCCTCTTCGAGCCGGGCCCGGCCGCAGCCGAGAGCACGATGCATGCCACGGCCTTCGCCACGGCGGCGCTCAAGCTGCTGGGCTCCCGCCCGCGGCATCCGCACGTGTGGGCCGAGCCGCTATTCGCCGAGCCGGAGGCGATTCGGGAGTGGGTCGACTCCTTCCACTGGAGCCAGATCTGGAGCGGCTCCCACGAGCTGGGAGCGGCCGCCGCCGTCATCGATGCTCCACAGGGGATCGAGCTACCCGAAGAATGGGCCGATTGGACGTTGGAGGCGTTGACCGAGAAGCTCGACCACCGGACCGGATTCTGGAAGAACGGCGCCTTCGACCGGATCTGGCGCGCGCCTACGACAATCGATCTCGGCGGCGCCGCCCATTTCTGGTGGATCTACCACCACCTCGGTCACCCGATACCGTATCCGGAGAAGGTCATCTCCAACATTCTCGCCTTGCAGAGGGAAACCGGTCTGTGGGGTACGCGTCTGTTCAATGGCGCGTACCCCCAGGGCATCGACTTCGATGCCCTGGGCGGCTTGCGCCTGGCGTGGCTACAGCTCTCCGACGAGGCTCGTTCCGTTCGCCGCAGCCAGATCCTTGCGGCATTGGACCGCTATTCCTGCGCCGCAGATGCGCACCTCAATGGCGAGGGATCGGTCGAACGCCTGTTCCGCACCTCCCACAAGCTGGTGGGCACGCTCAACGCCCTGGCCGAGCTCGATCTCCTCCATCGGACGTTGACGGGCGCGCCGAAGCTGGAGACGCCCAAGCCTCTTCGCAGCACCCTCACCGAGGTCGCTTGGCAATAGAGTGAAGCGTCGACGAGCGGATCGGGGCTCACCGATGCCGTTCCGGATGATCCCTCCATTCGGCCAGAAAGTCGTCCACGATCGCCTTCTGATCATAGGCCGGCTCCCAGCCCCATTCGGCGCGGGCGCGCCCATCATCGAGGGGCCGGATCGCCTGGTCTATGGCGGGTTGCAGAAGCGCATTCGGCTCGAAGCTGATCCGTGCCTCGGGAATCCGGCTCCGCACGATTTCCGCGAGCTGCCCGGCGGTCGGCGCGGGCTTGACGCCATCGACGAGGTAGTTGACCGTCCTGATCCCTTCGACCGGCGCTTCGCCGAGCTCGATCATCGCCCGCGCGGCATCCTTGTAGTACATGACGGGCACCGCGGTTTCGGGCGTGACGGTGATGGTGAAGGGGTTGCCTCTTGCGGACTCCTCGATCACCCAGCTGGTGAACTGCACGATGCTGGGAGTGCTCACTCCCGGACCGACGATCGACGGATAGCGAAGGCCACGGAAATCGAGTCCGTACTTCCGCTTGTAGTAGCTGCCGAGCTGCTCACCGAAGACCTTGGTGATGCCGTAGATCGTGAACGGCCGCTGCAGGGTGAGATCCGTGATCACCTCCTCGTGGATGTCCGCCCCGTAGACGCCAATGCTGCTGGCGAAGAGGAACTGCTTCACCCCGTGCCGACGGGCCGCCTCCAGGAGCGCGTAGGTTCCGAAGGCATTGGCCATCGTGGCCGCTTGCGGATCCTCCTCGCCGGGGCCGGTCAGGATCGCACCCAGATGGAAGATCGCCCGCGGCCGGGTGGCTGCCACGACATCGTCGAGTCGAGTGCCGTCCGCCAGCTCGACCTGAATCGGATCCACCCGCTCGAGGACGTCCTGCAGGCGCTGGAAATTGCCGCTGCGGTGCAGGACGTGGATCTCCTCTTCGCCTCTCGCCAGCAGCTGGCGGACGATTTCCGCCCCGATGAAGCCGGTACCACCCGTGATCAGGATCGCCCCGGCCTTCATTTCGTGACCAGCTCCGGCTTGGTCTCCGCCACGTAGGGCTTGATCACCTCCAGAGCGCCTTCGAACTCGGCGACCACCTTGTCGATGATCGCTTCGTCCATCGGCGTGGAAACGACGTACATGCCTCGCGAAGCGAAGAAGATGCCCCGATTGAGCATCTCCCAGTGCAGGACCGCGGACAGATCACCACCGTCCAGGAAGCCCAGCACCACGTCCTTTGCGTTCTCGAGCTCCCGCCCCGTCCAGATGGTCCCCACCAGCGAGCCCCAGCCCCCGGCTCGGCCCCTGATTCCGACGCGTTCCATGGCGGACTGGAAGCCATTGCGCATCCGGTCTCCAAGCCCGTTGATCCGGTCTACCTCTCCCTGGCCGTACATCTCCATGGCGACCAGGCCTGCGGCCATGGTGTTGTTGTTGCCACCGAAGGTGCCGGAGTGAGCGACGTTCTCCGGATGATTGGGATCGAAGCGAGCCATGATGTCGCCGCGTCCGCCGAAAGCGCCCACCGGATAGCCACCGCCGATCAGCTTGCCCAGGGCCGTCAGATCCGGCTTCACCTCTTCGACCTCCTGCAAGCCACCCCGGCTGAGACGGAAGGTGATGATCTCGTCGAAGACCAGCAGGACGTGGTAGCGATCGGCCAGCTCCCGCATGCCTCGGAGGTATCCCGCCTGGGGACAGATCAGGCCGCCGGAGCCCATCATGGGCTCCATGATGATTCCCGCAATCTGGTCGTGGTGCCGTTGCAGGATCGACTCCGTTGCCCCAAGGTCATTGAAGGGGGTGATGTAGAGGTCTTCGGCGACGCGGGCCGGCACGCCTCGCTCCAGACGAACCGAGGGAGGCCCTTCGGCCGTAAAGTCGGCAATCGTGTTCGCCTCCACGTAATCGTGGACACCGTGGTAGCCGCCGTCCATCTTGATGAAGCCATCCTTGCCGGTGAAGGCCCGGGCGACGCGCATGGTGAACAGCGTGGCCTCCGTTCCCGAGTTGCAGTAGCGCACCAGATCCAGAGAGGAGACGCGGTCACAGAGATGCCGAGCGTGCTCGTACTGGATGATCGACGGTGCGGCAAAGGCCGTGCCCTTCTCCGACTGGGCCCGGGCTGCCTCGATCAGGCGCGGGTGGGCATGGCCGTGGATCAGGGAGGTGAAGTTGTTGACCAGGTCGATGTACTCGTTCCCGTCGCAGTCGTATACCCTGCATCCCTGGCCTCTCTCCATGAAGATGGGGTAGGGGCTGTAGTAGCCCGCGGCGCGCGTATCTCCGCCGGGCAGGTACTTCTTGGCTGCCTCCAGGTGCTCCCTGGTCTTTGCGGTCTTCTCGAAGTAGCGCCTCGAGATCTCCTCCTTGACACTCGCTCCACTTCGAGCCGCCATTCCGACCCCTCCTCTCAGGCTTCGAACCGTGCAGTATACGGCTTTTGCGGATACGATGAGAGGGTCCGTCACGGACACTGCGCGCCACAGGACCCGCACCAGGGAGCTGGAAAATGAAGGAGGTCCACCGCAACATCGGTGACGTCGAGGCGATCGAATCGGTTCCCCTCGAAGAACGGATTTTGACGAGCAGCACCTATGAGCTGATCAAGACAGGGGCGCAGCGCAATCCCGATGCGACTGCCCTGCACTTCCTTCTCTCCGGGGAGGCCTGGGAGACGCCGATCGAGGTTTCCTACCGCGATTTCCTCGGACGTGTCACACAGTCCGCCAACCTCTTTCACGACCTCGGCGTGGGACCGTCCGATGTCGTCACCTACATCCTCCCCAACCTTCCCCAGACGCATTTCGCGCTCTGGGGAGCCGAAGCGGCTGGCATCGCCAACCCGATCAATCCGCTGCTGGAGCCGGCCCAGATCCGCGACATCATGCTGTCGGCTAAGACGAAGGTCCTCGTCGCCCTCGGGGAACATCCCTCCTCCGACATCTGGGCGAAGGTGGAAGCGATACGCGAGCAGGTCCCGACGCTGAGAGGCATCGTGCGGGTGATGGGACCTTCGGACGAGCCGCGGGGAGTCTACGGCTACGAGGAGCTCATCGATCGCTACCACGCGGAGAAGCTCGACTCGGGCCGTCTCATCGAACCCGGCGAGGTCTGCTCCCTCTATCATACCGGCGGAACCACGGGTACTCCGAAGCTGGCGCTGCGCACCCACATGAACGAGATGTTCTCCGCGGTGATCTGCGCGATGGCCCTGGATCTCTCAGCGGAGAGCGCGATGATGTGTGGGCTGCCGCTGTTTCACGCCAATGCGCCGCTGCTCACGGGGCTCGCGCCACTCTCGGTCGGCGCCTCCATCGTGCTCCTCAGCCCTTCCGGCTACCGAGACCCCGGCGTGATCCAGAACTTCTTCAAGATCGCCGAACGCTACCGTATCGACTCCTTCATGACGGTTCCGACGGTTCTCTCCATGCTGCTCGACGTTCCCATAGAGGGTCTCGACCTCTCCCGGCTGCGCTACGCGATGTGCGGCGCGGCTCCGCTCTCCGTGCAGGTGTTTCGCGCCTTCGAAGAACGAACCGGCCTGAAGCTGCTCGAAGGCTATGGACTGACGGAGGCGACGGTGGTCTCCTCGTGCAACCCCCGCGATGGCGAGCGGAAGGTCGGCTCGGTGGGCCTGCGGATTCCCTATCAGCAGATGAAGACGGTGATCCTCGACGACGATGGCGAGTACCTGCGCGACTGCCGACACGACGAGATCGGCGTCATCGTGATGCGGGGGCCGAACGTCTTCCAGGGCTATGCCGAGGAGGCCCACAACGAGGGAGCGTGGGTGGACGGAGACTGGCTCAACACCGGCGACATGGGCCGGATGGACGACGACCAGTACTTCTGGCTGACGGGCAGAAAGAAGGAGCTGATCATCAGGGGTGGCCACAACATCGATCCTGCCGTGGTCGAGGAGGTGCTGTACCGGATCGAAGGCGTCGCGAACGCTGCGGCGATCGGGCAGCCCGACCGGCATGCCGGCGAGGTGGTCGTCGCATTCGTGACGCCGAAGGCCGGATCGAAGCTCGAGGCCGAGGAGATCGAGCGCTACTGTCGGGAGAACATCACCGAGAGGGCCGCCGTCCCGAAGAAGGTCCACATCATCGATCCGATGCCGGTGACGGCGGTCGGCAAGATCTTCAAGCCCGCGCTCCGCCACCGGGCCATCCGGGACGTCTTCACCGCCGAGCTCGAAGCCCTCTCCGACCTGGTGGAGTCGATCGACGTCGTGGTCAGGGAAGAGAAGACCCACGGAACCACCGCCTACGTCACCGCGGCGCCCGCCGCCGGCGTGGACGAGGCCAAGATTCGCGAGCGCGCCGACGCCATCCTGGGGCACTACACGGTGCGCTACGAGGTCAGATCCACATAGCTGCCCTGGATGCAGCTGACGCCGTCGGGTTCCTGGCCGTAGTAGCAGACGAAGAGGCGATTCGGCGCGTACTCGACGGTGGTGGGATAGCCGATGTCCCAGCCGTGGAGATCGTCCCGCACCACGATCTCGCGCTCCACCTGCCAGCTGCGCCCGCCGTCTTCGGAGAGGCAGGCCCGTATGCCGAATGGCTGCTTCCGCCGGCCGTAGGTGCAGAGGAGACGCCCGTCGCGGAGGACCAGGAGGTGGCCCGGATGCCCGTCCATGGGCGTCGCTTCCGGAGCGCTCCAGCTCCGCCCTCCGTCGAGGGAACGACAGCCATGCAGGTAGATGCGCGCGTCGCTTCGGAGCACGCAGTAGAGCTCGGCGGCTGCAACCTCGGCGACGTCCGGCTCGGCGAAGACGCGATCAGGATCGTCGAGGATGGGGATGGGCACCTGCCAGCTTCGGCACTTGTCCTCCGAGAGGAGCATGTAGGTGTACCTGTTGGCGGGCGGGTGGTGCTCGGTGACGGCATATGCCACGCGTCCATCGGCGAGCTCGACGACGGGGGTGCGCGAATAGCCGTCCCGGTAGGGACCGGTATCGAGCTTGACGGTCTGATCGAAGCTGTGGCCGCGGTCGCTACTCAGGTGGGCGTAGAGGCCATGGTAGCCGCGCGCCCAGGTGAAGCGGGAGCGCTCCCAGTCTTCTTCGCCGAAGTCCTCCGTCCAGTACTTGTCGGGAAGGCAGAGCGAGATGGGTTCGCCGGCCGCGCGGCGCTTCCTGGCCAGCCCCAGCGGATACCAGCCGAAGCGGAACTGGGTGAGGACGACGGTGCCCTCGCTGAGCTGGGCGATGCCGGGGCACTCGGTTCCGGACCAGTCGAAGTCCGGGGCGAAGCTGGGAGTGTCCCAACTGGCTCCTTCGTCCGGGCTACGGGTGAGGAGGCTGCGAAACAGCGGGTCGGTCGGCGGGTGCATGGCGGGCTCGCGCCGGCGCGAGTGGTTGAAGGCGACCAGCCACTCCCCGCTGTCCAGGATGGCGATGGAGGGATGGGAGAGATAGGCGAAATCATCTTTGCAGACGATGACGGTATTCCGAACTGCGTAATCCGGCACCTCACCAGCCTCCTTCCCTGCCCCTTCACCTGCCCTGCGCTCTCTCGATCGCCTGCTTCAGGATTCTGACCGAATCGATGGGGTCCACCGTGTGCACCTCCAGGACCACGGGCCCGTCGAATCGCTCAGCACGCAGCATTCCGATCACCGCGTCCACGTCGATGATGCCGCTTCCGAGTCCCTGGTGATCGTTCATGACGGTCACCCGCTTGTCGAAGAGCTGGCAGGTGACATCGTGCATGTGAACCTGGCCCAGGTACGGGCCGTACCTCTGCACGAACTCGCCGATCTCCTCCTGCCTGAGCTTGATGTGTCCGATGTCCATGCATATCCTGGTGCCGAATTTCTCCACCAGCGGAAACAGCTCTTCGAAGCCGATGTATTCGAGGTTCTCGATGCAGAGCTTCTCCGCGGGGATGAACTCCACGATCCGTTCCAGGCTCTCGGTGGCGTAGGCGAGATACGCCTGGATCACCAGGCGGTCTCGCAGGCCGACGCTCATCAGATCCTCGAGCAGACCGGAGACGTGAAAGACGTAGGTGACCGGATCCAGCGGCGAGCACTGATCGGTGATGTCCCTCAGGACTTCCACCGAGGCGTGTCGAATCGAATCGATGCTGGTGGTGAAGTTGACTCCGCCCATGAAGGGCAGGTGAACTGAAAAAGTCACGTCCCGCTCTTCGCGCAGCTCGAGAAGACCCCCCGCCGCTTCCTCCCGGAACTTCTCCCGAAGCCCATCGGGCAGCACGGCCACGGCCTCGCCGCTGATCTCGATGTGGTTCGCTCCCGCGTCGATCAGCCTCCTGGCCTCGTCGGCAAAGGAGCGCTCGCCATCGGCGCTCAGAAATGCCCGCGCGATCTTCTTGGGTTCGACCATCGTGCCGATTCTCATCACATCCTCCTGGCGCAGGGGTGGAATGGTATCTAAGCTCATTCGTGATGCGAGGCATCGTTGCCTGGTGCGCGCTCGGGGTCATCGCGGTCCTGGCGGTGGGCTGCGGCCCGCTCCGCCGTCTCGCCTACGATGGATTCGGTCGCGACTCCTGGCAGCAGCCCGACCGCGTGGTCGAATCGCTCGCGCTCTCCCCCGGCGCATCCGTGGCGGACCTCGGATCCGGGGGCGGCTACTTCACTTGGCGGCTGGCCGAGGCAGTAGGTGAATCGGGAAGGGTCTACGCCATCGACGTGGATCCCGACATGACCTCCCACCTGGCGGAGCAGAGCCGCGAGAAGGGCCACCCGAACGTGGAGACGATCCTCGCCGAGTTCGACGACCCGCTGATACCCGAAGATGGCGTCGATCTGATCTTCACCTGCAACACCTACCACCATCTCGAAGCCCGCGAAGAGTACTTCCGCCGCGCAGCCAAGTACCTGCGTCCGGGAGGACGCTTGGCGGTGATCGAGTTCGACGGGCAAGGCTGGGTCCAGCGCCTGTTCCCCCATTTCACCGCACCCGAGGTGATCCGAGCGGAGATGGAGGCCGCTGGCTACCAACGGGTCGAAGCGTTCGACTATCTCGAGCGCCAGAGCTTCCAGGTCTTCGAGCGCGCTCTGCAGAAGCGAGAGGCCGAGTGAGGAGGAGACCATGGGTGCGGACCTGAGCGGGATCGGAATGCTGGCCCGGCGGGAGATCGAGGCGGGGATCGCGGGTCCCCTGATCAAGGCCTTCATGGCGGAGATCGGGGAAGAGAGAGCTCTCGAAATCGCGCGCGAGGTGATCGTCTCTCTGGCGAGAGAGAGCGGGGAGATGCTGCGTCAACTCACGGGAGAGAACAGTCTGGAGCAGTTCGCCCGGGGCCTCCCTCTCTGGAATCGGGATGGCGCGCTCAGCTTCGACATCCTGGAGTCGACGCCCGAGAAGCTCTCGATGAATGTGAACCGGTGCCGCTACGCGGAGATGTACAAGGAGCTGGGGTTGGCCGACCTGGGCTTCACCCTTTCCTGCGGCCGTGACTACGCCATGGTCGAAGGCTTCAATCCCAAGATCAAGCTCGAACGGACCCAGACCATCATGGAAGGCGCGGACCACTGCGACTTCCGTTACACGTTCGAGAAGGACTGAGCCAGGTCGATCTCAGGGATTTTCCCGCTTCCTCTCACAGACGAGATCCTTGAGCACTCTCGAGGGGCTGATCGGCTCGATGGTCAGGTCGCCGGAAACTTGGACCTGACAGAAGAGGCCGGCCTTCCCGTTGATTTTGCAGTTGCAGCGGGCACAGATCCCCAGCGCGCATCCGGCGTGGTCGTAGTAGGCCAGCGTGCCGTCGAGGTTCTGGTAGATGTAGTCGAGCACGTCCATGGCCGACATCCCCTCCTCGAAGGGGACCTGGTACTCCTGATAGCGCGGCCTTTCGTCTGCGGAAGGATCCAGCCGAAAAACCCGGGCAGTGATCCTCCTCTCAGCCATCAGATTCGCCTCCACGGTGGATCCGCCGCATCAATGATGGCCACCGACGTCCGAATGGGATTGCATCATCGTCTTGATCATCTCCAGGTACGGCGTCACGCCCCCCGGCGGGGTAAGTGAGGTCGTGCACACCGGCCGCGTCGTCAGCTCGAACCCGGCGTTCGTTCTTCTCACCAGGTTCTCCTGGAGCCAGCGGTCGTTGTCCGTATCCGGGTGGTCTTCCCGGAAGTGCACTCCCCGGCTCTCGGTTCTCCTGAGCGCGCTGGATGTGGCGATCTCGAGGAGCTCGAGAATGTGCTCGAGCTCGAGTGCGTCCAGCCACTCCTTGTTGTAGGACCTCCCCGTGGACGTGACTCCGAGGCGGGGTAGCTCCTCGCGCTTCACTCGCTGGATCTCGGCGAGAAACGACTGGAGCTCGTCTCCCGTCCTGATCGGGCCCAGGTACCTCTGGGCCGTCTCCTGTAGCTTCCTTCTGAGGGGAGCGGGGCGCAGCCCCCCGCTCCGCTCCAGGGGCTCTTCCGCCTTTCGCTGCCTCTCCGCGAGGCGCGCCGTGTCGGCCGCGGGAACGCCGCTGCAGAGGGCGTACTCCGCGGCGTTTCGCCCGGCATCGGCGCCCTGGACCAGCATCTCCGTGATCGCGGAGAAGACCCGATTGGCACCGAAGAGTCCCAGCGTGCATTCACCGGCCGCGAAGAGACCGGGGACGCCGGTGGCGAAGCTGTCGTCGACCACGATGCCCCCGTCGAAGTACTCGACCACCGCGCCGACTTCGACCGGTTCGTTCTCCCGGAATCGCCGGCCGACTTCGGCCATGTCGAGGGACTTGTACTTCCACTTCGGGAACAGACCCGCGCAGTAGAGCGCGTATTTCTCCCAGGGGACGTCGCCCCGACGGAAGTGGATCCCGCCTCTGGCGAATCCCCGGCCCTCCCGCACCTCCCTGGTGGTGGCGTGCGAGACGAAGCTCTTGTTCCACTCGGTGCTGGTTCCGGTGCGCACCGTGTAGGGATCGTACTTATCGAGAAAGGCCTCGCCGAGGCTGTTGGTGAGCTCGTGTCCCGCCAGCATTCCGATGATGTAGGTGGCCAGGCTCCCCCGCGCATTGGGCGGCTCGAGCAGGACATTGCAGCAGAAGGTGATGAACTCCATGTTCCCGAGGTCTGCCCCGGCGCGGTTGGCGATGACCATGCCCTCGCCCGAGAGATCCCGCATGCCGGTATTGGGCCAGAAGGCCTTGTGCCAGCCGCCGGTGGCCATCACCACGGACTTCGCGGCGAGATGGATGAACTCCCCGCTCCGGATGTCCAGGGCCAGGGCGCCGGTCACCATCCCGTCCTGGAGGACGAGATCGATCAGCATGACGTCTTCGAGCAGATCCACTCCGACCCGACGGGCCCGCTTCAACAGGACGCTCATCAGACCGAGTCCGCTGGTGAAGATCGCCCTCTCTTCCGAGAGGATGATCTTGACCCCCCAATCGATCAGCTCCTTCAGGCGATGCGGTGCCTGGCGAACGTACTGCTCCACGAGTCGCTGATTGTTGAGGAAGAACCCCTGGGTGAGGATGTCGTTGAAGACCTTCTCTTCGCTGTCGTCAGGCGCTCCGGCATACCCCAGCTCACCCAGGCTCTTGCCGTCCAGTGTGAAGTCGGCTCCGGCCATCGGGCTGGCCCCAGAGCGCGCCAGCGGCCCCTTGCTGAGGAGCAGCGCACTGGCCCCCTTCTCCCTGGCGCCGATGGCGGCGCGAAAGCCGGCCCCTCCCCCGCCCACGACGAGGACGTCGGTTTCAATCGTTCTTCCCGTCACGGTCTTCCCCCGCGCTCAGCCGATCACGGTACCGGTGCTGGCGAGTTCGCCGCGGAGGCGGGAGAGGAAGCGGGTGTCGATGCTGACGCCGATCCGCGGCAGGGCCAGCTGAAATGGCTCGGTGTCGATGTCGGTTCCACCCTGGCAGCTCTCGATGATCTCCGCCATCAGGCGGCCCAGCACCGGCGCCGTCTTGAACGACGATCCGCTGGTGCCGATGCAGACGTAGTAGCCGGGGAGACCGGTCTTGTCGGCGATCGGGTACCAGTCCTCGACCGTGACGTCGTAGAGGCTGGCCACGCCGCGGGCCGGGCCGAGCTGAAGCTCCGGGATGCGCTTCATCAGCCGCAGGCACTGCCGCTGGCGATACGGCTCCGTCACGGTCTGGTCGTAGTCGTCCGGGTCGCCCACCCACTCGAACTCGTCACACTCCGGATCGGTGGTACCCACGATCAGTGCACGCCCGCGCGCTTCGGGCCGGGTGTAGACACCGCCGTCCACGTCGCCGATCACGGGCAGCGGGCTGCTCTCGGTCTCCTCATCGAACAGCGGGTTTGGCATCTGATGCACCTCGCGCCGCAGCGCCTGTGTCGTCAGCGGCAGAGTCACTCCCGCCATCCGGTTGACGATCGACGAATGCGGCCCCGCCGCGTTGACCACCACGTCGCTCTCCAGCGGCTCGCCCTTCTTGAACTGCAGACGGAAGCGCGTTCCCTCCTTCTGGATCGCGACGACCTCACGCTTGAGCAGGAAGGCCGCACCGTCGCGCTCGGCAGCGCTGCGCAGGTTCTGGGTCGCCAGCCCGGGATAGACGACATAGCCACCATCCGCTTCGAAGCAGGCGCCCCCGATGCGCCGCCCGGTCGGCTCGAAGAAGCTCGGGTGCTCGGGAGAAGTCGTCGGGTGTTGAGAGGAGACATCCAGGAAGGGAAAGCGCCCGGCGATCTCATCCGCCGAGAGCAACTCGGCCTCGACGCCGACCTTCCTCATCTCGGCGGCTGTCTGTCTGGCGGTCTCGTCCAGCTCCGGCAGGATGAAGAGCACGCCCGTCTGCTCGAACACCGCCAGCTCGTCGTCGATGGGACCCAGATGGTCGGCCCAGTCGGACCAGATCTTGGCGCCTTCGTGGGCCATCGCGATCATGCCAGGCTGCGAGTAGAAGCGTCGGACGATCCCGCACGACGCCGAGGTGGTTCCGTGGCCCACCGCGCCCAGCTTGTCGACCACCGTGACCTCGAATCCGCGACGCCGAGCCTCCAGAGCGATCGCGCAGCCGATTACACCCCCGCCGATGATTGCCACTCTCATGGTCCTGATCCTATCCGAACCGCACCACCCAACAAGGGCCGACTGGCCCGAAATACCCATAAGCGCTCATGAATAAGGCGGGCTAGTGTGCGCGTCGGGCCACCCGTCCAGAAGCGATCCGATATCTTCTCGAGCTCGAATCTCTCTCGAGCTTGAATCGCAAGGGAGCCGAGAGGGCTTTCCATGAAGAACAGGAAGATCCGCTTCTTGTCCGCCGAGGATCTCCAGAAGGCCCTCTCCATGACCGAGGCGATTCGAGCCGTGAAGGATGCCTTCCTGCAGCTTTCCAGCGGCCGGGCGATCGTACCGCTGCGGACGCCGATGGCGCTCGGCGATCGGGATGGAGGAGCGCTCTTCATGCCGGTCTATCTGCCGGAATCCGAGCAGATCGGACTCAAAGCGGTGAGCGTCTTCGCGGAGAATCCGCGGAAGGGCCTGCCGGCGATCCACGCGCTGTTTCTGATCATGGACGGCAGAGACGGGCGCCCCCTGGCCGTGATGGATGGAGAATTCCTGACCGCATTGCGCACGGGAGCGGCCAGCGGTCTGGCCACCGACCTGCTGGCACGCAGAGGAGCCCGTACCGTTGCCGTGATTGGCACCGGAGTGCAGGGCAGGACCCAGCTGGAGGCGGTCTGCGCAGTGAGACCGATCGAAAGGGCCTATGCCGTCGACATCGACCGGGACAAGGCCGAGGCCTTCGCCCGGGAGATGAGCGATCGCCTGTCCGTACCCGTGGCGGCAGAGGAAGCGGAGCGGGCATTGCCCCACTGCGACGTTCTCTGCACGGCCACCCCCGCCACCCAGCCGGTGTTCTCGGATGAACGCCTCGGGCCCGGCCTACACATCAATGCCGTGGGCTCCTACCAGCCGGAGATGTGTGAGATCCCCGATGCAACCGTCGCTCGGGCCCTGGTGGTGGTGGATTCGCGGGCCGCGTGCCTGGCGGAGGCGGGAGATTTGATTCAGCCCATCGAGGCGGGTCTCATCGACGAGAGCCACATCCACGCGGAAATCGGCGAGGTCGCGGCAGGCACCCGCGAGGGCAGGACCTCCGAGGAACAGGTCACCCTGTTCAAGTCCGTGGGCAACGCGGTACAGGATCTCGCTGCGGCGAGCCGGGCCCTCGCCCGGGCCGAGCAGCTCGGTCTCGGCGTCGAGATCTCCCTGTGATCCCGGAGGGCCCGATCGATCTGATCTGGAGACGCTCTTCCTGCACGAGAGCCTCTGGGGGGCGGCGGTGGCCTTGCAGGTGGGGCTCGCCGTGCTGGTGGCCTGGGTCAGCGGCCTCAGGGAGCTGCTCGGCTACATCGGATTCACGCTGGGCGTGCCCGCCTACGGGCTGATGCGCAAGACCTCGGGCCGCGAGGTCTAACCTTCGCCTGCCTTCCAGAGCGCGGAGCTTCCCTTGTGTCCCAGGAACTTCGGCCGGCCATCGTCGATATCGATGACGCGGGCGCCGTAGAAGATGTGACAGGTAGGTGAGAAGGCCGGCGGTACGCGCGGTGGATAACCGAAATCGAAGAGTGGTCCGAACGCCATGAACATGCGCCGGCCTTCGTCGGCAATCGGCGATCGGCAACTCCGGCAACTGAGCTTGCAGGGGAGTCTGTGGCCCGAGGTCTGGCTCTCGGCGTTGTAGAAGTGGAGATCTTCGATTCCGCGAGCGAAACGCACGTCGGACTTCTGGAAGATGACGGCCCACTGAAAGGGCGCACCGTGCAGGGACTGACACTGGATACAGTGGCAGATCTTCGAATCGACCGGGTCGGCGCGGACCTCGAAGGCCACCGCGCCACAGAAGCACCGGGCGCGGTATTTGGCCGAGAACGATGAGTCGCACGCGTAGGGAGGCGCGTCTTTCCAGCTTTGGCTTTCCGTCACCACGGTCCCGAGCATACCATTGGCCGGGTCTCGTCAGGGCATTGGCGAAGCCACGTGCTTCCGGCGTAGACTGCGAGCAGCGGAATCTCCCAGCCAGGAGGTGCACGGTGGGACGAGTCGAGGGCGGGTGGGCGGACGCCTACCGGAAGAAATGGAGCTGGGACAGCGTGGTGTGGGGGAGCCACTCGGTCGACTGCTACCCGGGCGGATGCCCCTTCCGGGTCTACGTCAAGGACGGGAAGGTGGTTCGGGAGGAGCAGGGCGGGACCTTCTCGCAGATCGAAGCGGGCATTCCCGACATGAATCCGATGGGCTGCCAGAAAGGAGCCTGCTGGAGCCACCAGCTCTACGGCCCCGACCGCGTCACGCAGCCTCTCAAGCGCGTCGGCGAGCGCGGCGAGGGGAAGTTCGAGCCGGTCTCGTGGGACGACGCCCTCACGGACATCGCCGATGCCATGCTCGACGCCATCGAGGAGCAGGGGTCAGAGGCCATTCTCACCCTGATGACACCCGAGGTGGCCGCCTCGGGAGCGCGGATCTTCTCCGACCTTCTGGGAACCCCGGTCACGGACGGGAACGCCGAGTTCCAGGACTTCAGCCCGGGCTGGCACCTGACCTGGGGGCTCTTCAATCCCGCCTCCACCATGGATGACTGGTTCCTCGCCGAGCTGACACTGATCTGGCACGCGAACCCCGTCTACACCAACATCCACTAGTACCACTACGTCGCCGAGTCGCGATACAACGGCGGCGAGGTGGCGACGATCGCACCGGACTACAGCCCCTCCGCGATCCACGCCGATTACCACCTGCCCGTGCGCATCGGGACCGACGCCGCGCTGGCGCTCTCCATGTGCAAGGTGATCATCGATGCGGGAATCTACGACCGGCACTTCGTCCAGGAGCAGACCGACCTCCCCCTGCTGGTGCGAAAGGACACGGACCGCTTCTTGCGGGGCTCCGACGTCAGCGAGGGTGACCGGGAGGATCAGTTCTTCTGGCTCGATTCCCGCTCGCGGACGGTCACGGCCGCGCCCCGCGGCACCCTCGCCTCGGGCAATCTCGATCCCGCGCTGGAGGGCTCCGCGAAGATCACCCTTCGGGATGGAAGCCAGGTCGAGGTCGAGCCGGTCTTCGAGCGGCTCAGAAGGCTCCTGATCGACTACGAGCCCGAGAAGGCCTCTCGAATCTGCGGGATCCACCCGGACGTGATTCGAAAGCTCGCGCGCAAGGTCGCCACGCGGAAGACCAAGATCTTCATCGGATGGAACTCCGGGAAGTACTACCACGGCGACCTGATGGAGCGCTCGATGGCCCTGCTGCTCGGTCTGACCGGCAACTGGGGCAAGAAGGGGACGGGAACGCGCTCCTGGGCCATCGGCGGGTGGGACGGCTTCGTACTCCTCTTCAACAAGGGGCGCCTCGGCCCGGAGGCGGCTCGCGAGCAGCTGCAGAGCCTCAACCAGATGCAGCGCCTGTTCACCCAGCAGGATCCGACCATGACGACCGAGATGGTCGCGAACGCCGCGTCGGCGATGAGCCCGGAGCTCGGCGGGATGGGGCGCATGATGCCCCCCGCCTTCGTCTGGTACTACCAGTACGGCTGCAAGGAGCGGTGGAACAATCCGGACAACCACGACCCCTCGATGAAGCGCAGCTTCGACGAATACCTGAAAGAGGCCGTCGAGAAGGGCTGGTTCCACGAGAGCTATGCAAAGGCCTATCAGCAGGTCGAGCCTCGCGTGCTCTTCGAATCGGGCGGCAATCTGCTCCGCCGCCAGCGCGGAGGTCAGAACCTGCTGCTCGAGCACCTCTGGCCGAAGCTGAAGATGATCGTATCGGTCGACTACCGGATCAATACCACGGGGCTCTACTCGGACTACATCCTGCCCGCCGCGCAGCACTACGAGAAGCTGGCCCAGAGCATGCCGAGCGTCCATCACCTCAACTGGGTCCTTTGCGACCGCGCGGTCGCGCCGCAGGGTGACTCCCTCTCCGACTCCGATATCGGTCTGCGGCTGGTGGAGAAGATCGAGCAGCGTGCCGCGGAGCGCGGAATCAGGGAGTTCCAGGATCGCACGGGCCAGACCCGCAGCCTCGAAGGCCTGACGGCCCGGGCCACCATGAACGGGCTCCTGAGCGACGATGAGGCGGTGTACCAGGAGGGGGTCCGCGACAGCGCCGTCTACGGACTGCTGCCCGAAGGAACCACGATGGAGACGCTCCGCGAGAAGGGATTCGTGCGCTTCACCGGCTGGGGCATGGTGGGCCACGGCTACTCCCAGGCCTCGACGATCCAGCCCGACGAGGTCCACAACCCCTTCCGCTGGCATACGGAGGACAAGCTTCCCTACGCGACCCTCACCCGGCGCGCGCAGTACTACATCGACCACGAGTGGTTCCTGGAGGCCGGCGAAGCACTACCCGTGCACAAGGAGAACCCCGGGCACGGCGGACCGAAGCGCCGCTTCCAGATGACGAGTGGGCACAACCGGTGGAGCATCCACTCGATGAACCTGACCAACAACATCATCCAGAACACCCACCGGGGAGAGCCCTTCGTCTTCATCAACGACCGTGACGCCGCCGACCTCCGGATCGAGAACGGCGAGAAGATCAAGCTCGTGAACGACGTGGGCGAGATGCTGATTGCCGCGAAGCTGACGGCGGCGTGCCGACCAGGGCAGGTCATCCTCTACAACGGGTTCGAGCCCTACATGCACGAGACCTGGTACAGCCAGGCGGATCTCGAGCCTGGACAGGTCAAGTGGCTGGGCCTCGCCGCGGGATACGGCCACCTCGAGTACCGCCCGCTGTCCTGGCAGCCGATCCCCTGCGATCGAGCGGTGCGGGTGGACATCGAGAAGCTGGAGCACACACAGGAGGGCTGACCTCGGTCTCCGGGACGGCGATGTCCCCGGAGCGGGCCTCTCGGCTCGCCATCCGGGTGCGGTGCGGCCTCGAGGACTCCCCATCATGATGGGGAGGCGCCAGCGTTGCCCACTTCCCCGCGGGAGCCTGCAGATCGATCGCGGTCGGATGATCGGACCGCCCGTTCCTGATGTCCATCGCCGGGAGAGGTTGGCCCTGCGATCCTCCCCTGCGATAAGCGCCACTCGGTCGAGGTCCGCGGGCAGAGGGAGGGCGCTCGTTCATCCTCGATCCCCGCCGAGCGGGATCTGGGACATCCCCGACACCCGTCCTAAGATGATCCGGGCTCTACGCATGCTCAAGACGAACCGCGATCTTCACCCGGCCGAGAAGCACGGCGACATTCCGCTGTAGAAAGGAGTTCGTACCATGTCAGGCGAGCAAGTCCTCGACCTGGTCATCAGCATCCTGACCACCCAGACCGGAATGCCAAACCTGGTGTTCGGCCAGGTCATCATGATGCTGATCGCATTCTTCTTCCTGTATCTGGCCGTTGCCAAGGAGTACGAACCCCTGCTCTTGGTGCCGATCGGCTTCGGAATCTTCCTGGTCAATTTTCCGCTCGCGCCGCTGATGGGATACACCGAGCACGGCAATCCGGAGCTGATCCGGGCCTTCTACAAGTACGGCATCGAATGGGAGATCATCCCCTGTGTGATCTTTCTCGGCCTGGGCGC
>Ga0307423_1000641_pt1 | contig 23249 bp, 30 predicted proteins | sample SalMarWE160310MG_FD_202154 | JGI IMG/M metagenome (GOLD analysis project Ga0307423, IMG submission 202154) | Salt marsh sediment microbial communities from the Plum Island Ecosystem LTER, Massachusetts, United States - WE1603-10 | ecosystem: Environmental > Aquatic > Marine > Intertidal zone >...
TCGGAAGATGTGAACCAGCGGAACTTTTCGTACCATTCCTTGCGTTTCACTTTGCGCTTCACAAGTTCTTTCATGACTTCCACGGGCTTGGCTTTAGCGGCTTCCGCCTCGTGCATTTTCCGTTCAGCTGCACTTAGCTTTTTGCGGGAGTCTTCCAAGGCTGTTAACGCACCAGCCGATTTCTGCTTAGCTTTCTTTCCGCGCTCGTAGTATTCGGCAGCGTTTTCAAACAATGTCCTACGCAGGTTCAAGCTGAAACGCAAGTCATCTACGCAAACGTTAACCAAAAGGTTCCGCTTGTCAAAAGATTCAACAAACGCGGTGCCTGGTGCTCCAGAATCTTTAGCAGCTATGACTTCTGAAATGAGGGTGTTCCAGTCTTTTTCCGCCCTTTTTGCCTCGGTGAACCTGTTAAGAAGCATTTGGAACTCGCTGGAGTGCGCATAGATAACGTCGCCCATGCACCTGTTGCGTTCAGCCTTAGCTTCATCCTCGCGCAAAGCTTTTTCCTGCTCAGCAATTACCCGCTTAAGCCTTTCAGCCTCCTGCGTAATCTTGTCAACTTCAACGCTGGCAACCGCTTTCTCCGCGGCTGTGGCTCTCAAGTACAGCTCATCCACCGCTTCGTTAAAGCTTTTGTAAGGCTGAGACCGCAAAGCGTCGTAACGTTTAAGCTTGAACGGCGCGGCATCCTGAAAGCTGCCATCTTCAGCCAAAACAACGTGCGGCTCCGTCTTGAAGCTTGCAACTGTAGAAAGTAAACTTTGGAGACCGCAGAATATGGCGTCAACTTCCGTGCTGCTCAAGGCACTGCACTGCTTGGTTTTTTCAACGTTAGCCCTCAGCAGGATTTCTTCCGCGTAGAAGCCTCCTACGCCTAGAAAACGCGCTATCGCCCTGACGACTTCAACGTCGCCTGACGCGTTAAGGGCTTCTTTAAGTTCGTCTTTTGAGACGTTGAAGGGGTTTTTCCCGCTTGAAGGTGGAAACTGGTACGCCTCGTTGCGGACGATGTTGCGGTCGCGCATATGCTTGAAGACTAAGGCTTGGAGGATTTCGCCTTTTTCGCCCGTGAGGATGATGTTGCCTTCGCCGAAAAGCTCCAGAATTAACCGCAGCACGCCTATTTTGGTTCTGAAGTGAACGGTGACTACGCGTTCAAACTCGTACTGCTCCACGTTGTCCACCCAGGCGCCGCGCAGGTATTTCCTTAATGCCATGCAGAACGCAGGCGGCACTTTAGGGGGCTTTAACGCGTAAGCGGTTAAATGTAGCCTGGTGCCTGCTTCCATGACAAGCCGCAGCGGAGGCTTATCGGTCTTGTGCAGCTTCAGAACTATGGTTTTCTCGTTAAGTTGGTAGATGTTGTTGACTCTGGAGTCGACTATGGTTTCTTTCAGTTCGTGAACTACGATGGCAACGTCGAAGTTTGTGAATTCTTTCTTGCGCAACGGGGTCAGCACCAGTTTGGAATCTAATAGTTCGGACTATAAAATAACCCTTTCATAACTGACTGCTTTTTTTTGGTGATTGGTGCAGGCTCGAAAAAAAGGGAGGGGAATTTGAGGCGCCTCTGGCTGAGCGAGTTTCAGGTTCTTTAGTGTTTTTACGTAAAAGTATGTTGTTTGTTGCGCTCGCAGTCGGTGTTTCCGAAGCAGAGGTTAGAATGTGGCTTGGAAGGTTACTTCCGTGTTGAAGATGTTGGCGAGTTTTACGTCGTACGTGTTTCCAGGCAGGAAGTTTCCTGTTAGGATTACGGATCCTATGGCGTTTGGGGCTATTTTAACTAGGTTTGTTATGGCTGTGACTAGGCCGTTGACGTAGGCGGTTGTTATCTCAATTAGGGTTGATCCCGCGTTTTTCAGGGACGCAACTATGTGGGTGGAGTTGATTGAGAATGAATCCAGGAGTAATCCGGCTATTTGGGTGCTGATTTTCTCTGTTGCGAAGTTGATGTTGTCCATTACGAAAGTGTAAAATAGGATTCCGGTGACGAAGGTTACGAGTACTAGGAGCAGCACTCCGAATACGGCTGTTGATGCTCTGCAGGATTTTTTGGGTTGTTTAGGCGTGGTTTTTCCCTCCTGTGTATGTGTTGTACCCAACTACAATAGGTTTGTTTTTAGACATATTATCACCAATTAATACGCCCTCAAGCGAAAATATAAGCATTATGTTTAAATCCGAACAGTGAACATACCAAAGCATATATAATATACATGAACCAGAAACGCTGACCCAACAAAAACTTTTAACCCTGAACCCGAATAGCTACTAGCAACCTATTTCTGCCCCCGCAACACAACAAAAAAGAGACAAAACAATGCAAAAAAACAAAACCGTAATCAAACTCCATAGACCAGACACAAGCGAACTAATATTCTTCTTCGCCTGCGGAGCAATAATAAGCGTTCCCCTAACCCTCTTCATCTACCAATACACAGATACTTTACTGGCCAGTCTCAATCCATTCACAATCACTTTAATCTCAAGCACGCTTATTGCACCCTTCATCGAGGAATTCGCCAAGGCGTACCCCCTCTTCTATCGCCACGGCGAAACTCAAAGATCAATTTTCAACCTTGCATTGTTAGTGGGTCTGGGCTTCGGCATAGTCGAAATGATAACATACGTTTCCGTACTGGGCGTGCCCATAGTCAGCAGGTTGCCTGGGCTGTTTTTTCATCCCGCAAGCACATCCATAACTGCGTACGGCATAGCCAAAAAACGACCTTTACCCTTCTACATGGCTGCTGTTTCCCTTCACTTCTCCTATAATTTTCTTGCAGTGATAGGTAGCGGTTTCGGTTTTTCACCTGGAATTTTTGTAGTAGCGATTGCTGTTTATGCTTCGTGGCAGTTGCGGAATGCGACTAAAGAAAAAATCGTGATTTAGCATACATCTTGCATTGATAAGCAGCAGAAACGATTTAAATAGGCAACTTTTTAATGTATGACCAAAATATAGACTGAGAGGATTGAAGTTCATTGAATCCGCTAGTGACGATATACTGGATAAGAGTAGGCTTAAGCTTAGTTGCAGCCGCAATCAGCGCCGTGGTAGCCACGATGCAAAACGCAACTGACCTGTACACTTTCGTGAATGGGATTACAATAGCCTTGCTGGTTTACTTGGTATCCTACTACGTGATCAAAGCAAAATTCATGAACCAAGTGGAGAAACAATCAAAACTCATGACCCAAGCTATATTCATGTACTTCATCGCGTGGGCGGTCTTCTTCATACTGTTCTACTCTTTACTGACAGGCTCAGCGGCAGTGGCTTAACTAACTATTTCACGACGGTTTCTGAAAGAAATTCGCCATCGTGGCTTGACTCTTATCGCCCCTCAAGGTTTCTACTTTTTCCGTTTCAGCTTCCTTACTCTTGCGGCTCGGAGGCGGCTGGATATCCATTCGCGTTAAGATGCGCATGCAGTCCGCCCATGCTGAGAAGTATCCGCGGTCAAAGTCGCCGTGAAGCCCATTGCGCATGTGATCCAGAAATTCACGTCTATACCCGTGCAGGGCTGCGCTGTCCGATAAGTCAAGTTTTGAAAAGAACGCGTATCCGTCGCCGCTGGTTTTTCGGGAAAGGTACATGCCATACAATGCTCGGAAGTAGCCTCTGTTCCACTCTGTCCTCTGCATTTTCTGTTTGATTCGGTCCAGCTCCCGCATCGCTTCTGTGAACTGTCGCGTAACTATGAGCTGGAAGTACCGGGTGACTAAGGCTTGAGATATGGGCATTTTTAATGACCGCGATGCTTGCTTGTTTTCTCGTCTTCAGAGACATCTTCTATACCGTTCTCGGTTACTTTAAATATTTCCTCGCCTTCGGGCAGATACGGGCTTGACACCAGCCTCGCAATGCGCACTGGACCCCGCGAAGCCTTCCGCAGGTAGATGCGCGTGTGACTTGTGTGCCCGACGATGTGGCCGCCGATGGGGTGAACAGCGTCGCCGAAGAACACGTCTGGCTTAGCCATGACTTGGTTGGTTACGACCGCCACGGTGTTGAATGCGCGGGCTAACGCGATGAGCTTGTGCATGTGCTTATTCAACTTTTGTTGTCTGCGCGCCAACATCTCTCGCCCGACGTATTCGCTTCTGAAATGGGAAGTTAAAGAATCCACAATTATCAGTTTAATGTTGTTTTCTTTGATGATTTCATCAGCGTTTTCCAAAAGAAACATCTGATGGTCAGAAGTGTACGCTTCGGCGTAGATGATTTTCTTAACAACTTCTTCAGGTTCAAGACCTACGTGCTTGGACATCTGCACAATCCGCTCAAGTCTGAAGGTGTTTTCCGTGTCCACGTATAAGGCGCCGCCGTCCAAACCGCCGCGTTCTGGAGGCAGCTGAACGTTAACGCATAACTGGTGGCACATCTGGCTCTTTCCGCTGCCGTATTCACCGTAGAATTCGGTGATTGTTTGTGTTTCTAAACCGCCATCAACAATCTTGTCTAGTGCTTGGCTGCCTGTGGTTAGCCGCAGGACGTTTTGGCGCATCTTGAGCAGTTCATCCGCGCGTACAAAGTTTATGCCGATTGCTGAGCGGGCTGCTTCGATTATTGAGAAAGCCTTTTTTTCTCCGACCCCGATGGGTTCCAGTTCGCGGGCGGTGGCCATGGCGAGTGATTCGACTGTGTGGTAGCCGATGTCGCGTAGTTTTTGGGATGTGGCTGGTCCGACTCCTGGGATGTCTTCTATGAACGAGTACTTCTTTTTGGGTTCCGGTGTGGTTTCTTCCTGTTCCGCTTCTTCTTGATTTTCGATGTTTTCGTCTTCTTCTGACATGTGGTTAACCTTGGGATTCAGTTGCGGAAAGGTGTATTTAAAACACGCGAAATAGTGGAGGGTTTTGTACGTGGAGAGGTGGGTTAAAGTGAATGTGTGTTTTAGTTTTGATAGTTAGCGTGGATTTTGTTTGTTGTTTCAGAAGATTTAATATTAAATCGTGATATGCAATACAGAGGAGTAAAGCGGAAACATGTTCAAAAACTTCAGAGACAAAATCGCCGTCTCCGGAATCACAGTATTATGCATCGGTGTAACCCTCCTAATATTCACTTTCTTCAGCGCTTACGGACTACTCACAGCAGACCTGTCCCCCATCTCAACCCAAGACCTCGTCCAGACCTTCGGGGAAGCCTTAGGACCGCTGATCGCCGCCTCCATACACATAATGTACCTAGGCGTCATGGGCTGGGTAAGCTCGCTGATAACCATCCGAGGCGTAACAATCATGACTCACGCGCCTAAAGCTGAAACAGACGCCACACAAGCACCTCAAGCGCCACAGCAGGAACCAAGCGCTCAGCCTCAAAAGGGAAAAGCAAAGCCTCAGAAAACTAAGCCCTCAGAACCCGAACTGATTGTTATTCCGCTGGAAGAGATGGAGCAGCAGCCAAGGCAGCCGGAAGCCAAGCGGTCATCGTGAAAAAGCCGCTTTTCACCGTCTTTAAAGAAGGAACTGCAATGAACGTGCCGATTCGAGCGTTAGGTATAGCTACATCCGTTTTCTGGGTGCTACTGATGGCTTTCATGGTTTTAGCCGCGTTCTCCGTTAAGGATTTGAATTTTGACTTCGGCGAACCCCAGTTCTCACCAGCCCCAGATGGACAGCTTACCTTGTCGCTACCCCTGTACATTGATAACCGAGGATACTACAGCCTCAAAGAGTTCCATCTTTCAACGGTGTTCTCTGACGCGGAAGGCGCGGAAATCTCAAGAGCCAACACTTACGTTCCGGTCATACCGCACGGGGAGAAAACCACAATCATCCACAACGTCACGTTAAGCATCGTCAGCCTGCTTGAAAATGGCGAACAGTACCTGTTCAACGATAACAACCTTAACGTTTCAGTCACGGCTGGACTGAACTTTGCGGAGTTGCTTCCCGTTGAGATTTCAACGAATTTTACGTTTCCGTGGGGTGCACCCTTCTACAATTTTGCTCTCGGCACGCCAGCGTATGGCAGGTTTAGTTCTACGCAGGGCGCGGTGACGGTTCCGATGAGTTTTGAAAATCACGCCTTCTTTGACGTAGCAGGCAACATCAGAATAGAGCTTTACGATGGTGCGGGCTCGCTTCTGGATGAAACCCAAACCCTGGTTGATGTTCCGCAGGGCTCCGCCTACGATGGAAGTGTGGCGTTTAATGTTCCGTTGGAATCGGCGTCTTTGTCAACGGCGCGAAGTGGGCATTTTGACGTTTACTTTGACACTAGGGTTTTTGAGTATGGGCCTTTGGTGATTCCGTATGGTTGAGCAGCAGAAAAAGAGCAAGAATCTGGTCAAGGACGTTTCGTTCCGAGTGGCAAAAGCTACTGTGAAAGCCATACTTGTTTACCTGATTTACTTCCTGCTTGTGCCGATGTTGGCGCCGCTTTTCGAGTTGATTCCCGGCTTCATGGAATCCATTGAAGTTTTCGTCATAGTCTACATCGTGCTTATGATTCTAGGCGACCTCACGGCGAAAACGGTTTTCCAGTACTTCTTCAGCACCGCGAGAGCCCTGTTCTTCATGGCTTACCTGATGCTGTCAATGGGAGACGGCGTTTTCAACACAAGCTACGAAAACTTTAGCTTAACCGTGAATCTCACCCTGTTTTACACGGTGGCGGTGCTGCTCAGTCTCTTAGGCTTCGCGAGAACAATTCTGCAGGCGATAAACTTTATGCATGAAAAAGCAGAAGCCGAAAGCGGTTTGCAACTTTGAAAAGAGCGGATGTTTTTGTGCTCTCGGTGAGTATAGCCCCCTTATTTAAAGGCGCAAGCGTTTTTTGGCTGTGGAAAGCGCCAATACGGGCAGACCCCCTATAGGTTTCTGCAACGAACAACTATTAGGATCCAAATAGACGGCAAATACGCTGTGCAGTGAAGTAAGTGGACACAAAATGCTTAACGGAAAAGAGGATTCGTTTAGACATTGGTAAGCATAAGTCAGCCAGAGTAAAGGTTAAATGTAAGTTCAACTTATTGTAATGTGGTGCTGTAATGAAGAGACCAGCATTTACACTGACACTCATTCTAGCGCTTTTCTCAACGGCATTTTGTACTCAGATAGTTAGCTTGGCAGAAGCAAACCCCGATTGGACGTATACTGGTGCAGACTGGAGACACGTAGCTACCATAACTGGCACTGGCAACCAAGAAACAACTGTCTTTGTACCCAGTCAAGCTCATACGAGAGTTTATGGTAATTGCACTTCTGGAAGCGGTACTGCACAGTTTGGTGTATACGATGATTTCGGAGGCGCTGTTTATCATTATTCAGCAGCTGGATTTCATAACTATCCAGGAACTACGAGTTTTTCAAGCAGGAGGGGACCCGCGAATGTTAGCGTGGTGATACGAACATTAAACATTTTGAATTACACCGTGGTATTGGAGTATGATGCCGCTGCGCCCACAACCACAACTACGCCAACCTCTCCGATTCCAACACAAGCACCTTCTCCATCTCCCTCACAAGAACCAACATCAACACCTTACACTGAACCTCAACAAAAGGGACAAGAAGTTATAGCAGGCGTAGCCTTCGCATCGGCAGTATTCGCTGCTGGCTTGGGTTTGCTAATCTATCTCATCAAAAGAAAATAACAGAAATGCCTTGTTCACTTTCGCTTTTCCACCCTTCAGACAATCCTTTTTCGAGCCATCAGGCAGAAATTTTAGACTAAGGCTTGCCTTTCAGCAAAAAAAGCACGAGCATTTCACCCTCACCTAAGCAAGCCATTAGACAAAAATCAACACATGAAGACACGCGTCATTTTTTGCATTAAAATTTAAGCCATAAGCTACTGAATTCTACCGTAGGCTATGTTTAGTCTAAAAGACATCAAAGGTTTGTGAGTCGTTGCCTGTAGCTGTCGTAGTCGGGCAGCGCCCTCGGGTATTCTTGCTGCATCAGCGGTGAGGATATGAGGAAGTCTGCGGAAGCGCGGTTGCAGGCGAGTGGAATGTTCCACACCGTGGCCATGCGCAGGAGCGCCTTCACGTCTGGGTCATGCGACAGGGACTCCAGCGGGTCCCAGAAGAAAATAAGGAAGTCTATGCAGCCTTCGGCTATGCGGCTGCCTATCTGCTGGTCGCCGCCTAAGGGTCCGCTTTCGAAAATGGTGATTTTTGACCCAAGCTCTTCTTCTAAGACCTTGCCGGTTGTGCCTGTGGCGAAGAGGTCATGCTGAAGCAGCGTGCCTTTGTTGAATCTGACCCATTCAAGCAGGTCTGGTTTTTTGTGGTCGTGGGCTATAAGCGCGATTTTCTTTCGCTTACCGATAACGGCTATTTTTCCTCTCATTTTTCTGCAGACTCCTTTTGAGATAAAGCTTGACGGGAAGGGTGTATATTGGTTTTCCCAATAAAACATTTGCAGCTATTTAGATGCATATTTAAATGTTAGAATGGAAAATATGCTGTAGAGGTTGTAGTGTTATGGGCTGGGGAAGCAGCGGCACGCCGCCGTGGGTTGACGAAAAGAACATCGACAGGGAGAAGATGCTGAAGAAGGCGGCTGAGGATGCCGCGAGGATTAAGGCGTTGGAAGACGAGAACGCGACGCTTAAGAAGCGGGTTAAGCAGTTGGAAGATGAGCTTCAACAGCTGAAAAAGTAATTCTCTGCGTCTCTTTTTTTGGTCAAGGCGTCTAAACTTTGTTTATAGTTGTTTGGTCATGACGTAGGCATCTTCGCCGTCGGAGTAGTAGCCGTGAAGTGTTCGGGTTACTTCGAACCCGAGTTTCTTGTAGAGTGAGACGCCTGGGTCGTTTGTAACTCTGACTTCCAAGTAGCAGAGTTTAGCCTTGTAATGGCTCATGCCCTCTATCGCTCGCGTCATCAACGCGTACGCAACGCCTTTGCGTCTGCCCTGAGGCATGACCGCGATGGAGACGACGTGTCCTTTCCGTATTAAGCCGCCTAGGCCGAGGCTTGCCAAGCCAACTTCGATGCGGCACATGATGTAGCCGATGATTTTTCCGTCTTCTTCCGCCACTATGAATGTTTCGGGGAACCGTTTATGCAGGTCCATGAAGAAGAAGTCCATGTAGTTCTCTGGTAAACAAAGACGGTTGATTTGCATGACGCTTTGCAGGTCGTCTGGCGTAAACTTGCGCAGTTTGAAGGTTTGTTGCATCTTTTCGCCTTCTTAATCGAAGTTTTAAGAATCAAACTTAAAGCTTACGCTTTATGCGTCATCAGGCTTGGTTAACCCGTGAGAATGTGCCCTTTTAGGTATGCTTGTTCCTGTGTTTTTACTTCGGGCAGGGTGAAGTTGCCTTGGGGCATGGTCCACACTTTCGCTTGTGACCCCGCGGTCTTCAACGTTTCACGAAACGCGTCGTTGACCGCCCGAGCCGTTTTTAACTTGAAAACGCCGTTGGCGTAGTAGTCGGGCAGCGAGGAAACCAGGATGATGGGGTGGCTTTTCAGTGCTTTGAGCAGGTAGTACGCTTTGTGTCCGCCTAGCTCGAAGTTCCGCTTTACTTCGCGTTCAACTTTCTTCAGCTCTTGTAGCCGCGCCATCCAGTCGTAGAACACTTGGTTGCCGTGTCCTTCGGCGCATTCAGCCACCAGGATTATTGTGCCTCCGCGTTTAGTCACTGCCAAAGCGTTATCCAGCGCTTTATAAGCCTGATACAGGTTTATGTCCGCGGGGTAGCCTCCTGGGCTGACCACCACGATGTCGGCTCTGCGGTCCACCGGTACGCGGTACATGTCATCCACCAGCTTGGTGGCTTCAAGAAACGCCTGCTCCATGTCGCCTGCGAATGCCTTTACGATTTCGTTTTTGCTGTTTGTCACCACGTTCAGGATGAAGTCCACCTTAGCCAGTCTCGCGGCGTCGGTCATGTCCTCGTGCACGGGGTTGCCTTCTAAGACTCCGGTGCGCGCGTTCTGGTCCAGGAGCATGGCGTGGTTGTGGCTGATGGTTTCTCGGCATGAGATGGCTGGCATGACGCTTTTGCGTCCGCCTCCGTACCCGGCGTAGTAATGGAAGCCCACGTCGCCCACGAGCACTTTGACGTCTGCCTCAGCGAAAACGGGGTTGACGCGAACGTCGGTTCCGCGCTTGGTTTTGCCTACGGGCACGAGGTCTTCTGCTTTGCAGTTGTGGCTGACTGTTTTTACGCGGTTTAGAATTTCCTCGCCAAGTATCCGCTTAGCTTCTTGGGATTTAACAGCTCTGTGGGTGCCGCAGCCGAAGATGATGGTGACGTTTTCGTCTTTGACGCCTGCCGTGTTCAGCTCTGCCAGCACGGGCGGAAGCATGATGTGGGTGGGCGTGTTTCGGGTGAAGTCGTCCACGACTATGGCGATTTTGTGTTCTGGCTGGGCGATTTCGCTTAGTCGTTTGGAGCCGATGGGCTCGTTTAGGGCTCTTTCGATTTCTGCGTTTACGTCTGCAGCACCGGGAACCTGTTTGGGTTCTATGGAGCCTATGAGGTTTCGGGCTGGGATTCTGACGCATACGTCGCTTTTTCCGTAGGGAAGCCAAACGTCTACCATGGCGGATTCACACGGTTAATATTGAACAAGAAGGCATTAAGCCGCTATTAAGCCTTATCAAAAACGCTGGTTGTGCGAAGCGCTTTTTCAGGGCAGTGCAGACGACTGCCTAAGCGTGTATTTTACAGCAGTTTTGTTTGTCGCTGGTCTAATTCAAGAAAACGATTTTCCTATCTCTCACGAAGTATAGGAAACATGCTCACCTTCTTAACTGCAGAAATAGGCAAGTATAAAACAGCAAAAAACCGTACTACTGTTATGAAAAGAACGCGCTAACACTAGTGTTGGCACTGCTATTCTCAGCCTTAGCTGGAACAGTGATGGTGAATTGTGCGCAATCAAACCCTGTTGCCCCTTCAGACATGGAAGTTTACTCCCCGCAGAACAAAGTTTACTACTCAAATGAAGTTGAACTCGGTTTTATTGCCCCTTCACGATACATTTACCCATGCATTAACTTCACATCATTCAGCTACAACCTTGACGGACAAGCAGAAGTGCCCATTTCTGGAAACACGACCATAACCGGCCTGTCTTGGGGCAGCCACAGCCTAGTTGTTTACGGTCTGGATACTGATGGAAACACACGGTCCTCTTGGACAGTTCATTTTGACGTCTCCTTCCCAACAACATGGATTGTAACCGCCATAGCCATCCCGGCTGCATTTGGCATAGGCGTAATAGTTTACTTCAAGAAACGCAAACGCTAGAACCTAAGTGCTTTAGCGCCGCTGGTCCAAAGCGCGTTATTTGTGAGAACTTGTTTTTTTGAACCATGCAATCCCAGCGACCGCGACGCTTACGGCTGCAACGGCGCCCACAAGATTAACATTCGCAAAGGCGCCCGCGACCAGGGCGTAAAATGCTGCGGTTGCTATCAAGAATGCAACAACTGCTCCCAGCCCAATGGTGAAATTCCTGCCGTTCAATCTTTCAACTCCCACGCAACAACTTTTGTTCGCTAATTCAGAGTTGCCTAGAGCTGATTTAATTCTAAGCGTTAGAACAAACTGTCCAGAGAATAGAACAGCGCAGCTTCACGTTCCCTCAGTGTTTCAGCTAAGCAAGGGAGAGCGCCACCCATCATATTTGGAGCCTAATAGAGATTCATTGCAGAAACCTATGGGGGGTCTATCGGAACAGCGCCCCTGCCAGCATGTTGAAACCGCCTATTTGCCGCATATTAGGATCCTAACAGCCAATCGATGCAGAAAACCATAGAGGGGTAGGTCCCTATTGGCGCAAAAACCAACCAATAACATGAAGAAAACGCTCAGCCGACCCCCGCGCAGTTCAGTATATTTAGAGGGGGTATAGACTGCACCGAGCATAACAGCAGGGACAACACAACTTCTTTAAAACTGAACCGCACATTAATACAGTATATTGTGAGGAACCAAGTTATGCCAATTGAAAAAACCCCCGAAGAAAATGCCATCCTATTCGTCTGGTTCAACCATTACGCAGGAGTACTCATCAAAACCCCCTCAAAAACGCTCATAATCGACCCAGTGGACATCCGAGCACGCAGCTTCCCCGACGCAGACGCAGTGCTCATAACCCACGAACACTACGACCACCTAGACCCACGCTTAATCGCGGAAATCCAAAAAGCCACCAAATGCGTCATCATCGCCGACCCAGCTTCCACGCAACGGCTGAAACACGCCATTCCAACCGAAAAACTCCAGCAAATCCGACCCGGCGAAGAAATCAAAGTCGGCGAAGTCTCCGTCAAAGCCGAAAAATGCAACCACCCCGCAGCCGAACCAGTCACTTACATAATCACAAGCGAAGACGGCGTGAAAATCTTTCACACAGCCGACAGCCTGCCGTATCCTGAACTAGCGGAGATAGGTGAAAAAGAAAAATTCGACGTGGTCTTCTGCACCGTGGGAATCGCGCCCGGCACATCCCCAGACACAGGCTTCGAAATCGCGAGGCTTACCAAACCGCAAGTCGCCGTTCCCTACCACACCAACTCAACAGACTACCAGCAGCAATTCGCCCAAATCATCAAACAAGAACTCCCCCGAACCGCATGCTTGATTCCTGAACTCAACAAAATCTACCAAGTCACAAAAAGAAAGTGAAAACTTGACCGCCAAAAAAACCGACCAAACAAAAAAAATCGAAATCGCCAAAATCCTCCACAACATAGACGCCCTAAAATTCGGCGTCTTCAAACTCACAAGCGGAAAACCCAGCCCATACTACATCGACCTCAGAGTGGTCCCAAGCTTCCCAGACGCCTTCCGGCAAATCTGCGACTTCTACCTTGAACACATCACCACCCAAATCGGCACAGAAAACTTCGACCGCATAGCAGGCGTACCACTCGCCGGAATCCCCTTCGCCAGCCAAATCGCCTACAACCTCAAAAAACCCTTCCTCTACGTCCGCAAAGGCATCCGCCACCACGGCAGACAAAGACGCGTAGAAGGCATCCTCGTATCCGGCGACCGCGTTTTACTCGTTGACGATCTAGTCACCACAGGCTTAAACCTGAAAAACGCAGCCGAAGCCATAAGAGCCGAAGGTGGAGTGGTGAAGGAAGCAGTGGCGTTGTTGGATAGAGAAGAAGGCGGAAAAAAAGAACTGGAAGCAAGCGGAATCAAAGTTCACACGTTACTCAGAATCAGCGAGGTAGCCAACACCCTATACGACATAGGCGCCATCGACGAAGAAAGCCTCAAAACTATTCTGAAGCAAATCAAAAAATAATAGAAGAACCTGTTTAATCATAGAAGATAAGTTTTTTCTCTTCCAATAGCGCATGCAGCTTTTCCACTGCATCATAAACGTCCTGTTCTTGCTTGGCACCCGTGCAAACCAGTTTTCCGCTGGCAAACAGCAGAATAACAACCTTCGGCTCAGACATCCTGTAAATCAAGCCTGGAAACTGTTCAGGCTCATACATAGTCTTTTCAAGACTGTAAGCCGCCTTTTCCAAGTCAATCATGCCGCCCAAGCTTGCTGAAGCCACAATGTTCTGTATTTTCAACTCTGGTTTACTGATGATTATTATTCCGCCTTTTTTCAGCTCCTTCACAACTTTCATGACAGCTCTGCGCGCTTCCTTCTCAGATTTTGCGCCCGTGCACACCATCTTCCCCGAGTTAAAAATCAGCGTTGCCGTCTTCGGCCGCTTTAATCTGAATACAAGTCCAGGAAACTGCTCTGGACGATACTCTACACCTGGATAGCCTTTCACAACCGCGTTCAAGTCGACTTTCTGATTCAGTGTTGCTGAGGCAACAACGTTTTCGATGCTTATTGTTGCTTTAACTTTTGGCATTAACTCCCCTTCTGTTTAGCTGTTGATTAAATACCCTTCTTTATAAGAAAGGGTATCTTTATAAATACATCTATGATTCAATGAATACACCTATTTTTTGCTGGGTTATTTTCTTTTTCTGTAGAGTTGTTTGTTGTCCATGGTGGAAACGTACTCGTAGCCGACTACTATTAGGTTCGTAGCTTCTTCAATTGTTTCGGCGACTTTGACATGATACTCGGCGTTTGCTTCTCCGAATAAAGCTTGGTCTAGGTTAACGTAGATTTGTGTTGCGAGTATGTTTCGATGACCGAGTAGTTTTTGCACGTGTATTAGATCTGGGTTCTTGTGGTATTGCATTGTGCCGAACCAGTGTCTTATTAGGTGGAAGTGGATTTTTGCTAGTCTTGGGTTGCCAAGCTTTTTTGCGAGTCTGCGTCTTGAATGTTTGAAGCAGTTCTGAGTGTATTGTGGTTTCACTCCTGCAAAGATTAGTTCGTTTTTCTTAGGCAGAGCTTGCAGCATGCCGACAAGTTTGTATGAAATTTTGCATGCGTGGGGGCGTCCGTGTTTTTCTGGGGCGTTGAGTGTGAGGATTTTTCTTTCAGCGTCTAGCCAAGTCCATTTTAACCGTAGGACTTCGCCGATGCGCATTCCAGTTTCTTTAATTGTTTGCAGTATCGCAGCAGTTTTGTTTCCGCATCCAGATATGAGAGCGTCTATTTCTTGTTCGGTGGGTATGAACTCGGGCAGTTTCTCTTCAACATGGTACCTTGGTCTTTTCCATGTTTTGCCGATGAATTGAAGGTAAGCGTTGTATATGACGACCATGTTGTATTTGGTTCCTTGAGCAAAAGTTGTTTTAGCTATGTATGCCTTAACACTTTCAGGGTCGTTTAATTCGGCGTTTGCATCAATTTTTTTCAGTCGATTAAACCATATTCTAACGGTCTCTTCTGCTAATCCTTCGTTCTTGCAGTATAACGCGAATTGCAGTATTTGTCCCTTAGTGGTTTGTTCTTTTTCTCCCGCAACAGTCTTGGTTTCTGTTGCTTGGGTCAAATTTTTCGCTTCCTTGCGGTTTGCGCATATTCGACGCTTAGAAGTTAAGGTGTTTGCTGTATTTATTTGCCATTTTAGGTTTTTTTGTGATGGTTTTTCTGAGAATCTGTAGTCACAGTCTCTGCAGAGCCAACGTTGAACGCTTGAGCCATCAGCTAAATATCGTAGCCCGTCGCGGTAAAGCCTCTGTGAGCCGCATTGGGGGCATAGGGGGCTGGCGCTGGCGGATTCTTTCGAGTTCGACTTCCCATCTTTTCTTAAACCAGCTTTGTCGAATATGCTTGTGTTTCGGAAGCCAACCTTTCCCTCAGCCAAATGCAAGTCTCACCTTTTCTCTTTCATGTTTTCAAGACGCTCTGTTGCTTCGTAAACAGCCAGGTAAACGTATAACTCTGGAAAATAACGTAAAGCGCGAATAGGCGGGTTTTCTTTTGACTGTTCCCGTTTCCTTGCTTCGCTTCGCGCTATCGCCAGGATACTTCCCAACTCAGTTGTTTTTGCTTTCGCTCGCTTCTGCTCCTCTGAAAGCAAGCCAAGCCTTTCGATTAGGTATAGGCAGTTTTCTGGAGCGTACCCGTGTTATTCTTGTTCTAATGGTGTACTCAAATCACATCTTAGTAGTTCATTCTGTCGAAGCAGCTGAAAAATAGACTCTGACTGAAGCCAAGGTTGAATAGCATATTATTCAAGGGTGTCTTTGATGCACAGCTTATGCTCTGTAGGCAAAGTAATCGTGAAAGTTGTTCCTTTTCCCAATGTGCTCTCAACGCTGATCTTGCCGCAGTGAGTTTCAACAATCCGTTTGCAAATTGCTAATCCAAAACCCATACCCTGCGCTTTCGTGGTGAACAAGGGACTAAAAATCTTGGACAAAGTTTGTTCAGACATGCCCACGCCATTATCGGTAAAAGTAATTTCCACGTTTTCTCCTACACGTTTGCTACTGACCTGCAAAGTTCCTCTCTCAGGGAGAGCGTCAAACGCGTTTTTTATCAAGTTAAGGAAAACTCGTTCCATCTTGTTCACATCAATCCATATAGTCGGCTCGTACTCAGTTCGGTCTACAACCCTAACTCTTTCGGGAACCTGAGCCATCAACAAAACATAATCAAGAAGCTCCTTCGGTGAACACTGCTCAATCTCCAGCCGTATTTCCGCTGAATACTCAAGCAAGCTGTTAACAATTTTGTTCGCGTGCTCAACTGACTTATCAACAATATCCATCATCTCCTTTTCTTTGCTTCCCGCTGAATAAGCTTGCTTTCTTTTCAAATAATACATAGCATTCTTTATCGCTGTCAAGGGATTGCGCAAATCATGACCAATCATTCCCGATAGCTCGCCTATAGCTGCAAACCTCTCAGCCTTTAACAACCGTTGACTAGCCTCTTTTAATTCTCGAGTCCGAGCCTCAACCTCTAACACCAACCTTTCAGAGTACTCTTCAAGCATCTTCTCAAGTCGCTTCTGATCAGTCACATCGCGAACAACCGCCAATATACCCACATGAACTCTTTCAATCCGAACTACAGAAGCATTAACCTCAATTTGCTTTTCCAAACCGTCCTTACGCCTGATTGTCATTTGATAACCCGAGGTAGGCTTTCCCTGAAGAGTATCTTTTACTCTACCAAGGAGTTTTGGAACTATTTTTCGATTAACAAGCCCTATTTTGTAAAATGGCTTTCCTATAATCGCCTCTCTTTTGAGCCCAGTCAATTCCAAAATTTTATTATTAATATCTAGGACTTTTCCCTTCCAATCGAGGTACACTAGCCCGTCGCCGGCTTTCTCCCAAAGAGTTCGGTATTTTCCTTCAGATTCGCTGATACCCTCTATTATGACCATTTCATCAGTCATGTAATCTAAACTAGCTGGATTCGAGTGCCGACTCATTCAATATGCATGCTCCAATTAATAAAAAGTCAACATGACAAGATAAAGCCCTTGTGAATCAAGGGTTATTATCAAAAATATGGTTAATTAACCCATCAGCATGAACCACGGATTAGCTTAACCTCCTCAAAAGAAGTTGGTTAAAACTTTAAATCAGCAACTTCAGAAGAACCTTTGAAGTCCCGATTGTTTTCTCAACGTTTTTTCTTTCGCTAGTTTTTGCTCTTCCGAAAGTAAGCCGAGCTTTTCGATTAAGTATAAGCAGTTTTCTGGGGCGTATCCAGCGAAGTGCCCATTATGCGGCGGAGAATTTGAAGATTGAACTTCACAAAAAAATAGGAATTTGCTGGGTTAATATCCAATGATTTATGCTTCTGTTTCTTCAGGCGGCGGAACCCATTTCTCAACAAGAAGGACATATCCGCCTTTGACCTTAAAGCTCACCTTGACGAATATGGAGTCTGCTCCCTTGAACGGAAACATGCTGTCTTCCGCCAAGTCCTTCGGCAAGTAGATTAAGTATTTGCCGTCTTTTCTCCTGAACAACCGCCCTCTTCCATCACTAACCAATCAATTCACCACCCTGAGATTAAACCAACAATTCTAGATAAACTACTTCGATAAGAAAATTTAACATTTGCTATTGTTAAAAATCTTAGTTGCTGCATGTAGGCTTATTACTTTCAGGTTGTTCGGGAGCATATTTGAAGCTGAATGTTAATCTCCGTTTTGAAAGCGCTCCGTAAAGGTCTTTACGACCTATCCACTTTCCTGACACATGCCCTATCCTTGTCAGGTGCCATCTGCTCTTCTTATTGATGTTTCTAAGTTGTGGGTTACTCGTTGTAATGAAAAGAGGCAGACCTGTTTTCGCCGTCCAATACTCAGCTACAGCCGTAAGAAAGCAGGTGCCTATTCCTACGCCCTGATAATCCGGCAGAACCACGAGGCGACTAACACGCCAATACTTCTCTTTATATGGTGAACATAAAAGCGCTATGAAGCCAACAGGCTTATTATTATAGACTGCAACAAAGCACTTTGATGCCTTGTTGAGCTCAGTGTTCAGATAGTGATAGTTCCTAAAGAGCCGCCACAGGTTGTGAGTGCACTGGTGGATTGAAACTTCAATTTGTGGTCGCCGTCTTTTTTTTTACTGAACGACATATCATCGGTGCAGAAAACCCAGTCAGGCTCCAACCAATCCAACACATCATAATGGCAGGTGACAGCTATGAACCGCTTGCCGGTGCGCCTCACGGCTTTGGCTATGGCAAAAGCACTAACCTTGGCGATCTCGCGGTCCACAACACTTGTGAACTCGTCGAACACGATAAGCTGTTGCTTTAGACTGAGGGCGCAGGCGATGTCAACGCGCATCTTCTCGCCTTGACTCAAGTGCTCGTAAGCTTTCAACCAGTCGGGAGGCGAAGCGAAACCCACATTGCACAAGGCGCTGGTGATTTCGCTAACGGACACGTTCTCGGGGAAGTCGTCAAGCACTGTGTCGCTGGTGTATTCAAAGCCGCGGATGTACTCTTTTGGGAATAGCTGTTTGGCTATGCTTGTTTTGCCTGTTCCGCTTCTGCCCACAATAACGCCGATCTGCCAATTCTCACCCTCAATGGGAATAGGCCCAGCAAAACGCTTCTCCATTTTCACGTCTTGCAGGGTGAAGCTTCCGATGACGCTTTGAGCGCGGAAGCTGTCTGGGCGGTTCCACGTTTTCACAATGTCAAAACTCGGCATCGATACCCCTCACTCCTCAGCTTATTGTAAACTGTTTCCTGCTCCGCTTCATCTTTGCAGGAGACAACAACCTCAAAGGTTTCATGATACTCTACTTCCTGAACCTCGCCGTCAAAGTAGGTTTGCAGTTTCTCGTCGGAAAGCCCGAGCAAATACTTCAAATCATCTTCAGCTCCCGCGTCAACGATAATTCTGAACTCCTCAGCGTCCAGCTCCTTCAAGTGTTCGCCTCTAAGCTTGTTCAGAACCTGCCTCAAAAGACGGCGGTCCACGTCCTCAACTGGAAGCCTAATCACGCTGCACTCGGTCATGCCAAGCTCTTTCATGGCTAAGGCTCTCTGCTCCCCATCAGCCACTAAAAGGTCTTTGTTTGTGACTATCGGAACTATGTCGCCCCACTTGCGTATTGACGCTTTCAGCCGCTCCAGCCCTTCCCGCGAGAGCCTATTCGGGTTGCAACCATCCAATTTCAAGTCCTCTAAACGCACGCGCTCCGACATTGGAATCTGAATCTCTTTTTCAAACTCATTCACTCTTTTTTTGCTCCTCGATTTTCCTGTTTAAACCGTTAATCAACGCTTCTCGCTCCTCTGGATGCGCCTCGTAATACTCTCTAATTTTGCGCGCTAAAAACTCGTCATGGAGCCGTTCAAACTCCTCGAAGCTTTTTTCATTGAACACGCCTTCAGGGTACTCCGCTTTTACTTTAGCTTCCACCATTTCCCACCAAGCATTATCATCGAAGGCTGGATCATTCTCGTTTCGGTTGTTGTTCCACTCGTAATCCTCTATCAGGTTGGCGTGATTGAATTTCTGCATCTCACGGAAAAACCACATAACCCTCAGCATGACACGCTCATCTTCACCATGCGGGTAAGCACTAGCGAACCACTTGTAAACTAACCGTTCCATACGGTAGCTGATAAATTCGCCTGACTGCTCAAGAATACCGCGCTCCTCACCGGAAAGTCTGCCAATAAGCTCTTTGGCTGCCTCGTTCTGTTGGTCCACGCTTGACCCACAGTCTATTATGGCTTGGGCTTCATCCTTCAGGCTCTCCCTTATTCTGTTTGCGCGGTCATGCAAAAGCTACTCATCGCCATCGCCTATGTGTAAAACTATGTCCTCATCATCGGGGGGAAACTCTAACAGGTTGTCTTCTAAAGCGCGAAGTTTACGGCTTAACCCGTTCATCGCTTCCTCTCCTCTGGTTTCGAAATCAATATGCTGTTCTTCAGCTTCTCCTCCAGCGCTATCACCCTGAGTTCCAACTCTTCGTCCTTGAGTAAGCCGCTGTAGGTTGAGACGGCTGAAACCAGCACCCTTGCCCAGCCCTGCTTAGCCCTGTCGCTGTTGCCGCCGGCGTGAATTTTTTTGTGAGCCATACTCAAAACGCCGTCTAATACGCGAAACAACGTGTTTCTGCGCTCCTTCGCCGAACGGTTTGATGACGGTTTCTTAGCGGCTTCAACCATTACCTTCTTCCTCTATGGTCATTCTAAGGGAAGTTTAGACAACGCAAAGCCAAGGGTCAGCGAACTAGCTTCCCAAGAGACACCACAAAACAAGACAACAAAAGATTCTATGCAGCTTCAGGCAAATAAGATTTTTGCCCATTCAAATATCAACTCTATAGAAACGTCCTCATTCTGAATCATAAAGGAGGCAAGGGTTTGCTGGGGCTCTGCACAACAAATTTTAGGAGATAAAGAAAGATGAAATCTGCCAACAGACTGCTACTGTTAGCTTTATTGCTGCAGAGCCCTCTCAGCCCGTTTTTCTCCTTTTGATGACTTTGATGTGTAACCCCGAAAAAAATTGGGGGAAGATTGTTTGGCTTTTACTTTTTACTCACCGTTTTCTAAGCATTAGCACAAGCAATAGCCCGACTGCTACGATTGCTATGATTACTCCGATAATTGCCGGCATAAAGTAGATGTCGGCCATCGACGGCTCTGGAGGCGGCGCGGTCGGCGTAGCCTGAGGAGCTTCATCAATGGATAGGTAGGTTGTTGCGGATGAAGGCCCGTAGGCTGCCGATCCTTCGAATCTAGCGAAGATCTTGTAGTCGCCTGGAACCTCTGGAGTGAACTTCAGACCGTAATTGCCGTTCATGTCACTTGTTGTTCTTCCGATCTCATAGAAGTTGCCGTTAGGATCCAACGTCTCCAACACGACTTCAACGCCAGTAGCGTTCGTGGGCATTGCTTGCTGCATGTACAAGTATTCCATCCACGCAGCTTGATCTTCATCGGATATTGCCGGAGTACCCTTCAGCGAAAACTGCAACTCATTGCTAATGTCACGCCTGCCCGTAGGAGTTTGATCAGTTACCGATCCTGTAATCATTACGCTGGATCCCACCGTTGAAATGACCTGTGGCGCAGAAACCGTGGTAGCGCTTGAACCCCTGCCAAAAGCGTACAGCTGATTGTCAAAGAAGTTAAGACCCACAAGAATGCCATCCGCCATCAGTATGTCTGAACTCGATGGAGACATTCCACCGAACCATCCTTCTATTTTCCATACTTCCTCGCCTGTTGTCGCGTTTAAGCAACGCAAGTTTGGCCCGCGGTACAAGGGCTGGGTTGGCGAATGCTCACCTGTGACTGTGTAGAGTTTATCGTCAGCAACAATAACAACGCCGATTGGATAGTTGCCTCCGTATGCAGATTCAAATCCTTCGGTTGTCGCTTCGTAGGTCCATAGAACATCTCCCGTCGTAATGTTATAGGCGTAGATTATTCCGCCGTAGCCGTAACCGTACAATATGCCATCGTAGACGTTTTGATACATGCCGTAATATGCGAACTGCGTTTCAGGCTCGCCCTCCCATACCTGCTTCCAAGTATTCAAACTATAGCCAAACCGTTTCATCGAAGTCGTCGAGTGAAAGAGGAACATATCGTATTCCGGATAGACTCCGTCAAAGCTTAAGGTTTCACGGTTTGCTGTTGACGGCGGAGTAAACGTTCCATCCCACAGTTTTGTGCCTTCTTTGCCTCGTTCCAGACTCAAAGCCATCATCCAGCCTGGAGCAATCCCTTGTTCGTCGTTAGCTCCTGTAGTTCCAATGATTATGTATTCGTCTTCGCGAATCGCTCGGATGCTGCCTGTTTGATTCGAAACTGAGTTTCTTGGGCCCAGTATGCTTGGTATCGACACGTTTAACGAGTAAAAGTCGCGTCCATCATGCACGTAGTTGTACGCAACACCCCCTAAGTACGGGTCTTTCCCGCCGAAAGTTCCGCCCGAGGGTCGCCACTGCCAGGCTCCAGTTCCAATTTGACTTGAAACCATAGTTCCATGCGTAGAGTTCCACACCTGCAGGTAGTAGTTGGGGTTTGCGGAGGTTCCGAGGTTGACGGTGTTGTAGCGTAGTATGCTTCCGTCTTTTCCGTAGGCAGCTGTACCACCACTTGACACGTTAGCTATGTATGCCACTGTCTCTCCTGTGAAGCCGCAAAGCATTTCCCAAACGGTTCCAGTGCTTATTGGCGTCTCTGTCGTGTTTATCGTCTGCACAGGGGCTGTCCGTGTGGGCAATCGTCTGGCGTTTTCGGGGTCTAGTTCTGCCATGGGCACCTGGACTATCTCGGGTAATGTGACACCTGAAGTTCTCCACAAGTAGGCGTAGCCTCCGTGCTGGTTAGGCGACTCGTAGTTGTAGACCTGACCGTAAGAGAGACTAGGTACATCAAAGTCCTGATACAGCTCTTCGCCAGTATACAGGTTAACAGCAGCCAAGCCTTGATTGCCACGCGGATCACGGCGCGGCGTGTAGTAGAGTACACCGTTAAGGACTATCCCTGAGAACCCAAGACCTCCGTACTGAGCGGTGATGTAGCCTGTGATTTCTTGTCGTTCATCCATGAGACCGCCAAAGTAATACTGCCTTGTCCATAGTATGTGGGGAGTTTCCGTTCCTGATCCGTAAGCGTAATTGGCAGTGTTGCCGCCTGAACTGCCTGGAGGCCATACGTTCGCAGCGCGATCCAGCCAGTTTCCAGCGATCGGATACCATCCTCTGTTAGCAGTGTTTATTGGGCGTCTCCAGTAATCTGTTGGAAGAGGAGACTCTTGCCAGTCCTGTATCGGTTCTTCCTGCACGACAAGTTCCACCGGATCGCTAGTAGCAGCTTCATAATATCTGTTTATCTCCACGGGGTCTCCTCTAAAGTAATACCAAAGTCCGACTTTCGGAGTTTCAGGGAAGTTAGCCTGTAAAGTGTAGGTGCCAACATCAGTAGGCGTGTAGATCAGCCATGTAGCTCCAACAGGATCAGAATATGGGAAATCTAAGGTTTGTTCGGTGCCGTCAGGTTTTGTGATGGTCACTGTCATGTCGTACCAGCCAGCTCTGCCACTGGGACTGTCGAGTATGCCGATTTCTTCACCCATTTCTGGGGGCATATCTCTAGTCCAAGCAACAATGATTACGTCTTGATTTACACCTATGGTTCGGGGAGTAACACCAATGTAAACGAATGAACGCCAACGCTCTTCCTCTACGGCATTTGCATTTGGTAAAGCAACGAGCGTAACAGCAAAAGTAGCTATCAGAAACAAAGCAATCGCAATAGTAGATTTATTCTTAGACATTTTTCATTCTCCTTTTAATTTTATGAAGCTAACTTCGCCTTTTTAGCTAATAAAATGCAGTTGCAACAGCAAGTTGTGAAAAATTATAAATAAAATAGTCCCCTATTCTTAAAGGGAAAGCAATTGGTATTTGACAAAGAAGAAACT
>Ga0307423_1000642_pt1 | contig 23244 bp, 21 predicted proteins | sample SalMarWE160310MG_FD_202154 | JGI IMG/M metagenome (GOLD analysis project Ga0307423, IMG submission 202154) | Salt marsh sediment microbial communities from the Plum Island Ecosystem LTER, Massachusetts, United States - WE1603-10 | ecosystem: Environmental > Aquatic > Marine > Intertidal zone >...
CCCGGCCCCCTCCCTGGACCGTCCGGGCCCCAACCTACTCGTATCCGTCAGGACCCGCACGGGTGAGTTCACCCGCGTGAGCTAGGGAAGCGCTGCACAAGTCTGGCACCCTGCGTTGGGAGCGCCACGGCCCCGAATCCAAGGCGGGGCGACGAAGGCATAGCCGTAGCTACGTCGAGGAGCCCCAACGCAGGAGGCGGGGCCGTGCCGCCCCAACCCACGAGCTTCCTACTTGATACACACCATGTTGATGGGCGCATGGCGGTTTCGCGGTTGATAGTGCGTCACTCCTCCTCGCCGCAGCGCTGCTACGACTCGTCGTCGTTCCTGCTCTGAACACGCGAAAGCGCCACGCGCGCGGGGTACCATACTTGTGCAGAGCTTCCCCTAGGTGTTGCCGACAGGGAACTTTCTTCACAGGGGACGCTGGAGCAGCTGAAGGCTCGCGTGCCGACCTGAGCCGGCGACTCAGCGCCCTCCGGATCTCCTGGGGTGAAGTGCGCCGGCCCGCTCCGGGCCTGGCACGTGAACGAGCAAGTGCCGGGGCTGGGATTCGAACCCAGACGGGATTGCTCCCAGGGGATTTTAAGTCCCCTGCGTCTACCACTTTCGCCACCCCGGCGGACCCGAAGTCTACCAGGGGGCGTCGGTCGGGGCGATAGCAGCTCGGGTGACGCTCACGGCTGGCGCGACTACGGGTGCGCGCTCACCCAGTCGCGCGCTTCGTCGAACGCGCTGTTCTGGAAGACGCGCACCTCGGCCAGCATCGTGAAGCCGAGCGCGCGGGCGGCGCGGCCCAGCCATCCCAGGTCGGTGACGAACGCGATGCGTTGCCAGGACACGGTCCTCGGGAGCCCGACGTTCGCGTCGTCCCAGCGGGCGTGCGGGTCGAAGCCCTCGAAGTCGGGCGCGAGCTGGTAGAGAAGGCGGAAGTCCGCGCGGTCACCCAGAGCCCTGCTCACGGCCGGAATGATGACGGCCTCGTAGTCCTGTCCCGTGACCCGCCCGCTCGCGCGAAATCCGAGAACGTCGTCGGGCAGATTCTCGATGGGCTCGATCATGGGCTCCTCCTTCCGCTGCGTCTTCCTCCTCCCCACCTCGCAACCTCGGGGAATAGCACGACCCATGCCACGCACCGAAGGGTGGCGGGCTCGATCCCGGGGCTGTGATTCCGACGTGTGCCGTCTCACTCGGGCTCCCGGATGGCGTGGGAGAGGCGCAACGTGGAGGTGTCGCCGCAGCAGGGTGGGAGGGCCTATACTCCGGTCGGGAGCAGCCCGCCTTCCCCTCGACCGACTTCCATGCGCCCCGAGAGATTCCGTCGCCTCGCGCGCGTGCTCGCGCGCCGCCAGCCCGACCTGACCGTCCTCATGGAGAAGGTCAACAAATCCCACAACTTCTCCGCGATCCTGCGAAACTGCGACGCGGTGGGCGTGCTCGAGGCCCACGCGGTCCCGCCGGCGGCCGGTCTGGAGCTGCATCACGCCACGTCCGCGGGCACGCGCAAGTGGATCCGCGTGCTCCAGCACACCACCGTGCAGGCGGCGGTCGCGAGCCTCGAGGACGCGGGCTTCCACGTGCTCGCCGCGCACCCGGGCGAAGGAGCTCGTGATTACCGCGAGGTGGATTTCACCCGCCCCACCGCGATCATGATGGGCGCCGAGCTCCACGGTGTGTCCGAGGAGGGGCTCGCCCTGGCGCACGGGCACGTGGCGCTGCCGATGATGGGGATGGTTCATTCCCTGAACGTCTCCGTCGCCACCGCGCTCCTCCTCTACGAGGCCATGCGACAGCGCGAAGCGGCCGGGATGTACCTCGGTCCCCGCCTCGAGCCGGACGAATACCGCCGCACGCTGTTCGAGTGGGCCTACCCCCTGCTGGCGGCACGGTACCGGCGCGAAGGTCGCCCTTACCCCGCGCTGGACAACGAGGGGACGATCCTCGAGTCGTGAGGCCCCGAAACGCTCACAACACCGTGATGAGCGTTTAGGATGGCGTTGCCCGTTGACATGGAGACGATAATCGCTCAGAATTGCTTCGACGCACGTTATTGAACGGCGGGGCCGCCGACCGCCTTCAGAAAACCGTTCGGAGGAGCGCCATGGAGCGAATCACGCTGGAGCTGACCTTGACCAGCTCCGAGACCGCGGAGCTCCTGAACGTCCATCCCTCCACCGTGAAGCGCTGGTGCAACGAGGGGGAGCTCCCCTTCGACACGACGCACGGTGGGCATCGGCGCATCCGTCTCGAGGACGCCGTGGAGCTCGCGCGCAAGCGGGGGATCCCGACCGTCCTGTCCCCCTTCCACCCTTATGAGCCCCACGTCTGGGAGGCTCTGCAGGAGATCCGCCAGCACGACTCCTTCAAGCGGCTACACCAGCTCGCGATGGGCTGGATCGTCCGGGGCCGGATCCGGAGCGTGGGGCTGCTCTACGATGCCCTGGCTCGCGAGGAGCTGGTTCCCTTCCACCGCTTCGCGGACGAAGGGGTCGCGGGTCTGATGAGCCGGGTGGGCACGGCGTGGGCGGAGGGACGGCTACGGGTCGCGGAGGAGCACGTGGTGAGCCAAGCGATGACGGAAGTGTTGCTCCGTCTCCTCGCTGCGCCGGACGGGAGCCTGCCCGAGCCATCGGCGCCGGTCGCGGTGGTGGGGACGGTGGAGGGCAACCAACACCACCTCGGTGCCCTGATCGTGCGCGTGGTCTTGGAGCGGAGGGGATGGGAGGTGTGCTACCTCGGCCCGGACGTGCCCGTCGAGGACTTCGACGCGATGCAGCGGAGCCGGGGGGCCACGATGGTGTGCGTCTCGCTGCCCCCGCCCGCGGCAGGCGGCGACGTGGCGCGCGTGGTGCGCGTCCTGGGAGAGCGGTACGACGCCTCGCGCCCCTACGCGCTCGCCATCGGGGGGCAGTTCGGGAACGAGGTGGATCCCGGCCTCCTCACCGGGGCGTTCACGTCCGTCGCGACCTTCGGTTCGTGCGAGACCTTCGAGGCCGCCCTCGAGCGTGGCTTCGCGCCCCAGCCGGTGCTGAGCGCGTGAGCGCCGTGTCGCGGGTCTCGGAGCGGCGGGCGTTGCTGGGGTTGTTCGCCTTCACGCTGGTTGCCGTGGCGGGCTACTGGAACTTCGCGCTGCATCCCGAACGCATCCCCGCGAGCGGACTCGCCACGCGGGTCTACTCGACATCGTTCCCGTGGTTCGCCCGTCTCCACGTTCTCGCTGCGGCAGGCACGCTCGCGGTCCTGCTGATCGGTCGCCTGCGTGCGCGCTGGGTGCCCGCGGCGCTCGCGGTATCGGGCCTCGCCTTCCTGTTCGAGCACATCGGGACGGGCTACGGGGTGCCGTTCGGCGGATACGGCTACACCGGCCTCCTCGGCTTCAAGCTGGGGGGCCGTGTGCCGGTGCTCGTCCCCCTGAGCTGGTTCCTGATGGCGCTTCCTTCCTGGGCCATCGCGCGCGCCGCGGTCCCGGGGCGGGGCCTCCGCATCGCCGTAGGTGCCCTGTGGCTGGTGGCGTGGGATCTCGCCTTGGACCCGGCCATGAGCTACCTGACGCCGTATTGGCGTTGGGAAGCGACCGGCCCGTACTACGGGATGCCGTGGGTCAACCTCCTGGGTTGGTACCTGACCGCGCTCACGATCGTCTCGGTCCTGGAGGCGATCGGTGGACGGCTCGGTCTCACCGAGCTCCCGGTGCGCTGGCTGGCCACCTACTACGGCGTCGTGCTGCTCATGCCCCTCGGGATGGTCGTGGCGGCCGGGCTGGGCGTCGCGGTCGTGGCGACCGTCGCGGGGCTCGGCCTCTGCGTCGCGGTGACATGGGCGGCGGGACGTGCGGGAGCCGGGGCCTCCTCCGGCGTGCAGCACCCGCGGCCCTCCGCCGCGGACTCCCCCGCCCTTTCCAGCGCGAGGGCGCCGTGATCCTGCGCCCCACGGATGCGCCCCCCGGCGTCGGATCCACGGACGTCGAGGGAATCGTGCGCGACGGACTGGGGGAGGCTGCGGACCGGCTCCGCGAAGCGGGCGTCCCGGTACCCGATCTCGCGGGCAAGCTGCTCCGGCCCCTCGTGGCGTACGCTCTGGTCGACCCGGAGCTCCGGGACCGGCTGGACGGACGCTTCTGGTCCGGCGCCCTGGCCGTGCAGATGGTGCACGAGGCTTCCCTCCTGCACGACGACATCCTCGACGGCGCCGCCGTGCGCCGTGGGGTCCGCACCGTCGCGGCGGCGGACGGGATGGGCCACGCGCTGGTGCTCGGAGACCACTACCTCACGGGGGCCTACCGGGCCGCGGCGGCGACGGGGTCGCGGCGCTTCCTCGACTGCTTCATCCGGGCGGTCGAGCGGACCGTGGCGGGAGAGATCGCGCAGGGCCGGGCCACCGGCGCGCGCCTGACCCCGGGGCGGTACGAGGAGATCGTCGCCGGCAAGTCGGGCGAGCTGTTCGGCGCCGCGGCCGCGCTCGGTGGCGCCGTCCTCGAGCTGGACGCCCACGAGGAGCGGGTGGCCTTCGGGACGGCGCTGGGCACCCTGTACCAGCGTGTCGACGACCTCCTCGACTTCTGCCCCGCAGCCGCCACGGGCAAGCCGCCGCTCCAGGATTACCGGCAACGCAAGTGGACGTGGGTGCTCGAGTTGGCCGGCCTCGCGGACTTCTCGCCCTCCGAGGCCGACGTGCTGGATCTGCTCTTCCTCGGCCGGGACGGCGCGCCTTCCGCCGCGCGGCGGGCAGTCGAGGCCGTTGGGGTGGAGCGGGACGCCCTGCTCGAACGTCACGCGGCCCTGGCGCCCGACGACACGCTGATCGGCGGCATTCTCGATGGGTGGGTGCGTGCGGCTACCGAAGGTGTAGCGGCCCAGGAGCGTGCCTCCAGCGTGCCGCCCGCGCGTCGGGACGCGCGGGGTGCGGTGGTGGCGTCGGCCCGCGCGGTGGGAGGCCCCGCGTCGTGGAAAGGGCTGTTCGAGCGCCACGCCCGCACCTTCTACTTGGCCGCCCGGCTGTTTCCGGCGGAGCAGGCCCGGCTCGTGCGAGGGCTCTACGCATACTGCCGGTTCACGGACGACCTGGTCGACGAGGCCGACCCGAGCGTGTCCGCGACGGAGCGCGCCGAGCGTCTGGACGCGTGGCGTGTGCTCACCCGGGAGGCGTTCGAGGGAAGGAGGACGGGAATCCCCCTTCTGGACGACGTGCTCGGGGAGGCCGCGGCGCGCGGCGTCTCCTGGCGCTATCCGGACGCGCTCCTCGCCGGGGTCGCCATGGATCTGGCGCCGACCCGTTACTCGGACTGGGAGCGGCTCGAGGAATACACCTTCGGCGTGGCCGGAGCCGTGGGCGGGTGGATGACGCAGCTGTTCGGCCTCCCCGAGCCCGATCTGCTGGAGTGTGCGCACGCGCTGGGACATGCCATGCAGCTCACGAACATCCTGCGGGACGTGGGAGAGGACCTCGACCGGGGGCGGGTCTACCTCCCCCTCTCGCTCCTCGAGGCGCACGGACTCGACGCCGACGACCTGCGCGCGATCCGGGTGGGCGGAGGACCGATCCCGGATGCCTATCGCCGCGCCCTGGACGCGCTCATGGCCCGCGCCGACGGGTGGTACGCCCGCGCCTGGCCGGGCATCCGCCGCCTCCCCCCCTGGTTCCGCCGCCCGACGGCCGTGGCGGCGGAGGCGTACCGCGGCATCCACCGGGAGGTGCGGCGCAACGGCTACGACAACCTCCGCCTGCGGGCGCACACTTCGCTTCCCGCGAAGATCGCGCTTGCCGTCGGCGGGCTGGTCCGCGGGCGCACGTGAGGTCCGCCGTGGACTCGCGTCTCGCCTGGCGGCTCTTCCAGCCGTTCCTCCGACCCTGGATGGGATCGCGCCTCCGCGTGCACATGACGGGCCTCGGCCGGGGGGGGCGCACGGAGCGGCGGGTCGTGCTGTGCGCGAACCACGAGAGCTTCTGGGACGGGTTCCTCCTGCAGGCCCTGCAGCGGCGGCTCTTCCCGGACCTGCCTTTCCACGCCGTGATGCTCCGCTCCGAGCTCGAAGTCCGACCCTGGCTCGCCCTGCTGGGCGCCATCGGCGCCGAGCCGGGCTCGATCGCTGGAGGACGACGCATGCTACGGGCCGTGCGCACGCTCCGGGCGCAGGAGTCCGGCGCGGTGCTCGGGTATTTCCCGCAGGGTCGGATCCGGCCCGGGGACCCGCGTCCGCTGGGCTTCCGTACGGGGGTCGTGGCGGTGGCGGAGGCGTTGGCGCCGGTGACGGTCCTCCCCGTGGGCATCCGCGTCCTGCCGGGTCGAACGGCCCGCATGGACGCATTTCTCTCCGTCGGTGGGGCCATCGGGGTCCGCGGTTCCGGAGTGCTCTGCGGGGAACGGCTGGAGTCGGCGGTCGCCCTGGAGCTGAACGCGATCCGCGCGCATGTCCTGGGCACGGGGAGGACGCGGCCGCGCGGTGGCCGGGTCCCGCGGGCAGGCTCCCGAGGGCGCAGGAACCGTCGCGGGTCTCCCACGACGTAAGGCATTGGGTCTCGAGGAACTGACGAGGACATGGCATGAGCACGAGGGGAACCGGCCCCACGGGGGCCAGGCGCGCGGTCGTGGTGGGGAGCGGCTTCGGCGGCCTGGCGATCGCTTGTCGCCTGCAGGCCGCTGGCGTCGACGTGACCCTCCTCGAGAAGCGCGAGCGGATCGGCGGACGGGCCTACCGCCTCGAGGACCGGGGGTGGGTCTTCGACATGGGCCCGAGCCTGATCACCGCGCCGAAGATCCTGGACGACATCTTCCGGGCGGGCGGCCGGACGCTCACGGACTACGTCGACCTGGTCCCCCTGGACCCCTTCTACCGGGTGCACTTCCACGACGGGACGCACCTCGACTACGTGGGGGACCCGGAGCGCATGAAGGCGCAGATGGCACGCTTCGACGCCCGGGACGCCGCCAACCTCGACGCCTTCCTCGCCCGCGTCCGCCCGATCTACGACACCGTGATCGGCGACCGCCTGGGCTCGCGGCCGTTCGACACGCTCGGAACGATGCTCCGGTTCCTCCCCCGCATGGTGAAGCTGCGTGGGTACCTTCCCGTCACCACGTTCGTGAACCGCTTCTTCCGGGACTTCCGGCACCGCTTCCTGTACTCCTTCCACCCGCTCTTCGTGGGGGGCAATCCCTTCAGGACGCCTTCGATCTACCTCATGATCCCCTATCTGGAGCGGGAGGGGGGCGTCTGGTTCGCGCGGGGCGGGATGTACGCCGTGGTCGAGGCGTTGGGCCGGCTCTTCCTCGAGCTGGGCGGCACGATCCGCACGGGCGAGGAGGTGCGGGAGATCGAGGTCCGCGACGGCCGCGCCACCGGCGTGAGGACCGGCCAGGGCCACTACCGCGCGGACATGGTCGTGAGCAACGCCGACCCGGGCCACACCTACGGAGCGCTGGTGGACCCGCGACACCGGAGGCGCTGGACGGACCGGCGCCTGCGGCGGACGGAGTGGAGCATGAGCTGCTTCCTCCTCTACGTCGGGACCCGACGACAGTACCCGCAGCTCGCGCACCACACGCTGATCCTGACGGAGCGGTATCGCGATCTCCTGCGCGACATCTTCGGGAAGAAGATCCTCCCCGACGACTTCTCCATGTACCTGCACGCGCCGACGCGCACGGACCCGGACATGGCCCCGCCCGGCGGGGAGAGCATGTACGTGCTGGTGCCCGTCGCCAACCAGCGCTCCGGCATCGACTGGGAGGAGGTCAAGGAGCGCTTCGCGGACCGCATCCTCGCTTTCCTCGAGGAGTGGGGACTGGAGGATCTTCGCAAGGAAACGGAAGTGCTCCATGTCTTTACGCCCGATGACTTCGAGCAACAGCTCAATGCCACCGAGGGCAATGCCTTCGCGATCGAGCCGCGCTTCACCCAGACGGCGTGGTTCCGTCCACACAACCGGAGCGAGGACGTGGACGGTCTCTACCTCGTCGGCGCGGGGACACATCCGGGTGCCGGGGTCCCGGGCGTCCTGCTGAGCGCCGAGGCCACCTACGCGAGCATCGCCGCCGACGTCGGCCTTCCCCCGCAGTGGGATCCGGAGGAGCCCGGCCGAGCCGGGCTCCCTGATGAAGTCGAGCCGTCAGCCCCGGCCGGACCCCGAGGCGCGAACGGCGCGGGCACGCGCGGTCCGCGTCAGCCCTCCGGCCGCCCCAGCTGAAAGCGGAGCGACTCCTCCACACCCTCGTAGAACCAGCGGAACCCCCCGTGCTCGAGGCGCGCGGGGAGGACCCGCTGCCCCCATAGGAGCGTCTCCTCTCCGAGCTGACCGAAAGCGGCCTTGAGGGCGAGCCCGGGCAGAGGGAGGATCGTGGGGCGCCCCAGGACCCGTCCGAGGGCGTCGGTGAACGTCGCGTTCGTCACCGGATGCGGCGCCGTCGCATTGACCACGCCGCTCATCCCGTCGTCGTGGAGGGCGCGGAGCAGGACGCCCATCAGGTCGTCCATGTCGATCCACGAGAAGTACTGGCGTCCGCCCCCGAGCCGCCCACCGACGCCCATCTTGAAGGGGAGGAGCATCTCGCCGAGCGCGCCGCCGGCGGGCGAGATCGCCACGCCTTGCCGCAGGTGGGCGACCCTCAGCCCGGCACGCTCGGCCGGCCGACTCGCGGCCTCCCACTGGCGTACGACGTCGGCCAGGAAACCCTCCCCCGGCCCGGAGGAGGACTCGTCGAGGCGCTCGTCGCCGCGGTTGCCGTAGAAGCCCACGGCCGAGGCGCAAAGGAGCGTCTTCGGGCCCCTTCGCAGCCCGGCGAGCGTGCGCGCGATCAGCTCGGTTCCCTTCGTACGGCTCTCCAGGATGATCTTCTTCCGTGCGTCGGTCCAGCGTCCGCCGGCGATCGACGCGCCCGCGAGATGGACCACGGCGTCCGCCCGCGCCAGGCGCTCTGCGTCGATCTCGCCCGTGTACGGGTTCCAATAGATCCCGTCCTCCCCCAGCCTCCTCTCCTGGCGGACCAGCGGCAGCACCCGGTGGCCGCCGGTGGTGAGGAAGTGCGTCAGGTTCGTGCCGATGAGGCCGGACGCGCCGCTGATCGCCACGGTGAGCCTCGGCCGGTCGGCATACTCGGCGTGGCGCGCGAGGTCCTGGGGCAGCCTGGCGTAGCGGAAGGCGAAGAGCCGATCGAGCTCGCGCCGCACGAAGGCCGGTCCCACGGGCAGCCCCAGGGGCGCCTCCAGCTCGATGCGGTCTTCCACCACGGTTCCGCCCCCGGGACGCGGCAGGAAGCCGTGGGTGTGGACCCACGACTTGAGCGGCCCGTGCACCTGCACGTCCCGGAACTGCCGCCCCACCTCGAAGTCCTGGTGACGGAGCTCCCACCGGAAGGAGGCCGGGCCCCGACGCACGCGCAGCACGACGCGCGCCCCGTCCTGGATGCCGCCTTCCTTGTGCTCGACGTCCACGTCGGCCCACGGCGGCGTCAGGCGCTCGAGCGCGCCCCGTCGCTCGTGCCAGGCGAAGACCTCGTCGGGGGCGTGATCCGGAATCTCGGTGCGGTAGGTGAGGCGCATGGCGGCGGGGGGTCGGTTGGTGCTCGGCGGGAGGTCAGGCGTCCGCTTCGGCTCCGGGGACGGCCACGACGCCGTCTTCCGGCTCCACCAGCACGAACATGGAGTCGAGCGCCTCGCGGAGCTGATCGATCATGCTGTCGTCCTTCATGATCACGCCCGACGCCAAGTCGATCAGGTCCCTCTGCTCCTGGCGCGTGAGGATCTTTGCGGTGAGCACCAGGACGGGCAGACCGACGTGGGATGGGTTCGCGCGCAGGCGCTCCAGGAACGTCATCCCGTCCATGACGGGCATGAGAAGATCGAGCAGCACGGCATCGGGCGCCTCCATCCGGATCGCCTCTAGCGCCTGGTGGCCGTTGGACGCCTGCACGACCTCCAGGCCGACGCCGCGCAGGTACTCGCCCAGCATGGTCCGCGTGACGGCGTCGTCGTCCACCACGAGCACGCGGCCGCCGCGCTTGCGCACGAGGTTGCGCCACAGCACGCGCAGGATGTCCTCGCGCTCGAAGGGCTTGGTCACCAGGTCCACCGCACCCAGCAGCCTCCCCCTCCCTTCCGCGGCCACGATGCTGACGACCACCACCGGGATCCTGCGCAGCTCACGGTCCTCCTTCAGGTGCTTGAGGACGTCCCAGCCGCTCATGCCCGGCATCATGAGGTCGAGGGTGATCAGGTCCGGCCACTGCTCGCGCGCGGTGGCGATGCCCTCTTCCCCGGTCGTCGCCGTCAGAACCCGGCAGCCGAGCTCTTCCAGGTAGTGGGCCATCAGGTCGCGCGAGTCCTTCTCGTCGTCCACAACCAGCACCTTGAAGTCCCGGAGCCTCGGTGCGGCGTGCACCAGCACCTCCCGGGGCTCCGCCTCCTCCACGGCCGCTTTCTCCTCCGTCACCGTCTCCGGGGCGGGCCGCACAGGCTTCTTCGCACGCTCGCCCATCACGATCGTGAACGTCGAGCCCTTCCCCGTCTCGGACTCCACAATGAGATCGTAGCCCATGAGCAGGCAGATCGAGCGGGAGATCGCGAGGCCGAGCCCGGTGCCGCCGTACTTGCGCGCCGTGCCGGCCTCAGCCTGCTGGAAGGCCTCGAAGATCGCCTCCAGGCGGTCCTGCGGGATGCCGATGCCCGTGTCCTGCACGGAGATGGCTACCGGCGTCCGCTTGTCGGGGGCGACGTCGATGCGCACGGTCACCGACCCCCCGTGCGTGAACTTCAGGGCGTTGCCCACGAGGTTGATGATGACCTGCTTCAGCTTGGCCGCGTCCGTCTCGACCGCGTCGAGGCCCTGCGGTACCGACGCCACCAGGGCTACGTTGCCCTCCTTGACCTTCGCCTGTCCCTCGAGCTGCTGGACGGTCTCGGTCACGAGATGGCCCAGGTCCGCCTTCTCGATGACGAGCTCCATGCGTCCCGCTTCGACCTTGGCCAGGTCGAGCACCTCGTTGATGAGCTCGAGCAGGTGCTTGCCGTTCGACAGCACCCGTTCCAGGAAGCCCACGTCCTTCTCGCTGAGGCGTCCCTCCTTGTTCTTCAGGAGGATGTTCGTGAAGCCGATGACCGAGTTGAGCGGCGTCCTCAGCTCGTGGCTCATGTTCGCCAGGAAGTCGCTCTTCGCCTTGTTGGCGGCCTCCGCCTCCTCCTTGGCCACCCGCAGCGCCTCCTCGGCACGGACGCGCGGGGTCACGTCCTTCCCGAAGAGCACGGCTCCGTGGATGCCCTGGTCGCCCTGGATGGGGTTGGCGTACAGCTCGAAGTAGCGGAGCTGCCCATCCACGGCGTCGGTGCGCAGGGCCACGTTCCGGTCCCCCCGTAGCGCCCGGTCGTACACCTCCTGGTACCAGGCCACGTCCTCGGACGGGAAGATCGCGCGCGGAAGATCGCCGACCGCCGGCTCGCGTCCCGTGCGCGCCTCCATGGCCAGCGAGAAGGCCGAGTTGAACGTGATGAGCTTACGGTCGCGGTCTACTGACCAGATCGCGTCGCCGGTGTTCTCCACCAATGCGTTGAGGTTGGCCCTGGATTCGGCGAGCTGCCGTTCCGCCAGGCGCTGCTCCGTGACGTCGCGGAAGATCCCCTGCGTGGCGACGGGCCGGCCGTGGCTGCGCTGGGCCGCCGTGCTCCCCGAGAGGATGACGATCCGGCCGTCCGCAGCCACGAACTCGACGTTGAAGCGGCGCGGCGCCTCTCCCTTCAGGACCCTGTCGAACTCGTCGCGGACCGCACGGCGGTGCACCGGATGGACGATGTCCATGAGGTTGAGGCGTTCGAGCTGCTCGTCCGTGTAGCCGAGCGTCCGCTTCCACGTGCTGTTGACGTACAGGATCCTCCCGTCCGGCGCCACGCTCTGGATCAGGTCGTTCGCGTTGTCCAGGAAGTCCTGCAGGCGTGCGCGCCCCTCGTTCACGGCCTGCTCGGTGCGCGAGCGCACGGCCACCTCACGGGCGAGCGCCTCGTTGGCCCCCGTCAAGGCGCCCAGCACCTGCCCTTCTCGCCGGAACGTCTGATAGACGCTGACCAGAAGGCCCGCGAGCATGGCGGCGTAGCTCGCGATCTTCAGGAGGTGGGCGGCGTCGAACATCCCGTCGAAGCGGTTGCTCGAGAACGCCATGTACCCGAAATGCACCATCGTCGAGATGAGGAGCGAGATGAGGAGCCAGTACTCGAAGGCGTCCCGCCGCCAGGTACCCTTGAGGACGTAGCCGAGGAAGGCCAGCAGGAAGAAGAGACCCGGGAGGAGCTCCGCTGGGCGGTTGACCGCGAGCCCCGGGAAGTGGGCTGTGCGCGTCTGCGGAACCCACTCGAAGAAGAAGAGGTTCACCAGCGTCAGCAGCAGCGCCACGGCGTACACCGAGCCCTCGTGGACGGCTTCGCCCTCCCCCTCCCGCACCTCCTGGCGCCAGGCAAGGAGGCTCACGAAGAGGAAGAGCGAGAGGAAGACCCGCTCCGACGTCCAGCTCCACGCGAAGAGATCCTCCGCCGCCACGCCCTCCTGGACCAGGAAATACTGGCTGGTGAGGAGCGCGTGGTTGAGGTCCAGGAGCCCGGCGCCCATGAAGCCGGTGCCGATGAACAGGAAGGTGGCCTGCTTGCGGCTGTAGAAGCGCACGAGCGCCAGGCCGCCCACCATGAAGGCCATGAGCGTGGCCAGGGCCTCCATGAGCGTGTGGTCCGAGGAAGCGCTCCGCCACGGGGAGCCCCGCAGCAAGACCGAGCCGGAGAGCAGGAGGAGCAGCAGGGTCCCGAGCACCAAGAAGCGCTCGCGGGATCGGTCGGGCCCGGTGAGGGCGCCTTCTATGGCGGCCGCACTCGCCCCTGGCACGTGGGGCTCCGGGGGCGAGGCCTCCGGGTCGGGTGAAGCCGTGCTCAGGACGTCGTGTCCAGACACCGCCGAATGGCCTCGAGAAGCACGTCCTCGTCGACGATCGGCTTCGTCACGTAGTCATTGAAGCCCGCCGCGAGATACTTCTCCCGATCGCCCGCCATGGCATGGGCCGTCAGCGCGATGACCGGAAGCGACCTGAACTGCGGCTGCTGCCGGATCCAGGCCAGGACCTCGGTGCCGTCCATCTCCGGGAGGGAGATGTCGAGGAGCACCAGATCGGGGGGATCGTCGGCGAGGCCCTCCACGGCCTGCACCCCGGTCTCGTACTCCGAGATGTCGTACGCGTCCTCGAGGATCGCGTTCACGAGAAGGCGGTTGTCCGGATTGTCCTCGACGACGGCGATCTTCGCGCTCAAGGGCTCACCTCCTTTGCGACCGACTCCAGGGCACGGATCGCCTCGGAGAAGGCCTCTTCGAGATCGGGAAGAACGGCCGTGACCGCCGCGTGGTCCCCGTCGCCCGCGGCACGCTCGACCTCCGCCGCCAGCTCCCTTACCCGCTGTGCCCCCACGTTGGCCGCGCTCGACTTGAGCGAGTGGGCTCCCCGCTCGGCCTCCTTCCCGTCACCTCCATCCTCGTAGCTCCGCACCTGGCTCATGCGTTGCGGCGCGTTCTGGAGGAACAGACGCACCATCTGGGCGAGCAGCTTCTCGCCACCCCATTCGCGAAGGCGCTCCAGCGCCTCGGGGTCAAGGACGTGCGGGTCGGTCATCGATGCCTTCGTGGATGGAGCGGCGATGTCGTTCGCCTCTGGGGGCCGTATTCTGGGGGACCTTTCCAGTGTAGCCCCGGCGCGCGCCGCCAGCAATCGTCGAAGCGTCGGATGTCGAGGCGACGCATCGCTTTGGGGGCGCTTCGCCTCAGGGCACCTCGCCCTGCCGGGTCGGGCGCGCGCGCGCGTCCAGCTCCCGGGCCGGAAGGAGGTGCGGAACGGTGCCCGCCAGGCTCTCCCACGCGTCGAAGGACTCCCCCCAGGGGACGCCGCCGGCGTGGCCGGCGGACCGCAACCGCTCCTCCAGCCACGCCCTGTCTCCGAAGCCGATCAGCGCGCGGTGGTAGTCGGCCAGCTCGAAGATGTGCTCGACCCAGGGCGACACGTCGACCGTCACCCGCGGGAGGGTGGAGTGCACCCCGCGCACCGTGAAGACGGGACAGAAGGCCCGGTGGGGCGGAAGGGGGTCGGTCAGCCTTGCCAGGCGCGCGTAGGTAACCGCGTCGCGCGCGATGCGGCCCGTCGCTTGGTGGTCGGGGTGCCGCATGCCCTTCACCCAGGCGTCTCCCCACGTGACGAGGCCGTCGGGACGGAGCTCGGCGAGGAGGCGCGCCACCGCCCGCGCCGCCTCGGGCGTGGGCGAGAGGCCACAGTCGGGAAAGTCCATGATCCTGTGCTCCACACCGAGCAGCTCGGCCGCCCCGGCGGCCTGCTCCACGCGGCGCCGCACGATCTCCCCCTCGGGGAGGTCGCCGAACGCGCCGGTCGCCTCGCCGCGCGTCAGGTACACCAGTACCACGCGGTCCCCACACGCCTTCTGCGCCAGGAGCGTTCCCGCGACGCCCAGCTCGTCGTCCGGGTGCGCGAAGACGGCGAGCAGCGTCATGCCGTCCACCGGGTGGGCTTCAGGGGCCGAGCGCGCCGCGGAGCGCCGCGATCCCGGCGCCCACGCCCCCCGGATGCCGGTAGACGGCCGACCCGGCCACGACCACCGAAATGCCCGCCGCCGCGACGACGGCCACGTTCGACGCGTCGACGCCCCCGTCCACCTCGAGCTCCGCGCGGGAGCCCAGCTCGTCGAGAAGCACGCGCGCCCTCCGGATCTTGTCCGTGCTCGCGGAGATGTACGCCTGCCCACCGAACCCCGGGTTCACGGACATCACGAGGATCAGATCGAGATCGCCCAGGACCTCGCGCAGGGTCTCCAGGGGCGTGCCGGGGTTCAGCGCCACGCCCGCCTTGGCCCCCAACTCGTGGATCCGCTGCACGGTGCGGTGGAGGTGAGGGCACACCTCCTGGTGCACGGTGAGCCGATCGGCACCCGCCCCGGCGAAGGCCTCCAGGTACCGGTCCGGCGCTTCGATCATGAGGTGCACGTCGAGGGGCAGCTTCGTCGCCCGCCGGGCGGCCTCGACGATCGCCGGGCCGATCGTGATGTTGGGCACGAAGTGCCCGTCCATCACGTCCACGTGGATCCAGTCGGCTCCGCCCTGCTCCGCCGAAGCGATCTCCTCGGCGAGCCTGCCGAAGTCGCAGGCGAGGATGGACGGCGCGATCTTCATCGATTCCTCCGCAGGATGCGCGTGCCCTCCGACCCGGCCAGGATCGCCTCGGAGGCCATCCCGAGGAAGAGGCCGGTATCGACGACGCCGGCGCGTGCCAGGGCCGAGGCCTGCAGCGCTTCCGGGTCGTCGATGCCGTCCGGGAAACGGCAGTGGAGGATCAGGTTCCCGTTGTCGCTCACGAACGGCCGCCCGCCGTCGAGCGTACGCAGCGTCACCTCCGCGCCGCACGACTCCATGTACCCCACGTGGCCCGACCACTCCCACGCCACCACCTCGACCGGGAGGGGGGACAGCGTGCCCAGCCGTTCCACGGCCTTGCCCGCGTCCGCGATGATCACGAACCGCTCCGAGGCCTGTGCGACGATCTTCTCCCGTACCAGGGCGCCGCCCATCCCCTTGATGAGATCGAGGTCCGGCGACACCTCGTCGGCCCCGTCCACGGTGAGATCGAGCCGGGGATGCTCGCGCAGAGTCGTCAACGGGATGCCCAACCGGCCCGCTTCCCTTCCCGTCTGGACGGACGAGGGGACCCCCACCACGTCGGTGAGGGCCCCCGTAGCGAGCTTCTCTCCGAGGAGCTCGAGGAAATGAGCGACCGTGCTTCCGGACCCGAGCCCGAGGACCATGCCGCTCTCCACCTCCCCGAGGGCGTGGGCGGCGGCCTCCCGCTTCAGCGTGGCGACGGACGCCAACGTGCTCAGCCCGGGTACTTCGAGAGGACCTCGTCGTGCATGCGCTTCGTCATGGCCAGGGCCTTCTTCCAGGGTCGCTCCCACATGTTGCGCCCGAAGATCAGCCCCACCGCGCCCGCCTGCATGGCGGTCTGAGCCTTGTGGATCACGTCCTCGTCGCCGAGCTTGCTGCCGCCGCTGAACAGCACCAGGCAGCGGCCGGCGGACGCGACGACCCTGCGCGCGCCCTCCTCGTAGGAGTGGTCCAGCGCCGCGTATTTCTTGGGCTGTTCCGCGTCCTTGGAGCCGTGCTTCGGCATGTTGAGCTTGACGATGTCGGCGCCCATCTCGAGGGCCACCCGGGCGGCGTAGTCCACCGCGTACAGGGAGTCGCGACCGCCCTTCTCTTCGATCGCGCTGCCGCGGGGGTACGACCATACGATCAGCGGCATCCCGTAGCGGTCGCAGTCTTCGCGGACCGACTGCAGCTGGAGGAAGTCCTCGTCTTGGCGGGGCGAGCCCACATACAGCGTGTACCCGACGGCGTCGGCGCCCATCGAGACGGCGTCGTCGACGCTCCCCGTCATCGTGGAGAGCGCGTCCGCGTCGGAGGGGATCGACGTCTTGCCGTTGAGCTTGAGGACCAGCGGGATCCTGCCGGCCCACTTCGTCATGTACTTGCGCGCGAGCCCGTAGTGGAGCGCGATGGCGTTGTAGTTCCCCTCGATGGCCAGGCGCCACTGGAAGTCCGGGTCCGCCGAGGCCGGGTTCGGGAAGAAGTCGATCGGCCCGTGCTCCAGGCCCTGGTCGATGGGGAGGATGAGCAGCGTGCCGTTCTTCAGGCCGTGCTCGTACAGCATCCGATGCAGGCGTACCTTCTTGCCCATCGACAGGCCCAGCTCGTCCAGATTCGGGCGTTGGACCGAGGACGTTCTGGTCTTCGGGCTCATGACGTTCAGCCTCCAGGAGGCGGCACGGGAATCGGGTTTCGGAGCCCCGCCGTGCGTGGTCGACGCGCTTCGGGGAACCGCGAAAAAGGTATCCGTGCCGAGGGGCAGATTCCAGGGCGCGCGCCTTGACAGCCGCCCACCCCCGTGGGATCGTTGGCCGCATGCAGCCGCACGCGCCCCGGTGGTATCGGTATACGTGGTTCGCTCCCTCGGGAGCCCGGGAACCGTGCGCGCCGGAAGGCTGACTCCCGGCACGAGAGAAGCGGCCACCGAAGGCTCCCGATCGGGTCGGGAGCCTTTTTTCGTGGCTGAGGGCCGGGCGGGCGGAACCAGGAGAGAAGCATGATCATCGTGACCCGGAAGGGCGTCACGCAGGAGGAGCTCGATCACATCCGCGAGCGGGTGGAAGCGGCCGGCCTCCGCACCCACGTCTCCCGCGGGGAGCACCGGACCATCGTCGGCTGCGTCGGCGACGAGGAACGGCTGCAGAACATCCCCTTGCTCAGCTTCCCGGGCGTGGAGGCCGTCCATCCCGTCCTCAAGCCCTACAAGCTGGCTTCGCGGGAGTTCGCCGCGGAGGCCACCCGCGTTCCGCTCGGCGAGGCCGAGCTGGGCGGCGAGGAGGTCGTGGTGATCGCCGGGCCGTGCTCGGTCGAAGGGCTGGACATGCTCCGAAGCACGGCGCGATGCGTGGCCGAAGCGGGGGCCCGTGCCCTGCGCGGCGGCGCCTTCAAGCCGCGGACCTCCCCCTACTCCTTCCGGGGAATGGGCCAGGAGGGCCTCGAGATCCTGGCGCAGGTCCGCTCGGAGACCGGCCTGCCGGTGGTGACCGAGGTCATGGACACCCGCCTGGTGGAGTTGGTCGCCTCCTACGCCGACGTGCTACAGGTCGGTGCGCGCAACATGCAGAACTTCGCCCTCCTGACCGAGGTCGGGCGGCTGCGCCGACCCGTGCTCCTGAAGCGGGGGATGTCGGCGACGATCAAGGACCTGCTCCTGGCCGCGGAGTACGTCATGAGCCAGGGGAACCCCAACGTCATCCTGTGCGAGAGGGGCATCCGCACCTTCGAGACCGCGACGCGCAACACCTTCGACCTGGCCGCGATCCCCGTCCTCAAGCGGGAGACGCACCTTCCGGTGATCGCGGACCCGTCGCACGCGGGAGGCGCGCGCGGCCTGGTGGAGCCCCTCTCCTACGCGGCCGTGGCCGCGGGGGCCGACGGGCTGATGATCGAGGTGCATCCGGATCCCGAATGCGCAACCTCCGATGGCGAGCAGTCCCTCGACTTCGGGGAGTTCCAGGCGCTCATGCGGGGCGTCCGGCCCTTCGTGGAGGCCGTGCGCCGGACCCTCGCCGCCGAGCGGGAGGCTGCGCGGGTCTGAGTCCGCCGCGGCACGTGCCGGTCGGAAGGCTCGGCGAAGCTCAGGCTCCGGAGAGGATCTCCCGGGCGCGCTCGATCTGGTGGAGCACCGACCGGCGGGACGTGCCGCCCTCGCTGTCGCGGGCGTCGGTGGAGCGGGCCCAGTCGAAGACCACGTGGACGTCGTCATCGAACAGGGGGTGCTCCTCGTGGAACGCCGATGCGTCCAGCGCGGCGAGGCTGACGCCCTCCCGCTCCGCGCGACGAACCAGGCGTCCGGTCACCTCGTGGCTCTGCCGGAACGGCACACCGCGCCGCACCAGGTAGTCGGCCAGATCCGTGGCGAGGAGCTGGGCGTCCATCGCTGCCGCCATCCGCTCGGGACGGAGCTCCGCTTCCCCGATCGCCCCGGCCACGGCCGGGAGCGTGAGCAGGAGCGTGTCCACGGTGTCGAACAGCGGTTCCTTGTCCTCCTGGAGGTCGCGGTTGTAGCCGGTGGGAAGCCCCTTCAGCAGCGTCAACATCGTCGAGAGGTTGCCGACCAGGCGCGCCGACTTCCCCCTCGCCAGCTCGGCCACGTCGGGATTGCGCTTCTGCGGCATCAGGCTCGAGCCAGTGCTGAAGCCGTCCGAGAGGCGGACGAACCCGAACTCGGTCGACGAGAAGAGGACGAGATCCTCGCCCAGGCGGGACAGATGCACGCCCGTCATGGCTCCGGCGTACGCGAGGTCGCAGATCCAGTCGCGGTCCGAGACGGCGTCGACGCTGTTCGCGCTGATCCGCTCGAATCCGAGGGCCTCGCGCAGCCGCTCCCGGTCCACCGGGAACGGACATCCCGCCAGCGCACCGGAGCCGAGCGGCAGGACGGCAGCGGCGTGCCGGGCGGCTTCGACCCGCTCCACGTCCCGAAGGAAGGCCCACAGATGTGCGAGCACCCATTGGGCGGCGCGAATCGGCTGTCCCTGCTGGAGGTGCGTGTAGCCCGGCATGATCGCGTCCACGCCGCGCTCGGCGAGCGCGAGCAACGCACGACCCAGCCCCAGGATCTCGCGCCGGACGGCGTCGCAGGCGTCCATCCCGTAGAGCCGCACGTCCGTCGCGGACTGGTCGTTGCGCGAGCGCCCTGTGTGGAGCTTCCCAGCCACGTCGCCAACCGATTCGCCCAGCATGCGCTCCACGGCCGAGTGGATGTCCTCCTCGGGCGCGCCCGCGAGTCCCTCGCGCTCGATGCGCCGACCGACCTCCTCCAACCCCTGGGCGAGCGTGGCGCACTCCCTCTCACTGACCACCCTCGCGTCGCGGAGCGCCCGCGCCCACGCCAGGCTGCCGCGTATGTCCTCCCGCCAGAGCCGACCGTCCACAGGGAGGCAGAGATTGAAGGGGACCATCGCGGGGGCCATGCCTGCATCGAAACGGCCGCCCCACAATGCTTTGGATGACTCTGTCTCATGTGGATTCGACTTCATGGGCCCGTCCTTGCTCAGCGCTGCGTGGTCGGGAGGATACCCGGGAATGGAGGCGGGGACAACGTGCGCATGCGCCTGGCACGGCCTACGGGACGGGTGCGCGAGGAGGCACACCTGAGGGGGCAGACGGACGCCGGGATGGCCGAGGCAGGGGCGAGGGGACCGACCGCTTCCCGCCGAAGCGTCGGGGGGCGTGAACGCCCCGAACCCCTCCCCCCGCGCTCGAACCGGTTCCGATGAAGCGCGCCACCCTGTGGACGGACCCGCGCTAGGGCATTGTTATGCACGACAGGTGCATGATGTCAAGGATCTTCCTACGCGGCCGCCAGGGCTTCGGAGAGAAGGGCCAGCCCTTCGTCCACCTCCGCCACGGTGACCACCAGCGGTGGCACGAGGCGAACCACGTCCGGACCGGCCGAAACGACGAGCAGGCCCAGGTCCCGCGCGCGCGCCACCACGGGAGCCACCGGCCCGTCCAGGATCAGGCCCTGCATCAGCCCGAGGCCGCGGACACCGGAGGCGGAGGCGTGGCGGGCCGCGATCGACCGCAGCCCAAGCTCAAGATGGTCGCCCACGGAGCGCACCCGCGTGAGGAATTCCGGTTCGGACAGGGTGCGCAGGACCGCCAACGCGACCGACGACACCAGCGGCCCACCGCCGAAGGTGGTCCCGTGATCGCCCGGCTTGAGCGTGTCGGCCACGGCGTCGGTGAGCACGACCGCGCCCATGGGCAGCCCGCCGGCGAGGGGCTTGGCCAGGGTCATCATGTCGGGGACGGCGCTCCCATGCTGCCAGGCGAAGAGCGCGCCGGTGCGTCCGAGGCCGCACTGGATCTCGTCGAAGACGAGGAGGGTGTCGTGGGCGTCGCATAGTGCGCGCAGATCGGCCAGGAAGCCCAGGGGCGTCGGTCGGACCCCGCCTTCGCCCTGGACGGCCTCGACGATCACCGCGGCGACCGTGCCGGTCTCGAGCATCGCCTCGACACCCGCGGTGTCACCCACCTCCGCGAAGCGGACGCCCGGCATGAGGGGCCGGAAGGGGGCCTGGTAGGCATCCCGGTCGGTGGCGGCCAGCGTCCCGAAGAGGCGCCCGTGGAAGGCGCCGCGGAAGGCGACGATCTCGTGCTTGTCCGCTCCGTGCGTGGCGCCCGCCCAGCGCCGGGCGAATTTGAAGGCTGCCTCGTTGGCTTCGGCGCCCGAGTTGCAGAAGAACGCCCGCCCCGGAAAGCTGTGTTCGACCAGGAGGTCGGCGAGCTCGGCGGAAGGACGCGTCCGGAAGAGGTTGGAGGTGTGGACCAGCCCGGTGGACAGCGCCTCCTCGACGGCCCTCCGGACCACGAAGGAGCCGTAGCCGAGCGCGTTCACGGCGATGCCGGCCGTGAAGTCCAGGTAGGCCTTCCCGTCCTCGTCCCACACGCGACACCCCTCTCCGCGCGCCAACACGAAGTCGGGTTGTGCATAAATTCCCAGAAGGTGGCTTTCGGTGGTCGTCGGATGGGTCATGGGGCCTCCGGCGGCGCGCCGGCCGTCGCAAAAGTGGTCGAATCCGTCAGCATCGAAGCCCGGCGGCGGGCTCGAACCCGAGCATCAAGTTCATGTTGTGCACCGCCTGTCCCGCGGCGCCCTTGCCGAGGTTGTCCAACGAGGCCATGACCGTGACCAGCGGAACCTCGATCCCCGCATTGTCCGCCGCGCCGAGGAGCAGGAGGTCGGTTCCCACGACTTGCGCGAGGGTGGGGGTCGCGTCCGTGACGCGAACCGTTGCCGCGTCCCGGTACGCGTCGCGCCAGACGGCCCGCACGGCGGCGGCGTCGATGCCCGCCTTCACCGGAACGTAGATGGTCTCCAGGATGCCGCGGGCAATCGGGAGGAGGTGCGGTTGAAAGACGAGCTGGAGCCCGCGGAGGCTGGCACGCATCTCCAGGAGGTGTCGGTGCCCGTTGCCCGTGGCGTACGGACGGAAATCCCCGGCGACCTCGGCGAACAGCAGCTCCCGCCTCGGTGTGCGGCCAGCGCCCGTCACGCCGGAGGCGGCGCTCACCACCACGGGAGCGGCGGCTTCGATCATCCCGGCCCTCCGCAGGGGATCGAGCGCGAGCTGCACGCCGGTGGCATAGCAACCGGGGTTCGCAACCAACCGGGCCCCGGGGACCCGGTCGGCCGCCAGATCCGCCATTCCGTAGACCGCGCCGGCGTCCCGGCCGGAGCCCGGCCGGTGGTCCGCCGTCAGGTCCACGACCCGAACACCGGCGGCGAGTGCCCTCTCGGCCCACGCCACGGCCTGTCCGTGCGGCAGGCAGAGGAAGACCAGCGCCACCTCGTCCAGGGGCGCGCCGGCGCTGTCCACGAGCGCGAGGCCCGGTAGCCCCGAAGCCTCCCCGGCCTGCCCCTCGGAGGTGGCGAACGCGACGCGCACCCGCGGGTGGTTGCGGAGGACGCGCAGGACCTCGAGGCCGGTGTAGCCAGTCGCCCCGACGACACCGATGGCCGCCGAGGCAGAAATATGCTCATTCATCGCATAATCATGCGTTATGCCCTTCCCGAAGTCAATCGATCACGCCAACCGGGGGGCCTCGGGCTCAACGCCTGTGGACGCTCGCCATCTCCTCGACGCGCCGCTGCACGGAGGGAAGCGACTCCGGCTCCCGTACGATCACCAGGATCGTGTCGTCACCGGCGAGCGTCCCCAGCACCTCGGGCCACTCCTCCCAGTCGATGCCGGCCGCGACGGTCTGGGCCCCACCCTTCATCGTCTTGACCACCAGGAGGTTCCCCGTCCCCTCGGCGCTCAGGAAGAGCGTTGGCAGGAGCGACTCGAGGGGTGCGGTGCTCTCCCACTCCTCCGGGAAGGAATAGTGAGCCGTGCCCTCCGCATCCGGCACCTTGACGAGTCGGAGCTCCCGGATGTCCCGGGAGAGGGTGGCCTGGGTGACGTCGGTCCCCTGGGCCAGGAGGATCTCACGCAGCGCTTCCTGGCTCGGCACCCGGTGATGCTTGATGATCTCGAGGATCCGGGCGTGGCGCGCCGGCTTGCTCATCGTGCCGCCCTCTCGGCCAGGGCCCGCAGCCTGTCGGGCTCGAAGCCCACGCTGCGCCCCACCTCCTTCCCCTCCTCGAAGAGGATCAGCGTCGGAATGCCGCGGATACCGTACCGCTGGGCGATCCCCGGCGCTTGGTCGGTGTCCACCTTGGCCACGAGGAGGCGGCCCGAGTGTTCCCTCGCGAGCTCGTCGACCAGGGGTGCGACCATCTTGCAGGGGGCGCACCAGTCGGCGTAGAAGTCGACCAGCACGGGCGGGGAGGCGTCCACCACGGTGCGGTCGAAGTCCTCCTCGGTGACCTTCACGGGCCGGTCCAGCAGCATCGGGCGCCCGCACTTGCCGCACGTCGGACGATCCGCGGCGCGGGCGAGGTCGATCTTGTTGAGCGTCAGGCAGAACCCGCACCGGAGGGTGACGGGACTCGAGGCTTCCAAGGTCTGCACGCGAGGTCCTCGTTGGACGGCGTCCGCAACTACGGAATCGTGAGCACGAAGTCGTTCAGGAACCTATCCAGGACCTGGCCGTCGGGACCACCCCCGCCCCCACCCCTGCGATGGATACGAA
>Ga0307423_1000643_pt1 | contig 23244 bp, 11 predicted proteins | sample SalMarWE160310MG_FD_202154 | JGI IMG/M metagenome (GOLD analysis project Ga0307423, IMG submission 202154) | Salt marsh sediment microbial communities from the Plum Island Ecosystem LTER, Massachusetts, United States - WE1603-10 | ecosystem: Environmental > Aquatic > Marine > Intertidal zone >...
TAAAGGCCTTCGTTAGGGATGCGTTTCCGCCCCTCCTCTCTGTGCAGCCATGCGGTTCACTTCAATAACATGCTTGATTTTCTTGAGCGAGAGCATGACGTTTTCGAGGTGATCGGCCCCTGACACGGTGATGGTAAAATAGCAGTCTGCGCGCCTGTCTGTGCGGGTCTTGACGCTGGCATCGACGATATTGGCTTGAGCCTCGCTGATGGTTGCCGTGATGTGGGCCAGAAGTCCCATTTTGTCGTGACACAGGACATGAATCTTCACCGGGTAAGCCTCTTTAGCCTCCGGAGTCCATTCAAGTTCAATCCGCCGTTCGGGATCCATGTTCAGAGCATGCAGGCAATTTGTGCGGTGAACCGTGACCCCTTGCCCTCGGGTAATATAGCCAATGACCGGATCCCCCGGCAAGGGTGTGCAACATTTCCCAAACCGAACCAGAATGTCGTCGAGCCCTTTTACGAGTATACCGGACTGCGGCTTCTTCTTGGCGATGCGCTCCTTGATCTTGGTGACAACAGTCGGTTTTTCTTCCTGGACTTCTGACTTTGGGAGCAAGTATCGCACCACCTGCAGGGGCGTGACCTTGCCGTAGCCGACGCCCGCAAGGAGGTCATCGGCGGTTTTGTAGCCCAGTTCCTGGACCGCATGTTCAAGTTCTTCAGATTTCAGGAACTTTTTGAGACTCTTGTGGTACTTGTGCAGGGCCTTGTCACACATTTCGCGACCTAATGCCAGGCTCCGTTTCCGCTCCTCCGCTTTAATCACCTGACGAACACGGCTCCGCGCTTTTGCCGTCTTAATAAAACTCAGCCAGTCCTTGCTGGGCCTGTGTTTCGGTGACGTGATAATTTCGATGCGTTGGCCCGTCTTGAGTTCGTATTTGAGAGGAACCATGCGTCCGTCCACCTTGGCCCCGGTACACTGGTGTCCCACGTCGGTGTGTATGGCGTAAGCAAAATCGACGGGTGTGGCGCCCCGGGTCAGGGCGAGCACATCTCCCTGGGGGGTGAACACGTACACTTCATCAGGAAAGAGCTCGATCTGCACGCTTTCCATGAATTCTTCGGGATCCTTGAGGTTTTTCTGTTCCTCAACCAGCTTTCTGAGCCAGGCAAAGACCGCGCCGGTCTTTCGATCAAAATCCCCCTTCTCCTTATATCGCCAGTGGGCTGCAATGCCGTCCCTGGCTACCCGGTCCATCTCTCCGGTTCGGATTTGAATCTCCACACGTTCCCCGAAAGGCCCGATGACCGTGGTGTGAAGGGACTGGTACATGTTATGCTTAGGAATCCCGATATAGTCCTTGAAGCGTTTCGGGATGGGCTTCCATATGGAGTGAATGACGCCCACGGCCTGGTAGCATTTCGGGATGGTGTCCACAATAATCCGGAAGGCTATGATGTCGTACACCTCGTCGAAATCGACACCTTGGCTCGTCATTTTCTGATAGATGCCGTACAAATGCTTGTGGCGGCCGTGCAATTCGTGAGAAAGGCCGGCTTCCGACATTTTGGCTTCTATGATTCGCTTGATGGTGTTGACATACGCCTCTTGCTCGTCTCTCTTTTTTGCTACATGGGCTGCAATGTCCCGGTACTCGTGTGGGAAAAGATACATGAAAGCGATATCTTCGAGTTCTGTCTTGATCCAGTGAATACCCAGACGGCTGGCAAGCGGCGCATAGATGTCGAGGGTTTCCTGGGCTATTTTGATTTGCTTTTTCTCGCTTTGAAACTGGAGGGTACGCATGTTGTGGAGCCGATCGCACAGCTTGATGAGGATGACACGAATGTCATCGGCCATGGCCAGAATCATCTTCCGGGTGTTTTCGGCCTGACGCGCCTCGGAACTCCGGAATGCAAGCCCGCTCAGTTTTGTCACGCCCTCCACGATTTGGGTGACCCTTTCACCAAACAACTCGAGGAGGTCTTCTCTGGTTGCTTTCGTATCCTCCAGGGTGTCATGGAGCAGACCCGCCGCCACAGAGACCGGGTCCAGCTTCAACTCCGTGAGGAGTCCGGCCACCTCCAGGGGGTGCGAAAGATAGGGTTCCCCGGAAAGCCGTACCTGGCCTTCATGGATGCGGGCCGAATAAACGTAGGCCCTTTCCACAAGATCCAGGTCTGTACCGGGATTATAGGCACTGACGCGGTCCAGGATGTCGGTGATTCGAATCATGAGGTCATCGGGTCAGCGTTTGGGTTCTTTAGTAGGCCTTTGCAAAAATAACTCTCTGTGGGCTCTTCTTGCCGCAAAGAATACATCTGCCGGGTTCCGCCTCAGCCCCCGCGGGAATACAGCGGATAGTGACGCTCAGCTCCGACTTGATTTTTGATTCGCATGTTTCTTCTCCGCACCAGTGAGACAGTGCAAAGCCTCCGTGGATTTCAGGTTTCTCAGGGTTCGCGGGCGTGAAAAAGGCATAGAAATCCTTCTTGGAATCAATCCGTATCGTGTGCTGTTGCCTGAACTGCACCCCCCGATCGAACAGGGACTTCTGTATGTCGTCCAGGGTCGAACCAACGGTTCTGATAAATTCATCTCGCGGAACCGATTTCTTTTCTCTTGGGCTCCTGTCCCTTCGCCCTACAAAGACCGCATTGTCGGCAATGTCCCTGGGGCCTATTTCGACACGAATCGGTATCCCTTTTTTGATCCAATCCCATCCTCTTGCCCCGATGTCCCGATCGTCGATTTCAACTTCGATTTTGCGATCATGGTAGGTTTGATCTCTCAGTTCATCAGCAAAGACGTGGGCGTAGGTCATGACCGGATCGCGGTCCTTCATCTTCTTCACAATAGGCATGACAACCACGTGAGTCGGAGCGATCCTGGGTGGCAGAACCAGCCCGTTGTCATCGCTGTGGGCCATGATGATCGCGCCAATGAGACGGGTGGAAACCCCCCACGATGTGGTCCAGGCAAAGACCTCTTGTTCCTGGGCAGACTGGTACTTGATGTTTGAAGCCATGGCGAAATTCTGGCCAAGGAAATGAGAAGTGCCTACCTGGAGTGCTTTTCGGTCCTGCATCAGGGCCTCAAGGGTGAAGGTGTTCACCGCACCCGGGAATCGCTCGGAAGCCGTCTTTTCTCCTTTAATCACAGGGATGGCAAGATAGCCTTGCGCCAGGTGCTCATACGCGTCGAGCATCTGGAGGGTCCTTTCCATCGCCTCGTCAGACGTGGCATGGGCGGTATGCCCCTCCTGCCATAGGAACTCGCTTGTTCTCAAGAAGATGCGGGTCCTCATCTCCCATCGCACCACGTTTGCCCACTGGTTGATGAGGAGGGGCAGGTCCCGGTAACTGCTCACCCACCTTGAAAAAGACTCGCCTATGATCGTCTCCGACGTGGGTCTGACCACCAAGGGCTCTTCAAGGGGTCCGGCGGGCGCGAGACCGCCTTCCGGGGTTTCTTCCAAACGATGGTGAGTCACCACCGCACACTCCTTGGCAAATCCTTCGACATGTTCTGCTTCTTTTTCAAGAAACCGCATGGGGATGAATAGGGGGAAGTAGGCATTTTTCACGCCCGTTGCTTTGAACATGCCGTCCAAAACCGCTCTGATGCCTTCCCACAGGGCGTAGCCCCTCGGCTTGATGACCATGCATCCCCGAACCGGGGAGTTCTCGGCGAGATCAGCAGCCTTCACGACCTGTTGATACCATTCCGGATAGTCCTCGTTGCGCGTGGGTGTGATGGCTGTTTCCGATTCACTTACTTTTCCCATACCGACTCCTCGATTCATAAGCTTCAACTTCCTTCAGCAGGACCTCGGCCAGTCTCTGTTCCTTTACCTTGCGGATCACTTTTCCTTTCTTGAAAAGAACGCCGTGACCTTTGCCGCCGGCGATCCCTATATCAGCCTCCCGGGCCTCCCCGGGTCCGTTCACCACACATCCCATGATAGCGAGTTGCACGGGGGTGGTGTGGGTGAGGAGGGCGGACTCCACCCGTTCAACAAGGGTGACCAAATCAATGCCGCACCGGCCGCAGGTCGGGCAGGAAACGATTTCCGGTCCCCGCTGTCGGATCTTGAGGGCTTTAAGTATTTCATAGGCCACCCGGACCTCGTCCACCGGGTCTCGGGTGAGAGAGACCCGAATCGTGTCGCCGATGCCTTCCGCCAGAAGAATGCCGATCCCCAGGGCAGACTTAACCGTGCCGGAAACGAGGCTTCCCGCTTCGGTGACACCCACGTGGAGAGGAAGATCCGTCTGGCCGGAAAGCAACCGGTAGGCTTCCACGGTTCGCAGCACGTCCGAGGCCTTAATGGAGATCTTGATATCATGAAAATCAAAGGATCTCAGCAAGGCGACGTGCCGTAAGGCACTTTCCACCATCGCCTCGGGGGTGGCTCCGCCATATTTCTTGAGGAGGGCTTTTTCGAGCGAGCCGGCGTTGACGCCCACGCGGATCGGAATGCCCCTGGCCTTCGCTTCCGTAGCGACCGCTTTTACGTTTCGTGCTGACCCGATGTTGCCGGGGTTAATCCGGAGGCCGTCTGCGCCTGCCCTGACAGCTGCCAGTGCCAGGCGATAGTCAAAATGAATGTCTGCAATCAGGGGAACGGAAACTTGTTCCTTGATGGATGTGATCGCTTCTGCAGCCGCTACGTCCGGCACGGCGACACGGGCTATCTCACAGCCGACAGCTTCCAGCCGCCGAATCTGTGCCACCGTGGCACCCACATCGTGCGTGTACGTGTTGGTCATTGACTGGACGGCAATGGGGGCGTCGCCACCGACCTTTACACGGCCAATCGATATTTGTCGGGTTTTCTTGCGTCTTGCCACGATCGACATGATGCTATAGTTTTAAAAGTACAGCATGGCTTGGGAACAGGTTTACGTCATAGCCCCTCGTTGAATTAAACGCCTGAATTTAGTAAAATACCAGAGTCCCTATTTTGCTTCAAGGAAATTAACATCTTGTGTTATGAAGGTCCCATATACCGGCCTCCCAGCGAAGCCGATTCTCTTCTCATCCAGGCTACGATCGGCTGTCCCCACAACCGCTGCACCTTTTGCATGGTCTATAAGAATGGTCCCAGGTTCCGCATCCGGCCGGTTCATGAAATCAAGGAGGATTTGCTGGAGGCCAAGAAGCTTCATGGTTCGCGGGTCCAGACCCTGTTTCTGCCGGCGGGCAACACGATTGCCATGAAGACCGAACAGCTTGCGGAAGTCTGTTGTTTTGCCCGGTCGACTTTTCCCGGGCTTGAACGAATAACGGTTTACGGGTCATCGCAGTTCATTCACATGAAGGGTCTGGAGCAACTCAAGGAATTGGCCCGGTCGGGGCTTTCACGGATTCACGTGGGGCTCGAAAGCGGGGATGACGTTATACTCAAGCGTATCCGTAAGGGCACCCATGGCCAGCAGCAGATCGAGGCTTGTCAGTGGGCCCTGAGGGCAGGCATCGAGGTCAGCCTGTATGTGATTCTGGGCATCGGCGGTCAGGAGAGGACCCGTGAACATGCGGTCGAGACCGCCAGGGTGATCAATGAAATCGCGCCGGACTTTGTCCGCCTTCGGACTTTTGTCCCGAAGGTGAACACCCCGTTGCTGGAGGACGTGATGACGGGGCGCTTCAACATGCTGAGCCCTTATGGCGTCTTAAAGGAAACCGCAGCGCTGCTGGAAGGCCTGACGGTCTCAACGGCCCTAACGAGTGATCACTACACCAACTATGTTGACCTCCATGGACTTCTCCCTGATGAGAAGCCAAGGCTACTCGCCGAGATCACCAGGGCGCTTCAGCGAGATGAGGATGAGTTCAGGCCCTTCTTTGTGGGAACCGAGTGAGGGACCTTGAACAAAACTGAACGCCCTTCAAAGGCCTCTACTTGATTAATTTCTTAATACCCCGCTGCTTGAAGTGAAAGCACGAAAAAACAAACCATTTCGTGTCTTCGCAATTTCGTGTTTTCGTGATAATTTTCTTTACCCTCGGGGATAGGGACAGGACTATTAAACTTTCATGAGGGTGTCGTAGGCGTTTTGTATGGCCACAAACTTCTTGTGGGCAAGGTCCTGAAATTCCTTTCCCAGATGTTGAACCTTGTCCGGGTGGTACTGGGCAGCCTGCCTCTTAAAAGCTGTTTTTATGTCCTCTTTGGTTGCGCCGGGTTGAAGACCAAGTATTTTATATGGATCTTCCTCGGCGGGAGCCCCATCGTCCGCCGACTTTTGGTCCGCTCCGGTGTGGGCCGACGATGCGGTGCCTTTCCCCTGGGTCCGTTTCAACCGCGAGACCCACCAGAGCACCAGACACGCGACTGCAAGATCATCCAGCCAGCCCACACCGAGGGCGAAATCGGGTATCACATCGTAAGGGTTGACAAAATATAGCAAGGCCACAAGCCAGGGCAGATATTTCTTGAGGTTCATGGGCAAATCCGATCAAGAACAGGAACAAGAGTCGCCATTTGCGAAAACATGCTTATAATTTAACCATATAATATGGATCATTAAAAGGCCAAATGCTGCTCGCGAGCTAAAACAGTCGCTCCCTTGACCGGGACTTTGGTCGTGCATTTTTGGTTCATTTGCGCTATTTTATGATCTGTGCATGGAGGTGTCTGGATGCCATTATACGAGTTTCGATGTAAAAAATGTGATCAACAGTTCGAGAAGATTGTCTTCCCCGGCGACAAGGAGCCTTTGAAATGCCCGCAATGCGGGGCCTCAAAGCCTGACCGGCTTCTGTCGATTTTTTCCTCGAGCACGAAGGACGGCAATACGGGTGCGTCTGCCTCGTCTTCGTGCAGGCCTTCACGGGGATTCTCGTGAGCCTAGGCGAGCTCAGCCGTGAGCTGAAAGGAGAGCGAGACCCGTGCAAAACCGGATGTTTGGCAGCGGTCTCGAAATAACATGGGTGAGTTACTGATTATACTGGGCGCGTTTGCTGTGTGGTTCCTGGTTCAGATTTACATCCTGCCCAAGATGGGTGTTTCCACCTGACTCCGGAATTCTTGCCAGTTGGGTGAGCAGGTCCAAAAGAGCCAAAACAAGAAGGCCGGAGAACAGGGACCATCATAAACGCCAAGATCTTAAAAAACCCTCGTGGGGGAGCCGGCCGGTTTGTCGGGGACTTAATCTCCCGGATGACGTACACCGCTTCGGGCAAGGTCACCAACCCGGCCACCCGTCTATCCGACATAGCGCAGGGCGGGGATACACCCTAACGTTGCAAAAGTCGAGGACGCCGCAGCTTCAAGGCGTTCAAGGGTTTGGCTGTAGTCGTCTACGCCCAATCCTTGACAACGAAGAAGATGCGGTGTCATCGGCTTTCCCGGAGGGTAAACAACTTGGCTGTTTTTTTCGGTTATCTGGATGTCACTTACCGTGAGTTCCAAGAAACCGCTCAAAGAGACCGCAAACACAGGCTTTTCCTGCTATTGGCGGCATTTAGCCAAATTGTTTATGCAACATTAGGGTACACTTATCAACCGCGCAAGCCTTCCGTTACCTACACCTTGGGTCGCCAAGGCAACTCAACGATTCCGGCCCCCCCATGTCTGCAGGTTTCGCCAAAGAAGTTGAGGTATTTCGTTTTTGGAATCTTCAGGATCTTGTAAAGATACATTGACCTGGACGGTGCCCCAAATCCGATTTCAATTGAATTGCCATCCCAGTTTCGATAAGAGTTGGATACCTTGCCATTTCGGTGAATTAGGACAGTTGGAAGCTATCCGGGAGATTCTCGACTTCGAATATCTGAAGTTTTGGCATGAGATAAGGAATCTTGAAGCCCGGTTTATTCTGACATGGGTTGCAAGGTATATCGGGATCTTGGTGTCGTCCGAAAGTCTGGCGTATGCGCTGTAATGCATGCTGCCGGCGTCTTATATGGAAACCATGTATTCACTGTTAGACGGACGGCTGCAAGCCCCAGTGGGATTGCTGATCAGGCCTTGTTCGTCAGGCCGGACAATTCCAAATTGAGCATCGGAGACCTCTGGAATGTGGATTGTGCTTGACCTGCAAGGTCAGTTAAGCTAAATAAAACACTTACCGAGCCTGAGCTGTTCCCACTCAATCTCCCGGTAATCTGAACTACGCCGGGTAACTGCATTCATCTCTCTTAGAGACGACCAAGAAGGAGGTTGCCAGGATGCTGGAAAGTCGGATTAGGGTTGCGCCCAGTACAGTAGCGTATGCTGACGAGGAGAAAAACAAGCTAGTAGTGGAGTTCGCCATCCCAGGAGCGCCAACGGATACCATCGATCTGAAGCTCCTGCCAGACAGCGTCCACCTGATAGCGCCAGCAAGGGACATCGAGTATGTTTCAGCACTGGCTCTAGCTTGGCCGGTGAAACCTGACAAAGCCGAAGCGATCTACGAGAACGGCCTGCTCCGAATCGAGGTGCCCTTCAAAGATCCGATGGAAGATGCTATCAAGGTCGCCATCAAAAAAGGCAGCGCGAAAACCAAGACCAAGAAAATCGAAGCCTGATGACCCACTAACTTGAGAGAGCCTCTTTTCGTCCTACCACGGATGACGCCCGATTCATCGGGCCGGACACTTCCGCTGCAGGTGCCACCCGGGCGAGGGGTGCGTAGCGTCCCGACGAGGGACTACGTCCATCCACCAATGCTGATCACGTCGCCCCTGCCACCCGTCTAACAATGGCATCAACGCCAACCGGGTATTGCCGTGCGGCTTTACCGTCCGTCAATCCTCGACGGGTTATGCCTACGTTGACTGCCACTAATCGCAAGTGTGGCCAAATTCACGATCTTTTGTCAGTATCTTTAAATCCAAAGTCACCGTCTCATACTCAAACGTTGATGGGGGTTAACCACAATCTTACCTTCAGATTTCCTTAGGAAAGGGGGGAAAACATGAACAAAGGAGATTTAGTGAACGAGGTTTCCAAAGTCGTAAAGACCACAAAGGAGGCTCATGCCGCCGTGGATTGTGTTCTTTCAAGCATTACCGAGGCGTTGAGGAAAGGAGACTCTGTATCATTGATTGGATTCGGCACATTTAAGGTAGCTGAAAGGAAGGCTCGTAAAGGCAGAAATCCTCAGACAGGGGAAGAAATCGATATTGCGGCAAGTAAGGTGCCAAGGTTTGTTGCAGGAAAGGCTTTGAAGGAAGCTGTGAAATAACTATTTGTTCGTAGGTGGGCCCCATAGGCAGGGTCAGAAATGATCGTGCCTCTTTTTCTGTCCACATCTTGGGATAGCTATCATTTCCCGGATGGAGCATTGCGGCTGCTGTTTACCCGAATCATGAATTTCTGAGCGACCCGTTTGGGAGGTGAAATGTGGAAAGGGAGTCAATCAGAGAGGGTCCGCCTGGTTAAGCGTCTTTAGGTCAAAGAATCTTTTTCGACAAAGTCCGCATGTTGCGCAAAGCGCATGGCATGTCCTAAGAAGGAGACACTGAGAGTGGGTGTGAGCGGCAAGAAGATCCTCCAGAGCCTGCTCCATTTGAGGGTGCGTCTTGGCAAAACCGGCCTGGCACAAGATTACGCCGGCGACGAGCCACCGCTGCGATCGGAACTGTTCAGTGCCGATCAGATGGAGCAGCACGGGAAGATCCTTGCAGGTGTGCACCAGTTGAAGCCGGGACGCCCTCGGGACCGCCTTCTGGCGCGGCTGGCCGAGAATGAAAGTCTTCTGCTTGAAGTCCAAAACCTGCTGACGGAGGCCGTCAAGGCGGACCGCCGGATTACACCGGCCGGGGAATGGCTGCTCGATAACGCCTATGTGATCGAAGAACAGATTCGCACGGCGAGGCGACACTTGCCAAAGGGTTACAGCCGAGAGCTGCCGCGCTTGCTGAACGGCCCATCGGCTGGGCTTCCGCGGGTGTATGACATCGCGCTGGAGACGATCTCGCACGGCGATGGCCGGGTGGATCCGGAAAACCTCAGCAGTTTAGTAGCCGCCTACCAGTCGGTGACCACCCTGAAATTGGGCGAACTTTGGGCCATCCCCATCATGCTGCGCCTGGCCCTGATCGAGAATCTTCGGCGGGTTGCCGCCAGGATCGCCGCCGACAGGATCCATCGAAACCGCGCCGACTCTTGGGCCGACCAGATGACGGCGATCGTCGCGAAGGACCCAAAGAGCCTGATTCTGGTGATCGCCGACATGACACGGTCGAACCCTGCGATGGTGAGCTCGTTTGTTGCGGAGCTCACGCGCCGCTTGCAGGGCCAGGGTCCCGCTCTGGCACTGCCGCTCACCTGGATTGAAGAGCGACTGTCCGAGTCCGGCCTGACCATCGAACAGTTGGTGCGCTCGGAGAGCCAAAAACAGGCTGCCGACCAGGTCTCGATGAGCAACAGCATCGGTAGCCTCCGTTTCCTAAGCGCGATGGACTGGCGGGAGTTTGTCGAGACGATGAGCATTGTCGAAGAGACTCTGGGTGAGGATCCTGGCGAGGTCTACCGTAAGATGGATTTTGCCACCCGTGATCGCTACCGCCATATCGTGGAGAAGGTTGCGAAGAGCAGTCCGGACTCCGAGAGCGAGGTGGCGCGCAAAGCGATCGAGCTGGCGCATGAGGGAGCGGCTCGCAAAGGCGGCGACGACCGCACGGCGCACGTCGGGTTCTACCTCATCGACGAGGGATTGGCGCAGCTTGAACAAATGGCGGAGGTGCGCTTATCGTCTGCTGAGGTTCTACGCAAAGTCAGCCGCCGATTTCCCTTGCTGCTGTATGGCGGCACCATCTTCCTGATGACGGCGATTTTCGCCGGGTGCTTCGCGGCGAAGGCGTATGCCGGCGGGTTGCAGGGTTGGGCACTCGGGCTGGTCGGACTGCTCTCGCTTCTGTGCGCCAGTCATCTGGCGGTAGCCCTGGTGAACTGGCTGGGAACGTTGCTGGCGATGCCGCGCCGGCTGCCGCGCATGGACTTCTCCAAAGGGATCCCGCAGGAATTGCGAACTTTGGTTGTGGTCCCGACGATGCTCACGAGTACTCAAAACATCGAGGATCTGATCGAGGCACTGGAAGTCCGCTTCCTGGCAAATCGAGATGACCACCTCCACTTCGGTCTGCTCACTGATCTTTGCGATGCCATCGAAGAAACGCTGCCTGAGGACGAACCCCTGTTGCGGTTGGCCCAGCGGAGAATCGAAGAGCTGAACGAAAAGTACCAGAGTCCGGAAGGCGATACCTTCTTCTTGTTTCATCGCCCGCGCCGATGGAACCCGCGGGACCGCATCTGGATGGGTTACGAGCGCAAGCGCGGCAAGCTTGCGGATTTGAATGGGCTTCTGCGTAGCGGCTCAAGTAATCGCTTCGCGCTCGTCATCGGTAACACCGCAGTCTTATCGGACGTGAAGTACGTGATCACCCTGGATACCGATACGCAAATGGCACGCGATTCGGCGTGGCAGTTTGTGGGCGCCATGGCGCACCCACTCAATCGTGCGTGCTACGACGAAGACCAGCAGGGTGTCGTTGCGGGGTATGGCATTCTTCAGCCACGGGTGGCGGTGAGCCTGTCCGGCACGAACCGGTCGCGGTATGCGCGCATGTGCGCCAGAGAGGTCGGCATCGATCCGTATACGCACTCCGTTTCGGATGTTTACCAGGACCTGTTCGGTGAAGGCTCGTTCATCGGCAAGGGCATCTATGAGGTTGAGGCATTCGAAAGGGCGTTGGGCGGGCGTTTCCCCGACAACCGGATTCTTAGCCACGATCTTCTGGAAGGGTGCTACGCCCGGGCCGGGCTGTTGAGCGACGTGCAGTTGTACGAGGAATACCCATCTCGCTACGGCGCGGATGTGAACCGCCGGCATCGTTGGATTCGCGGCGATTGGCAGATTGTGCGCTGGCTGTTGCCGGGTATTCCCGGCCCCGATGCGCGCTTGCAGAAGAATCCCCTCTCGATGCTGTCCCGCTGGAAGATCTTCGACAACCTGCGGCGCAGTTTGACGGCTGCGGCGTTGACACTCCTGCTGCTGTTGGGCTGGACGGTCTTATCATCGGCCTGGTTCTGGACCTTGGCGGTGATCGGCATCATCCTGATTCCTTCTTTGATAGCCTCGGCCCTGAATATGCTTCAGAAACCGGGCGATGTGACTCTGGGGCAGCACCTTGCTGCCGAAGTAAGCTCGGCCGGTCGGCGCTTCGTTCAGGCTGCCTTCACGCTCGTATGCCTGCCATACGAAGCGTTTTTTAGTCTGGATGCGGTGGTGCGCACTGCCTGGCGGATGGTGATCACGCATAAGCTATTGCTCCAATGGAATCCATCGGACGACTCGGATCGCAATAGCAGCGCGGACCTCGCCGGCTCGTGCCGGACTATGTGGATCGGCCCATTTATTGCCATCGCCGCGGTTGTTACTCTCGCGCTATTGAGGCCGACCGCGTTGGTTGTGGCTGGGCCCATTCTGGGCCTCTGGTTTGCCTCCCCCGCTATCGCCTGGTGGATCAGTAAGCCGCTCGCTCGCCGTGAAGCAAGACTGACGGCTGACCAGACCCTGTTTCTCCGGAAGCTTTCCCGAAAGACCTGGGCGTTCTTCGAGACTTTTGTCGGCCCGGAAGATCATTGGCTGCCGCCGGATAACTATCAAGAGCATCCCGCCTCCATCGTCGGGCATCGAACGTCGCCCACCAACATGGGACTGGCACTGCTGGCGAACTTGTCCGCTTACGACTTCGGCTACATTCCGGCAGGGCAACTCATCGAGCGCACGGCAAAGGCCTTCCGCACCATGGAAGCCCTCGAACGCCACCGGGGCCACTTCTACAACTGGTACGACACCCAGTCTCTGAATCCGCTGCAGCCGACCTATATTTCGACGGTGGACAGCGGGAACCTCGCGGGCCACCTGCTGACCCTGCGGCCCGGTCTGCTCGCCCTTCCCGATCGCCGAATCCTGGAAGCGCGATGGTTTGACGGACTCAGCGACACCCTGGGGATTGTCGTGGACGCTGCGGGAGAAGCCGCTCCAGTCCTGCTCGGTCAACTCCAGAATGAGCTGGCGTCGCCATCCGTTTCGCGGCCAACTACGCTCACGACGGTGCGGCTGTGCCTTGACCGTGTGGCGACGGCCGCCGCGAAGGTAGTAGAGAGCCTCGATGCTGACACCGAGAGCCAAGCGATGGGGTGGGCACATGCTTTTGCTCGGCAATGCCGGGGCGCCCTCGATGATCTGACGTTCCTCGCGCCGTGGACTTTGCTGCTGCCGACCTCTCCGGACAGACGAAACGACTTTGGCGGCCTCGATGAGATCCCCACGCTGCGTGAACTGGCCGGATTTGAGGAGGCGTGGCTGCCGGCCATCGAGGATCGCCTCGGCTCGGAGGCAACTGCCCAGGAAAACGAGCGGTTGAGTGAGCTTCGCCGGCTCATCACCCAAGCAAGCCGCCGTGCTAAAGCAAGGATTGTGGCCATCGAACGCCTGGCGCGGCAATCTGGCGAGCTGGCCGATATGGAGTATGACTTCCTGTACGACGAGGCGCGTCATCTGTTGGCGATCGGTTACAGCGTTGCGGAGCGCCGGCGGGACTCCAGTTATTACGATCTTCTGGCTTCGGAAGCGAGGTTTTCCAGTTTCGTGGCGATTGCGCAGGGACAACTGCCGCAGGAGAGCTGGTTCGCCCTGGGACGCCTGCTCACCACCGTCGGTGGAGAACCGATTCTCCTTTCATGGAGCGGTTCGATGTTCGAATACCTGATGCCGCTTCTGGTGATGCCGACGTACGAACACACGCTGCTCGACCAGGCCTGTAAGGCGGCTGTGGCCAGGCAGATCGAGTATGGAAAAAAGCGCGCCGTGCCGTGGGGCATTTCGGAATGTGGTTACAATGCCATCGATGTGCATCTCCAATACCAATACCGAGCCTTTGGTGTACCCGGCCTGGGGCTCAAACGCGGGCTCGCCGAGGACCTGGTGATTGCGCCCTATGCCTCGGCGCTTGCGCTGATGGTGGCGCCCGAGGAGGCGTGTTTGAACCTCGAGCGACTCGCCGCTGAAGGGGTTGAAGGAAAATTCGGCTTCTATGAAGCGATTGACTACACTTCTTCGCGCCTGCCGCGCGGACAATCGAGCGCCCTGGTTCGATCCTTCATGGCCCATCACCAGGGCATGAGTCTCCTGTCTTTGGCCCATCTACTCCTGGACCGCCCGATGCAGAAGCGATTCGAGTCAGATCCCTTGTTCCAGGCCACCATGCTGTTGCTCCAGGAGCGAATCCCCAAGGCGACAGCGTTCTATTCGCATACAACCGAGTTCTCCGAGCACCATATGGTTTCCAGCGCTCCGGAGACGCCGATACGCGTTTTCAGCAGTCCCCATACGCCGAACCCAGAGGTGCAGTTGCTGTCGAATGGCAGATACCACGTGATGATCACCAATGCCGGCGGCGGTTATAGTCGATGGAAGGAACTCGCCGTCACCCGTTGGCGCGAAGACCGCACCTGCGACAACTGGGGCACGTTCTGTTACATCCGCGACGTGGCCAGCGGGGAGTTCTGGTCAACCGCATATCAGCCGACGCTCAAACGATCGAAGCATTTTGAGGCGATCTTCTCGGAAGGGCGAGTCGAGTTTCGCGGCCGCGACCACGACTATGACACCTATACCGAGATCGCTGTTTCGCCCGAGGATGACATCGAACTGCGCCGCGTCCGCATCACCAACCGCGCTCGGACGCGCAGGGCGATCGATGTTACGAGTTATGCGGAGGTGGTTTTGACATCGACTGCCGCGGACGAACTGCATCCGGCGTTCAGTAATCTCTTTGTTCAGACCGAGATCATTCGCGAACAGCAGGCGATTCTTTGCTCTCGGCGGCCTCGCTCCCTTGCCGAACAGGCGCCATGGATGTTTCACCTGATGGCCGTGCACGGGGCGGAGATTGGAGAGATTTCCTACGAGACGGATCGCATGCAGTTCATCGGCCGTGGTAACACGGTCGCCGATCCACAAGCAATGAGCGGGACATCTGATCTCTCGGGCAGCCAGGGCTCCGTGCTGGACCCCATTGTCGCCATCCGGTATCGAATAACGCTCGATCCGGAAGAGTCGGCAATAATAAATATTGTCACAGGCATCAGTGACACTCGCGATGGGTGTCTGGGCCTTGTTAAGAAATACCAGGATCGGCGCCTCGCGGATCGCGTCTTTGATCTGGCCTGGACTCATAGCCAGGTGCTCCTGCGGCAGATCAATGCCACAGAGGTCGACGCGCAGCGCTACTGTCGCATTGCCAGCTCTGTAATCTACGCTAATTCTTCGCTGCGAGCCGACCCGAGCGTCCTCATCAAGAACCGCCGGGGGCAATCCGGTCTCTGGGGCTACGCCATTTCCGGTGATTTGCCCATCGTGCTGCTTCAGATTGAAGATTTGGCCAATATCGACCTGGTGCGCCAACTCCTTCAGGCTCACGCTTACTGGCGCTTAAAAGGTCTGTCGGTGGATATGGTGATCTGGAACGAAGATCACGCAGGTTACCGGCAACTTCTTCACGATCAAATCATGGGGCTCATTGCAGCAGGTATCAAAACCGATATAATTGACCGTCCAGGCGGCATTTTCGTAAGACCTGCGGCCCAGATCTCGGAGGAGGACCGTATCCTGATCCAAACGGTTGCCCGCGCCATCATCACCGACCGCCGGGGGGCGCTGGCGGACCAGATCGACCGTCGAGGCGTTTTGGAAGGTGGCACACCGCGCCTCAAACCGACCCGAACACACCGCCCCGAGATTCCGACGGTAGCCGCGTTGCCTCGCCACGATCTGATTTTCTACAACGGGCTGGGCGGATTCACGCCTGATGGGCGGGAGTACGTCATTACCACCGCGCACGGGCAAGTGACTCCGATGCCGTGGGTGAATGTGCTGGCAAATCCGCAGTTCGGAACCGTCATTTCAGAGAGTGGCAGCGCCTATACTTGGTGCGAAAACGCCCACGAGTTCCGTCTCACTCCCTGGGGGAACGACCCTGTGAGCGATTCGAGCGGAGAGGCGTTTTACCTCCGTGATGAAGAACGCGGCCACTTCTGGTCCCCCACGCCGCTGCCGAGCCGCGGGACGACGCCCTACGTCACTCGGCACGGGTTCGGCTACAGCGTCTTCGAGCACGCGGAGCGCGGTATCCGCTCAGAAATGTGGGTTTACGTGGCCCTGGACGCACCGATTAAGTTCACGGTACTCAAAGTGCGAAACGAGTCAGGCCGGTCGCGCCGACTCTCCGCTACCGGATACGCGGAATGGGTTCTTGGCGACCTGCGACCGAAATCGACCATGCACGTGATCACTGAAACTGACCCGAACAGCGGCGCACTCTTCGCACGCAACCCATATAACGCGGAGTTCAGCGACCGGATTGCCTTTTTTGACGTGGACGATCCAACCCGGACGGTAAGCGCCGATCGGACTGAATTCCTGGGGCGTAACGGGACGCTTCGGAGTCCTGCCGCTATGACTCGAACGCGCCTTTACGGCAAGATGGGGGCCGCCCTGGATCCCTGCGCCGCGATCCAGGTGGCCTTTGAGTTGGCCGATGGGCAAGAGCGTGAGATCGTCTTCAGGCTCGGCATAGGGCGAGGCGCCGACGATGCCAGAAACCTGGTCAATCGCTTTCGTGGATCAACCGCTGCGCGCGGCGCTCTCGATGTGGTGTGGCAGCACTGGACGCACACCCTGGGCGCGGTAAATGTGGAAACACCCGACCAGTCCTTGAACGTGCTGGCCAACGGCTGGCTGCTGTACCAGACTCTGGCGTGCCGCCTTTGGGCGCGAAGCGCAACCTACCAGTCGGGGGGCGCCTTCGGTTTTCGCGATCAGCTGCAGGACGTGATGGCACTCATCCACGCCAGGCCGCATCTCGTGCGCGAGCACTTGCTCCTTTGCGCGGCCCGTCAATTCCTGGAAGGAGATGTTCAGCATTGGTGGCATCCTCCAACGGGTCGGGGTGTGCGTACTCACTGTTCGGACGATTACCTCTGGCTGCCGCTCACGACGTGCCGCTATGTCCTCACCACTGGGGACACCGGCGTGTTGGATGAACCCATCCACTTCGTCCAAGGCCGACCGGTAAAAGCGGATGAAGACTCTTATTACGATCTGCCCGGACGCTCTGAAGAGGCGGCGAGTCTTTACGAACACTGCGTTAGAGCCATCCTGAGGGGCCTTAGCAGATTTGGTGAACACGGCCTGCCGCTCATCGGTTCCGGTGACTGGAACGACGGCATGAATCTGGTGGGCGAACACGGCAAAGGCGAAAGCGTGTGGTTGGGATTTTTCCTATATGAAGTGCTCATGAGCTTCACTGAGCTTGCCCGCACCCATGGTGATGTGTCTTTCGCCGAGCGTTGCCTAAGGGAGGCGGGGGGGCTGCTGCGCCCCAATATCGAAAGGCATGGTTGGGACGGCCAGTGGTACCGCCGCGCCTATTTCGACGACGGCTCGCCGCTTGGATCGTCAGTTAATTCCGAATGCCAAATTGATTCGATTTCGCAGAGCTGGTCTGTTCTTTCGGGTGCGGGAGATCATGAGCGTTCTCGCATGGCCATGGAAGCGCTGGATGAGCGCCTCGTTCGCCGCGAGCCTGGGCTGATCCAACTTCTAGATCCGCCATTCGACAAATCAGATTTGAATCCTGGCTACATCAAGGGATACGCCCCCGGCGTGAGAGAAAATGGCGGGCAGTACACGCATGCGGCCATCTGGGCGGCAATGGCCTTCGCTCGCTTGGGGGACAATCGACGAGCGTGGGAACTGTTCGCCATGATCAACCCGGTAAACCATGCGAGGTCTCCCGAGGCGATTGCGACCTACAAAGTAGAGCCGTACGTTGTCGCGGCGGACGTATACGCCCTCTCTCCGCACACCGGCCGCGGTGGATGGACTTGGTACACGGGGTCTGCCGGCTGGATGTACCAGCTGATCGTGGAATCACTCCTGGGGCTCAGACTTAAAGTGGATAAGTTGCGTTTTACGCCGTGCCTCCCTGCGGATTGGGAGCAGTTCAAGATGCACTACCGCTATCGGGAGACGGTCTACCACATCGCCGTCCTGCAAACGCCTGCCGGGAATGGTGAGATGCGCGTGAGTGTGGATGGCGTTGAGCAACACGATAAGACCATCCCTCTTGTTGACGACCACGAGGAACACTGGGTCGAGGTGAGGATACCCGAGACACGCAGCCGCCGGGTGGAGAGCGAGGAGTTAAGTAGTGACAGAGAGTGAGCGCAAAGGACATTGTCCGTATGGGATGACTAGACCAGATGGGCGGTCTGGCACTGGCAAAACAAGCAAAGAAGCAAAACATCATCGGTATGGCAGCGGTGACTGCCGCACAAATTCCGATGTTTACTTGTAGGAAATAATCACAACCCAGAATACGAGGAGGAGGTTTTCCGGTTTCTGAAACAGGCTGCCCTGGCAAAATAGCAGCCGACGATCCGTTAGAGCCTGAGCCCGCAGGCTATGAGCGACTACAACTAGGAACGGCTGGAAGCGATTCTGCTGGTCCGGGATTACCTCAAAAGGGGGCCCTGTGGGGAGGCGTCGTTGTTCCGGCATGACACACGTGGCCAACGTGAGTGGATATAGTGCCCTGGCCGCACACCTTCTCGAAGTTTCATTGAGGGCCGTTCTGCTTTTCCTCCTGGCGCGGATCCTGACGACCTCCCGGCGGCATCACCGAATCCAGATTTGCGATTACAAGAAACCATTTTGAACTCACCGAGATTCACGATTTGCCGGTCTATCGCAACCCGAGCCAATGCATTAAACTGGCCTTATTCTGAAAATGAGTGCGTAAAAAACCTTTTGTCTCTCTATCGACGGAACGGGCCTTGCGTCCGCCGTGTAACGATCCTCATGCAGGCGGGGATTCAGAAGAGGATGGGATCACCAGACATAGTCTTTCGCAAGTTCCCGTTTGTCTTTGCCTGCCAGGATATGAAGGGTCCGTATCTCTTTTAGCCGAACAGGAGAAAGTTGGCCGATGGGAAGGTATACGATCTGTTTGCCCCAACGGCCGGCGACCTGCTTGATAAAGGACCGTGGCGGCTTCTCAGCCACGTAGACGACATGTTTTTCCAGGCTGTATTCCAAGCCGGCCAGGAGGAGCCTTTCGCCCTTAGTCCGGGCCCAGTCATATTCCGGATCCCCCCAAACATCGGCGAGCCTCAGGGGAGGATAAGTCATCAAAAAGCCGCCGTACGTGCACCGGCAGATGCCGGGCCCCACAATATGATCGGCTGGGTCGGTGGCATAGAACGCCATATCGGACTCCTGTTCGTGTTCCCCGAGCCATGTCATTATGTAAGGATACCTTTTTTCCCTGTCCTGCTCGTCAAAGATGACGACCACCGATCCAACGCCGCCTTTGACCCGTTTAAATTCCCGCACATAAATACGCCCCTCATGGATGTGCCTCACGGTTTCCCGCATGTCGATACCGTCAAGAATGGTCGTCTCGAAAGGGACCGAGACCGGGTCCTCGGCAGACAATATATGGGCCCCCTTGGTTCTGAGATAGTTGCCGTAGTCTTCAACGATCATGTCCTCAGGGGGGTACGAGCAGATGAACGGGTTTGAAAAGCCCTCCAGCCATTCCCCCGGTCTTTTCTCCTTCATGCGTCGCTTTTTGGGAATATAGACCGGCCTGCGTTTCACCCGGGGGAGTCTTCTTCGGATGTGGATCTGCCGGGTTCCGAGCCACAGCATCTCTCCGCTCATGCGGATCGTGGGAATAGAGGACTGGGCCGTTTGCCAGGGATAGAAGGATCCCAGTCGCCAGAATGCGTAACAGAAGTTGTCGTCTACACATCCCCGGGCACTGATAAGGAGTTGATAGAAATCGGGCAGGAGTCGATTTTCCAGAAGTGCCCAATTTCTGGCGTAGCGAAAAAAGCTCCTTTTTTGCCATCGCTGAACCGATTCACCCGTGTCCTGGCGGTAATGTCTCGCCGCCTGCTGAAAAAGACAATAGCTTACCTTCTGACGATCGAGCTGGCCGGCCTTTAAATGATGAACAGTCCAGCGTATGGACGCATCCAGGGCTTCTTCTTCCGAGCAAGTCTCTTTGCCGCCGCTCAACAAAGTGAGGACGCCCATCTTCTTTCGCACCGTGAATTTGGAAAGCTCGGGTTTGGGCGGCAGCTTGTTTCTGCCATACTCATAGACGGCAGCCAAGAAAGGATACTCTGTCATGATCTCCGGTAAATCATCCGGATGAAGGTGGAAGAGACTGACTCCGGTACGCTTTCTCTTTTCAAGGGATTCAGCTTGGGGACGAAAAAAGGCGTCCCTGACGCCCTTGAGATGGGCCAGTCCGCAGACGAAGAGTATTCTCCCGTGGTTGGCCGCAAGCCGCTGCAGGTGGTAAGCCATGCCGGCTTCACGGCGGATGTCGGCTGTGCCCTTCTCGAGCGCGGGGAGCATCTGTTTTTCGAAGATCTGATAGTAAACGTCGGCGCCAACCCGGTGAGCCGCATAGGTGTCAGGAACCGTATCGCGATAGGTCGGATAGGCATCCAGATCCAGATCGACAAAGTGGACGGGCACGTTGGCCTCGAGGCCCGACCGGACGGCTTCTATGACAGGATCGGTGGGTTCAATGGGCAGGTAAATGGTTTCACCGGCATCATCCTGGTAAAGCACCACCGACAGTTCGGGAAGCCGCGATACGCCCTTTTCAACGATACCCTGAAGGGAGCGGGGCAGTTCCACGGCCACAGCATCCGGCCTGATGCGATGAAAGAGATCGCGGACGGCGGTTGCGAATTCCAGGTTATAGTGAACGATGGGGATGGGATGGACAGGACCAAAGGGTTGTAAGGATTCACAGCTCATTCGTCAGCATAGCGCAGGCCCTCATCGCCGAGGACCGTGAGGATGGCGAGGTGGACGGCGTCTTCTTGCTTCATTCGGGTGCCGTGCATGATTTTCATGGCATACCTGACCATGTTGATTCCATCGCGAACGGAATAGACCTCATCCGCCATATGGGCGCGCTGGAGAAAATCGACCATATAATTGAGGATCTCATCATCCGCAAAGGGAAGGTTTTCTTTCAGAATCAGTCGCTCGTCTTCCCGGTCAGGAAAATCGATAAATATCTGCGGTTGCAGCCGGGAATGAATATACTCCGGAATCTCATAGGTCGACGCGTCTTCATTGATGGTGACAACAAACCTAAAATTGGGGTCGGCGGGTATGGTGAGACCGGTAATAATCGACTCGACATAGCGGCGATCATCCAGGAGCGGGGCAAGAGAGGCCCATGATTTCTCACTCATCCGGTTGCCCTCGTCCAGGATGCACACCCCGCCCCGTATCATGGCCGTGACCAAAGAGCTTGCGGCATATTTGATCTTTCCGTCACCCCCCATCACCGGCGTCACAATCAGATCCTCAGGCCGCGTGTCCATGGTGGCCTGAAACAGGTAGACCTCCCTGTTCAATTGCCTGGCAGCCGCATATCCGAGTGTTGTCTTTCCGACCCCGGGTTTGCCGATGAGTCGCGGGTTGAAGGGAACATCCCTCTCGTCGATAACCATCCACGCCGCCAGCACCTGCTTAATCAGATCTTTCTGGCCCACCCATTTCAGGGGCAATTTGGCGGGGTGAGACAGCATGATTTCCGTTGAACCGATGGTCATCGTCTTACAAGTCTGGGATTGCATGGCTTCCTCTCGTTTCAGTCCTTCCACAAAGGATGGATATGCCGATGACTTTAATTCAGTGTCTAACCATTGTCAACGACCAGCACGACAGCTTCAGCCCTATTTCAAGGGCGGCCCAGGCCGCTTCTATGCCTCTTCCAGAGTCCCGAACCCCGAAGTGAAAACAAGCGCTACAACCATGCCTGTCAGCATGAACGCGGTGCCGCTCTTAAAGGCGAGTTCAAGGGTGAACGCATCGGCCATGATGCCTGCCAGCACAGGGCCAATCACCATGCCGAGACTGTGTCCCATGGTCAAAATGGCCATGACGGAACCCATCGAATCCGTACGCCGCCCGATGATCACCGTCATGGCCATAACGGCTGGCAGGGCAAGGCCCCCGCCAATGCCAAAGGCGATGTTGCTCACAAAAAGGCCCCAGAAGCCCTGCACGTAAACAAAGGAAAGGACAGCCCCTGCCGTCACAAGGCCCCCCATGGCTATCAAGGCTCTCTTGTTGAGGCGGTCCGCCAGGGCACCCATAGGCGCCTGCAGCAAGCCACTGGTGAAAACCCCCAGCATAACCAGGACGCCGATCGAAGAGCTCGAAAGACGATACTTGGTGTGTGCAAACAGTGGCAGAAAGGCCCAGACCAGGCCTACGCACGCCGTGTAGGCCATACGAAACAAGAACAGAGCTGCCACGTATTTGTTTTTGATAAGAATTCTGTACCGCAGCGGAGGTCTGGCCCGTGTGAGAAGCTTTTCCTGCCCCGTGGGTGGAAGCAGGATCACACAGAGCAGGAAGCCAACCAGCGAGACCAGTCCCATGCTCACAAAGGATGTGCGAATGCCAAAGCTATCCTTGACCACCCCCCCCATGAGGGGTCCTAGACTCAGGCCGGCATAAAGGGAGACATTAAATAGGCCCATCACAAAGCCTTCCCTGTCCTTTGGCGCAATCTCTCCTATGTAGGCCTGCGCGACCGGCAAAATCATGGCTGACGATATTCCTTGAAAGAACCGAATCAGGATCAAGGTATTCACGGTCTTTGAAAAGGCATAGGCGATCGAGGCCAGGAAATAGGCCATAAGCCCCGCTGTGATGAAAGGCTTTCTTCCTTTAAGGTCCGACAGGTGGCCGAAGAAAGGCAGGAAGACCGTGCGAGACAGAGAAAAGGCTCCAAAGATAAAACCGATATACAGTCCCGTTGCGCCCAGATCGGAGGCATACACCGGGAGCAATGGAACGACCAAGCCCACCCCGAGGGTCACCGAAAAAACGGCTAAGAATAGCGTACTGAAAACTTTTTTATTCATCTTTTGATGGACTCGTAAAAAGTCCAGCCTTTGTCACTCCGGTGAAAACCGGAGTCCAGAACATATTGAAAGTACTGGATACCGGCTTCCGCCGGTATGACGGAAAAGACCATTTACTGACTTTTTACGAGACCATCATTTTTGATGGACTCGTAAAAAGTTCAAGCATCTTTCGCCCCACTTGTACCTCTCGGCGGTATTTTTGACAACGGCTATGACACCCGGGACTGCAAAGATTCGTTGCCGGGCTGTCACGCTTCTGATAAGGAGCAACTGAAACGCCATGGCAACCACCAAAGGTCAATCTGCTAAAGAAATGG